>Ga0224558_1004285_pt1 | contig 11196 bp, 11 predicted proteins | sample 714S32024metaG_FD_180682 | JGI IMG/M metagenome (GOLD analysis project Ga0224558, IMG submission 180682) | Peat soil microbial communities from Stordalen Mire, Sweden - 717 S3 20-24 | ecosystem: Environmental > Terrestrial > Soil > Wetlands > Peat | place: Sweden: Norrbotten County, Stordalen... | reverse complement strand
TGGAAGGGGTCATTGCGAAACAGCGGAGCTCGCCCTACGTCCAGGGCAAGCGGAGCGATTCGTGGATCAAGGTAAAAAATGTACGGACGCAGGAGGTTGTCATCGGCGGCTGGACGGAGGGCGCGGGGAGTCTAAAGGGGAGTATGGGTGCCCTCCTCCTGGGGATACCGTCGACGGATGGGCTGCGGTTCGTGGGGAAGGTCGGAACCGGGTTCAGCGCCGCAGACCGTCAGCTCCTGATGGAGCTTCTCCGCCCGGACGCCCGCAAAAGGAGCCCGTTCGTGCCCGCCACTGAGGCAAAGGAGCCATCGGCCCACTTCGTCCGTCCGCGGCACGTCGGTGAAGTGCGCTTCAGCGAATGGACCGCGGCGGGTCACCTCCGGCATCCAACCTGGCGCGGCCTGCGTGAGGACAAGGTACCTACGGATGTCGTGGTCGAGTCCTGACGAGGTGTCGACGCACTCCGCCTCCTCCCGAGGGGGTGGAGCGATCGTCTACCAGCGGTAGAAGTGGTGGCGTCCGGCGCCCTCACCGCGGCCGAGAGCGGCACCAACCAACCACAAGACGAACAGGACGACGGCGGCGATCCACAGCAGGTGGAGGGCGAATCCCGCACCAAAGAAGATCAAGACGAGCAGGAGGGCAAGAAGCAGGATCATGCTGTGGTTCTACCCGTGGCGGCAGGGGCAAACGGGACAAGGTCACAGTTTTTCAGTGCAATTGGCCACGGCCGTGCACGAGCACAAGGTGCGCGCGCTTCGCGTTTTCCGCCATCTCCTGATTCTCGAAGGTCCCGAGCAGTCCGTGGGATGGCACGGTGCACCTCGCCATCCAGAGCATGTGAGCCAGATTGTGGGCATCGGGGATCTCGCCGATGATGACGTCGCCCAAACCGGCGTCCTCTCCCGCGCCGTCCGCATAAACCGCCTCACCGACCTCCCCCGCAGAGAAGGTCTCCTCCACGCCGGTGCTGCGAAGGTCCTCAGGGGAGTCCCCCATGTCGTGAAGGTCACTCATGGGACGTATTTACCCACCCTCTGTCGCTCTACACAGGATCCCCGACCGGGTGGGGCATTGACACCCTCCCACCCGCTCGCGGGCCGTTCAATCGCCCGGCGCCGAGGGCGCATGGGTGGGCAGCTCGCTGGCCTGGTCGTCGTGGTTCTCCCGGGAGGACAACCATTCGCGTTGGGTCATCGCCGGAGAGGTGAAGGTCACCGACACCTCCTGTTCGGGTCGCCGCCGGTTCTGGGTGGCCTGGAGGGCCAGCGATCGTTGGTCGGCGTCGGTGAGAGGCGGCTGGACCATGCCGCGGGGCCACAGACGCCGCGCCAGGACGGTATTGAGCTCGGCGGCATAGATCATGACCTCCGAGCCCACATAGATCCATGCGACCAGACCCAGCACGGCCGCAAACACCCCGTAGGTCACGCTGTCGTTCTTGAGGTCGTGCCCGATCAGATAGCCGCCGATGGCTTGCAGAATGGTCCAGAGCACGCCGCCCAGGATCGCACCCGGGACGAGTTGCCGGCTCTGTACCACCTTGGGCGTGAGAACCCGGAAGGCTCCGAAGTAGGTGGCGATGTTGACGACCACGGCCAGAACTTCGGCGAGGATGCCCAAGGCCATGTTGTGGCGCCCGAAGGTGCCGAAGCTGGCCAGTCCCGTCGTGACGATGATCCCCAACCCCAAGACGACGAGAAAACCAAAGCTGCGGCCCAACCGCGAGAAGTATTTCGGTCGGTCGGGGCCGGGGAGATTCCAGACCTGGGACATGGAGAACAGGCCGGACTGTGCCAAGCCCGTTGATCCCCACAGCAGCCCGAGCACTCCGACGACCAGCCCTATCACCGAGCTCCGATGGAGTCCGTGGATGTTGCTGCCCAGGGTGTTCCCGACGACAGGGAATTCGCTCAGCGTCGAATTGAGCAGTGACCGGTGGACCGACGGGTAGTGCGCCAAGACGATGTTGAGCACGGTGATGAGAATCAAAAGGAGAGGGAAGACGCACAGGAAGGCCGAAAAGGCCAAGTTGGAGACCAGGTTCCCCGCGTTGTCATCGCCGAACTTCTTCATGACGCCGAATACCAGGGCGGCGGGGCCGTATCGCTGCTGCGCGGCATCGACCCGTCGCATGGTCTTCTCAATCGGGTTCATGCGTATCCCTCAAGGCGATCTGTTCTCAGTTACCCCAAGTTGGCGGCCCCGAACCTCCGATGACGCAACGGGCCCGCATTCGTCGGGCTAGTTCCTGCCGGCATGAAACGCGTCCACCCACTCATCAACCACCGCCCATTCCAGCGTCAGCCAGGTCAGTCGGTCTTCCGGCTCGATCGGCACTTCGGCCGTGGGCCAGGCCCGCACGGTCATGGGCGTGTCGAGTGGGAGTTGCTCCCACACGTGACGAGCCCGGACCATCCGGTCCAATCCGGCGTGGGCCACGACCACCACGCCGAGCGCCGGATTGGCGTCGAGACAGGTGAAGACCCCGTCGGGGCGCGGCGGAAGGACGTTGGTCATCAACGTCGCAGCACGAGCAGCGTGAGTCTTGTGATGATGCCAAAGGTGGCGGATAGCCCGCTGGCGACGCTCCGGGGTCCAGTTGGCCCCTTCGGGGAAGAGGAGCAGGGCATCGCCGGGTCCGAGACCGCTCGCCATCTGCGCCAAGCGGTCCGTCGTATCCCGCCCGTCGCCGGAGGCGGGGCCGAGGAAGCAGCAATCCAGGCGGTTGAGCAGAAGGTCGAGGGCGGGATCGAGCTGGAGGATGTCCTTCAACACGATGCGCACGCTGCGGCGGTACCTCGTCAACAGGAGGTGAACCAGAGCGAAGGAGTCCCCGGGACCACCGTGGCGGGCCAGAACGAGAACCGGATCAACCTCGGCGAGCCCGGTGGTGTCGGATGTCTCGACGACGACTACCTCAAAGCCCAAGAATCGCCGTGCCGCCCCCAGCACGCGCCCGAGTGCCCACGCCAGCAGGCCCTGATTGGCGTTGACCCACCTTCGCTCCCATTCGACGCCGTGCCGGCCGGGAACGACATGACGGAGCCATAGCAGGCCTGCCACGACAATTACGGTGAGTTCGACGATGCAGTAGTTCAGGGCAAAGGCGGCCAGGCGGAGCACGCGTCGTCGCCGGCCGACCGGCGCGAGCACCGCTGCGATCGCCGTCGCGACGGCGAAGACGGCCGCCAGTACGAGCAGGACCACAGCATCCACAGGAAGGAGAAGCCGCCGTATCGGGCGGGGGAGCACGAGTCGCATTGGTTTCGGCCCTCTCAGCGGTGGCTGACAGCGTCCAGGAATGTGGACGCGGCGTCATATGCAGCTTCAATCCGACCCCGGACCCCCGAGGTGCTGCGGTAGCGCACCGTGAGGGCAGGGGTATTCGAGCCGCTCGGGAGGACATGGACCTCGACGCCCTGCGGCAAGCTGGCAAATTCCTCCTCGAACTGGTGTCGCCGCGCGATTTCGAACGCCACTAGGGCAACCTGCCAGGGTCGGGTGGGGGGCCGCAGGGGCTGTTCGAGCCGGCCGACGTGGAGTACGAAAATTCGCGTGGCGCCCAGTTCCGCCGCCCGCCCGACGGGCACGGAGCGCACCAGGCCGCCGTCGAAAAAATGCTCGCCCGCGACTTCCACCGGGGGGAGAAGCCCCGGGACGGCGCACGATGCGAGCACGGCGTCGGTCACCGACCCGGCCGAGAACCAATGCGCCGCGGCCCGCTCTATACAGGCGGCCACGCACTCGAACTGAACGGTGAGGTCCGCAAAGCGCGTGCCGCTGCCCAGTCCCTCGTCGAGCAATCGCCGTAGTCCGTCGTTGGCGTGGAGGTGCGTACCGTGGCGGGCCAACGTGCTCAGTTGTCCGAACACCGATCCGCCGAACACCCCCCGGTCGGAGAGTCCAGTCCACACGTCGACCATCCGCTCTACAGACGCCGTCGAAGGGTCCGCGGCGATGAAGGCACCGTTGAGAGCTCCGACGCTCGATCCCACGATCAGGTCCGGGACGATCCCCCGTTCCAAGAGCGCGCGCAGCATGCCCACCTCGGCGGCTCCGAGAATGCCCCCGCCACCCAGAACGAAAGCGGTGGGCTGCTCAATGGTCACCCTACGAGGATGGCACGCCGACGAGGGCGTGTCTTCATTCATTTGACGAGGACGTGCAGGACGGAGAGTTGATTGCCGCGCGGGCCGCGCATCCTGTTCGGGTGCTACGGATCCTCATGCGCAGCCGCCTGGGGCGTGAGAATGGCTTGCGTCGTCGACTTCTTCCGACTCAGGTGCCAGAGCATGAGGCTGCCGAGGCCGGCCATTCCGACTGACGTGATCAGCCGGTAGAGAATGGTGGCGAGAAGCGCGTCACCCACCGGCGTCCCCGCCAGGGCGAAGGCCCCCACCATGCCCCCTTCGACGAAGCCGATGCCGCCCGGCACGGGGGCGAGACTGCCCGCGATCTGGGCGAGGGCGTACGCGAAGAGAACCGTACGCCACGGCACGGGCAGGTTCAGTAGCGGGAATGCCGCAATGAGGCACGCCACGTCGAGGCCCCAGTTTCCCACGCTCAGGAGGAGGACACGCGCCCCCAGGGCAGGTGGGGCCCGGAACTTGCTGGCATCGCCGATTCGCTTGCTGATTCTCTCGATGAGTCGATCGGAGCGCCCGTGATGATGCGCGCGAAACCAGCGGTCGACGGTGTCGAGATGGCGAACTCCGGCGATGAACCCAACGGTGCCTGCTACGAGGGTGATCGAGCACAGCACGATCCCAACGGGTGGCAGGAGCCCTGCGATGGACGCTCCCACGAGCGTCAGTAGGAGCACCGACACGGTTGCGGCAACTCCGCCGGCCAGTACGGCCCACAGGGCGAGCGGCATCGGGATGTCCCGCTTGCGGTACTGGGCCACCAGCCATCCGCTGGACGGCGCCGTCCCACCCGGTAACAGATTGGTGAGCCCGGTGGCGGCGATGGCGAGGCTGACCATGTCGCGTCGGGGTATGCGGGCCCCGCCCTCGACGAGCAAGCCGTGCTGCACGAAGGCGTAGCAGAGGAAGGAGAGCCCCTCGGCTGCGAATGCGACCGCCAACCAGGGCAACCGGGTCACCTTGAAGTGGCGCAGCACGGTTAAGGCCTCGTGCGAGATCGATCTGGCATGGAAGGCGAGGAGAAGCACGGCCACGAGGATCACCAGGCCGATCAGTACCCGCGGCGAAGGGATCCACTTGGGACGGTGGCTCTTCGATGCCTGGTCTTCCTCTTTCCGCCTCACGTGCGTGCGACCCTTCGACTTCTCATCCATACCCCGGTCGGCAATCTTCCAACCCGGGTGAGGGACCCGAGAGCCGGGCGGGTTCGGGAGATGACTTTATGCGGCCCGCGGCCACCACCACGTCGACGTAGCGTGTGAACAGGGAGTTCGGACGCGATTGGAAAAGGACGCCCATCCCCGGGTAGGCACACCCGAGATGGACGATCAACTGAACGAGGGGGACCAATTGCGCGACCGAAATGGAGAGGACGCCTCCGGGCCCCTGGTGGCTGCGGTCGACTATCCGTTGTACGTCGTCACCGCAGGGGCCGGCGACGAGGTGAGCGGATGCCTGGCTGGCTTCGTCACACAATCAAGCATCAAGCCCGCCCAGTTCCTTATCTGCATCTCCAAGCTCAACCACACGTTCGACACGGCCCGATCGAGCCGCGGATTGGGTCTCCACGTCCTGGGTTCGGACCAACGGGATGTCGCATCCCACTTCGGCGAGTTGACGGGCGACGAGGTCGACAAATTCGAGGGGATCGCGTGGGCGCCGGGTAGGACCGGCGCGCCGATCCTCTCCGAATGTGCCGCGTGGATCGACGGTCCGACGGTCGGCCGAATGGACGGCGGTGACCATGAGGCATTTCTGATCAGCGTGCAGGACGGCGGCGCGGGCCGCCACGAAGGCTGTCTTACATTGCGCGATGCCTCCGGGTTCAAGGCTGGGCATCCCGAATAGGCCCCGATGTTCAGAAAGGTCCCGTGAGGTCGCCGAGGGCATCGGTGAGGCGCAGGTTCTCCGCGTAGTCCACTGGACAGGCGATGACTGACACGGCGTCGGAGGCCAGGGCGTCGGTGAGCATCGGCAGGAGGTCGTCGGCGGCCCGCACCCGGTAGCCGCGCGCGCCGAAACTTTCGGCATAGGCCACGAAGTCGGGATTGGTGAAATCGGTCGCGACGTCGTGCCCGATCTCCAGGTTCATCTTCCACTTGATCAGCCCGTAGGCGTCGTCCTGCCAGATCAGCACCGTCAGCGGGATGCGCTCGCGCACGGCGGTCTCGATCTCCTGTGAGTTCATGAGGAAGGCACCGTCTCCCACGGCGGCCAGGACCCGCCGCCCCGGTACGGCCAGCTTTGCGGCGATCGCGCCCGGCAGGGCGAAGGCCATGGTTGAAAGACCGTTGGAGACCAGGCACGTGTTGGGCTCATAGGTGGGGTAGAGCCGGGCCATCCACATCTTCACTGCACCGGTGTCGGCCAGGACGATATCGCGGCGGCCGAGCGCGGCGCGGGTGTCGGCGACGATGCGCTGGGGCTTCAGCGGGAAACTGTCGTCGGCCGCCCCCCGCGCCAGGTCATCGGCCAGCAGGCGCCGGATCCTCTCACCGCTCGCGCCGAGGTGGAAGCGGGTGGTCGTGGCCGCCGCCAGTGCGTCAAGCGTTCGGCCGATGTCCGCCTGGACTCCCACCTCGACGTCGTAGTGGAGGTCCACCTCGGCCGGCACCCGGCTCAAGTGGATGATGCGCGTATCCCCACTGGGGTTGATCCGAACCGGATCGAATTCCTGGAGTTCGTAGCCGACGCTGATGATGACGTCCGCTTCGTCGAAACCGAAGTTGACGTAGTCGTGGCTCATGAATCCCACCGCGCCGAGCGCATTGGGATGATCGTCTGCAAACACGCCCTTGCCGTGAAAGGTCGTCGCGACCGGAAGGCCGAGGAGCTCGGAGAAGCGCCGGAGCGCGTCGGCCGCATCGCTCCGGGCGGCCCCGTGACCGGCGAGGACGATCGGTCGGATGGCCCGGTCGAGCACGTCGGCCGCACGGGCTATCTGGGACGGCGAGGGCTCATCGGGGCGGGGCGTGTTGACATCGAGTGGCACGAGGTCGTCGGACACGGCTAGCCCCTCTATGTCCTCGGGTACGGCGAGGAAGACGGCACCCGGTCGCTCGGTCTGTGCGAGCTTGAACGCCTTGCGCACCATTTCCGGCACCGATCCCGGGCTGAGGACCATGTCCGCCCACTTGGTCACCGGTGAGAACATCGACACGAGGTCCACGCTCTGATGGGACTCCTTGTAGATGCGGTTCAGCCCGACCTGCGCAGAGAGGGCCACCATGGGTGTGCTGTTGCTATTGGCATCGGCCGTACCGAGGAGGAGGTTGATCGCCCCGGGGCCGAGGGTCGACGAGCACACACCGGCTCGTCCGGTCAGCCGCCCGTGGATCTCCGCCATGAACGACGCCGCCTGCTCATGGCGGACCAGGACGTAGCGAATCGACGACCGGAAGAGGGCGTCGGTGACGCGAATATTCTCCTCGCCCGGAATGCCGAAGACGCAGGTGACCCCTTCGTTCTCCAAGCAGCGCACCAGCAGATCAGCCACCCGCTGTTGTTCTCCGGCCACCGCCCGAGCGTAGCGAAAGGGCGGGCCGGGCTCCCCACTACTCTCCCCAGCGCCACACCACCGAAGCCCAACTCATGCCGGCACCGAAACCGGCGAAGAGGATGAGGTCCCCGGAGGAGAGTCGCCCCTGCTCGATCGCCGCGACAAGGGCCAGGGGGATGGAGGCGGAACTGGTGTTGCCCGTGGAATCGATCACCGAGGCGATCCGGTCGTGCGGGATCCCCACGCGGTCCGCAATCGCTTCCATTATCCGCTGGTTGGCCTGGTGGGGGACAAAGAGGGCGATGTCCTCGGCGCCCACCCCGGCGTTCTTGAGTGCCGCGTGCACCGAGTCGGCCGTCGCCCGCACGGCCTTGCGAAAGACCTCCTGGCCGCGCATGATCATCCCGGCACCGTGGTCCACATAGAGGAGCTCGACCAGGGTGCCATCCACCCCGGCGTCCCAGCCGAGGAGTGAGCCCGGACCACTCACGGCCTCGAGGACCAGGGCTCCGGCCCCGTCCCCGAAGAGGAAGGCATTGGTGCGGTCTTCCCAGTTGAGCGTCCGCGTCATGGTCTCCGCGCCGATGAGCAGCACTTTCCGTGATCCTGCGGCGAGCAGCCCGGCGGCCGTGATCAGGCCGTAGGTGAAGCCGGCACAGGCTGCGTTGAGGTCCACGGCCCCTCCGGCGATTCCCAGGACTCCCGCCACCGTGGACGACGTTGCGGGCATGACCTGATCCGGAGTGCTCGTGCACACGACGATGAAGCCGATCTCCTCCGCCCGGGTGCCGGCGGAATCGAGCGCCCGCCGCCCGGCCTCGACGGCGAGTGCCGCGGTCGTGCCGAGCCCTCCCGGAGGATTCGGGGGAGGAGGGGGTGAAACGAAAGGACCCGTGGCAGCCCGGCGCGTATGCACCCCCGATCGCTCGACGATCCATTCGTCGCTCGTGTCGAGGATGGAGGTCAGGTCGGTGTTGGAGACAATTGTCGGCGGGAGCGCCGTGCCCCAGCCGGTAATGACTCCGCCGCGTTCGCTCACCAACGACCCATCGAGGTGGAGGGACAGGGTGATGCGCCGACCGCCAACTGTGAGATCACATCCTCAGGGTACGGGAAGTTTCGGGTGACTGGCGAGTAATCCGGCAGATCCACCGGATCGGGCGGGTGGACCGCTGGGGTGACACCGCACCTGGAGGGGGCATCGCTAGCATCGAGCCATGATCCCTCGGGGCCCAGGCACCCTTCGATCATCGTGCCTGTGGCAGATATAATTGCGGACTGGCCCCGACAGGATCGTCACGCCCACAGCCAGTTCGCAGGCCTTGTCTGCAGTCGGGCCGCGCGGCTGGAAATCGCGCAGGAGGCTGCAAATGGTGGCGGCGGCGCTCGCAACCGGAGTCGCGATCTGCAGCTGTGGTGCCGGCTCTGCCGGCGTCCGCTCCGCGCCAAGTCCGCCGGCCGAGACGCAACTCGATCCCTCTGCCTTCGCGGCCGGAGCGTGTGAGGCATTCGAACCGACGAAGGGCGACCGCCATGAGACGGTGTTCCTCGACGCCGGCCATGGTGGCATCGACCCCGGAGGGGTCGGAACGACAGAGGCCGGGAAGACGATTTACGAGGCCGATGAGACTCTGCCCGTCGAACTCGATGCGATGGCGCTGCTCCGGGCCAAAGGGTTCCGCGTCGTCGTTTCGCGCACGAAGGACTCTACGGTTGTGCGGCTGAGCGCCGCGGACGAGTCGGGGGGCGTCCTCACCCTCCAGGGTTCTCATGACGACGTCGTGGCACGCGATGAGTGTGCCAACGATGCCAACGCGCGCGCCCTCGTCGGCATCTATTTCGATGCGGGCGCATCGGCTCAAAATGCGGGAAGCCTCACTGCGTACGACCCCGCGCGACCGTTCGCCGCCGAGAACCTCACACTGGCGACCCTGGTCCAAACCGATGTTCTCGCTGACATGGACGCACAAGGCTGGGGCATCCCCAATGACGGGGTCCTGCCCGATACGACGTTGGGGTCCTATGTGGGCGACCCGTCGGCCGGCGGTATCGCGGGGGAGGCAGCTTCCTACAACCATCTGTTGCTTCTCGGGCCCGCATTACCGGGCTATTTCTCGACCCCGAGCCAGATGCCCGGCACAGTCATCGAGCCCCTCTACCTCACCGACCCGTTCGAAGGCACGATCGCCGACTCCAGTCAGGGTCAGACGGTGATCGCGCAGGGGATAGCCAGAGCGATCGAGAAGTTCCTCGCTCCGGCCCCCAGGGCGGACAAGAAGAGCAAGTAGGGGCCCGATCGGGCCCGATCACCGCCGGCGCGGCCCGGTGTCGGGCCTCTCCCCGGTGTCGACCAGCGTCTGTGCCACCTCTCGCAGCTTTATGTTGAGGTACTGGGAGGCCCGTCGTAGGACGTCGAAGGCCTGGTCGGCCGCGATCCGCTCCCGTTCCATCAAAATTCCCTGGGCTTGACCGATGACTTCGCGACTGCTCAAGGCCGAGTGCAAGTTCTCGATCCGACGCTCCTCGTCTTCGAGCGAGTGGGCCGCGTTGAGGGCGACGCTGGCCAACGAAGCCAAAATCACCCCCTTGGCTCGGTCGACCACCCCGAATGCCGCGGGATAGCGGGCGTAGAGATTGATCGCACCAATGGTGCCATGCGTCGTCAGCGGCAGCGCCAGCGCGCTGCGAACCCCCCGCCCGGCCGCGGCAGGACCGAATCTCGGCCAGCGATCGTCGCTCTGGAGGTCGAACCCGTACACCATGACCCGTTGGGCGATCGCGTCGAGGCACGGCCCCTGGCCGGAGTCGCGCTGCAGCGTGTCGATCTCTTCGACAACCTGATCCGTGTGCACCGGCGTGACGACGACGCCCCCCTCCATCAGAAAGAGACCGGCGAAGTCACACCCCTCAATGGTGTGGACCGCCACGGCGACCACCTGCTCCAAGGTGTCGTGCACTCCTCCCGCCGAGAAAAGGATCTGCGCCGTCTCGGAGAGATTCGCAGTCAGCGCGGACAGGGCGTCGGTTTGGCTTGTTCGGTCGCGGTCGGCGGGGTCCATACTCCTGCTCTCGTCTTTCACTACCCGCCCACTCATCTCGTACCCAGTATCGCGCCTCCGTACGGCGGTTGCACCGGTGAGAGGCGCCGCCGGTAAAACCCTCCTCAGACGCTGCGCCGTCTCTCACAGGAAGCCGCCGGGTGCTGAAATCAGAACCCGGCCATCGCCACGATCGGCTCGTTGAGGTGCTGCCCACCCAGCGAACCGTCAGGCTGCGCAGCGCCGAAGTTGAAGATCCCACCGTCGGCTGCGACGAGCCGGTAGCCGGAACCCGAGGAGGTGGCCGCCATGCCGACCACCGGCTGGTTCAGATGGATGGCGCCGGTCGAGCCGTAGAACTTGGCGTCGCCGAAGTTGAAGATTCCCCCGTCGGCGGCCACCAGCCAGTAGCCGCCGCCATCATGCGTGGCCGCCATGCCGACCACCGGCTGGTTCAGATGGATGGCGCCGGTCGAGCCGTAGAACTTGGCGTCACCGAAGCTGAAGATGC
>Ga0224558_1004284_pt1 | contig 11197 bp, 9 predicted proteins | sample 714S32024metaG_FD_180682 | JGI IMG/M metagenome (GOLD analysis project Ga0224558, IMG submission 180682) | Peat soil microbial communities from Stordalen Mire, Sweden - 717 S3 20-24 | ecosystem: Environmental > Terrestrial > Soil > Wetlands > Peat | place: Sweden: Norrbotten County, Stordalen... | reverse complement strand
GTCGCATCTGTCGGAACGTGATCGTTGCGTCGACCTATGCTCCGCTCTTGGTCTTCTTCGGTCTGCGCATGACGACGAAACCGGGCGGCCTGGCCGCCGCCTTCCTTTCGATCGCCATCACGGTGGCTGCTCGTCTCGGCACAGGCCTTCTGTACGCAGTGAACCCCTTTGCCTTCGAATGTCTCTTTGCCGGCCAGCTCTGCATCGTGCTCGGCTATGCGCTCATGCCGCTCGGCGTGAGGGCGCTCCTCGACGCGGGATCGAACCGCCGCCACATCCCTCATCCGGCGCTCTGAGCAACAGTTCTCGTGGCGTGTGGCTCCCACTTTCTATTGATCCTGGCGTCCATTGCGGGGTCGGTGGTCGTAGTCGCCTCGGGAAGGCTGCGAGCGAGGCCATGTCTCGCCGTGACCGGACTCCCCGCTGCCGCGCCCAGCGCCAACCTGCTTGTTCCAGGGCTCCTCGTCCATACCAAGGCGGCGGACACGAATGTACAGCTGGCTGCCTACCGGATGTAAGGCGACCTGGGCATCGAGCTGTACGTCAACGTCGCAGCGCCGCACGGCTTTGTCCCATCCGTCCCGGTGGAGCCAAAGAGCCTGCTCTCGGGTTGGTCGGTTGTGCTGCTGGTAGTGGTGCTCGCCAGCCTCGTGGTCGTCGTTCTGAACTCCGCTCGACGCCGGAGGAGCCAAGAACCTGCGGCACAGAGGACGCGATCGAGCAGGCCGTAGGCGATGTCGACCGGGAGTTCTCCGATCGGCCCGCGGTTCAGCCCATAGGCGGTCGACGCGAGCATCGGCGCGAGTCGATGGCGGGAGCCTCGCTCGGCCACTGCGGACAGTTCCAGAGTCTGCGTCATGCCGTCGGGGTCGATGTAGAGGGGTGTGCTCCGTGAGCTCGGACGTCCGGGCGATCGCCGTCGCTGTCGACGACGTCGTGCAGGCACCCGAGTTGAGTACAGGACGTAGCCGAGGGCGATGGCTCGCGTCCGGGCTGCTCGGACGCGGCGCATGGTTCTACATCCTGGCTATGGCCGCCATCAGCGCCTTCAACTTCGTTTTCCATGTCGTGATGAGCCGACTGTTGGGTCCGGGGCACTATGGCGCGCTCGGTGCGATCCTCAACCTGATCACGATCTTGGCGGTTCCCCTCGGGGCCATCCAGCTCGCTGTGACCCAGGGTGTCGTCGCACGGCTGAAGAGCGGAGGCGCGTCGCTGCGAGCCCTGGCGGGGAAGTCGATCGTCGGCGGACTCGTTGCCACGGCAGTCTTCTGGTGCGTGACCCCTCTGCTCGATAGCTTCTTGAGGCTCGGATCACCGGCGCCTCTCCTTTTTCTCGGGCTCTGGCTTCCCCTGGGCATCATGGCCGCAGTGGTGCAGGGCGCGTTGATTGCCGAGCTCCGCTTCATGCCCGTGGCCGTGGCGACGTTCCTCGGGGGTGGCCTTCTTCGCCTCGCCGTCGGCAGCGGTCTCGTCCTCGCCGGATTCGGGTTGGTCGGTGCCGTCGCGGCGACGGTCATCGGTCAAGCGGTCACGACTGGCATGCTGCTCTTCGTCGCCCGCAAGGAGATCCGTCTCGTTTCTGACGACCCGGTCCGGATAACTATTCGCGACGCCACGCTGTCGATCGCCGCACTCGCCGGGTTAACGATGTTCACCGGCATTGACACCATTCTTGCCCGTCACTTCCTCGATCCGGTGCCTGCCGGTCTCTATGCCGCCGCAGCCGTTGCGGGCCACATCGCCATGTTCCTGCCTGGCGCTCTCGTCATGGTTGTGTTCCCTCGCCTGGTCGCTGACGGGGGAGTCGGTCCTAAGAGCAGGAAGACCCTCGCCGAGGCGTTCGGGCTCATGACGGTGATCGGACTTGGGGCCACGGCGGTGCTTGCCGGTGTCCCGAAGCTTGTCGTCCGGCTGCTCTTTGGTGCCGCCTACGCGCATGCCGCCGAAGCGGTGGGCGTACTCGCACTTGCGTCCGCCCTCTTCGGCCTGATCACGCTCCTGACCTACCTCCACATCGCCCGGAGGTCGCTGGTGGCGCTGATGAGCTGGATCGGTGTCATCCTGGCGACGGTCCTCATCTCTATCTTCCACGGCGACATCAAGGCGATCGCCCTTTCCATGCTGGTTGTCAGTGTGGCGGTGCTTCCTCTCTGCCTCGTGCCCGCGGCAAGAGCGCTGTTTCGTGCCAGGTCAGAGGAGGGAGCGCGAAGCATCGAGCCGATCGACCTCCCCGACCCAGAAGTCGATATCACACTGGTGGTCCCCTTCTACAACCCCGGTAGGCGTCTTGGCACCCACGTAGGCGAGGTCGTGGAAACTCTCCGCGCCAAGGACGTGACCTTCGAGGTCATCGCGGTCTCCGACGGCTCGACCGACGGGAGTGAGGCGTTGCTCGTCGACCGCGAGCACGTTCGAGTCCTCCGGCTCCCGAAGAACCAGGGCAAGGGGGCAGCGCTCCGGCTTGGCCTGACGCAGGGGAGAGGCCGGTACCTGGGCTTCATCGATGGTGACGGTGACATCCCAGCGGGCCAGTTGAAGGACTTCATTGCAGCGATTCGCGACGCGAAGCCAGATATCGTGCTCGGCAGCAAGCTCCATCCGGACTCGGAGGTCGTCTACCCGCTGCTGCGACACCTCTACTCCTTCGCCTACCAGCAGCTCAACCGCGTGCTGTTCGGTCTGTCCGTCCGGGACACGCAGACCGGCGTCAAGCTGATCCGTCGAGACGTGCTCGTAGCGGTCCTGCCGAGGATGCTGGAGAAGCGCTTCGCGTTCGACCTGGAGCTGCTCGTGGTAGCCAGGCGGGTTGGCTACCGGCGCTTCGTCGAACTACCCGTGCAGATCCGGGAGCGGTTTGCGAGCACGATCTCGCCGAAGACCGTCTATGGCATGCTCGTGGACACTGCGGCCATCTTCTACCGGCTCAGGGTGCTCCGCTACTACGGGCCGTCGCAGACAGAGCCAGTTGCGGGCAGCGATGGGCCCCTTGTTGCTCAGGTGGACAGCCCGGCACTAATCCAGTTCCCCTCATCGGGTCTTCCCGTGAGCAGCAACCCTGACCTTCGCACAGAGCTGGCGGACTGATGCGGATACTGGCTTACAACTGGCGTGATCTGACACACCCTCAGGCAGGTGGGGCGGAGGTCTATCTCCAGTCGGTGGCGGCCGAATGGGTGAGGAGTGGTCACGACGTCACGATCTTCTGTGCCACGGTGGCAGGCCGACCTTCAGAAGAGCTCGTGGACGGCGTGAGAATGGTTCGGCGAGGCGGGCGTCTCGGCGTCTCTCGGCAAGCTCGCCGCTATTGGAACAGAGAGGGCCAGGGCAACTACGACCTCGTGATCGACAGCGTCAACACGAGGCCATTTCTCTGTCCCAGCTTTGTGAAGGACACGCCGGTCGTGGCCATCATTCACCAGGTGGCCAGGGAGGTCTGGGGCTACGAGACGCCGTGGCCGATCTCGTTGCTTGGGCGGTTCGTGCTGGAGCCTGCATGGCTGAGGCGGTATCGAGATGTCCCGGTTGTCACGATCTCAAAGTCGAGCCGCGAGTTTCTCGAGGAGTACGGACTTCGGCGAATAACCGTCGTACCGGTAGGTTGGAAATCCAGCGTACCTGCGATTTCGATTGGTCGAGGGCACGTCCCCACGATCGCGTACGTCGGTCGCCTGAGCCCGAACAAGCGGCCCGACCACGCCCTTCAGGCGTTCCAGCTTGTCAGGGACCGGCTGCCGGACGCGCAGCTCTGGATGATGGGTTGCGGTCCGATGGAGCAGAAATTGAGGGGTGACGCTCCCGAAGGAGCGCTTCTACGCGGCCATGTATCAGAGCAGGAAAGCCGAGCCCGCCTGACACGATCACACGTCCTGGTAGCGACCTCTGTCCGGGAAGGGTGGGGTCTTGCAGTGACAGAAACCGCGGCAATGGGGACACCTTCGATCGCGTACGATGTGCTCGGACTGCGAGACTCGGTCATCGCCTCAGGCGGCGCACTAACCGCACCGACTCTAGCGGCGTTAGCCTCCGCTCTAGTCGATCACCTGCGTCACGCACACCAAGCTCGACCAGGCAACCTTCACGCGCTGATGGGTGGCGTCCTTCCATGGAAGGATGTTGCCGACGCCATACTCCGCACTGCGCAAGACGCCCAACCTGTGGACCCCTGTGTCGTGCGGGCACGATGAGGGACCCGGGCCCAGACGCCAACGGGCGGTGCCAACGAAAGCGCGTCCTGCTGCCAAGCATCGCCACAGCATTGGTCGCGCTGGGGATTGTTGGGATTCTCGCGGACATCGGCACGAAGTCGGGTTCCCTCGAACGCCTGTCGAGCTCCGCTAGACGCGTTCAATCCACCTCACCAGGACTCCCTCTTCGAATCAGCATTGGACTTCCTCGTAGCCCTACCGTCTACACGACAACGGCCGAGCAGCTGTCAGCCAGCACTCTCCTGCTCTTGGGAAGAAGCGACCACGTCCTGAACATGGCCCCTCTGCCGGGTGTTGGGGTCCTGATTCAGCCGCCGGCCTACGCTGACTGGAGCGGCTCACAACGGCTGCGAGCAGGCTGGAATACGCTGACCTGGAGTATGAAGGTTCCAAGCGGGCGGCGGTACCTTCTAGTGGCTGGAGCTAGAGGGCGACAGGGCTCGCTGTCAGCCGAAGAAGAGCGGACGATTAACGCTGGGCGACACAGTCTTTCGGTGATTCTGCGAGCCCGTGTGTGGGCGAGTCCAGTGCAGTACTTCGCACAACAAATACTAGACAAGGGAGCCGGAGTCCATGTCGCTGCGAACTGCAACGTTGCCGCCGGCAAGGCGACCAACAAGCACGAGCTCTGGTGGACGGTGCGGAAGCGGGGCGGCCCCAATGGCGGACCGGACTTGATCTTAGGCGCATCAGTGGGGACAGCGTGCGTACATGGATACTTCGGTCCCTCCGGCTCGTACTTTCTCTCGCTTTACACCAGGGCCGTGGCGGGGTCAGCGCCAGAGATATGCCTCTGGCAAGTTCCTCTGGGGCCATGCTTGTCGCTGCCCAACATCAGCCCAAGTTCGACTTGGAGCAGGTGGAGAGAGAATCTTACGACTAGCAAGGCGGACCTCTACCTGTACGCCCCATTTCAGGGGAGGAAGTCGACTGTTGACTATGCGGACATTACTATCTACCGGGTGTCTTTCCCTGCGCCTGTACTGGTTGCGGGTATACCTCGGAGATGACGGAAACTGCCTCATCCCTACCTGTAGGCCTCGCAGGCTCGGCAATTGACGACGCCCGTCGTCGGAAGGGCACAGGAGGTCGAGCGAAGCGCGCGATTCTGCAATGGCGGGGATGGCCATATGTGGTTCTCTTGTTAGCGGCCTCAAATGTAGTGACGTGGTTTCCGTCAGCGCAGGCAATCGGCTGGCGGGACAGCGGCCTGTTGGCCTTTTCGTATCATCCAGCACTGCTGGCGCGTGTCGACACTTATCCGTGGAACCCCCTCGCTCAGCTCGGTGTTGCGAACGCTGCCGAGATGGCCGGCCTGCCGTTTGCCTTGTTTTTCTGGGCAGCGTCAATCCTTGGTGTGACAGCAGGGGTCGCGCAGGCATTGCTCTACTACCTACTTCAAGCGAGCGCAATGTGGCTCATGTACCGCGTGCTGTTGCGACTTCTTGGCAGGGAAAGGCGCTGCTCAAGAGCTGTAGCGTGTCTAGGTGCGCTGTTTTACAACTTTTCGCTGCTCAGTCTTGAGAACTATTGGATGATGGGCAACGAGAGTGTCGCGCTGCTGCCACTGATTCCGGCGGTCCTGCTAGCCATTGAAGCAATTGTTCGAGGCGAACGCCCGGGACCTGTTGCCCTAGGGCTGAGTGTCGCGTGTACATGTTTGTTAAGCGCGTTCGAGAATCCAGCCTATGTGCTGCCGTTGTTTCCGATATGTGTCGTGTACTTGGCCGGTAGAATAGGAGGTTCTGGGTGGCGACGGGCGGGAAGAGGACGGAGCGAGCGCCCGGGGAGTGTTAGTCGTGAGCGGCGTGAACGTGATGACCAGCCCGGAAGGCCGGGATCCGGGCGAATAGTGTTGCGAGTAGCCATTGTGGCGGCCTTCACGTGTCTCTTGCTTTCATGGTACGTTCTACCCGTGATCGCCGATGTCGGCGCAAACTATAGGTTGGCAACGTCGGAATTGAATCCGCTGGTGCTATTGCGCCAGGCAGATCTTAATGTCAGCTTCACAAGTCTGCTTCGCTTTAAGGCGCTTCGGACCTATACCCCTGCGTTTGCCTCGTACTGGGCTCCTTCTTGGCGTTTGGTTTACGACACTCCGCTGTTCGAGGCGTTGTCGGCTGTGCTGCTTTCCGTGCTGATGCTTGGCGTGCTCGCTCGGTGGAGCCGTGTCCTCGTTCGCTGGGCCGCAGTTCTCTGGATTGGGGGCATCATACTTTGTCTTGGTGGCTCGGGCCTTTTTGGATGGCTGTACCGTTGGGCTATGGAGCGCGTGCCGTATTTTGGCGCGTTCCGGAACCCAACGGACAAGTGGACCCCTCTGGTGTTGGTGGGGGCCACGCTGCTGTTTGTCTCCGGCAGTCAGTGGTTGTTGAACTGGAAGGCGATACGCGAGAGAGGAGTCGCCCAAGTGATTGCCTGTGTGATTCTGGGCGCTGTCGTCCTCGCTTACGCCTTTCCGATGTGGCTCGGTGGTCCTGACGATCCCGTGATTCGGGGGCCGGGATGGTCTATTAGTCGCGGCGTCAGCGTTCCAGCAGCGTACGAGGAGGTGAGAACGTATCTGGACCGCCAGAGCGGATGGTTTCGGATACTTGTGTTGCCGTTGAGTCCCTCGGGCTATCGGTGGTTCAAGTGGCAGCGTGGCTATGACGGGCCCGATTTTTCGTGGCTTCAACTGGGGGTGCCCGCGGTCTCGAGCGGTGTGGAAGGCTCGGGGGCGAGTGGTCCGATACTAAGTGGCTTGGCCGCGTTGCCTTTGTCCAGCCAGCTTGTGGTGGCCGAGCGACTGGGTTGCAGGTACGCCGTCGTTGAGTCTGATGTGGTGAGTGTGAGCGCACCGTTCTCGCTCAGCAGCTTGGGCCTGCAGAAGTCGCGCTCACTCGTGGGCGCGGTGGAGCAGGCGGGGGGAATCATAGTATTTCGCTCGGGCGCTGTGCAGGTGTTTCGTCTTCCGGCGTCGCGAGTTAGTCCATTGGTGTCGTACGCGAGCCTCGTTCCAAGTAGTGCCGGATCCTCGAGGACGTTCGTATCCTGGCGAGCGGTGAGTCCAACGTCATTCGTGATTCGAATTAGCGGTGTGGAAACTCCGGGCGAGGTCGAAATCGCGGAGGCATACTCAACCCAGTGGCGCGCTCGAGTCGTTAGCAGCTCGAGTATTCCTTCCACGAGGAGTTCCTCAGAGCACCAGGCGATGGCGTCGGATGCTCTAGAACCTGGAGCGAATCTTCGACACGTGGAGGCGGACGGATATGCAAACGCTTGGCTCATTCCGGCACGCGGCTCCCAGACAACTATCGAGATTTCAGTGCAGTACACAGGACGGACAAGCGAAGGAGTCGGGGTACTGGTGTCATCGGCACTGGCGGTAATTCTGGCGACCAACGAGCTTGTCAGACTTATTGGTCGTCGGCGGCATCGCGCGCGCCTAGCTAACCACGGAAGGAATTCGCTGCAAGGTGAGGCGCTAGGGTTACATCGTGAAGGAGCCTTATGACCGGCAGCGCTGTAGCGAGCGGGGATCTGGCCCGAGTTCAGTGCCTCCTACCCTGATTTGAGCCCCGGGAACTGCCTCGCAAGCTTCTGAGCAGGTAGATCATCCAAGGAGTTCTCGACGGCGAATGCAACTGTAGGGGCGAAATGATGCTCGACAACCCGCTCCCTTGGACCAGGATGCGCCAGGTCTACGCCCTCTTCGGTCTCGTCAAGAAGTGGGGCCCGGGACGTGTCGAGTCCGCCTGTGCCCGGGCGCTCGATGCCGAGGCGTTGAGCGTTCCCTTGATCGCAAGGATGATCGAGCGCGCGACCAGAACGACACCGTCGAGAAACCGCTCCCGATGTTCGCAAGGCCAGCACGCACGGTCCGACCGAAGGGCTCAACCTCTGTGTGAAGAAGGTCAAGCGCGTGTCCGTTTACCGGCCATGGCTTCGTCAGCTTCGAGCACTGTCGCTTGCCAGTCTTAAGGGACCAGGCCGTTGCCAGAAGCATGGGACCACGTCGCGTCCACATCGACCGGCTGACGCGATGATCTCGACAGCCAAAGCAGGTGTCAAGTGGAACGGCGTCGCTGCGTCGAAGGAGGCTCGTCTTCACCGGGACCGATGACTGGCTTTTCCCGTCCGCGGTAGGACTCTCCTTCGATGACGAGCTCCCACACGGCGCTTTTCAGACGGTCGACGGCGGACTGGGCGAGTAGCGGATCGGCCATGACCGCCAGCCACTCAACCGGGTCCCTGTTCGAGGTGAGCACCGTGGCCGCCGAGTGGTGGCGCTCGACGACAAGCTCGTAGAGATCGGCCGTCTCGGTGGGATCCAGTGCCTGGAGGGCGAAGTCGTCGAGAATCAAAAGCTCGACCCCGATGAGCTTTCGCATCTCGGCGTCGTAGCTCGCGTCGAGGCGCGCCGCTCTAAGGCGCCTGTGGAGACGGTCGGCCCTTTCGAAATGCACACTGATCCGTCGGCGACAGGCGATGTGACCGAGCGCAGTGGCGAGAAATGTCTTCCCCACCCCGACTGGTCCCAGAATCAAAGCGTTCCGGCCCTGGTCGACAAAGCGCAGCGACACGAGCTCTGAGAGCACCGACCGGTCATAGCTGACCGCGGCCGTCTCGTCCCAGGCCTCGAGGTACATGTGCGGGTCAAGATGGGCCACCCGGGCACGAAGTCCTGCCGAGTCGGCGTCACGGCGCTGCACCTCGTCTGAGAACAGCTGCTCCAAGAACTCGACGTGGCTGAGCTCGTGACTGCGGGCGAGAGCAAGGCGCTCGGGTAAGGTGTCCAGTAAACGCCCGAGGCGGAGCCGGCGCATGAGCACCTTGAGCTCGGGCGAGACTGTGGGCGACGGGGCGGTCATCTGTTCGCCTGCTTTGCGGTCGCGAACTCAGAAGGACCACGGGCAAAGCGTCCCTGAACCACGACCGGCTCGGGCCGGGCGTCGGGCTCGGCGGCTTCCTTGGCGCGTTCCAGCATGCGGCTTATGAGGTTCACGTCGATCGCCTCTGCCTCGAGCGCACGCCGACAGGCCGACTCGACCCGGGCCGGGCCCCACTTTTTCACCAGTCCCAAGAGGCGATAGACCTGGCGCATCTTGGTCCAGGGAAGTGGGGTGTCCAAGATCGCCCGGGCATAGATGCCGATCGCCTCCCCGTGGCCTTCGGCCATGTGGGCGAGGCGGTCGAGATCTCTCGTCGCGTAGATCTCCTTCCCGCTCGGCATGTCGGCCGGATCGGTCGAGCGCCCACCAGGTGGTTTTCTCGGATGGAGCTTCACGAGCTCTCCGCGGAAGTACAGCTTCACGGTCTTGGAGTCGGGCCTTGCCTTCAAGTGTCTGCCGACGAGCTGGTGCGGGGCCGAGTAGAGGGCCTTGTCCACCTCCACGTGGAAGTCACGGTGCAGCTTCGGCTCTGACCAACGCGGGATGTCGAACGGCTGACCGGGGAGCTGGACCAAACGAGCCAGCTCCTCGAGGCGGAAGACCTCGGCCGGGCGGCACTGGGTCGTGCCGTGAATGCGCATGCCGGCGGTCTGTTTGTACCAGATCTCGGCCTGCTCACGGCAGTCGGCAAGGTCGATGAAGCTCTCGCCGGCAAAGAAGTTCTTCTGGACGTAAGAGACGACGCGTTCCACCCTCGGCTTGTCGGTCGGGGTGGCGACGCGGGCCGCGTCGATGACAAAGCCCCTCGACTGGGCGTACTCGAAGAAGGTGTCGTTGAACCTAGGGGCCGTGTTCTCGGCCTTTGTGACGATCGAGGCCATGTTGTCGGGGATTACGACCGGGAACACTCCGCCGAAGAACCGCCAGGCGGCCTCGAAGCCACAGATGACGTCTTCGGTGGTCTGGGTGAAAGTCGGCCAGACGAACTGATGGCGGCTGAACACCGCTGTGAAGATGAGCCCGTGGCAGACCCGGCGCCGCTCCCCGTCAGGGACGAGACCGAGACGCCCGAAGTCCACTTACAGCTCCTATGCGGACTCCGGGATTATGCGGCGTCGGACACGATCAAGCTGCTCACAGCACTCGGTGTTCTTGATTGACTCCGCATAAGCGCGTTCATTGTTTTTCGCCGACGCTTGCCTCTTCCGAGTGAGAGGAGGCAGTGGCGAGGTAAGCATTCAGGTCTAGGATGCTTCGACTGGTTCGATTTGAGTTGCCGAGACGCGTAGGTCGCCGTCGGCGAACCGGCCGACCGACTCGTCAAGCCGTACGATCCACTTCTCACCATCCCGGGCGACGACGGTCGCACTTCGGCCGTGGAGGTACTGGGGTCGGAGGTTGTGGCCGAGGCGGACTTTGTCCCCGACGTGCAGGCGGCTAGATGCCATGAGTTCTTCCACGGCATCGATCGCTCTCAGCCGTGTGTTGACGACTTGGGCGATCTGCGCGAGGTGATCGTCGAGCACACCGAGGTGCAGCGCGACGAGTAGAGGCTCGATGTCCGGCTCGGATGAGCCCGCTCGAGCGCTCGTCGGCTCGTTCGGGCTCACGACGGCGTCGAGGAGCGGTTTGGCGAGGGCGGTTTGGCGAGGGCGGCTCGCCTCTGGTTCTTGCGGCTTGGCACTCATGAAGTATCGCCGCGTGCTCACCTGCTCGCGGCACTCGACCGGTGTCGGTCAGGTTCTCGCCGGCGGCATCCACACGTCGCCCCGGAACAATCGCGCGAGGACCTCCAGAGCACCGACATCGTGCTTGCGCGCTGTCGCGAGATACGAGCGGATCGTTGCGAAGTGCCGGGCCCCCTCCTCGCTCTGGAAGCAGCCGCTCACCTTGCGATGGATCTTGGCCATGCGAAGCGACCTCTCCGCTTCGTTGTTCGTCATGGGAACCGACAGCTCGCCGGCGAAGAGCGTCGCCTCGGTCCGGAGGTTCTGCAGCGCACGGGCGATGTTGTAGGACTCTTTCTCCACGGCGTCGCGCTTTTGTTGCGGTGGTTCGCGGTTTGCCGCCAGGCCGTCGCAGACGAGCGCGTCGTAGCGAGCAAGGAAGCCGGCG
>Ga0224558_1004283_pt1 | contig 11198 bp, 10 predicted proteins | sample 714S32024metaG_FD_180682 | JGI IMG/M metagenome (GOLD analysis project Ga0224558, IMG submission 180682) | Peat soil microbial communities from Stordalen Mire, Sweden - 717 S3 20-24 | ecosystem: Environmental > Terrestrial > Soil > Wetlands > Peat | place: Sweden: Norrbotten County, Stordalen... | reverse complement strand
CTCCGCATTGAGTCAATTGCAATCTTAGATTTCCGGGGTTCGTGGCATAGGCCAGTCCTACCTCAATGTCGACGGCTCCGGCTCGGATCAGTTTCTCAATCTCTCCATCGAAATGCTGCATGCCCTCCGTATCGCCAGCTATCATGGCGTCCAGAAGAGTCTTCCCATCCCCCTCTCCCCGCTCCACGTATTCCCGAGTACGAAGAGTCGATTTGAGAATTTCCAAGCCGGCGATACGGCCAGGGCCGTCTTTCCGAGGAATAAGACGCTGCGAAACAATGTAGCGAAAGCTTTTTGCCAAGCGGCTACGAATTATTTGCTGCTCCGTCAGGGGAAAAACTCCGACGATACGCTCGACCGTCTTAGAGGCATCGATGGTGTGCAGCGTGGAAAGGACGAGGTGTCCTGTCTCGGCGGCTTCCATGGCGATTTCGATGGTGTCCCGATCGCGCATCTCTCCCACCAGGATCACTTTGGGAGCCTGGCGCAGGGCCGCACGCAGGGCGAGGGCAAAACTGGGCGTGTCACTGTGGAGCTCTCTTTGGTGAATGATCGACCGCTTCTGGCGATGCAAGAATTCGATGGGGTCCTCGATGGTGATGATGTGATATGCCTGAGTCTCGTTGATTATGTCGAGAATCGCGGCCATGGTAGAGGACTTGCCGGAGCCGGTAGGACCCGTAACCAGCACCACACCGTTTTTGAGAGTGGCAATTTCGGCCAACTGCGGAGGCAACTTAAGATCGGCGAAACTTGGAATGCTGCGAGGGATGACGCGCATCACGATGGCATAGCTCCCCCGCTGCATGAAGATGTTGACGCGAAAGCGACTTTGACCGGGAAGGCTGTAGGAGATATCGCACGAGCCTTGGTCCCGCAGCGCCGCCAGAGCTTGCTTATTGCTGCCAATGAGTTCTTCCGAGATGCGGCGAGTGTCGTCCGCAGTTAACGACCGTATCACCGGGCTTTTGACGGGAACCAACTCGCCGCTGACCTCGACGTGGGGAAAGCTTCCCGGCGAGATAATCAGGTCACTGACCCGATTGGAGACGTGAAGCATCGCCAGGAGCAACGTCGGTGCGGGCATAGGAGTGCCGGAGACAGCGGTCCCGGTGGGCGAAACAGGAGTTGAAACAGCAGGGCTTGCCGACGCACTCACAGCGTGCTCCTTATTTTTTCCAATGCAGGATACTTCCCGAATTGGTCGGTTTCAAGTTACATGGGTCACGTGTTCATTTTCATTGCGGTACTCGTGCTCGAACTGGCTGTGCTCTCGTCAATTACTTTGGGACGCGATTTCGGTGGCGGTGCAGGACGAGCAAGGGCGGGTGGTGATGGAGTCGGTGCTTCAGACACGGGCGGCAGCGATTCTGGATTTTCTGCATGGTGTAGGGTACGCTACACGTCACCCTGGAGGAAGGAACGCATTCGGCGTGGTTGTACGATCTGCTGGCGCGGCGGGTGGCGAGATTGGTGGTGTGCAATCCGCGGAAGAATGCGCTGTTGAAGTCGGGGAGTAAGAGCAATGCAATCGATGCGCGCAAACTGGCGAAGTTGTTGGGAGCTGGGATGTTGTCGCTGGTCTATTGGAAATGGGCTCCGGTAGAACCGGGGCCCATTTCCAACCTAAGCAAATGCAGACTCGTAGAATTAATCGCGCGTACCCGGTTCTGGCGAGCCCGCACTCTGCCTCCAGGTTTACATCCGCCAATTTCGCGTAGGGAGTCTCGCACCAGGGGGTGCGGGCCGGATTTGACTCCCGGCCGCTTCGCTAGCTCCAGAACGCAAACCCCAACGGGAAGGTTTGGTTTGTTATCCTGAAACATGCCCTCGCGCGTCGAGGGACGCCGCACAAAAGCCGAAAAGGGTCATTGCCGACACCCTACGATTCCGATCCGCTGCGCGAACGCTTGCAGAAACGCGGCATCGAGTTGATCGCGCCCTACCAGGAGAATCGCCAGGAACGGCGGTTTGAGGATGGCCGAAAACTGCGGCGCTACAAGCGGCGTGGGATCGTCGAACGAACCAACTCCTGGCTGGGCCAGTTCCGCCGATTGCTGGTGCGCCATGAGCATCTGCTCTCCACCTATCGTGCCTTCTTCTATCTTGCTTGCTTCTCGGATTACATTGAGACACGGTTTATGAAATACGCTCTAGACACTTCGTTAGTAATCCAGACTAGGATGACGGGTTAGCCGTCCCTCTATCCTGTATCCTGCTTTCTATCGGCCAAGGCCATTATGGAGGAGCTTCCCGCCTTCTGGAATTTCCCAGCAACAGATTCCGGAAGAATCTCTTCCAGCTTTCGTGATAGCCAACTCTGTAGGTCAGATTTTTGCTCTTGGGAAAGAGACATAAAGCGAACTCCGAGATGCCCGGTCCTCCACCAGCAGACCGTCGATTCTGCTGAAAATGGGATTTCGTGGCCCGGTAAGGTGAACTGAACCTGTACGTCTTCTCCGGCGATGAGCGGAACGAATGTACTCACAGCCATGCCTCCTTCGCTGATATTTACGCTGTTACAGCGAAGTTCTTGCATACTTTCCCTCTGGATGATGACGGGGATGGAGACCGGGAAACGAAAATAGCGTCTCCGTTCTCTCAGGATGAGCCCGTACGCAGGCTTGAGTGTGTTGCGGATCGACTGCGCAGAAAGGGGCCTCTCAAAGACAAACTCCGACCTCTTTCGGACCGCTGTGCACCCCGCATCACTGCCGCTGATGGCAAAGGTCACCGCTGTCCTATTAGATGAGGATAGACGCACCTCGTCCAGAATCAGCCCGGATTGGTCTCCTAGTTGGAGATCAACGATAACGGCATCGAACTTTCGGCGGTTCAATAGGCCGACTGCTGCCGGTACTTCCTGACAAACATCAGGCGAAATAGACAATTCTTGCAAGGCGTGACTGAACTGTTGAATTGTCACAGGATCAGCGGATACCAAAAGCGCAAATCCGATTGCCATAATAAAATCACTCCTTAGTAAGGCCGTCTGTCATGATTGTCCTCCACTCGCCTGTGCTCGGACGTGCGGTTCAGGACTGTCGCCTCGAAGCTTGTCGGCAACTTTGTCAACTGCTAAAGGCTTGCTAAAGTAGTAGCCTTGGATTTCGTCACACTGATGTGCCCGAAGGAATGACATTTGCGCTTCGTCTTCGACGCCTTCGGCAATCACCTTAAGATCTAGGCTTTTTGCCATTCCGATAATTGCGGTTGTGATCGCCGCGTCATCGGGATTCACGGCGATATCGCGGACAAACGACCGGTCGATTTTGAGCCTGCCGACCGGGAACTGTTTCAAGTAGCTGAGGCTGGAATAGCCCGTCCCGAAGTCGTCAATCGCCAGCTTCAACCCCATGGCCCTTAATTCTTGAAGAACTGAGAACATCACATCTGCATTCGATAGCAAGAGGCTTTCCGTGAGCTCCAGTTCGAGGTATTGGGGGGCAAGGCCGGTCTCGTGGAGTACCCTCCGGATGAGTTCGCAGAATTCCGCTTGACGAAACTGCACGGCTGATACATTTACAGCCACCGATACTGCGGGAAGCCCTTCGTCTTGCCATTTCCGGGCCTGAGAGCAGGCAGTCCTGAGCACCCATTCCCCGATTGGCCTGATCAGGCCGCTGTTCTCAGCGATTCGTATGAACTTATCAGGTGGCACGAGACCCAATTCCGGGTGTTGCCAGCGGAGGAGTGCTTCCAGCCCGATGATCCGTCCAGTGGCAATTTCTATCTCCGGTTGATACATCAGAAAGAGTTCTTTTTTGTCGAGTGCCAGTCGCAAGCTGTTCTCCAGAGTCAATCGCTCCACAGCCTGAGCGTTCATGTCCTCTGTAAAGAACCGAAAGTTGTTACGTCCGCTCTCTTTGGCGCAATACATGGCTGCATCGGCATTCTTGATCATGGTTTCGCTGTCCGCACCGTGTTCCGGGAAAATGCTGATCCCGACGCTGCAACCAATGCCAAGGGAGTGACCTTGAACGACGAATTCAGCAGTCATTGTATTCAGGAGCCGCTCAGCGGCAACGGCTGCGTCGGCTGCCTCCTTTACCGCAGTCAACACGATAAGAAATTCGTCTCCGCCGACTCGGGCTACGGTGTCCTGTTCACGCACCCATTTCTTCAGGCGTTCTGCGACCTGCTGCAGAACAAGGTCGCCGACCGAGTGCCCGAGCGAGTCGTTAATGATTTTGAACCCGTCGAGATCGAAGTACAGAAGCGCAACTTTGCACTTTTGCCGACGAGCACTGGCGAGTGCCTTTGACAGTCGATCCCGCAGAAGAGTCCGATTGGGTAGTCCCGTAAGAGCATCGTAGTAGGCCAGGAATTGAACCCGTTCCTCGGCGGCTTTGCGGTCCGTGATGTCCGCAACTGTGCCTTCGTAATACAGAGCAGCGCCGCTGGAGTCGCGGACCACGCGCGTATTCTCAAGCAACCACATCTTGCTGCCGTCCTTGCGATGGGCTTGGAACTCGAAGTTGGATATGCTCCCTTTCTCTCCCAGTTCGCGCTTGAACAGCTCGCGCTCGCTCGGATCTGCGTATGCCTTGTGGGCAATGTCGGTCCAGTCAGCCATCAACTCCGCCGGGGAGTCATAGCCATAGAGCCGGGCAAACTCGGTGTTCACGGTCACGCATCTTCCGTCCGGGGTGGTCTGATAAATTCCAACAACCGCATCTTCAAAGATAGTCCTGTATTTTTCTTCCGCTTGCCGAAGGGCTTGCTCACCTTGCTTGCGTTTGGTGATATCTCGAACGATTGCTTGCACATACACAGCCTCAGGGGTAACTACCTGACTCAAGCTCACTTCCGCGTCGAAGGGGGTTCCGTCATGGCGAAGATGTTGCCATTCAAAGAACTGTGGTGTGCTCTGCGCACCTTGTATGTTCTCTGCCGCCTTTTCGGACGAAGGCCGTCCATCGGGTTGTGTTGACGGTGAGAATTCGACAGGAGAGTGGCCAACGATATCTTCCCTACGGCAGCCGAACAGAGTCTCGGCTCGACGGTTGCAGTCCGAGAAGTTTTCTCCGTGCATAATCAGAACGGCGTCGTTTGCCCCTTCAAACAGGGCCTTGAATTTGTCTTCGCTTTGTTGCAATGCCGCTTCCGCCTGCTTGCGCTTGGTGATATCTCGCTTGATCGCGATGAAGTGAGTATCGGTCGCACCGTCGAATTCTCGGGTCACTGGCGTGATCGTCATCTCTTCGGTGTAGGTTGTTCCGTCTTTCTGCCTGTTAACAATCTGACCTTGCCAGACTCTGCCTGACGAGATGGTGGCCCAGAGATCGGCATAATAGCTTTCAGGCTGATCCCCAGATTTCAGCACACGAGGGTTCTTGCCCAATAACTCTTCCTTGCTGTAGCCAGTCATGGTTGTAACCGCATGGTTTACCCAGACGATTGTTCCTTCTCGGTCTGTGATCACGATCCCGTTTGCGGCCGCTTCTAGCGCGGCTAATTGCAGGTGTAATTGTTTTTCTGCGTGTTGGCGCTCGGTAATATCTCGTGCAATTCCTGAAGCCCCGGTGATTTTCCCAGCCCCGTCCTTAATTGCAGAAACCGACAAAGACACGTCGATGATCCTGCCATTCTTTGTGACGCGTTGCGCGTCAAATTGCCCTAGGGCTTCACCGTGAGCAATCCTTTGCAAGAAAGCGGGAATTTTAGTGCGCTTCTCTGGCGGATAGCAAAATGAAATGTGGCGACCTAATGCTTCGGCGGCAGGATAGCCGTAAATTCTTTCCGCTCCACGGTTCCAGCTAGTGACCGTGCCATCCAGCGTTGTGCTAACGATGGCATTTTCTGAGTGCTCTACGATGGCAGCGAGCCGCAACAGCTCTTGGTGCGCAGCCTTCTCCCGCTGATGAATTATGAAGCTGATGCAGAACCCAACGCACCCTGCGAAGAAGATAGTGATGATAGGAGATGTCACAAGGGACATTCGAGGGACAAATATCAGCTTTGCGGTCTCGTAGACCGCCGTCACGCACGACGCCACGAGTCCAACCCGCAAAGCCCTCAGGACTTGGGAGCGCCTAGACATCTAACTGCTCGACACCAGGGGAAACTTGAAAGCGTGAAAGGTGATGTGCTTCATAAGCATGACCTAAGGCAGGGACCGTAGTTCATCAACTGAGGAAGGACTACGTGCATTATGGACGTCGCTAATACATACGAGTGTGATCCTGATCACACTCGGCGTTACTAAAGGTCGCATTGTGTTCCGCTCCTCAAGCGCTGCCCGACGCGCCGATAAGAAATCTTCAAAAGACATACTTTGCTCAAAGACTCCAGAAGCTGACGCATGCGCACTACATAGCTGTTGTGTGACGAGATCAGAACGGAACTGTCGTCTGTGCCTTTCGTAACTTTCGCTCTCCGAGCATTATTCTCACACTAAGCTTCTAATGTTCTGATCATGTGAGGTTGGCCTTGGATAACGCACCACAGCAGCAACGCCGCACAAGACCGATGCAACAAGTTGAGATACGTGAGTGGTGGCTGTGGGGATTTGCGGTCACAGTCACGCTAGGGTTGACGGCGGGCATTGTGTCACTGACTTTCCCCGGCAATCATCTCTTACAAAACTCCGAGTGGCTTGATCTCAAGGAATGGGTACGGGGGCTGGCATGCCTTGTCCTCCTTTTCGACATTTACACGGTTTACCAGCACCTCCAACTCCAGCGCATTCGTCGCGAACTCACCGAGCGCAATCAGCTTTTTGAAATTATCACCGAGAATGCTGCCGACATGATCGCGGTCATAGATAGCTCTGGGAATCGGCTTTATAACAGCTCCGCGTACCTGAAGGTTCTCGGATATTCGCCGGAGGAATTGAAGTTGAGTTCGTCAGTGGAGCAAATCCATCCCGAGGATCAGCAGCGCGTTCTGGAAGCGGCGGACAAAGCAAGAATCACCGGGCGAGGCGAGCGGCTTGAATACCGCATGCGCCACAAGGATGGGACATGGCGGGTTCTGGAATCGGTCGCCACCGCTATTCAAAATGAAGAGGGTCCGACCGAGAGACTGGTTATCGTCAATCGTGATATCACAGAACGCAAGCGGGCGGAAGAGTCGCTCGCGCACAATGCTTTGCATGACGCGTTAACCAATCTGCCGAATCGCACCCTGTTTCTGGATCGCGTGCGGCATGCGCTTGCGCTTTCCCAGAGGCACACGGGCTATAAGTTCGCTGTATTGTTCATTGATCTCGATGAATTCAAGGTCTTTAATGACAGCTTGGGACATGCGGCAGGAGACGTCCTTCTCGTACAAATTTCTCGCCGATTGACTATTTCCATCCGGGGTGTTGATACGATTGCGCGTTCGGGTCCGATGCAAGGTACAAACACTTTTGCGAGCGAAGAGAGTTTAGCCAGACTGGGCGGCGATGAATTCACCATACTTTTGGAGGACATCAGGGATTGCGGCGATGCCATTCGGGTAGCGGAGCGCATTCAGGAGCGGTTGAGCATTCCTTTTGTTGTGGAAGGGCAAAATATTGTGACGACCGCAAGTATAGGGATCGCGTTTTGCGCAGCGTCATACGCCAATTCAGAGGATTTGGTGCGAGATGCCGAGATAGCAATGTACAGAGCCAAGCGGGAAGGAAAAGCACGCTGTCAGGTCTTTGATAACGCAATGCACACCCTGGCCGTCAAGAGATTGCGCCTCGAAACTGACTTGCGCCGAGCACTGGAACTGGGCGAATTCCGAGTTCACTATCAGCCCATTGTGTCGTTACACACCGGCATGATCGCGGGCTTCGAGGCGCTGACGCGCTGGCAACGTCCGGAGGGCATCCTTGCACCGATTGAGTTCATCGCGGTGGCAGAGGAGATTGGGCTCATCATCCCCATGAATCGGCAACTGCTACGTGAAGCCTGCCAACATCTTCGATCCTGGCAGTCAGAATTTCCTTCATGCCCGCCCCTGACAATGAGCGTAAACATTACCTCCAGGGAGTTCGCCCAGCCCGATCTAGCCAGCGAGATCGGTAAAGCCCTTGAGGAGACCGGCGTTGATCCAGGCTGCGTGCAACTGGAAATCGTCGAAAGGATAGCCATGGGGGATGCGGAAAAATCTGGTCACGTGCTTTCGCGATTGAAAGCACTCGGCGTTCGCTTGAGCATCGATGATTTTGGCACCGGGTATTCCTCACTCAGTCGCTTGCGCCGGATTCCAGTAGACACCTTGAAAATCGACCGTGCTTTTATTTCGAGCATAAACAGCGACCCGGAAAGCCGCGAGATCGTGCGGATCATCATTATGCTTGCCCACAATCTCGGCTTGAAGGTCGTCGCCGAAGGGACTGAAACGCAAGAACACATAAATTTGCTCAAGCAACTCAATTGCGAGATGGCACAGGGATACTTTTTCTCCCGACCCGCTGACGACCAGGCTATGTTGAGGCTTTTAGCCAGCAACCGCATTGCTCGTGCCGCATCCGTCGGTGGTTAGAAACGGGCGGTCATCTTTTCCCCTCGCGGTCCGGCTTGACGTATAGGAAAATCAAAATTTCGTGCGCGAGGCTAATCAAGGCGTTGTGCTTAGGTCGCAGAGCATCGTCGGTTGGAATAACCACGCAGATCATTTCGCGCGGGTCGACCTTGCAGGATTATCAAGCTGTCTTCGGCGCTAGGCGTCGCGCCCATTTCATCTTTTTGCCGGCGTCGTCGAGTAGCGGATTATGTCCGAAGTCTCGCTCTATCGAAGCCGCCGAAGGGCGGGGTTTGGGGCGTGGCCTTTGCGCCTGTCTCAGAATGACGAAGATGGCTGCCGAGGTCTGCCGGAGCGCGCGCGGAGCAAACAACCCAAAACTCCGAACAGCATGCTGGCACCGCTCTAGGATGTGTTGAGCCCAGCGGTCGATGAACTCTTCCAGTGAGCACGTTAAGTAAACCCTGCGGCGCAGCTTTTTGTCTTTGTACCAATACCTGACGATTCTCTCCGCGATCCACGTAATACGACGCTGGGCGATGGGTGGGCGCCTGATGTAGCGTCCAGCATATTGCAGGAAATGCCATTTGTCCGGGAATGATTGAATCTTGACACTCCACCAGCGTTTTTCCTGCTCGCTGAGCATCTTTTCGGTCTGGTCAACGGTCATTTCCGTCCGGGGCTGTCCCGCTCGTAGGGCTGCACGGAGAAGGGCGATCACAGCCCTCCGCCAAGCTTCCATCAGTGCGTCGCGATCATAGTAGATCTGAGCAACCCACATGTCTGGGGACCCGCGCAACCCTCCTCCGGTGACCATAGTGTGCACGTGGGAGTTGTATTCCAACTTCCCGTCGAAGGTGTGGAGAATAGCAATGACGCCAACGCGCAAAACCATACTTCGCGCTTACGCGCGCCTTTATGACCTCTGCGGCTAGAGCTGAAAGAGCCTTCGTCAAAGGCGTGTTGTCCCGGAAGAGGGGCCAAAGTTGTTTCGGCATAGTGAAGGTAATCCCTTTGTAAAGCGCGTCTGGCAGTGCGGCCCACCGCTCACGCAGCCACTGTACGTTGGCGCGGTAGCCGCAACTTGGACAAGCTCGCGATTTGCAGGTGTGGTAGAGGATGAGTTCTTGGTTTTCAGAAGCGTAAACCTCGGCACCCAGTTGGGCAGTGCGACATTGCATCGCCTTGGCGAAAACCCTGCGAACTATAGGGCTCATCTCGTCCCGGTCCCAGTAGGGACGCGTCTGACACAGAATCTTCTTGAGCGGCTCGCGGTATTTCATGTCAACTGCAACTCTTTCTGTGAAGGTAGAACGGCCATTAGGTCTTGGCCGACCAAAACAACCGTGCGTTTGTGCCGACTGACCCTCATCCCCACCGATCCCGGCTGTCGCGCTTCTTGGAGCTGTAAAGCATCGAGTACTGCAGCAACATCGGGGCTGGTCTTTTGCTCCTTCGGCTGCGGTATCGACCGACGAATCACCTTGTTGGCTGCGCGTTCCTCGCTGTAACGGATGAACCGTTCTAGCTGCTCGGCTCTGGGCAACTTGCAGAATTGCATCGCACGGTTGATTTTTAGTGTGCCGTCTTGCGGAGCTTCTATCAGCCGTGGATGAGCCGTTTCCCGATGGCATCCTCGACCGTCTGGTTCACAACGCCCACCGCATCGAAATGCGCGGCAAGTCCATGCGCAAGAAACGCAATCCGCCACAGGACGAGAAGAAGGAGTGAACCAAAGCCAGTTTCGGTAAGATGTCTGAGTTATGGCACCAACTTCCCAGAACTGGATTCGGGACAACTTCCGGAGCCAGCTTCCGGTGTGGGTCGCTGTTCAACAGCCGATGAGTCACACGCCGAACCGCTTGTGCCGATAACTGCCGGTTTGCCCTAGCGTCATCCGACCGGAACAAAGGAGATTCGCACGCATGGCTGTTTCTGGAAAACCTCGGGCGGAGGAGATGAAGACAACCGGCTGTTTTACTGCGCATCTGTCATAGGGGACTACGGTAGCATTGCTGCGTTGGCGATCCAGGAATTGGATCGATACGGGTAACATTGCTTTCAATTGCTTGGTCTGTATAATCGTGCTGAGGTTGGTGTGGGGAAAGCGGGAACAAGAGACGTTTCGGCTCGTTCGGCGCCCCGGTGGCATTGGGGGTTCGTCAGCGTGGTCATGTTATCTCTCGTTGTTACGCTGGCGACGCGAACTTTCCACGACACAACTTTCCAGTCTACAACAGTGCACTCCGACTCGCCGCAGTCTATGCGGCAGCGGTAGTGGGTCAATAAGATTTCCACAGGCTCATGACTTCCTCATCTCGCCCTCAGAGACACCCAGAAGACCCAGCGCCACTAAAATCACGATGCCAAGAATGGCAAACGACTCGACTAGGCGTTCTCGGGTGACTCTCTTCACGCTATGATCATTAAGGTCTCCCGACTAATATGAAGGCGAGTCCGGTCAGAACGATGATGCCCCCAAGCCGCAAGAATAGATGCAGCATGTCGGTTATTGGAAGCCACACACAGCAGTACAGCACGGCAAGGCTGGAGATGACGAGAATGATCTGCTGTGCTCGCGTCATTTGACAACTTCATTCTACTTCTATTACTCGCCCCAGCGCCTTGAGAACTAGGGTCTGTTCACACTATCGCAGGGCCTCGATGATGAATGCAAAGTAGATAAAGGCGAGAAATACAACATCGAGTTTCTCAAAACGTGAAAAGATGCGGCGGAAACCTTTGAGTCGCCGAAACAG
>Ga0224558_1004282_pt1 | contig 11207 bp, 10 predicted proteins | sample 714S32024metaG_FD_180682 | JGI IMG/M metagenome (GOLD analysis project Ga0224558, IMG submission 180682) | Peat soil microbial communities from Stordalen Mire, Sweden - 717 S3 20-24 | ecosystem: Environmental > Terrestrial > Soil > Wetlands > Peat | place: Sweden: Norrbotten County, Stordalen... | reverse complement strand
ATGCTACAGTCTTGGTTGCCATTGTCAGTCTCCCTTAACTCGCCGCGTCGTAACGGCGCGGGCGCGGCGTGATGAATTGTGTATCGACCTCTTCATACTCGAAGCGTGGGCCGTCAGCCAGGCCGGTGAAGCTGGCCTTGCCGGTTTTCAGAAACTTCTCGTCGTTGCGCTCCGGGAAGTCGGGCTTGTAATGCGCGCCGCGTGACTCGTCGCGCAGGATTGCTCCTTGGACCACCACCCGGGAAAGTTCCAGCATATTCTTCAACTGGCGGGCGAAGGCGAAGCTGGTGTTGGCCCACTGGCTGCGGTCGGCCAGGCTCACGTTGTTATAGCGGTCGAGAAGCTCGACAATCTTCTCGTCGGCCTCTTTGAGCCCCTTGTTATAGCGAATTACCGTGGCGTGTTTGGTCATGGAATCGCCTAACTCACGCCATAACTTGAAGGGATTTTCCTTGCCTTCGTTCTTAAACAGCTTGTCATTGAGTTCGGCCTGGCGAGTTAGTTCCGCCGCATGGCCTCCGTCGCCTTCTGCTGCGGGCAAGCTCTTGGCATAAGTCAGAGCATTAGGGCCGGAGATAAATCCACCGTAGATGCAACTTAGTAGCGAGTTAGCGCCCAGGCGATTGGCGCCGTGATACTGGTACTCTGCTTCACCGGCGGCAAAGATCCCTGGAACATTGGTCATCTGGTTGAAGTCCACCCACAGGCCGCCCATGGTGTAGTGCATGCCGGGGAAAATCTTCATGGGCTCTTCATGCGGATCGACGCCCACGAACTTTTCGTAGATGTCCAGAATCCCGCCCAGCTTGCGGTCCAGCGTGGCGCGGTCGATGTGCGTCAGGTCGAGATAGACCATCGGCTGGCCATCGATGCCCAGGTGATTCTCGTAAACCACTTTGTGAATGGCCCGCGTCGCGATGTCGCGCGGCACGAGGTTGCCGTACTTTGGGTACCACTCCTCAAGAAAGTAGAAGCGCTCGGATTCAGGAATCTGCTTGACGGGGCGCTTGTCGCCGGGGGTGCGAGGCACCCAGACGCGGCCGCCCTCGCCGCGGGCCGACTCCGACATCAAGCGCAGCTTGTCTTCGCCGGGAATAGTGGTGGGATGGACCTGGACCAATTCGCCGTTGGCGTAGTAGACGCCTTGCTGAAAGACAGCCGATTGCGCCGAGCCGGTGCAAACCACGGAGTTGGTGCTCTTGCCGAAGATGGCCCCGATGCCTCCCGTTGCCAGAATGATGGCATCCGCCGCAAAGGAGCGCAGCTCCATGGTGCGCAGGTCGAGGGCGGTGATGCCGCGGGCCACACCCTTGGAGTCGATGACGGCGGATAGAAACTCCCAGCCCTCGTACTTCTTGACTTTGCCCTCGGACTCGTAGCGGCGCACCTGCTCGTCGAGCGCATAAAGAAGTTGCTGCCCGGTGGTGGCGCCGGCGAAAGCCGTGCGGTTGTATAGCGTACCGCCAAAGCGGCGGAAGTCGAGCAGACCCTCGGGAGTGCGATTGAAGGGCACACCCATGCGGTCGAGCAGGTCGATGATGGCCGGGGCAGCCTCGCACATCGCCTTCACCGGAGTCTGGTTGGCCAGAAAGTCGCCGCCGTAGACTGTGTCGTCGAAGTGCTTCCAGGTGGTGTCTCCCTCACCTTTCAAATTCTTGGCCGCGTTGATGCCGCCCTGCGCGCAAACCGAGTGAGAACGCTTGACCGGGACAATCGAGAACAGGTCAACGCTGCCGCCGGCCTCGGCAATCTTGATGACCGCCGCAAGTCCGGCCAGACCTCCACCAACCACGATGATTCTGGGTGCTGCCATGAATAATCTTCCTTTCGGCCTTTAGCGCCGGCGCTTAAATCGAAACAATTCTTGCGGTTACCGGGGCAAAAACTGCCCCTGGGGCAACCAGCAGGGAGACGGCCGGAACCGGGTCTTCGGGCGCGTTCTTGTAGTCAGGCCCAACGAAGGCCCAAATGCTGGCCAGGCCCATGATTGCCAGCGCCAGTCCCAGCGCCACGCATACATAGCCGAAGCGCTTGCGGGCTGTCGTGCCGGTGGTGATGCCCCACTTGGCCGCGAAGAGCCAAACGCCGTAAGCGAAGTGCCAGCAGATAGCGATCATGGCAATCACGTAGACGGCGACCATCCAGGGATTGGAAAGCTCCACCTGCACCTTATGGAAGGCCGCATAGGGATGCTCGGGCAGCATAACACCCATAAACCGCTGGCGAATGACGTGTTGCAGAATGTAAGCCAAGGCGATCAGGCCGGTGTAGCGCTGGGCGACGTACAGCCAGTTCCCCGCCCAGGGGTAATAAATGATGTTGGACTTGCCGCGTAGCCAGATCCAGACGCCGTAGCAGGCGTGATAGAGGATGGGCAGAAAGATGAAGACCCACTCCAGCAGCCGCACCATCGGCAGGCCGTTGAGGAATTTGACTTGCGCCCCGTAGGCGATGGGGCCTTTGAGCGCCTCGAAGTTCGACAGCAGATGCTCCAGCAGAAAGGCGCCGATGGGGATAATGCCCAGCAGCGAATGCAGCTTATGCCAGAGAAAGGACGAGCCTTCGCCTGCGCGCAGCGGCTGGACGCCGCGACGAACGGTCGGCGCGGCAGATTGTTGAGCGGTTGCCATAACGGTGTCAGCTCCTAAAGGCTCCAGGGTTTGGGTTCAAGTTCCGGGAGACGGCGGCTTCGGTTTGTCGAACTCGGAGGCGCTATTTGATTTTGATTCATTATTGGTGTCCCACATCACATTCGTCAAGGTGGTGTACGCGTCCGTAGCGGGGCTGCTCCTGGATTTACGGCCACAATGCTGCGATTGGGAAGACCGACCTCGCAGCGTTCACGGAACAGGAAGTTGATTTTGCAAGGGCCGGGAAGGAAGCATGTGTTCAGATGGGCTGCTAAAGTTGCATTTGTCACCCCGGGAGGTCAACGTGCGAATCGTCCTTTGGGCCACCGCCGCGCTCATCTGCGCGGGCCCCCCTCTGCAGATCGCGACCGCGCAGGCTGCGGCCGAATTTCAATTCCAGTTCACCCAGCAGCCCGGTCCGTATGCCGTAGGACTGAAGGTCGTTGAACAATACGATCGCTCTCGAAGCTTTCAAGTTGAATCGGATTCTCCCGGTAAGCCCGAAGCGCCTGGGGGAGCGCGACCTTTGCAGACGCTCGTGTGGTATCCCGCCAATCGATCCAGCAGCCCGGCGATGACGTTTGGCGACTACGGGGCCTTGATTAAGACAGAAACCAGCTTTGGCAAGCCGGTGGAAAATGGCAAGCCCCAGTCGTTTATTAGTGCATTCATAAAAGGCACGACGGCGCTGCACGCATGGGCAATACGCGATGCCGCCATGCAAGCGGGCCAATTTCCCGTGGTGATTTACGCGCCTAGCCTCAACGCTCCTGCCACCGAGAATATCGAGCTTTGCGAATATCTGGCGAGTGCGGGTTTCGTGGTCATTGCGAGTCCCAGCATGGGCGAGAGCTCACGGCCCATGACGGTCGATGTCGCTGGAGCCAATGCAGAGGCGCGAGACATCTCCTTCCAGATCGATTTCGCGCGGACATTGCCAGACACGGAAATGTCCCCCGTTGCGGTGATGGGTTACAGCTGGGGAGGGATGGCTGCACTGTTCGCCGCAGCGCGGGATGGCCGCATCGGTGCGCTCATCTCGCTGGATGGTTCGTTTCGCTACTCGCCGGATACGGTAGATAATGCAGGCGACGTTCATCCCGAAAAATTGACGATTCCGCTCGTGGTCTTCAGCCGAGCCGAGGAGACACTTGAGACCTGGGACGCAATGCGCCGGGACAAAGGCCAGTGTGTCTGCGCACCGAACGTTCTGAATGAATGGACTCATGGAGACTTGCTTCACGTGCGAATGCTCGCGATCTCACACATCCAGTTCAGCTCCATCTACCAGCGAAGTGAGCGTTTCAGAAAGGAAGGCTTGCACTTTGTTCCGCCAGACTATTCCCTGGAGGAGGGCGACGAAAGCTATAACTGGATGGCTCGATACAGCCTGGAATTCCTGGAGGCATATTTAAAGCACGATCCCACAGCCCTGACGTTTCTAAAGCACACACCTGCGGAAAACGGCGTCCCAAGCCACCTGATGATGGTTAACCTGCGGCAAGCAGCACCTCAACCAAAGCAGGACGGCATTCCCCCCAGGAAATGACGGACCTTGCCTCTAACCTCGCGGACGGAAAGTGCGTGGAGGGTTCAGTCGCCGAGCATCGGCAACAGCGCCGCAATAGCGCGTCCGCGATGGCTGAGCGTGTGTTTGGTTTCCAAATCCAGCTCGGCCATGGTGCGGTCCAGCGCCGGCAAATAGAACAGGGGGTCGTAGCCGAAACCGCCCGTACCTCGCGGAGCATCCAGAATCATACCCTCGACCGCGCCCTCGGCGGCGTGCAGGGCAATGCCGTCCCTCGCAGCCACGAGAACGCAGCGGTAGCGGGCGGTCCGTTGTGCCGGGGGAACACCGGCCAGCCGCTGCAAAAGAACCAGATTGTTCCACACGTCGGTATTGTCGTTGGCGTCGGGCGAATCGGTCAGGCCGGAATCGGCGGCAAAGCGGGCCGAGCGCACACCGGGTGCGCCGTCGAGCGCGTCCACTTCGAGACCGGAGTCGTCCGCCAGCACCCATTCGCCAAGGGCAAAGCGAGAGTAGTAAACCGCCTTGAGCGTGGCATTTTCGGCGAAGGTCAGGCGGTTTTCCTCCGGCGCGGGGATTTCTCCCAGTTCCGGCAGCGGCTCAATAAGGACCGAGTGCGCTTCGGCAGCCGTGCGGAAATCTCGCAGCTTGCCCTGGCTTGTGGTGGCGGCATAAAGATGAAGAGCCATGCGGAAAGTGTACCGGACCAATCCTTGCAGAAAATAACCCTCAGTTGGCCCACACTGGCAGATAGGAGGTCAGTGTGCGAAGTCTGTCCGGCATGTGACCGGTTTATACCCGCCTGAGAGGTACCCACCCCCCTATACCCCTCGGGGGTATAAATTTCCCTTGTAACCTTGCAGATTATTTCTAACCCGTTTGAAATCAACGCCTATTGAAAACTTTTCGCTCCCAAATTCTCCCGCATCGTGAGATTTGGCCTCTGAAAATCACCGGAAAAATTCGTTTTTCGCCAAGAATCAGCCCCAAAGCACCGCTCTGGCGCCTTTTCAGCCGGGAAGTGGCAAAACTCCGTCCAGCCCGGCGGCAATCAGCTCTTCGCGCAACCGTTCGACGTTGGAGAATTGGATGGTCTGAATGTTCAGCGCCTGTGCGGCTTCCACATTGGGCAGCTTGTCATCAATGAAAAGGATCTCTTCGGGGCGCGTTTTCAATTCGGCGAGCATGTGGCGATAGATGGCCGGATCTGGCTTGACGACGCCGACCTGGCAGCTCCACACCAGCAAATCGAAGCGGCGAATCCAGTCGAACTCGCGCTCCACGCTGACCAGTACGGCGTCGCCCATATTGGAGAGGATGGCGGTTAGCAGGCCGCGCTGCTTGATTGCCAATTGCCAGTCGATCATCACGGGGTTCTCTGTGGACCACATGCGAACGTCCCACAGGTTCAGTTCTTCCACCTTTTCCTGGTCCGGCGACAGCCCGGCTTCGCGCAGAAACTTCTGCCAATAACCGATGCCGGTCAGTTTGCCTTCGTCGTAGGCAGCCCGGTCAGCCCAATAAAGGCTCTCGAAGCGGTCGAGAGGCAAGCCGGTAATGCTCAATAGCTTCTCGTGCGCCGAGGCGTCCGGCTGCCCTGTCAGTACCATTCCATAGTCAAAGACAACCGCGCGCAAAGCCAATGTCGCTCCCGTAAACGCCCGTGAAATGTTGAGAAGGACGCCTGTTTCTATTGTGCATGAGCCCAGCGGGCTGGCGGCCTTGTGGATATGGGCATAGGCTGGAAGATGTAGGCAGGCGGAGACGGATGCGTTTTTCTGAGAGAACAAACTGGAACACGGAAGAGAGCGAATTGGCGTGGGCACACCGGCTGCGCGCCGAGGCCGGCGAGCCGATTGCCGACCTGACTGCCTCGAATCCTACGCGCTGCGGCTTTGCCTACGATCCCCAACTTCTTGCGGCGCTCATAGACCCCGATGCGCTCGACTACGATCCGCAGCCGCGCGGCCTGTGGCGCGCCCGTCAGGCCGTCTGCGGTTACTATGCCGGCCACCGCGTTTCGCTCAAGCCCGAACAGATCACGCTGACCACCAGCACCAGCGAGGCCTATAGCTTTCTCTTCCGGCTGCTCTGCGATGCGGGCAGCGAAATTCTTGTTGCCCAGCCGGGCTACCCGCTCTTCGACTTTCTGGCTGGGCTGGACGATGTACGCCTCAAGGCAGTGCCGTTCGTCTACGACCACGGCTGGCAGATCGATCCCGATAGTTTTCGCCTCGCCGCTACGCCCCAGACGCGAGCCATCGTGCTGGTCCATCCCAACAACCCCACCGGCCACTTCACCAAGCCGTGGGAGGCCCAGGAGTTGGCGCGAATATGCCGGGAGTTAGATCTTGCGCTGATTGTGGACGAAGTTTTTCTAGACTATGAATTTTCGGGAGGCTTTGGCGGCAAGCCGGCGAGCTTTGCCGCCGGCCTGGAAGGCGTTCCAGTCTTCGTGGTCAGCGGGCTGAGCAAAATTGCCGGATTGCCGCAGATGAAAGCGGCCTGGATTGTGGCTGCCGGACCGCAGGCCGTTGCGGCGCTGGATCGTCTGGAGGTCATCGCAGACACATTTCTTTCGATGAACGCGCCGGTACAGTGCGCGCTCACCGTATGGCTCGAAGGCCGCGAGGCGATTCAGCGGCAGATTCGGGAGCGCGTAGCGGCCAACCTCGCCGAGCTTGACCGGCAACTGACCCGTCTGCCGGAGGTGAGTCGTCTCGAGGTCGAGGGCGGCTGGTACGCGGTGGTGCGCATACCGGCGCTTCAACCCGACGAACAGACGGTGCTGGCGCTGCTGGAGCGCGGCGTCTGGGTCCATCCCGGATTCTTCTTCGGGATGCCGCCCTCCGGCTGGCTGGTGGTGAGCCTGTTGGGGCCGGCGGCGGAATTCCAGCGCGGGGTTAGCGGGTTGGCCGACTATCTACGCGCCTGCAGAGCATCCTCCACTTCCCCGTTGTGATCTCCCATCGTTTGCATGCCTCTGTTCCAGGTTGCGCAGAGATACCATACAAGCCATGCGGGCGCAGTCCAAATATAGGAATTTGAGAATAGCTTGCAGCCGCTCATGAGTTCGGCCTCGATCACGACGCTGGCAAGGGCGAGAACTGCCAGCAAAGGCCGGAACCGGGTAAGATACGCGCCTTGCAACAGGGCAGGGATGGCAAGACTCTCATCGATAATCCAGCAATATGGCGCCACGATGATTGAGACGAGCATCAACAGGCTGCCGTCTTTCATCCAGTCCCATGTGTGGCGCCGGGTAAAGAAGTAGCCCAGAGCCCATGCGCAGCCCAGGGCAGCCGGCAAAAACTGGAGCCACATTGCCTGCGGACTAAGCCAAAGGCGCAACATAATGCTCAGGCACGGAATCGGCTCTGTCTCGATTCCATAAGTGTGCATCATTTGCGCGTACTGGCTCCATGCCGCCGGGTCGATGAAATACACGGCCGCGCAACTGGCGGCCATGGCTACCGCTGCTCCCGCCAGTATCTTATAACTCTTCGAAAGCAGTATCCACGCCAGCAGCACAACGCCGAAGACCAGAAAGAGGTGAGGCTTCAGCGCACAGAGCCATAGGGAGATTCCAGCCAGAAATTGATGCTTGCGATGCAGGCGCAAAAAGAGAACATACCCCAGCAGAACAAACAGAGAAGTCTGCCCCATCGACACGCAAAGCAGGGCTGGCGCAAACGAAAACCCCAGCCAATGCAGGCAATTTCCGGGGCGTCCGTGCATCCGCCAGAGCATGAGCACCGAGACCAACAGGCACCCAAGCAGCACCAGGGACCACAATAACGCTCCGGCCCGCAAGCCGATGAATCCCAGCGGATACGCGAGCGTCATCGCCCAGGGCGGGTTCCGCATCAACCCGACTCGGAACTTGGTATCAAGCCCCGCCGCCTGCTCAATCCGTAGCATTGCGTCCCCATCAAAGGGATTGGCGTGGTGAACGAGCTGCTGGCCGGAGGCCCAATAGACTACGAAATCGCGCCCGCCTGCCAGCTTGCCTATCATCGGTAGAACGCAAAGAAATAGAACGGTATACGCAAGCATCAGCCCCGTCACGCCTGCAATCGACAGATCTGCGATGTCGTACTTTGGCCCAGGTGCGGAAAGTTCCGTGGTGTTTGCCATGGTGGCTATTCTACTTGTGTTTCTGCCAGCGGACCGTTTCCCGCGGGGTTCAAGTTCTTCCCCGGCGCTTGATCGCCGGACTTCTATGCGCAGGCCGAGCGGTTTCATGCCCTGCTTCAAAGCCGCCCCACTCCCGTTCGCCCGAAACACCTCCGCCATCCCTGATGCCACCCCTAAATTCGTCCGCACATTTCCGCGTGCTACACCTTGAGGCCATGTATACAAGGCCAACCTGCCCGATTCGCCCCGTATACAACTGTTTACACCTCATTGCATCACTCAGCCCAATAAATTTCTTTAAGTTGTTGATTTATTATAATCAACGCTCCGGCATTATGAATGGCACGCAACTTGCTATATAAAGGCCGTCCCCGCCTCAGGCTGGGAAAATCAACTTACGGAGAGAACAGATATGAACACTATGCTTCTCAAGCTGTATGTGAAGTTCCAGGACCTGATGAGCCGCGAAGAAGGTCAGGATCTGGTCGAGTATGCCTTGGTCGTTGCTCTGATCGCATTCGGTGCAATCACAGGCATGGGCTACCTCGCCAAGGGCCTCAACAACGCGTTCGCGACCATCAGCACCACTCTGGCCACCAACCTCTAACTTCTGGTAATGCATCGTCAGGAAATATATGCACGCGGCTCGGAAGATCCGCCATTGGAGGGCACTCAGATGTACAGCGTGCTTCTCAAGCTTTATGTGAAGCTTCAGAATCTGCTGAGCCGCGAAGAAGGCCAGGATCTGGTCGAGTATGCCTTGATCGTTGCTCTGATCGCATTCGGTGCAATCACTGGCATGGGCTATCTCGCCAAAGGCCTCAACAACGCGTTCTCAACCATCAGCACCACTCTGGCACATAACGTCTAACCCCTGGCAGTACATCGCTAGGACACAAAATGCAATGCTTCCCCGGGAGAGGTATTTAAGCCAGAGCTAGTGTTAAGGCGCCTCTTGCCGGCAAAGATCACGCTCCCTCACCGCAGAATGAGATAGCCGTATGCGGCAGGAGACTGAAGCCTCACAGTAGTTTGTCATGCTGGGGGATGTCAGAATCTGGTCGAATATGCTCTCATCGTTCCTCCGATTGCCTTCGGCGGCATTGTCGGCATGAAGGCTCCGGCAACGGGTACCCGCACCGTGTCCATCAAGATCGGCACGGCGCTCAGGTCCAGTATTAACATGACCCTGCCTTAATGGGTCTACGCGCCACAATTGGCCGCCTTAGTTGCTGCGGGGAGAGATACGCTTGGCAATGCCCTTGCCGCTGCGATCTCTCCCTCGCTTTTTGGGCTGCGTTTTATCATCGCAACCATCCCTCTCTCGGTCGTCGCTCAAGTCTCTGGCGGCCGAAAGCGTTGAGAGTGAAGTTGAGCATGAATCTGAAGAGGACGCGGCGGATTGGTCTGTTTTGGCTGTTGTTGTGCTGCGGAATCTCCGTTTTATGGGGTTACTTCCTCGAGCGCGCCTCGCATGATGGAATGATCGACTTCAAAGGGACCTTCTACGCCGCCCGATGCCTGCTTCAACACAGCGATCCCTACAAAGACGGCGAACCACTGCATGCTTATCTCGCAGAACAAAATGACCGTCCATTGCCCTCGGACGTGCTTCGACAAGTTCTGTCACAGAATTTATACCCACCAACCACATTTATTTTCATCGCGCCTTTCGCGATGCTGCCGTGGGCTCCTGCGCACCTTCTCTGGATGATTCTTTCCGCCGGAAGTCTTATCCTCGCCGCTCTCCTGATGTGGAATCGCGGGGCTAAATACTCACCATTCATCTCCAGTGGATTAATTTGCTTTATTCTTGCCAATTGCGAAGCCGTCCTTGCAACCGGCAATACCGCTGGAATCGTCGTAGGCCTTTGCGTGGTGGCCGTCTGGTGCTTCTTAGAGGAGCGATTTGTTTGGGCCGGCATCCTATGTCTGGCGGTTAGCCTCGCCATCAAGCCCCACGACGCAGGCCTGGTCTGGTGCTATTTCTTGCTGGTGGGCGGAATCTATCGGAAGCGCGCGTTGCAAACTCTCTTGGTTTCTGCTGTGCTCGGTCTGCTCGCCATTCTGTGGATTTCGCACGTCGCTCCGCACTGGCTTCCTGAACTCCACTCCAACATTCTGATGGATCAGTTGCCCGGTGGGCACGGCAACCCAGGGCCCAACTCGGCCAAGAGCGGAAGCGGCCCGAGTATGATCATCGACCTTCAATCCGCCATCTACGTCTTCCGCAATGAGCCGCTCATCTACAATTCGGTCAGCTATCTGGTATGCGGAGGGCTGCTGCTGATCGGATTGGTTCGTACTCTCAGGTCGCGCTTCTCGCAGCGGGGGGCTTGGCTCGCGCTCGCGGCAATCGCGCCTATCACCATTCTCGTCACCTATCACCGGCCCTACGATGCCAAGCTCCTGCTGCTTGCAGTTCCGGCCTGCGCCATGCTCTGGGCCGAGGGCAGACCGATCCGTTGGCTTGCGCTCCTGGTTACGACCGCCGGGATTGTGTTCACAGCGGATATTCCGTTGACCATTCTTACAATTCTCTCCAGCGCCTTGCACGTATCTACTGCGGGGCTATCCGGACAGATGCTGACAGTTGTGCTGACGCGCCCCACCCCGCTCATCCTACTGGCGATGGGCATATTCTATCTATGGGTGTATATGCGGCCCAATCCCGCCCGCGTTTCGACGGCGGAACCCGGAGAGACGGGCGGAACACCGCTTGCGCCCACTTTGGCTTGATCCTATACACTCCGAAAAAGGCCTTTCAGCAGGTTGATTCCGTGCCCTGAAGCTGTTCCCGGCAAAAGGAGAGACTGAAGATGACAAGGACACGGCAGATTGCACTGGCTTGCCTGTTGTTGTCCTGCGGAATTTCCGTCTTATTGGGATTCTTTCTGGAGCGCAACAGGCCT
>Ga0224558_1004281_pt1 | contig 11208 bp, 10 predicted proteins | sample 714S32024metaG_FD_180682 | JGI IMG/M metagenome (GOLD analysis project Ga0224558, IMG submission 180682) | Peat soil microbial communities from Stordalen Mire, Sweden - 717 S3 20-24 | ecosystem: Environmental > Terrestrial > Soil > Wetlands > Peat | place: Sweden: Norrbotten County, Stordalen... | reverse complement strand
ATGAGAGCTTTAGCTGCGGTTGGGTTAGAAAAGACAAATGCGACTTACGTGAATTGATAATTGTCGCCAGACCCCAAAAGTAATTGTCGCTGTACAAGGCACCCGGAAGCCACCCTCAGGCTACCCTGAGGCTACCCCGAGGCTACCCTGAGGCTACCCCGAGGCTACCCCGAGGCTACCCCGAGGCTACCCCGAGGCTACCCCGAGGCTACCCCGAGGCTACCCCGAGGCTACCCCGAGGCTACCCGCCCGCCGACGCCGCCGAGCTGCGCCGCTGCGCCGAAGAGCGGCTCCAAACGCGCGAGCGAACTCCGCAATCCGCAATCCGCAATTAGCTGGGCTAGCCTCAAAATCTGCCTGATCTAGCCCTTTCGGGCTATATCTCTCGGTCCCGGGTTTTGCGAGGGTGTCCTCTGTATGAACGGGATGATGGGTGTACTATCGATAAAGCAGCATTGGAGGGAGTCATGAACAAATGCACTGATCAGCCGCGCAGGTGGACTGCGGCTCCCGGTCCGGTGGAGCACCAAGTGCCACCATAACCCACTTTCTTGAAAGATCACGCCTCTCCGGTCCATATATAATCATGATTGCGCCAGCCGTTGAAGATGCAAACTACCGCGCCTGGTATCCGCTGGTCCTGATCTTCGCCGTCCTGGTATTGGGAATCTTCGCGGGCGGCGCCCTCTCCTACCGGACCTACGAGCGGCACTTCCGCACCGGGATCGAGCAACGGCTTTCCGTCATTGCGGAGTTAAAAGCGAACGACCTGGCGCTGTGGCGCATGGAGCGGCTGGGAGACGCCAACATCTTATTCAAGAACGCCTCTTTTTCCGGGCTGGTGCGGCGCTTTCTCGATCGCCCGGATGACGCCGAAGCGCAAGCACAATTGCGGGCATGGCTGGAGAAATCCCGGGCCGCTAATCGTTACGAGCGTATCTTCCTGCTGGACGCTCAGGGTGTGGAGCGGATGTCCACCGCCGGCACCGCGGGGCCGGCCGCCGCTGTCGTTTCCAGGCGAGCCGGCGAAATCCTGCGGTCGCGCGAGGTTGGCTTCCAGGATTTCTACCGGAACGAGCAGGACCAGCGGGTTTATCTGGCGACGCTGGTCCCCATTCTCGATGGGCCGGACTTCGGCCAGGCCCTGGGCGTGCTCGTCCTGAACATTGATCCGGTCATACATCTTTATCCGGCCATCAGCCGCTGGCCGACGCCCAGCCGGACAGCCGAGACTCTGCTCGTCCGACGGGACGGCCACGACGCCCTCTTCCTCAACGAACTGAGGTTTCAGACCAACAGCGCCCTCAAACTCCGCATTCCCCTGGAAAGAACGAACGTGCCCGCGGTGAAGGCCGCGCTGGGGCAGCAAGGCATTGTTGAGGGCATAGACTATCGCGGCGAGCCGGTGGCGGCGGCCTTGTGCGCCATTCCGGACTCGCCGTGGTCAATGGTCGCCCGCATGGACACCGCGGAAGTGTATGCGCCGCTGCGCGAACGGCTGTGGCTGACCGTCCTGCTCATGGGCGCTCTGCTGCTGGGCGCGGGCGCCAGCGTGGGCCTGGTCTGGCGACAGCAGCGCATCCATTACTATCGCGCGCGGCATGAGGCGACGGAAGCGCTCATCGCTTCGGAGGTCCGCTATCGCCGGCTCTTCGAGTCGGCCAAAGACGGTGTTTTGATCCTCGATGCCGAAACCGGGATGGTCGTGGACGTGAATCCGTTCTTGATCGAGCTGTTGGGGTTCTCGCATGAACACTTCCTCGGAAAGAAGCTCTGGGAATTGGGCTTCTTCAAGGACATCGTCGCCAACCAGGCCCACTTCGCGGAACTGCAGCAGAAGGAATACATCCGCTACGAAGATAGGGCGTTGAAAACCGCCGATGGGCGGCGGATCGAGGTCCAGTTCGTCAGCAACGTCTATCAGGTGAATCACCACAGGGTAGTCCAGTGCAACATCCGCGACATCACCGACCGCAAGCAGGCGGAGCAAGCCCTGCGCGAGAGGGAAGCACGCTTTGCTGCTTTATTCGAGCATAATCCAATTCAAACGATTGTTGTGGACCTCCATGGAAGAATCCAGGCCTTCAATCGGGCCAAAAGGGAATCGGGCGATCGGTTGCCGCAAATCGGCGACATCCTGTATCGCGATTACGCCGGGAAGCACACGACCGATATGCACCGTGAATTGATGAATTGTATCGGGTCGGGCAAGTCACGACACTATCCGGAACAACCTTATGGCGAGAGAATTCTCTCCATCGACATCGCGCCCTTTACCGACGGAGCCATCATCACCTCGCAGGACATCACCGAGCGCAAGCACGCGGAGGAGGTGTTGCGCGAGCTGTGGTTGCAGTTGAGCCAGGTCCAGGACGAAGAGCGCCGCCGCCTCGCCCGCGAGCTGCACGATTCCACCGGCCAGAAGCTCGCCGCGTTGAGCATGACCGTCGGGCTGCTCCAGGACGCCACGACCGCCCCCGGCCGCAAGACGGAGAAGATGTTCGCCGATTGCCTGGCGATGATCGAGCAATGCGCGCAGGAAATCCGCACCCTCTCCTACCTGCTGCATCCGCCGTTGCTGGATGAACTGGGGCTGGCCGCCGCCATCGGCGACTACGTCGAGGGCTTCTCGAAGCGCAGCGGCGTGCAGGTCGCGCTCGACGCGCCGCCCGACCTCGAACGGTTGCCCCCCGAGGCTGAGCTCGCGCTGTTCCGCGTCATGCAAGAAAGCCTCGGCAACATCCACCGCCACGCCGGCGCCTCCGCCGTGCGCATCCACCTCGCTTGCGACGCGGAGCAGGTGACGCTGGAGGTGAGCGACGAGGGCCGCGGCATGTCCGCCGAAACGATCCGTGCCATTGAAACGGTGAGCGGTGCGGTGGGCGTCGGCATTGCGGGGATGCGGGAGCGGTTGCGGCTGCTCGGCGGACGACTGGAAATCAAGTCCGGCAAGTGCGGCACCACGGTGCTTGCCATCATTCCACGGCCACAGGAACCCGCATGAACACAGTGCGAATTTTGATTGCGGACGATCACGACGTGGTGCGCGAGGGGCTGAAGACGCTGCTAGCGGCGCGCGCGGATTTCCGGGTCTGCGGCGAAGCCGCCACCGGCCGCGAGGCCGTCGCGCAGGCGCGGGCACTGAAACCGCAGGTGGGGGTGCTCGACTTCAGCATGCCGGAGCTGAACGGCCTGGAAGCCACGCGCCAGATCCGCAAGGCGCTGCCCGGCACCGAGGTGCTCATCCTGACCATGCACGACTCCGAGGCGCTGGCGCGCGAAGTGTTGGCGGCGGGCGCGCGCGGATTTCTGCTGAAGACCCACGCGAAGCGTGACCTCGCCGCCGCCGTGGACGCGCTGGCGCAACACCAGCCGTTCTTGACCGGCGAACTGTCCGCGCTCGTCCTCGACGCGTTCCTGCATCCCGACCAGCACCCCGCGAAGACCGGCGCCCCCGCCGACCGGCTCACGCCGCGCGAGCACGAGATCGTCCAGCTCATTGCCGAGGGCCGGACGAGCAAGGACATCGCGCTCCTGCTTGGCCTCAGCGTGAAGACCGTGGACGCGCACCGGGCCAACATCATGCGCAAGCTCAACCTGCATTCGGTCAGCGAAGTGGTGCTCTACGCCGTGCGCAACCAGATTGTGCAGGTGTAGGGACGAGTGACGGGTGACGAGTGACGGGGACTCGCGTCACCCGTTACCCGTCACCCACCGCGTCGTCTTAGCCCGAATATTTCATACGATCGACGCCGGAGCGCCGGCATGTTGCCGGCTTACGCAGTCCGATTGGTCTAAGCCGGCAACATGCCGGCGCTCCGGCGTGTTGGCGTTCCGTGCTTGGTATGAAATATCCGGGTTAGGGTGTTTTCCCTAGATAACTTTTCCTGCCCGGCTAGGGAATCTCTACAATTCCCCTTCCACCACGCCTGCGCGAGGATTAGCCGTCTTCGAAAAAGGGCCGCCAATGAACTTAACAAGAACAGTCGAAACCACGGACTTCGCGGAGGGCACGGACCGCCAGAGACGTTGCCGGGTTACCGTGTCCGCCGGCGTGGTGAACCCCATGGCATCAGCCATGCTTCACAACTGCCGGATTCAGGATGAATGGCAAGGTAAACAACAACGCTGGCGCGCACAAGCGCATTCGGGTCCTCATCGCGGACGACTCCGCCGCGTTCCGGAACGCCGTCGGCCTGTTCCTGGAGCGGCTGCCGCAGGTGGAGGTGATCGGCGCCGCCGAGGACGGTGTTCACGCCCTGGCCCTGGTGGCCAGCCTGCGGCCGGACCTGGTGTTGATGGACCTGCAAATGCCCCGGCTCAACGGCCTGCAGGCCACGCGGAAGATTCGCGCCAAGTTCCCCAATATGCATGTCATCATAATCAGCCTCCACGATTCTGAGGAGTTGAGGGCTGCCAGCGCCGCGTCGGGGGCGGACAGGTTCATCCTCAAACACTGTCTGCGCGACGAACTGCCCGGCGCGCTCGCGCAACTGTTTCCCGGCCGCGCGGGCGGAGCGGAGGAGGAATGACCATGACCGCCGTGAGTGCACGATCAGCGAAGTCCGCGGCCCGGCTGACGGGGGCGTTGGTGATTGGCGTCGGCGGGCTGGGCTTCCTGGCGTCGGCGTTGTGTTTCTCGCGGCGTTCCCTTGCCGGAACGCCCGCCAGTCAGCAGTATTCCAAACCATGAATCCACTCGCGAGGACGCCGTTGCCGACCTCTGAGGGACATTCTTCCTCCCGGGCCGGGGGGAGAAGTCTGATCCATGTCCCCATCATCCACACGCAGGCGGACATGGGGGCGCTCAGCGACGCCATCAAGAAGATGACCATTCAGAAACTGGGTCAGCAGGGCTGGGATCGTAATGTCCTTCTGATTGACGAGATTTGGACGCGCATTGAAGAGGCGATTGACAGTTGGGCGCTGCCTTACGAGCGGGTCCGGCTCTACCAGGATGGCATGCCCATTTGCGGGCGGGAAGTGGAGATTGTCACGGAGTTGGCCAAGGTCGGCAGCCGCAATCACCGGCTCCTGCTCCGTCTGATGGAGAAGGGGGCCACCCTGATGGGAACCGAATCGGCCCCGTTGCTGGTCCAGGAGTATAAGCTGGTGAAAGAGATCGTGGCGGCCGGCGACTCGCCGAAGGCGCTGCGCTTGGAGGCCCGCTACAAAACCTTGAGCCATGCCTTGCTCAAACAGCGTGACCAGGCCATCGCGGAGCGCATCAACACCACGCTTCGCCTGGGGGAGACCGGCCTCCTGTTTCTGGGAATGCTTCATGCCGCCGGCGATTGGCTGGCGAAAGACATCCGAGTGACGCAGCCGGTTTTTTCGCCGTTGAGTTCGAAAGATCAGAAACCATGAATCGGTTGGGTCCGGTTGAGTAATGTGCATAGGCCAGACTATGAATAACGATAACAGTCGGATACTCGTCGTGGATGACGAGCAGCCAATTTGCGAGTTGATTTCCCGCACCCTGCAAAAGGAAGGGTTTATGCCGTTGCTGGCCTGTGACGCCAAAACGGCCCTGCAGAAAGTCCGGCAGGAGTCGCCGGAGGTGGCCCTCATTGATATACTCCTGCCGGACATGGACGGACTGGAGTTGCTGCGACGCGTCAAGGCTCTGGACGAGGATCTGCCGGTGGTGATGATGACGGGACACGCCCAGATTACGGGGGCGGTGGAAGCCATGCGCGCGATGGCGCATGACTATTTGGTCAAGCCGTTCCAGGGGCATGACTTCTTGCGCGTGGTCCACCGGGCGGTGGCCGAACGGCAGCTCAAGCTGAAGCTGAAACAGATCTCCCACCAAATCACCGCCAACCAGGGGTTGACAGAAATCATGGGGCACAGCGAGGCCATTGGGCAGTTGATTGCCGAAGTCAATTGCGTCGCCAAGTCCAACTTCAGCGTGGTGATGATCGGTGAAACCGGCTCGGGCAAGGAGGTCGTCGCCCGGGCCATTCACCAGGCCAGTTTGCGCGCCAAGGGTCCTTTTGTTCCGGTGGATTGCGGGGCCATTCCAGAAACGCTGTTGGAGGGCGAGTTGTTTGGCTACGAAAGAGGCGCCTTTACCGGGGCGATCAGCTCCAAGCGCGGCAAGTTCGAGTTAGCCCAGGGGGGAACCTTGTTCCTGGATGAAATCCTCAACCTGCCGTTGGGTTCTCAAGCCAAGTTGCTCCGGGCCATCCAGGAAAAGACGATTTACCGGCTGGGGGGAACGTCTCCCGTGCGGGTGGATGTGCGCGTTTTGGTGGCGGCCAGCCAGGACTTGCACGCGGCGGTCGTCCCGGGAGCTTTCCGAGTGGACCTCTTCTATCGGCTGAACGAGTTCACGCTGAGAATTCCAGCCCTGCGCGAGCGGAAGGAAGACATCATCTACCTGGCCAAGCGATTCCTGGATTTGACCAACACCGAGCTGAACAAGACGATCAAAGGATTCTCAGAAGCGGCCGTCAACGCCTTGCTCAGCTATCCCTGGCCGGGCAACGTGCGGGAACTGCGCTCGACCATCCGGCGGGCGGTGCTCCTGGCCGATGAGATGATCACGGAGAAGCATCTGGATATCGCCGACCTCACCGGCGGCATACTTCCTGCTGTAGCCTTTACCACTAGAATGCAAGTCACGAACAACGAGTCGCCTTCGCTCAGAGATATCATGAACAAGAGCGTTGCGGTCGCCGAGCGCGAGGCCATTGTGCAGGCCCTGCTCCGAGCCGGGGGCAACAAGGCCCAAGCCGCCCGCCTGCTCCACATTGATTACAAGACCATGCAGTCGAAGGTCAAAAAGTACCGGATCACCCTGAACAAGAAACAAAGTTATGAAAACCAAACACAACACGAATGAAGACAAACCCCGAGGCGAATCAATCCTTGGCCTCGGCGGCATTTTCTCCGGGCTTTCCGACCTGGTGGGAAAGCTGAACGAACTGGCGGAAACAGGAGAAGAGCTGCGCCATACGGGAGAGATTCACGGCGCGGGCAAGGAGGTCAAGGGCATCTATGGCTTCACCGTCAAAGTTGGGTTGGGCGGCAAGGCGCCCCACATCGAGTCCTTCGGCAATATCCGCAAGGACAAGAAAACCGGCGAGGCCGTCGTCCAGGAAATCCGGGAGCCGGCGGTGGACCTCTTCGAGGAGCAGGACCACCTCCTGATCGTGGCCGAGATGCCGGGGATCAGCGCCAAGGACGTCCAGATCGAGGTCAAGGATGATGTGCTGACCCTCTCCGCGGCCAAGGGCGAAAAGAAATACCGCAAAGAAGTCCTGCTGCCGGGCAATTATGCGAAAGAGAAAATGCGCCTCTCCTGCAACAACGGCGTGCTGGAAATCAAGTGTTTCAAGTAGTCGCGGGCCGCGGGCCGGTGGCTGGCCCGCCTGGCTCACCGCCCGCAGCCGGGAGCGCGGACATTCTTGTCCGCTGCGGGGCGGACAGGAATGTCCGCGCTCCAATGGGGTGCCTTAGGAAAAATGTGCCCGGCGCATGACTGGAGCGGACAAGAATGCCCGCGCTCGACTTTATGGAAAAAAACGAATCAAAACCGCTCAAGCTTAAGGTAACCGAGGCATTGGGCAAAGACGTGGGACGGGCCTTGGCGCGGATCGGGCCGGAAGATATGGAACAGCTCGGGGTCGCCATCGGCGACACAGTCGAGGTCGCTGGCAAGCGCAAGACCGTCTGCAAAGTCATGCCCGCCTACAAGGACCTGCGCGGCCAATCGGCCATCCAACTGGACGGTCTGACCAGGGAGAATGCCGGCGCGGCGCTCGATGACTTTGTGCAAGTGCGGAAGAACGCCGTCCGCCCGGCCCAGCGCATCGCCTTGGTGCCGCTGACGATCGTGCCGGAGGCGCGGGATTTGCACTACATCGGCAGTCTGGTGGACGGTTTGCCGGTGCAGGAAGGCGACCGCGTGAGGGCGGTGTTGTTTGGCAGCCGCTATGCCGATTTCAAAGTGGAAAGCACCGTGCCCCGCGGCCCGGTGCTGATCAACCCGACTACCGAACTGGTCATCGGCAAGGCGGAAGTGAAGGAGCAGGCCCGCCTGGCAGTGCCCTACGAAGACATCGGCGGCCTGAAACCGCAGCTCCATCGCATTCGCGAGATGATCGAGCTGCCGTTGCGCCATCCGGAGGTGTTTGAGCGTCTGGGCATAGATGCGCCCAAAGGCGTCCTGCTTCACGGCCCGCCGGGCTGTGGCAAAACGCTCATCGCCCGGGCCATTGCCCATGAGACCGAAGCGAATTTCTTCTCGGTGAGCGGCCCGGAAATCATTCACAAGTTCTACGGCGAGAGCGAAGCCCATCTGCGCAAGATCTTTGAAGAAGCCGGCCGCCAGGGACCGAGCATTATCTTCCTGGACGAGATTGACGCCATCGCGCCGCGGCGCGAACAAGTGGTGGGCGACGTCGAGAAACGCGTCGTGGCCCAATTGCTGGCGCTCATGGACGGCCTGACCAAACGCCAGAACGTCATTGTCATCGGAGCCACCAACATCCCGAACGCCCTGGACCCCGCGCTACGGCGGCCAGGCCGGTTTGACCGCGAAATCACCATCCCGATTCCTGACCGTCATGGGCGGCTGGCCATCCTGGAGATTCACAGCCGCGGCATGCCCTTGAGAGCAGATGTGGATATGGGTCGCCTGGCGGAAATCACGCACGGATTCGTGGGTGCGGACCTGGAGGCGCTTTGCCGCGAAGCCGCCATGATCTGCTTGCGCGATCTCCTGGCTGGGATGGACTTTTCCGTGGCGAAGATTCCCTATGAAAGCCTGGCCAAACTGGAAGTGCGGATGGATCACTTCCTGACGGCCATGCAGGAAGTGGAACCTTCGGCCATCCGCGAGGTGTTTGTGGAAGTGCCCAACGTGCGCTGGGCCGACGTCGGCGGGATGGCCAGCCTCAAGCAACGGCTCACCGAAGCCGTGGAATGGCCGCTGCATTACCCGGAGCTGTTTGCGCAGGCCGGCGTGCAGCCCCCCAAAGGCATTTTGCTGACCGGCCCGCCGGGCTGTGGCAAGACACTCGTGGCCAAGGCCATTGCCAACGAGAGCCAGGTGAATTTCATCTCGGTCAAAGGCCCGGCCCTGCTCTCCAAATACGTGGGTGAATCCGAGCGGCAGATGCGCGACGTGTTTCGCAAAGCCCGACAAGCGGCGCCCTGCATCATTTTCTTCGACGAAATTGATGCGCTCATCCCGATGCGCGGCTCGGGAGCATCGGACTCGCCGGTGACCGATCGCGTGCTCAGCCAATTTCTGGCTGAACTCGATGGCATCGAAGAATTGAAAGGCGTGTTGGTGCTGGCCGCCACGAACCGGCCCGATCGCCTGGACCCGGCCGTATTGCGCCCGGGGCGCTTTGATGCAGTGGTGGAGATCCCCCTGCCCGACGCCCTCGGGCGACGGGAGATTTTTGAAGTCCATCTCCGCGGCAAACCGCTCGCGCCGAAACTGAAGCTCGAGGATCTGGTCGCTCGAACGGAAGGCTTCAGCGGGGCCCAGATCGCGTCGCTGTTTAATTCGGCGGCGCTCAAAGCCCTGCGCCGGGCGGTCGCGGCGTCAGCAGCCCTCCCCACCGGTTCGGTGGGGAAATCGGCGGCCCCGGATGCGGCTGCCTCGGACCAGCGGAAGCCATCGCCAGCGGTCCAATTGAAGGTGCTCATCGGCCAGGCGGATTTGGAGGCGGCCTTAACGGAGCTCGAGCCCAAGCCGTGAATGAGGATCCCAACAGCGCATTCTATCTCTACGGCTTCACCCGGTCCGACCAAGCGCCAAACGGGGCGGCCTCCCCGCCGCCTCGAACCGCCCGCATCTCCCTCTCTGCCCCGGGCACGCGGCTCGTGGATGTGGCCGGAATAGACGAGCAGCGTCCTCCCTTTTTATCGGGCCATGGAGACTTGGCTGCGATCCTGAGCTTGGTGGCGAGAGAAGAATTCTGCGGGCCGGTGGCCGACACCCATCTTCAAGACCTGGCCTGGGTTGGCCCGCGGGTCTGCCGGCATCAGGCGGTGCTTGAAGAGGCGATGCATCTTGCTCCCATCCTGCCCGCCCGGTTCGGCACCTTGTTCTCTTCGATCGAGGCTCTGGATCGCTTTATGGATCAGCATCGGGCGACCATCGTGGGCTTTTTGGAGCGAGTGGCCGGCCAGGAGGAGTGGGCGGTGAAGGGCCTGCTCGATCGCGCGCGTGCCGAAGACACCCTATGCCGGCAGATGCTGGCGAAAAACAAAGCTCCGCTCGCTGCCTCACCGGGCCTGGCCTACATGCAGGAACAGCGCTTGCGCCTCAAGGCCAAACAAGAACTGGAGGACTGGTTGACGGAGGAGTGCAGCGCGCTGCTGAAAGCAGTGACGCCATTGGCTTCAGAGACTTGCCAGCGCCAGGTGCTTTCACGCGAGGCCTCAGGGGCCGATCACGAAATGGTGCTCAACTGGGCTTTTCTCGTGCCGCAGGGTGCCGTCGCCGATTTCCAAAAGCAAGTTGAGCACGTCAATGCCCGCCGGACCCCGTCCGGATTGACTTTCGCGGTTTCAGGCCCCTGGCCGCCTTTCAGCTTCTGCCCCACTCTGGAAACAGAGCCTGCCTGAGAATCGGTTGTGCCTGCGTCGCCAGGCCGAAATAGAGGGCACGTTTTCCCCAAATAGGGAATTGCTTCCGTAGCAGCGTCGCCCTAATTGCCGCGGTCGGTATAGTTCAGCGCACACGCCACATGCCAAAGCCCCGACCGATAAAGCCATTGTCTGCCAAACTCAATCTTCAATTAATACTTTGCACGCCGGAAGCATATGCTGAGCTACACGACAGGCCTCCAGATAGCTTCTGGCACTAAAGGAATGTCACGAAATAAAAATAGCAACAGTAGGAACAAAGGATGGCAAAGATTCACCCGCGCAAGGCTCAGTACATGCGGGGGCGCAAAAAGCAAATTCCTATGTGCAGCCTTCAATCTTTGACGTGCTCGCAGGTGCTAGTCCTGCCTCGGCAATGGATGGTTGAGCCGAGTAGTGATAGCAAACTCTGGTTGGCCTGATGACCTTTTGCTACGACGCTCGAAAGGGCAGATACCTTGGAAGCTATTGGCCTAATCATGTTCGCGCCTCCGCTCTACTCGACCAGTCCGGCAGATGCTGGCGAAAGACAAGGCTCCGCTCGCTGCCTCACCGGGCCTGGCCTATATGCAGGAACAGCGGTTGCGCCTCAAG
>Ga0224558_1004276_pt1 | contig 11218 bp, 8 predicted proteins | sample 714S32024metaG_FD_180682 | JGI IMG/M metagenome (GOLD analysis project Ga0224558, IMG submission 180682) | Peat soil microbial communities from Stordalen Mire, Sweden - 717 S3 20-24 | ecosystem: Environmental > Terrestrial > Soil > Wetlands > Peat | place: Sweden: Norrbotten County, Stordalen... | reverse complement strand
GATGTGACTCTGGGTCACTAGCCAACGCCGACCAAGCACGTCGTCGGCTGGGCACAGCTCCTCGGCGAAGAGTAGGTCGAGATCGCCCATCGCCCGTAGGGCTCGTGCCGAATCAGCGGCCGTCCAGCCGCGGTTGCCGTCGATGTAGAGCTCGACTTCGTCGCCCAGCGCAGCACGCAGCGCCCGACACGCAGAGACATCCAGCTCGATCGGTCGGCGCCCGACCTTCACCTTGAAGGTGGTGATGCCATACGTGTCTCGAATCTTCTCGGCCTCGTCGACCATCTCGGCGGCCGGACCGAAGCCGAGCATGTGTGAGACCCGCATCTGGTTGCCATAGCCGCCGAGCAGGTCAGTGACCGAGACGCTGAGTAACTGCCCAATGACGTCCCACAGGGCAATGTCGATCGCAGCTTTGGCGGTGGGGTTGGCGACCGTCCGGTTCAATCGGGCGTGTATCGTTTCGCGCTCCAGAGGTGATTGGCCGACGATCTGCGGGGCGAAGATGCCGTCGATGACCGCTATGATCGAGGCCTGCGTCTCGCCGTAGGTGAACGGCCGCGGTGGCGCCTCAGCCGTACCAACGAGACCGCCGTCGGTGTGCACGCGCACCAACACGTGTTCGGCAACGGTGATCTCGCCGCTGGCGAAGAGGAGCGGCTTGCGGTATGGGATAGCGAAGGGTATGGCCTCCACCCTGCTGATCTTCATTGGGTACACGATCTCCTTTCTTTCGTAAGTGATCGAGCTCGTCAGCGGCAAATCAGCGGCCCACGGACCACGTGGGTGCCGACATCCTGATCGGTGGATTCGAAGAAGTCTTCACCTAGGATATTTTGCAGGAACGGTCAGGTCCTCATGAGTCTTTATCGTGTTGATAGCTAAGTCCGGACTGCCGCAAATCTCGGCCACGTCCCCGGCTACCCGCGAGTCGTCCGCGGCCTCCTGTGTTTGAACTGTGCCGCCCCGCCCGCCTATTCGACTTCTCGCTTGAAAGCACCGAGCGATAGAGGAAATAAGAGAAGCATCTGATAGTCGCTGAACTGGGGACACGTTGCTTTTGGCCTGCGGCGCTGTCACTGGTAGTAAAAATGCGATATCTTGAAGGATGGTTAGGGTGCGACCGCGTATCGTTCTATCCGCTGAAACTCTAATCATGATCAGCCGCGAATCGCTCAAGCCAGGCATCGTCAGTTGGCCTCAATTGCCAGCCGATCGGCCACGTAGCAGATGATCTACATGGATCTCCGTGGTGCCTGCGAGCGAGTCGTTTCGGTTGATCGCGGACTCTCACGCGGGTGCATCGCCGTTTAGAAGTGCCTGGACGACGAGTGTAAGCGAGGTCATCATAGGATCCCTCCCTTATCGGTGGCTCCTGTTGCAGTGGTGACGGCCATGGAAAACCGCCTCGGTCGGCCCCAGCCTAATTATGTTGAGCGCCCTAGCTGAGTATGGACCGAAGGCAATGTGCTGTAAAGGACAAGAATCGCGCTGATTGTGACGCTCAGCGTCTCAGCCTGGCTCCACTGGATTGGGTCAAGGCCAGGCGATGTCGCCGTTCAAGTATTTGGCTCTCCTGACGACCGGGTAGCGGCGGGCAGTAGCCGGCAGTAGAGGTCGACGAAGGCGGGGATCCGACATCGTCTGGCCCAGGCACACCAGTCGTCGAGGGCACGGATGGCCGCCTTCCCGCGGAGTGTGAACACCAGGTGGAACTGCTCTTTGAGCAGGTAGGCCCGGTAGACGGTCTTGTTCACCCGGGCGACACCGGCGAGGCCGGCCTGCTGCTTGTCGGTCAGGTGCTCGGAGTTCTCCAAGAGCGCGTAGTGGCATCCCGTGATCCGGGCGATGAGAACGGGTGCTCCCGTCTTCTTGGCCTACCGCCAGATCTCCCGGCGGACTTCGTCCAAGGCCTTGGTGGCCCAACTCGCCATGTGGAAGGCGTCGGCACACAGGGTGGCGTTCGGAGCCCGGTCGCCGACCACGGTGGCGATCCACTCGGCGGCATCGGCACAGACCAGTTTCACCAGCTGGGACCGCGCTTCGCCCAGGAGGTCGAAGGACTGCTTGAGGGTCGCCTTGTCCCGGCCCGGCCCCGCCCACACCAGGCGCCCGAAGTCGTGGTCCACCACGACGGTGACTCTGTGGAATCTGGTTTGTCTAGTCCTGGCGGTGGGTCGGGCGGGTCGGAACTCGACGTCCGGCACGACGGTGACAGTGGCCATGGTGCCGAGTTCCCGTGGCGTGGGTCCGGCCGGGCTGGGGACCTCGGCGAGCTTGTCCACGAGCGAGTCGAGAGCGGCTTGGCCGTCCTCGACCGCTGCCCGCTCGTCATCGGCGAGCGGGCCGGTGATGAGCATGCGCTGGAGATTCTCGTTGGCCTCGAGCAGTTGGGACATGGTGGAGTCCTTCGGGATATAGAAGTCGCAGCGAGCGCAGGCCATCCGATGTGGGCACTGCTCGAAGAAGGTGTAGCTGCACCAGCCGTGACCTAGTTCGTAGCGCTGCTACGGTTCACCGGTCGTCGCGCCCCCTGAGGCCACGGCGTCTCGGTCGAGGAGGACCTCGATGGTCCGTTGGTTGCGGGCGAAGTAGCCGGCCTCGGTGTAGGCCTTCGACAGCGTGGCCGGTTTGATCTTCGCGTAGTGCTGGATGGACTTCGATGCCCGAGCCAGGCTTGGAGTTCGACCAACGTCATCGGCTCATTGGCGTTACTGAGGTCCTCGGGTCCGAGCGGCTCACCGGCGCGACCCTCGACCGGCTGGCCAACCGGTGTTGGATCATCGAGACCAAGGTCGAGAGCTACCGGCTCTCCGATGTCAAGGCACGGAGACGACCGGCCAAGACCGCCGGAACCGGCGCCACCCAGACCGGAGATGGCCAGGCCGCCGAACCCGTGGACGGCGCGCCAGCCGACAGGCACTGGTCACCGTCCTACCGTTTTCGACCGGCGCGCGCTGCTGGATTCGGTCAGCGTTCACACCAGGATTCGACCGCCGTCTACAACTAAGATCTCACGCATACTAATCGTATTGATCTATGTAGTTCACAGATGGTGGGCGGTGGCCTAGGCTTTCAGAAAGAAGGGACGTGTATGCCAGCACTACTAGAAGACGATAAGTCACCTAACAAATGGAGCATCGAGGTTAGTAACATCAGTGCTAGTTTGGCAATGAATCGCGTCCCATATCCCGTGTACACGGATGAAAAGCTGTTCTCGCGTGAGATGGCAACTATATTTCGATCGGGTTGGGTTAACGTCGGTTTGAGCAGTGAGCTGCCAACGGTGGAAAGCTACCGGACCACTTCGATGGGCTCCGATCAGGTTATCGTCAGTCGCCACGAGGATGGCGTGACAGTTTGTCGCAACGTCTGTTCACACAAAGGCGCAGTGGTTGGCCGTGAAGAGCGAGGGTGTGCACGGTATCTCACTTGCATTTACCATCAGTGGAAGTTCCGCAACTCTGGTGAACTCTCCGCTGTGCCTAAAGTCGGAAGTATGCCGAAAAATGGCTTTCAAAAAGAAGGGCTTGGCCTTGAGGCCGCCCCCAGAGTCGCCGAGCACGGCGGCATCATTTTCGCATCATGGAATCCGGACGCACCGCCGATCGAGCAGGCGCTGGCTGAAGCAGCCGACGAGTTAGGTGAAATCACCCAGGGAGAGCCGCATGACCTAATAGGGCGGCAACGGTACATTCTAAACGCCAATTGGAAGATCTACCTTGAGAACGCAAAGGATGGTTACCACGCCGGACTGCTACACAAACTGCTTCCAGCGTTGGGCTACTACACGGATACGCGAGCGATCGTGCTTCCCAATGGTCACGGAATGCTTCGTTGGCCCACATCGGCCGACCTCCGGACAAAGAGTCAGTCTCACGGTAGGGGTGTAAGCCTTCAGGACTACTCGGTGCTCGAGACAACTCGTGAGGGCTGGAACCGCGTCCTGACGATTTTTCCGAACACGCTGGTGTCCCACCAGGCCGACATGATTCTCGTCCGCCAGATCGTCCCGCTCGCGGTTAACAAGACCCTGATCATCCAGAACGGCCTCGTCCCGTCGAGCTCGACTCTGGAGTTTCGTGAGCGTAGCGCCCGACAGATGGCCAATTATCAGGGTTCGTCGGGCTGGGTAGGACACGACGACATCGTAGCTATGAATGCCCAGCAGGTTGGAATGGAGAGTTATCAAGGCGGTGAGACGTACGTGGCCCTTGGGGCGGACACGTATTGCCGGGATAACTCCGGTGAGAGCGAGGCCCTCATCCGGAGCTTTTATGACCATTGGCTCAGGACCATGGGTGAATGACGTGACATCGACCGGTCAGAGGACTAATAACATGGGAGCACCCGCCAATACCACGAGAATCGAAGCAGAACACCGCACCCCACGCGACCTCGCCGCCGCTCCGCGAGAGGCGATCGCTTGGTTGCTGTGGCGGTATGCGCGCTCGATCACCAATGGCGACTTGGATGGGTGGTTGGCCTGCTTCGACTCGGATGCCAGATACAAGGTGATCACTGATGACAATGTCGCCATAGGAGGCCTCGTCGGGCTGATGGATGACCGGGGGCCAGGACTCATCGATCGGGTCACCGTGATCCGTGATTATCTAAACTTTGTACCTCAACGTTACCGACACCTTTTATGGACGGGACCAGAAGAGCAGGTTGGTGACAATGAGTGGCGGGTGGATTCGCATTTCGTAATCTTCAGAACTAAGGATTACGGAGTTACCGAGTTCATGGCCAGCGGAGAGTATAACGACAGGATTCGGATCACGCCAAACGATTCTCAGTTCACTGAGAGGACGGTCATCGTGGACGCGGGAATAGTTGCTGACTGGCCGTATCCATTGTGAACGGGCATCCGCTTGCCATCTTAAGAGCTCCGTTGGATAGGACGGAAAGTGGCGGCATTGTCGCCACTTTTCGACCTAACCCAGTATTGCTAGCAGGGATAACACTGCAAGTCACAAGCGACCTTTCCCCAGGTCAGCGTCTGTCAGCTGAACCTCTAAGTTCAGATCCACCGAAACCTGGGCAGAGCGCATCGTTCACGAATGGTCATATATCAAACGGCCAATTCAAGGTTGAGGCTCGGTCGGTCCTATTCGGGTCCACAATCGACAATGCCACTGAGGTGTAGTGAATCGTGAGAGCAATTGGAATTGATATAGGGGGCACCTTCACCGACATCGTCCTTTGGGACACTGATGGGCCTGCCGAAGTAGTTTGGAAGACGCCGTCTACACCGGGTGACCCGAGTGAAGGGTTGATCCGCGGGGTCGGCGAACTGGCTGCTACTTTGGGGGAGAGTTCCGACGCATTCTGGGGGAGTCTTGACGTTCTCGTACACGGGACAACCGTGGCGACGAACGCTTTGCTTGCGTCCAAAGGTGCGAAGGTGGCGCTGCTGACCACAGACGGCGTGCGGGATGTCTTGGAGATGCGACGGGGCGTCAGAAGTCGGACAGATCTTTACGACAACCGGATAGAGAAGCCGCCGCCGCTCATTCCTCGGTACCTGAGGTTCGGGGTCGAGGAGCGCCTGGCGCCGAGCGGAGCAGTATTGACGGATATTTCCTTAGCATCTGTTGAGCACGCCACCAATGCCGCCAAGGATGAGGGCGTCGAGGCTTTGGCCATCTGCTTCATGCACTCTTACGCGAATCCGGCACATGAGCAACTGGTGGAAGAAGCAGCAAAGGCCATGCTTCCCGGCACCTTCATCTCGGTTTCGTCTCGCGTGCTCCCGCAGCCGCGGCTCTACGAGCGGGTCAGCACCACGGTGGTGAACGCCTATGTAGGGCCGATCGTGCGCAACTATGTCGCCCAGCTGGAGAAGAGCCTCTTGTCGGTTGGCTTCGACGGCGTCCTGCTCATCATGCAGTCGAATGGTGGAGTGGCTACAAGTAGCGAGGTGAAGGAGCTTCCGGCTCGCGTGGTCCTGTCGGGCCCCGCAGCAGGGCCGGTCGCGGCCGCCGGATATGCGCGTCAAGTGAAGAGTGAAGACTGCATCCTTGTGGACATGGGAGGGACCAGCTTCGACACTTGTCTAATTCGAGATGGCGAAGCCCAGCAGCGACGGGACAGTGAGGTCGGTGGATATGCGGTCGCCTTGCCAGCGGTTGACGTCTACACGATCGGAGCTGGCGGGGGCAGCATCGGTTGGGTCGACGGCGGGGGCCTCCTCCATGTTGGACCCGAAAGCGCAGGGGCCGAACCCGGCCCGGTTGCCTATGGGCATGGCAACACCAGACCCACGGTGACCGATGCCGATATTGTGCTTGGGCTGTTAAATCCGGAGTTCTTCCTCGGCGGTCGCATGCACCTGGATAGCAGTGCGGCCGAGGTGGCGTTGGAAAAGCTTGGAGCCGAGATGCAGGTGAGCGCCGAAGAGGCAGCGATCGGGGTTCATGACGTGGTGAACCTGAATATGGCCAACGGAGTACGTCAGATCTCAATCACCCGGGGATACGATCCCCGTCAGGCAGTTCTTGTAGTGGCGGGCGGAGCGGGCTCTCTTCACGGCGTCGCTTTGGCTGCCGAGCTAGGACTTACCCGGGTCGTTGTGCCCCGCACAGCGGCTGTTCTATGTGCACGGGGGATGCTCGAGAGCAAACTGCGCCAGGATGTCGTTCGAGCGTTTCGTACCCGCCTCTCTACTTGTGACCTGTCCGAACTCTGCGGCGCTGCTGCCATCCTCGGCGATGAGGTAAGCGAAAGGCTCATCCGAGAAGCAGCGGTGCCGGAGTCGATCGAGTTGGCCGTGGAAGTCGAGATGCGCTATAGCGGCCAGCACCATGAGTTGCCCATCAGCCTCCCCCTCCGAGACATGACTGACGGCGAGCGCTTAGGCGGTCTCCGTAGCCATCTCCGCGACCTCTTCGAACATGCACATGAACAGATGTACGGCTTCACGAGCCCGGGTGAAGAACTCGAAATCCATGCCGTTCGGGTGAAGGGGTACGCCGATCAGGAGACCCATGTGGAATTCGGGATAGGAGGTCAAGGCGCCGCACCCGATGCAGACACCTACGTCCCGAAGCACTCCGGGTCTCGGCGCGCCTACCTGGGTGGCCGATTCGTGGAGGCCAAGATCTTCAGCGGGCCCCACCTGTTGAGGGGGGCGGTGGCAGAAGGGCCGGCAATTATCGAAGAGGAAACCACCAGTATCGCTGTCCCCGAGAAGTGGACAGCGATGCTCGCCGACAGCCTCTGGGTACTCACCAAGCACTAAGGCAATGACAGGTGCGAGGCATGCGGCCTCACGTCTTGAACAGCTCAGGAGGAAACAATGCTGGATGCGATAACGACTTCTGTAATCGCCAGTCGCCTCACGGCGATCGGCGAACAAATGGGAACAGTCGTCGAGAAGAGCGCTCGCTCGCCCTTGTTGGTCGAGGGCCGGGATTTCTCGTTGGGTCTGTATGATTGGCAGGGCCGACTCATGGAGCAGACGGAATATATTCCGATACTCGGCTACGCGAGCGGAACCGTCGTCCGAGAGATACTTCGCTACTACGGTCCGGATGGGATCGAAGAGGGAGATGTCATTCTCCACAATGACGTGTACTCCGGTGGTAACCAGCTATCTGACTGGCGGATTGCTCGGCCGATCTGGGCCCAGGGCGTACCTGTCGGGTGGGCGGTAGTCGCGGCCCACCAGGCTGATGTGGGCGGAGCAGTAGCCGGGTCGTACAATCCACATGCTACTGATCTCTGGCAAGAAGCTCTCCGAATCACACCTATAAAGGTAGTCGAGAGAGGCGAATTGCGACGCGATGTATGGGATTTGATCTTCGGCAATGTTCGCCTTCCCGTCGTGGCTGAAGATGTGCGGGCCATGATCGGCTGTACCGCTGTCGGCGAGCGGGGACTACAAGTACTCATCGAGAGCTATGGCCTACGGGACTACCTCAAGGCGATAGAAGTGATCCTGGATGCGACCGAGAAGGATGCACGCGACGCCATTAGTGATCTCCGGCCAGGCAGATATCAAGGAAGAGCGATCGGTCGCCACGACGGGCTGGATGCGTCGCGGGAGTTCGAAATACTCGCAAATGTGACGGTTTCCTCTGACAAGATATCGGTAGATTTCACAGGCTCGAGTCCTCAGGTGCCGGGTTATGTTAACGCACCTCTGCCGGTAACGATATCCAGCGTTCTCATCGTCTTCTACATGATTGCCGGGCGAAAGCTACGCCACAATGAGGGAGTCCTCCGCTGTTTGGAAGTTCATGCTCCAGCGGGTTCGATACTGAATCCCAACTTCCCGGCGCCCACTGGCTTCGGCAACCACCTGTCGGACCAGATCTGTACAGCTCTAATGCAGGCACTGGCTGAAGCGGCCCCGGATCGCGTCACCGCCGGCTGGAATCCGCTGCTCTGTTCCATCGTGAGTGGGGTCAATCCGGAAACCAGTGCACCATTCGTGGACTTGTTTGTCAACGCTTGCAAGGGCGGTAGCGGTGGTATGCAAGGTGTCGATGGCTACGATCACATTGGGTTGATCGCGTCGGGGGGTGCGATCGCCGCCCAAGATCCGGAAATGATCGAAATCATAGACCCCGTGATCCTGCATCAATTCGAATATATGCCTGATTCTGCTGGCGCTGGGGAGTGGAGGGGGGGATTGGGCGTAGTGACCGAACTGGAGTTCACGACCGACGGAATCGAGCTGAGCGTATTCGGGGACGGCACTGACCCCGACATGGGGGCAGCGGGACTGCTCGGAGGGATGAACGGGTTGGTAAACTCGCTCAAACTTGTCAATCCCCGAGGTGACGTTCAGGTACCGGAACGCAAGGATCTCGTACGAAACGTCAAGGCGGGGACTAAGTATATGCAAGTGGCAGGGGGTGGTGGTGGCTTCGGTGATCCCCGGCAGCGCTCAGCCGAGACAGTGGCAATGGATGTCAAGAACGGGGTAGTTGGGGTGGAGGCCGCACTGATTGAGTACGGCGTGGCAGTGAGCGCAGACGGCACGGTCGATGCGATCCGAACCAGCGACCTTCGGCGGACACGCGGGTCGGTCGGTGCAAGAGAGCCGGGCGCTAAGAGCACATCATCGTGACGGTCGACTCCCCAGCGACCAGTAATGAGACCCGAAGGCGCTCGGATCAAGGTGGAGCGCGGCGCGTAGCCTCAGAGGCCGTGCAACGCGGTGGCCTGCTATTTGTATGGCTGGCGCTGGCGGTCGTATTCAGCGTCATGTCTCCGCATATCTTCGCGACCCAAGGCACGCTAAAGACCATCTTTGGCACGCAGGAAACGTTGATTTTGTTGGCGTTATCGCTGTTGCCACTGCTCATTGTCGGAGAATTGGATCTATCCGTGGCAGCCAATCTTGGGCTTTCAGCAACCCTGTGCGCAGTTCTTAATGGACAGGATGGCGTCAATATTGTTGTCGCCGTTTTGATTGCATTAGCGGCCGCTTGCCTCGTGGGGGTAATCAATGGCATTCTGATCGTCTATACAGGCGTGTCCTCACTGATCGTTACACTAGGTATGGGTGCACTTCTCGACGGTATCGCCGTCGGTATCAGCCACTCGATTACAGTAGGCGGAGTGAGTAAAGGCCTGACAAAAGTCGTCTCGTCTCAGTTAGGTGGACTGCCCTACTCCTTTTACTTTTTGATCGCTATAGCAGCGCTACTCTGGTACGTGTTTGAGATGACTCCCACCGGTAGGAATATGGTCTTTATTGGCAAGAACGCAGAGGTCGCGAGGCTAGCTGGCGTTCGTGTGGCCCGGATTAGGTTTCTAAGCGCCGTCAGTACTGCCCTTCTTGCTGGGGTGGCCGGGATCATCTACATCGGGACGATTGGGGCCATCGAACCTAGTAGTGCTGACAGCTATTTGTTGCCAGCGTATGCGGCTGCATTTCTGGGAGCTGTATGCATCAGGCCAGGTCGTTTCAATTCGTGGGGTACTCTCGTTGCGGGATTCTTCCTTATTACTGGTATTACTGGGATCGAGGAACTCGGCTATGGGGGATACACTGCAAATATTTTCTATGGGCTAGCCCTCATCATCGGCGTAGTGGCTTCGACGTTTGCTCAAAAGCTACGTGCGCTTGCTGATTGGAGGAGCATTCGACCAACGGATGACGTCCGACCTCCAGTTGAGGATCAGGAACTAGTCGGCACAGAGGTGCCGCTCTAGCGCCACGGGGTTTACGAAAGCATGACACTGACTCGCATGAACTGATGCTCAATAGCCGTATAAGGAACCACCTTAATGAGGAGTGGAATACATATGAGGAGTGGAATACATATGAGGAGAAATTCGCAACTGGGAAAAGGTCGCATGTGGAAGGCATGCATCGTCACGGCCGGCGTGGCCATGTTGGCGACCGCCTGTGGTAGCAGTGCCACCGCTCCGAAGGCGAGCGGGGGTGTGACGCAGGCAACAAACTCTCCCGGGTACGAAAATGCGGTCGCCCAGCTGGCCAAATACACAGGAGCAACGGCGACGTTCACCCAGCCGGGCCCCACCTTCGACGCCAAGTCGCTGGCAGGCAAAGTGGTTTACTATATCCCTGTCATCAGCTCGGTTGCGATCATTCAGAGCGAAGAATCTGCGCTTCAACAGGCTTTCACCAAAGTTGGCGTTACGCTTCGGGTCTGCGACGGTCAAGGGTCTCCGAGCCAGTTCGTCGCTTGCATGTCGGAAGCGGTCAATGCGAATGCGGCTGGTATCATTGAAGACTCAATTCCGGAGAGCTTGATCCAACCTCAAATCAAATCGGCTGCCGCGGCGGGTATCCCGGTTGTAGTGGCTAACACCGCCGATCCGCAGACGCCGACGACGGCCGGTACAGCTGGGAGAGTGTCTTATCCGTACTCGACCGCCGGCGGTCTAGTGGCCGATTGGGTGATAGAGGACTCCCACAGTAAGGCGAACGTGCTGCTTGAGGAGACGACCGATAATGCGAATACTCCGTACACTGTTGGCGTAGGAATGCTGGGGACCTTCAAAAAGAACTGTCCCTCCTGCGTCGTGAGCGTCAAGGGTGTCACCCTTAATCAGTGGCCGACCTACGTCCAGTCCCTCACCCAATCTGAGCTGGTGAGCCATCCATCGATCAACTACGTAATCGATGAGTACGACGGGATGGAGGCGTACACCGCCCCGGCTATCGCGGGTGGAGGCTTTGCGAGCCGAGTCAAGGTGGCGGCCTTCAATGGGTCGCTCCAGCAGATGCAGGCGT
>Ga0224558_1004274_pt1 | contig 11220 bp, 10 predicted proteins | sample 714S32024metaG_FD_180682 | JGI IMG/M metagenome (GOLD analysis project Ga0224558, IMG submission 180682) | Peat soil microbial communities from Stordalen Mire, Sweden - 717 S3 20-24 | ecosystem: Environmental > Terrestrial > Soil > Wetlands > Peat | place: Sweden: Norrbotten County, Stordalen... | reverse complement strand
TCCCTCATGCTTCCTTGCACCGCGACGGGAGGATTCGAGCGCCCGGATCTTCCGCGGTTGGGAAGTGCCAATGAAATACTGGTCGTGACCAGGGAAAACGTTCCCGAGAGAACGTTGTATTTCCTACAACATCGGTGGAGATGATGGGACTCGAACCCACGACCCCCTGCTTGCAAAGCAGGTGCTCTAGCCAACTGAGCTACATCCCCCGGTCACACAACCAGCCCGGCCACTGGCCCGGTCCTCAGATCGTAACGCTCCGCACGGGTGGCTCCCGCCGTCGCTCCGGGGGACCGGCGGCACCGGGCAGCGGCCGCCCGGTGCCGGTCAATCGTAGACGGCCTGATCACGGAGGGGCTGGGATACAGCTCCTCCTGACCCCCCTCCCCTGATTGCATTGTCGCAGCTCCCACCTACGCTGCGCTGTGACGGATCGCACGAGCGCTCCGGCCGGTGTGACTGCCGCCATCGTCCCGCTCGCGGGGGTGGAGCAATACCGATAGCCCCCCGCAGGGGCCTCCGTGTGACGCTCGGCGCCAACCGCGGCATCGGCCCCGCCACCTTCAGCCTTCCCGTGGTGGTGCCGACCCCGAAGGGATGGCTTCGACGTGCCACCTCACTCCCGAACCGAGGGGATCGACGATGAGCATGCAGGACCACCGTGGAGATCTGCTGGATCGCCTGACCGACGGCATCGCCGGGTTGACCGACTCGGAGCACTGGCGGCGACATCTTGACTGCCAGAGCGTGTTCCACCAGTACAGCTTCGGCAACGTCGTGTTGATCGCCACCCAGCGATCCGATGCGAGCCGCGTCGCCGGATTCCGCAGGTGGAAGAAGGTGGGACGGAGCGTACGGAAGGGGGAGAAGGCCATCTGGATCGTGGCGCCCATGGCGCGGAGGAAGGGGGAGGCCGACGACGACGAGAGCCTCGTCAGGGGGTTCCGGTACGTTCCGGTGTTCGACATCTCGCAGACCGAGGGGGAGGACCTTCCAGTCGTCTGCCACCGGTTGTGCGGCGAGGACCCGTCGGCGTCCTTTTCGCGCCTGACCCGGGTGGCACGGTCCGTCGGGTACTCCGTCGAGACCGGACCCCTCCCGGCCGCCACGAACGGCGACTGTTCGTTCAGCCTCCGCCGGATTCGTGTCGAGGCTCGTAACGCGCCAGCCCAGCAGGTCAAGACCCTGGCCCATGAGGTCGCCCATGCTCTTCTGCACGAAGGCCAACGCGACCGGGCCCTCGCCGAATTGGAGGCGGAATCGACCGCGTACGTGGTGTGTCAGACCCTCGGACTGGACACCGGTGCCTATTCGTTCGGCTACGTGGCCATTTGGGCCGGAGGCGGCGAGCCGGCGATCGCTCGGATTCGGTCGTCCTGCACGTCCATCCAGCGGGCCGCCTCCTTCATCCTCGCGGCGCTCGACGGTAAGGAGCACGATGGCGAGTCCCACGCGGCGTGAGCCAATCGCCGGGTCGGGGCTCCGCAGGCGACGGCGGCAGGCCGCCCGCCGCCAGCGGTGACCCTCGCACCGGGGGTGATCCGGTCACCGGTATCCACTAGGGTGATTCCGGCGTCCCGCCGCACGTCGGGATCACCGGAACTCCACGTCCACCAGCGTTCGAACACTGCCAACGGAGGAAGCATCATGCCCGTCTCATCCAGTATCACCGACGCCCTCGTCGGGGTCGCTCGACACGACGCGAGCGCGCTGGAGAGCCTCTTCCAGGCTCGCCTGGACAATCTCGACGCCTCGGGTCTCGATCCCAAGACCTACTCCCTGGCCAACATCGCCGCGCTGATCGCCGCCGACGCCGCTCCGGCGTCGTACGCCTTCCAGGTGGCGTTCGCCCTCGAGGCAGGCGTCACCCCCGAGGAGATCCTCGGCCTGCTGGTGGCCCTGAACCCGACCGTGGGGAACGTCCGGATCGTGTCCGCAGCAGCCGAGATCGCCTTCGCCCTCGGCATCGAGCTCGACGCCGAGCAGGAGTAGGAGGACCCATGCCGTTCGTACGCAGACGACCATTGCTCCGTGCAGCCGCCGTCGGGGGCGTCGCCTACATGGGGGCCAAGGCGGGGACCAACAAGGCCATGCAGGCCCAGGGGGCGCAGCAGGCCGCGCCGGCCGAGGCTGCTCCCGCTCCGCCGGCGCCGGCCGCTCCAGCCGGAGACGACACGATCACCCGGCTCCAGGAGCTGGCCAATCTGCACGCATCCGGTGTGCTCACCGACGAGGAGTTCGCGGCGGCGAAGGCGAAGGTACTCGCCTAGCCGGTTCGACCCACCAGCGGGGGACCTTCACGACTCGGTGATCCGGGCCCGTTCGATCGAGCGGTCGATCTCCTCCCAGGCGGCGTCGACGCCGTCGAATCCACCCACCTTCGTCAGCTTGTCAGGCTCGAGGTCCTTGTAGACGTCGAAGAAGTGGGCGATCTCGAACGTGAGGTGCGGAGGCAGCCCCTCGAGGTCCTTGACCCCTTCCCACATCGGGTCGCCGCAGGCGACCGAGATGATTTTGGCGTCAGGGCCCTTCTCGTCGGTCATCCAGAACACCCCGACCGGCCGGCACTCGACCAGGCAACCCGGGAACGTGGGTTCGTCCAACAGCACCAGCACGTCCAGCGGGTCGCCGTCCTCGGCCAGGGTGTCCGGGACGAACCCGTAGTCCGCAGGATAGAAGGTGGCCGAGAACAGGCGTCGGTCGAGACGGATCACGTGGCGCTCGTGGTCGTACTCGTACTTGTTCCGACTCCCCCGGGGGATCTCGACAATCACTTCGATCGTGCGTTCAGTGGTCACGGCATGGGCCTTTCGTCACCTCGCTGGTGGACTCCCATTGTGACCCACCCCCCGCAGTGAGGCGGACGGACCCTCCGGGAGCGGTCGACCCAGACCACGGCATTCGGACCCGCCGGCATGGGCTGCCGTCCCGGGGCCCCGAGGAGGGAGCACGCCGGGTCGTTGCTATCGTTGGCCAATGAGCGTCGAGACCCTACGAGGGGAACCATGCGGGGCGGACGGTGATCCCGAGTCGCGGTACTTCGCCCGCCAGCTCTCCGACCTCGACTTCAACGATCGGCTCCTCGACCTGGTGGCCGACGTCGGCATCCCGCTCCTCGAGCGGGTCAAGTTCCTGGTCCTGTTCAGTGAGCGGATCGACGAGTTCTTCCAGGTGCAGGTGGCCGGCCTCAGGCGCCAGGTGGTCGCCGGCATCAAGAGCCTGGGGCTCAACGGCAGTACCCCGGACCAGCTCCTGGCCGACGTCCGAGCCTCCCTCGAGCGGATGGTGCGCCGACAGGAGTCGCTGCTGCTGGACGAGGTGGACCCGGCGCTCAAGAAGGAGGGTATCGAGCTGTGTGACTGGGACTCACTCAGCGAGGACGAGCACGCCTATCTGCACGAGGTCTTCGAGCGCCTGATCCTGCCCGTGGTCACCCCGTTGACCGTCGACCCGAGCCACCCGTTCCCCTACATCTCCAACCTCTCTCTCAACGTCGGCGTCGAGGTCCGGAACCGCAACGACGACACCTCACGGTTCGCCCGGGTCAAGGTCCCGCCCAACGTGGACCGGCTGCTCGCTCTTCCCGACGGAGACCGGTTCGTCCCCCTCGAGCAGACACTGGTGGCGTTCATCGGCGAGCTGTTCCCGGGTATGGACGTCGGGGCGCCGTGTGTCTTCCGGGTGACCCGGGACGCCGACCTGGCGCTGGACGACGACGCCGCCGACGACCTGCTGCTGGCCCTCCAGGAGGAGCTGCGCCGACGCCGGTTCCTGCCCGTGGTCCGCCTCGAGATCGACTCCCGTACCTCGGAGGGGCCGGTAGAGCGCCTGACCGAGGAGCTCGGACTGGGGCCGGACGACGTCTACCGGTTCGCCGGGCCCCTGGGCCTCGACTGCCTGTGGGCGCTCCACGCCCTCGACCGCCCCGAGCTGCACGACGTGCCCTGGACGCCGCTGGTCCCCCATCTCTTGACTTCGGTGGAGCGTGAGGAGGACTCGAGCATCTTCTCGGTGCTCGCCCGCCAGGACGTGCTCGTGCACCATCCCTACGACTCGTTTTCCGCCTCGGTCGAGGAGTTGATGAACGAGGCAGCCGACGATCCCCACGTCCTGGCCATCAAGCAGTGCCTCTACCGCACGTCGGGCGACAGCCCGGTGGTGGCGGCCCTGGTCCGTGCGGCTGAGCACGGCAAGCAGGTGGCTGTGCTGGTCGAGGTCACCGCCCGGTTCGACGAGGAGGCCAACATCGGATGGGCCCGCGCCCTCGAAGAGGCGGGGGCTCATGTCATCTATGGCCTCATGGGCCTGAAGACCCATGCCAAGACCACCCTCGTCGTCCGCCAGGAGGGCGACGCCGTCCGGCTCTACTGTCACGTGGGCACCGGCAACTACAACCCGAAGACCGCCCGTATGTACGAAGACCTCGGCGTGCTCTCCTCACGACCGGCGCTCGGGGCCGACGTGACCCGGTTCTTCAACTACATCACCGGATTCAGCCAGCCCCCTCGCTATCACGAGTTGGTCACCTCTCCGGGCGGCATCCGCGACCGGGTGGTCGACTGCATCGACGAACAGGCCGTGGCCGGCCCCGAGGGGCGGATCGTCATCAAGGTGAACGGCTTGGACGACCTCGCCGTGATCGACGCCCTCTACCGTGCCTCCCAGGCCGGCGTGCCCATCGACCTGATCATCCGGGGGATCTGCTGTCTCCGGCCCGGGGTGCCCGGGCTGTCCGAGACCATCCGGGTCCGGTCGATCGTGGGGAGGTTCCTCGAGCACTCCCGCATCCTCCGCTTCGGTGGTGGGTCGAACGGACCGGCCACCTACTACATCGGGTCGGCGGACCTGCGGCGGCGGAACCTCGACCGACGGGTCGAGGCGATGATCCCGGTGGCCGACCCCGATGCGGTGGTCCAGCTCGAGGAGATCCTCCAGCTCAACCTGGCCGACGACCTCCAGTCGTGGTCGCTGGCCGCCGACGGGAGCTGGCACCGTATCCCGACGGTCGTGGGAGTGAGCACCCAGCACGCGCTCCAGGTGGCTGCCCTGGCGCGCAGCTCGTTGCTCGACGACCGTCGCTGACCGGGCCGGAAGGGACCGCCGTGCCGCCGGGGGCCGGACGGTCTCGCGATCGGCCGGCCCGCAGGGATGTGGCCCGTAGTCTTGGGCCGTGGCCGACAACGGGTGGAACGAGATACCGGGCGAGGCGTTCCGGCGAGAGCTGCTGAGCGAGAGCCGGAAGCGGGCGCGGCAGATGGCCTGGCTGTACGCGGTGGCGGCGGCCGTGCTCCTACCGTGGATCGGCTATCTGGCCGTCACTCTGCCGAGGCGGAACCTCGACCTTCACTACCGGGCCGCCTGGGTCGGGTTCGACATCCTGTTGGCCGTGGCCATCCTGCGGACCGCCTACATGGCGTTCAGAGTGGATCCGCGGGTGCAGTTCCCGGCCACCGCCACGGCCGTACTGCTCTTCGTTGACGCCTGGTTCGACGTGAGCACGTCGGGCAACCGGTCGCAGCTGTTCGAGGCGTTGGTGCTTGCTGGCTGCTTCGAGATCCCGGCGGCGCTCTTCTCGCTCTACCTGGCCCGACAGGCCAACCGGAGGGTACTCGAGTACGCGCGCCTCACCGGGACCATCCCCGATCACCTGGCCTCCGGCCCGCCGGAAGGCGGCCATCCCGGGGTCCGGGAGGGGAGGCCGACGGACCCGGGTCCGTCGGCCTCAGACCGTGACCTTGTCGATGCGGGCCATCACGTCGTCGGTGAGCTTGGCCAGCACGTCCAAAGCCGCCAGGTTCTCGTGGACCTGCTCGACCCGGCTGGCTCCGGTGATGACCGTCGAGACGTGCGGGTTCTTGGCACACCAGGCGATGGACAACTGGGCGAGTGAGCACCCGAGCTCCCCGGCGACGTCCTGGAGCGCGCGCACCTTCTCGTTCCGCTCCGGGTCGGTCAGCAGATCACGCAGCCACTCGTAGCCGGGGAGGGTGGCCCGCGAGCCATCGGGCACGCCGTCGAGGTACTTGCCGGTGAGGAGGCCGGAGCTGAGCGGGCTCCAGGTGGTCAGCCCGAGGCCGATCCCCTCGTACAGGGGCGCGTACTCCTGCTCGACCCGGTCCCGCCAGAGGAGATTGTACTGGGGCTGCTCGACTACCGGCTTGTGCAGGTGGTGCCGGTCGGCGATGTCCCAGGCTTCCCGCAGGGCCTCGGCCGACCATTCCGAGGTACCCCAGTAGAGCGCCTTGCCGCTGGTGATGATGTCCGACATGGCCCACACCGTCTCCTCGATGGGCGTCTGCGGGTCGGGCCGGTGGCAGTAGACGAGGTCGACGAAGTCGAGGCCCAGCCGCTCCAACGATCCGTCGATCGCCTGCAGGAGGTACTTGCGGTTGAGTGTGTTGCGCATGTTGACCTCGGGGTTGAGGCCCCAGAAGAGCTTGGTCGAGAGCACGTAGCTATGGCGGGGCCACCCCAGTGAGGCGATCGCCTGCCCCATGATCCGCTCGGACTCACCGGCTGAGTACGCCTCGGCGTTGTCGAAGAAGTTGACCCCGGCGTCGTAGGCCGCGGCCAGGCAGTCCTCGGCCAGATTGCCGGCCAGCTGGGGTCCGAAGGTGACCCACGATCCGAAGGACAGCACGCTGACCTTCAGCCCGGAGCCACCCAGGCGCCGATACTCCATCTCCATGGTGTCTCCTCCTGATCCGCTTCTGACGGATCCTACGGTGTGGGCCGACGGCGTCGCCCGATCAGGAGGCCGGCCCGTCCACCGTGACCAGAGTGCCGATAGGGGTGAGCGGCCAGACCTTGGCCGCGTCGGCGATGGCCATCTCCACGCAGCCGTTGCTCTGGGGTGACCCGTAGGTGGCCCGCACGAATCCGTGCAGGGCATCCCCGTTGTCGAAGTAGCTGGCCCAGGGCACGTTCGGGTCGTCGTAGGTGGACCCGTCCGGGTTGGTGCCCTGCATGCGCGAACTGGTCACGTGTTCGAAGACCGGGTAGGTGCCGTCGGCGGTGTCCGCTCCGGGGGCGCCGGTGTTGACCGGGACGCCCGCCATCACCGGCGCGCCGTTCTCGTAGAGGGTGAGCGCCTCGGGAAGCTGCTTGGAGACGTAGACGTAGGTGTAGGGATTTGGGTTCGCCTTGTTGGTGGCCAGGTCGGCGAGCAGGGCAGACCAGACCTTCTGCCCGGCCAGGCCGTCGACGGTCAGCCCGTGCTGGTTCTCGAAGTTCATCACCGCCCCCTTGGTGATGACGTTCTCGGACCCTTCGGTCCACAGCGAGGACAGCGAGGCCGGGGTACCGGGCCACCGCCATGCGAAGGTGCCGGTCTGGGCGGTCAGCGTCTCCGTCGGACCGGCCACCGGGGTGCTCGGGGTGTACGAGAGTGGGAGGTAGCCCAGCTGGGCGAGCAGCTGCTGCAGCCGCTCGGTGGTGGCCTGGGCCACCGTGAAGGTCACGGTGACCGGCGCAGCGAGCACGGCGCCGTGGGGGGTGTGTGGGCCGGCGGTGCCGGCGGGGATGGTCAGCGTCTCGACGGACGTGGGGATGAACGGCGCCGTCGCCGCGAACGAGAGGGTGGTGGGACCGTCCGTGTTCCAGGTGCCGCTCACCGGCGGGTCGAAGGTCGGCATGCCCGCGACCCCCGACACCGGGGAGGACAGGTGGACGGTGACCACCTGGTCGGTGGGGACGTCGGTGGCCCCGGACGCCGGAGTGGTGGACACCACTGTGAGCGGGACGGTCGTCGTGTGGGTGCCGCCCGACCCTTGTGCCTGGGCCGGATGGCCGCTCCCGTGGTTGCGCCTGCCGACTGCGAAGGCGGCGACGGCCACCACGACCACGGCCAACGTGATGCCGACGATCCATGCCGGTCGGTGACGCCTGGGTGGCGGCTTGAGGATCGTGTACTCGGCCATGGCTCCTGGTGCCTGAGACGGGTCACTCGGGTACGAGTGAGGCGTGACGCCCGGTGAGGAGCGTCACCGTCGAGAGTAGCGAGTGACGACCCCGATGGGTCAGCGCCCGTGCGGGGTCGGGCGGCCCCTAGGTGCCCGAGGCTTCTGCGGACTCGGACACGAGCCACTCGATCAGCTCGGCGTACCGCAGCAGGTGCTTGTCGCCGACGAAGTTCTCGAGGACGTGTCGGCGGGCGCTCTCCCCGAGCCGGACGATCTCGTCCGGCTCCAGAAGGAGCCCGGTCAGTGCCTGGCCGAAGACGGTGAGCTCCGTCGGGTCGTCGAGGAGGATGCCCGTTCCCGGCGTGATCTGCTGCACGATGCCGCCGACACGGGAGGCGATCAGGGCACGGGACTTCCACATGCCCTCGGCCACCGTCAGGCCAAAGCCCTCCATCAGGCTCTTCTGGACCACCACGGTGGCATGGCGCTGGATGGCGTTGACCATCGCCGCGTTCTCGTCGACGTCGTCCATGGGCAGGGTGACCAGGCGCACCCTGCCCCGACCGTGCTCCGGAAGGCGCTCCCACGCCGCGAGGCACTCGGCGAACACCTCAGCCCCCTCGGGGTCGTCGGTGACATCGGCGACCGAGGGACCGACCAGCGCCAACTGGGCGTCGGTACTCTCGAGCACGACGTCGGCAAACCCTTTGAGCACCCCCTGCATGTCCTTGAGGTGGTCCCAGCGGGACACCTGGATGACCAGGGGCACGTCGGGCGCGAGCGGGGTGCCGTCGGAGACGATCGACGCCTGCCGCTCGACCCGCCCGGTGGTGCCGTCACGTCGGGTGAACGTGGCAGCCGAGGTGTCGTCGGTCCGCCCGAACAGGCCGATCTGACGCAGGGTGCGGTGGACCTGCTCGGTGGGCATGTCCTGGTTCTTGGGGGAGAAGGGGTCGATCGAAGGCGGGATGACCCGGACCCTGGAGCCCTCCATCCAGGAGGGGACGTACCGGGCCAGCGAGAAGATGTACCCCGCACAGGGGGTGAGATGCGGCCGGAGAAAGGACCACGCCTGGTCGGTCCATTGGTTGGTTCCCTCACGGCCGACGTGGCACCGCCAGACCACCAGGGCCCCCGCCGCCACCAGGGACGCAGCCATGCCTGCGGTCTGGGGGTCGTGCAGGAGCACCACGTCACCCGGTCGGATCTGGTCGAGCGCGCTGGCGACGTTCGAGTCGGTGATCCGCTGGTAGTGCTGCGCCTCGTCCGGACCGAGGTCACCGTCGTCGCCGGCCACCCCGTGGAGGCGGTTGTGGATCCGCTTGGTGACGGTGAAGAACTCGGCGTCGCCGGTCATGACCAGCCACCGGATGTCGATCCCGGTGTCCTGGATGTAGCCGACGAGCACCTGGAGCATCTCGGCGACCCCACCACCGGTCGCCGTCGAGCTCAGGTTCCACACCGTCTGCCCGTCGAGTCGGTGACGGGCGTCGGCGGCGGCCCGATTCAGCTCGTCGTACCGCTTTGTTCCGATGAGCGGCTCGAACCTCGAGAGGGAGTGGACGGCGACGTCGACCTCCCGAACCGACAGCGCAGGTTCCGGGGTCCGGGGCGCGGCCATGGCAGTGATTGTGACAGATAACCGGTCAACCCCACGGTGCAGGCCCTGCCGGAGGCGTGGCCCAGTGTCGTCGGATCAGCTGGTGCACACCGCTTGTTCCTGCGCAGTTGTCGGCGCGAAGCCGAGATTCGCCGGTTCCTGACCGACCCGCGATGCGTAGCCGTCCGCACCGACGGTGACCACGTTTCCGCCAGCGCTCGGGCAGTCGAAGCCGATCGGACGTCACGCCGACCCGCACGCCGAACGTGTGCCGCCGTCACGGCGTCACCGTCGGTGGCCGCACCGGTGCACACCGCCGCCCTCGATGCCGCCGGGAGCGTGGTGCCACTGGACGACGATCCGGTGGTGGACGGGCAGCCGGCCAGGCAGAGGGCCCCGGTCATGGGTGCACCGACAACGAGTGCCGACCTGGGGAACTGGTGTGATTGTGAGCCGACGTCCATGGGTCGTCTCCACCCAAGCGGGCGAATTCCGTTCCTTGACCCCGGAGTCGGGTACCGGGTCGGCACCCGATCGTGGACCGAGAGACGGAGGGACCGCCCGGGACCGACCCGGCGCGCCCGTGGCTCGAACGGAGCGGTGCACCCCGGTCGCACTGCACTTCGTTGGTCGGTCTGCCCGGATTCGACCGGGGACCGGGGACCTCCGTGTCCCGATCGCAGCGCGCAACCCTTGCTGGCCCGGGACTCGCGACTGGCTCCCAGGTCAAGGTTCACTGGGCGGCACTCCGTTCGACCGATCCCGACGCAAGGAGACAGGTCGATCGCGCACGGATCGCGCTCAAGAGCCGACTTCGGACGGTCCGAGGCTTCGGCGTTCGTCTGTCCAGGCAGTGGGCCCACGAGAGAGGAACGGCCTCCGACCCGGGCCTCCGGGATTCCTCGATGTACGGGAGGATCGGTGTCGGGATCTTCGGGCGCTTCGCGGCCGGCACCTCGGCGCCGATGAGGATCTGCGTTCTTGGGTGCGTGGTGCCCGTCATCGGGACCTCGTATGTTCCTGAGTGGTCGGCCAGCTCGATCATGCCCCCGGTCGGTTCGTTGAGCATGATCGGCGGTCCCCCCTCGACCTCGTGGCCCCGGACGGAGCCCACGAGGTCCCGCGTCGATGCTGGAGCCACCAGCTTGGCGTCCTTGACGAATGCGACCACGGTACCGATCCTGCCCTTGTCTCAGAGTATTGTGCTCCGGGTCATGGACCGAGCCACCTCCGACACGCTCGATCCCGAGGCAGACCCGGCAGACCCGGCAGAACGGGCAGACACGGGGGGTCCAGCGGTGCCCACGTCCCGTGACCGCCCGTTCCCCCTGGTCTTCGTCGTCCTGTTGGTCGCGGGACTCGTGCTTCGGATCCTCACGTACAACAGCACCTGGGGGCAGCCCGACGGTGATCAGGCGATGGGTGTGCTCATGGCCACACGGGCCTCCCAGGGCCACCTGGCGCTCCTGTTCTGGGGGGGGAACTACGGCGGCACGGTGATCACCTGGGTCGAGGCCCCGGTGGTCGCGCTCTTCGGGGTGAAACTGTGGATCTTCCAGGCCATCGACACCGGGCTCGCTCTGGTCGCGGTGTTCCTGCTCCGTTCGATCGGACGGCATTTTCTCACTCCGATCGCTGCCGACGTCGCCGCAGGGACGTTCTGGTTCTTCCCGGCCCTCTGGCTGTTCTGGAGCTCCAGGGAGTACGTCTTCTGGCTCC
>Ga0224558_1004272_pt1 | contig 11221 bp, 14 predicted proteins | sample 714S32024metaG_FD_180682 | JGI IMG/M metagenome (GOLD analysis project Ga0224558, IMG submission 180682) | Peat soil microbial communities from Stordalen Mire, Sweden - 717 S3 20-24 | ecosystem: Environmental > Terrestrial > Soil > Wetlands > Peat | place: Sweden: Norrbotten County, Stordalen... | reverse complement strand
CACATCTTCCTCGCCGCAGGTACCCGGACGCCTCATCGCGTCCCAAAACAGCGTTGCCGAAACAGGGGGCTACGTCACCAGGTAGTCATGCCGCCAACACCGAGGCCGCCGTCCGTCCCGCGTTGCCAGATGACAATGTCCCTGAGCCGAATCGTTGGAAGTTGAGCCAAACGGTGTGCCTTGGAGGGTTTCATCTGGCGGAGAGAGAGGCGCAAGCTCTTTAGTGCAAGCACGTCATCTGGGTTCACAAGATCTTCACGGATCGCCGCCGTGACGGGGTACGGAGCTGGCCTCTGTTGCCGGGCCGTCAGCTTGTAGAGCTTCTCGATCCGGCTATCGATGACTGCGAATAACGCCGGTCGCTTCATGGCCAGCAATTTCGTGGCGATGGCGGGACCGACGTTGCTGATGAGGCGGAAGTGGTCCAGAAGGCCGCCCTGCATCCGCGTAGAGCTGGGTGCCGGGTGCAGCTTCTTCAAGTCGTGCATCAATCGGAACTAGCGACCAGGGAGCAGTCCCGAACCGAGGCGGATGAGGTCGGCAGCCGTGGACTGCCTCATTCCCACCATCTGTCCACTGACGAGTCTTCCGATGTCATTCACGTCAACACAGGTCTGGGGCAGAGCGACCACCAAAGTCAGACCAGCAGCGAGGGAGGACCTCCTCAGGAATCGGGATAGAGCTGTCCTGCACTGCGAGACCGAGCCGTTGTTAGCGACGTCGTATTGAACTAGTCTGGCACCATCTCTTGTGGCGGTTGAAGTGCTGGATAGAGTGGCGTAGCAATGACTGACCAGTCGAGCAATGATGAGGCACTCAGCGATAGGAAGAAGTAATTCGTCATGGGCCTATTCAAGAAGGAGCCGATCTTTCCCGAGCCCACGCCGACGCCCCTCGACCGGGAGTGGTTCGGGGAGTGGGCACAGGACGTGGCAGTGAGGGTGGGTCCTAACTCCGCTCAGACATGGCCCAATGAGCCGGAGGCCGTTAGCTGGATGTGTGACAAGGCCAGTGGAGTCGTAGACCACGATTTCCGCGACTATGTACAACGCTATTGCTCTCCAGCCGCGATGAAACGCTATCTCAGCTTCTACAACTCACCTCAGCTCACGCCATGGGATCTGATCTCGGTTACAGCTACTCTCCAGCCCGAGAGACTGGACCAGTGGCAAAAGTTTCTCGTCGACGATGCCGAACAGAAGCTGAAGCGTTTTGCCGAAATCATCATTGACCCATCCACTGTAGAATGAGGCGACTGGACCGGATCTAGTGCGCAACACGAGGTGGAGGGTCGATAATCGCTCGCGCGGAGCCGATGATGAATGTTTTGTCGGCCTTCGATCACGTGCTTCTTTGGGTACTAAATAAGCGAACGGCGGTTGGATCGACAGTCCGATTGCCTCCTAATTCGGCGGCAGCACCAGATGCCGTACGGGGCAACGGCTTCCATCTCGGTTCACCACTTCGCAAGAAGTTCATTGAACCCTCGGTCGAGATTGCCCCTGCGCTTCGAGAGGCGGGCCCTTGAGCGCAACCCCTTGATGGAACTAGAGTTGTGACACTAGGACATCACGATCCGGAGGAGCAACCATGGGTGAGAAAAATCCAGAGAATCACAACAATGAGCAGCGTGCGGGAACCCAGAAGCCAAAGGCTGACCCTCGACCGTTCCTGGGAAAGGTGGCTGTCAAAGGGTCGACCAAAAAGTAGTTTGCTTTTGGAGGAACCCGACTGAATCACTAGCAGGGCGCACGCTTTTTAATGCGTGTCGTCATCCGCGAAGGTCAAATTGAGCGTGGATTTAGAGAAGGAGGTCACGTGGCCAAGTGTTCTCGGTGTGGGGCACAGACGATCGGCGGTCGTTGTCTCAACTGTGATGGTCCGAAAACTAAGCCGAAAGCGAAGAAATACGTATAGGCGAGAGCAAGAGATCGGCGTTGACGGAGCCCCTACCCCCCGGCATTGCTTGCCATTGGCAACGGTAGGCAGAGGATCGCGACATCATCTTCTCCGAGCGCATTCGCTCGGTCGATGAGTCCACGCAGCAGTTTATTCCGGTACTCCGAAAGGCATCTCAATGTCCTCACCTCGGCGCTCGGAGCCTATGTGCCCTAGGCACTATTCGGCATCCGTCACTAGCCGGCCGACTTTATGATCAATCCGTACTTCCCGGAGTGTAGAGAGGATGAACGGGACCACCCACCCCGGATCCCGCTTCTGACCGTCCCCGGGTCGCTGAACAGTGTTTGTCGTAGGATTCGCGTCAGTTGTCAAAAGGTCGCAACCCGTGAGTTCGACAAGATTAAGGTGCGTGAGGATGGGCTTGTTCAACCGTACAAAGGCATCATTTGAGTGTCCTATCTGCTCAAGCCAAGTTCAACGGAACAACCCGTGGATACACTGGCAAGAGCACATTATTGAGGTCCCTCCTGGTAACGGTGCCGCCAGCGGATGCTTTACGTACGAGTGCGTTTGCGGTCCATGTCCAAAGATTTGGGACGAAGACAGAATGCTCGACGGAGCACTCGCTATCCATATGCATGAAGTGCATTCCATTCCACTGCCTGATATTTGGACTGGATCAACTGGTGAACTGATGATGAAGATTCAAAAGGACAAACTTGGTCTGGAGTGATTAGGCAAAACCGCGCGCTCCTCCGCTCTCGGTCTTTTGGAGGGACAATCGCCGTCGTACCCACGTCGAAAGTCGGTGCAGGAGATCCACCCGTTGCCGACGGCATTGATGGGTCTACGGCGAAGGTACACGACTAGTCCGCCGCTTCGTTCTTGTAGCGGCTGGGATTGGTATCTGCTGCTTTGCTTGGGACTCGGTCACTGCCATGGATTCAACCCTCCCTTGGTGGCGGGGACTGAGCCGAGCTGGTTCAATCCCGCGCGCCAAACTTGCGCGAACCCAACATACGACACCGACCGGTGCTATACCATTGAATCGAAATAGGGAATCCGCCCATTTCAGTATCCCGCTTCACTGTTCCCCCGTGAACTTGAGCGGATCGGCATTTGCAACACGCCCAGTGGTCTCGGATTCTACGCAAGCGCCTGAGAGACCAAACTCGCCCAATCTTGCTGGGATTCTCGAGGGAGTCCGGAAAAAAAAGATGGACGGAACGAGCGAGCCTTTGTCACTACCTTGTTCTGTCCGTCTGCCTTCAGCCTCGATGCAAGTTCCGAAATGTCACTGCATATTTCGGACCGCCCCTCGGGAGAGCCCTTGATATGGCCTGGCAGATACGAACGGGCGAGATCGTCGAGCAGACTTTCGAGCCGCTCCTTCTCCTTGCTTCCACCGAACAACGTAACTCCTTGGGTCTCCAACGACGGCGTTTCACGTCAGCGTCCAGGACACGTACTCGTACAACATAAGGCCAAATTCTCACGGCCCGTTTACTAGGAACAACTGCGAATTGGCCAAACTGCCTCCGGACGCTTTGGTCGAGGGGGAGCAGATCGTCGGCCAAGTCCCCCTTGTCGTGATCGCCGACGAGACGAGGTCCGCCTTCAGATTCTTCCGCCAGCGTGGCCTCCAGCCGTGAGCCACGCCGCTGCGGTCTTCTGCGAAGGTCGCTAGCTACGCCTGCAATCCTGAAACACGGTGCAAGTCACCCCTACGGTGGCCAACGAGTTGTTACTGCATGCGAATCGACCGCCCGCGATTTCTTCAACCTCGGCGCGATTGAGTGTCGCCTCAGGGATCGAATCCCCATTAGTCGGCATACCGCTCCGTGCTGCGATTACTCCAATCGCATCCATCGACGGTGCGGCCGCAATTGCTCCGGCAAACTCAGAGTCCTCACGGGCCCTATCAATGAGTAAGTCAACCTGACGCTCGTTCATTCCTGTCCTCTCAAGTAGCGCTCTTTTGGTATGCAAGCCGAGGCACCAAGCTAAAAGGGCAGAGGCCAACCCGACAATCAGAGGAGGATGCCCCGCACCCACCCCGGGCTGTCGAGATTCATCAAGTGCATTCCCACGCCCGCCAAACCTTGCATTAACCCAGGATACGACACCGCACCGGTGCTGTCGCATCGAATCGAAATATCAAACCCGCCCCTGTCGCTGGCCCGCTTCACCGAACCCTCCGTAATCTTGAGCCCGGCACTGCGCCAAGCCGGATTCTCGAACGTGTCGGCTAGCAGCATGAGGATTGCAGCTCGACCAAGTGATCCGCAGCACAAGTGGTCGTAGCCTCCCTCGCAGAGTTGAGCCGTGGCTTCAGCGGCAGTCGCTAGGTCTTCTCTCCAATCCTCCCTTGCCGGGTGATTGGGAAGCTCACTCAATAGGGTTAGGCGAGAAAGGGCGACTCCCGGTGCGCCGTGACACCAAGAGTTGGAGAATCGAGGTGCGCTTGAGTCGACCCCGCGCCAGTCGATCCAGTTTCCCTCGTCAGCGTCGTAGGAATTTTGCTCAAAAGCCAATGCCCGGAGCGCACGGTCAATCCAGTCTTCGTTCCCAATCGTCGTCGCTGCCTTCACCAACGAGGCCAATATCCCACTGCTTCCATGGGACCATCCAGTCAGAGGCCGCTGCGAATGTAGCGTTGCCCACCCCCCCGTTCGTGGATCTTGACTCTCCGCAAGCCTACGTCCGCAGGCCTGGATAAGGGCAAGAACCCCCCTGTGGCCAGTTCTCCTGAATAGGGACACCAGCGGCGTAACCAATCCAGCTGTCCCGTCGATTACGTCGATCGAGAGGTCCCCCACCACACGGGATTGATCGATTGACATCGCCAATCGAATGGATGTATCCGTCCGGTCCGGTCCTAACTGCCTCGAGTCGAGATACTCACATGCTCGAAGCAGTCCCCCGATGCCTGCAAAACCAGTACCCATCCGGCTGAGGTGTCGGAACCGAAGATCGGCGTCGTCACAATCCACTAATTCCAAGACAGGCTGGAGTACTTGGTCGCATAGTCGCCAAGCGGCTTCGGCTGTTTCGGGACTCGGTAACGAGCGAGCTGCACTTCCTAGAAACACCGCTAATCCAGCAGCGCCGTCGTAGAGACCAGGAGGAAGTAGGCCGAGTTGGAAATGATCTCCTCCTGCAAAGGATGCAGCGACAAGCCATGTCGGTGACCCATTGTCATACACAACGGAATCAAGGAGGGAACTAGCAATTTGTGATGCCGCTTCGAGAGCATTCGATCGAAAGTTCGCGCTGGGCTCCTGAATCATCGGGTTCGGCGTGCTGACATCTATCGGTGCTTTAGGAGTGTGGCACCTGAGGGCCACTGATGCAGCGATCAGCCGGGTTTGCCAGTTGCAATCATTCAGCGAGAGGTGTTTCAGCCGCTCACGCGCTACATCAGTGCCGCTCTTTTGAAAGAAGTCTTTGACCACTCTTCCATCAGCGAGTTCGAGGTCGAGTGACTTGGGGGGAGATTCAAAACAAGGAACATCTAGCTCCTCCAAGGCGCTGAACTCGTCAGACAGCAGGTCCCATGCCTCAGGTCGTTGATCCGCAACGAGCAGAGCCTTAGCTAACGTCTCAAGTGCACAAGCGCGCTGATTCGGATCGCGCAACGCTGCCAATGAAAGGGCCTGGTGCTGAACGAGCGAATAAACCCGCGTCGATCTGACGACTACTCGCCTTCGCGCGGATGCCATTCGATCCACAATTGCAAGCATCTTCCGTCGATTACGATGACGCACGAGCAACTCGTACACTTCTTCGAAACCCAGTTGCAGGGCAGGAATATCACTCACTTCGATAGAGCTCTTACCTGTGTCAAATGGGAGGCTCGTTACCCTTCGGGGTGAATTCTCCTTTGTTCCCCACACCATGTCATCCGTGTTGACATAGCACCAACCCTCGCGAGCCTCTGGTTCGACATGATCCGTCTTCACGCCAAGGGCGCTCACATCAATGCAACTCGGGTTGTGGCCGATTTGTGACCATGAGGGCAGAAATCCCGTCTTCAGCACCGACTCCGCGAGCAGCTCGCTTACGGAAAATGACTCATCCGAATCAGCGAACGAGGCGACCTTGCCGTTAAGGATGGTCTCGGAATCGATGAGATGGGGCTGCGTGCCACACGCGATCACATTCTCAAAATGACAGTCGGTAGCGCCAAGAGCGTACAGAATTGCGAGGAGACGCCCGCAGTTTCTAAAGTACCCCTCCCTCTCGTCTGCGTCTCTAGCTTGGATATATTTAACCCTCTCGACATACCCATAGTCCCCGTTGGTCGGCCTGCTTCCAGTTTTTTCAACTGATCCGACGTCGGAAAGGGCTGCCACCGCGAGTCCGCGCCATCTAGTGTCGCCGATGATCGAGCCCACGAGGGCGACTGTTTCTTGGTACTGGGATTCGACCATTACGCTACGAGGCTTGTAGATAACCGAGACCTGCGCTCCGTCGGCACCTGAAAATGTGAGCCCGCAAACACTTCGTCCACCCCGGTGCCGGTCACCCAAATCCACTTCGATAGAGCTGAGATCGAAATGTGGGTGCACACCAAAGCGCTGATGAAGTAGCGCACGATCCGCTTTGACACGCCTTTGTAGATCTTCGAACATGTCAACTGCCTGCGAGACAGTGACCACGATTAGTCGACCTAGAACGGGGTACTCACCGAGTAGGCCGGTAAGGCCCGAACTTAACTCGCTACGGCAGAAGTTGGCGTATCCCTCTCTCTCGTAACGGGGGGGTCCATTGGTCGATCTGGTTCGATCGACTCGGGCGTGAATGACGTCGACGAGCGAACGGCTACCTACAAACTGACTGCCGAGCCCCGGAGACAGAAGCTGAGAGAGGCGGCACAATAGAGTTGCGAACAATGCTTCTTCAACACTACGAAACAGTTCCGACGAATCCCGAGCTAAGACGCGACGTCTAAGCTCGTTCCTGGCCCGACGAGCAATAGGAATGAGGAGATGAACGAATGGCAGGTCAATCACCAGTTGGGGTGCAGTGTCTAGTGATGTCTCGATCGCAGCAAGCCAAGCTGCGTCATTGTCCTCACCATCAGCCCATTCTTGGCAATCGTGACGCATTGCTTGCAATTCAGCCCACCACCATGAATCTCCCGGCGGACCTAGTTGAGACTGTTCAAGAAGCTCCAAAGCCCCAAGGCGGTCGATGTTCGACCATAAGAGGCGCCTCTCAAGCAAGCCGTCTTGCCACGAATCAATCACCCGCCTCCACTCATCGAGTTCAGGATTATCTACGGCCTCAGATCTACGGGATGACAATTCAGACTCACCACTGGATCGCGACGGTCTGGATGCGTGCCTCAACCTCTCGTGCCATGGCTGGCCGGACCGCCACAAGCTGACGTCACTCAAGGTTCTATCTGGAACAGGATCGGTCATTCAATTCGATTTGGATGCACCACGAAGGTTCATTGTCCATCCTCGCGGGCCAATCGATCAACACCTGCTTGCATTCCGTTGGTTAACACCGAATCGATCGCAATAGAAGTACTATCCACGAGTGCTTCGATGTTGGCAGTGCTGAATCTGCACCAGCTCACGGCCACGACTTCGGCGGGTTTGATGGCCTGCGCTTGCATAAGTTCCGCCACGCCGGCCCAATCCACTTTCGGCTGCTCGAAGTTTACGGGTGCCGCATCTACGAGTTCACCAAAATGCCGGCCTCCTTTCATGTCCGCTCCTTTTTCGAGGTGATTCGTTGGTCCGGACCCCGACGAAACTGGGATCTAGTTTTGCTTCCGACACTGCTTCCCCGGTGACCCTCCCCCTGCGTGCTTAAAGGATAGGCAAAGTGCAGGCCACGTGTCGGGGACCGCTGGTCCGGAGATAGAGGTCCCTTGCCAGGGAATCGAGGCTCCAAGAGACTGGCGTGCGCGACAAAAGGGAACCTAGGGACAATGCCGAAGAGTCCCGAAAAGTTCCCGAACGAGCAACGAGGAGAGCAAAAGCCGAAGGAGTCGCGGCCAGTCGACCCGAAGACGGCGCAGAGGCTCGGAAAAACGGCAATTGGAGCCACGAAGAAGTAGGTGCAGCAGCGCGCGTGCTGAGTCTCATCGCTGCCCGGCGGTGAATCCGTCGGATCTTGCTCTCAAGGCTGCGCCCCGAAGTCGTTGATCGAAGTGACCGTCCTCTGAGCCGTCGCCACGACGACAGCGATTCGTTCTTGTTCGCTGCGGTGACGCCCGAGGCGGCAGGCTGCATTGGCATGCCGGAGCTTCTCACTTCCACCGATCCCTATGACCATGAGGTCGATTGACCTCGTGATGACGAAGCCTTCGGTGCTTCCAAACTCGAAAAATGCTCCTCGTTACAACGAAGACTGCAATAAGCCCAGCAACTACTCCTACCACTTCGAATAGGAGGTGGCGTAGATGCTCGAGCCACAGAGCAATTGAACTGATCGTGGCGACACCTGCGGGCAGCGTACGCCGAGCTGTAGGAGCCTTCTTGTGTGCTTTGTACTTCGAGCGACTGGGGCGCCCCGCTGCGAGCCAGTAGATGCCGAGCAGTCCACCGAGGACGAGGACCCCCAGACTGAATTCGCTTCCCACGGGGACCTTCCGTTAACCCTGTGGTGGCGGCCGATAGGGATCGCCCGAAGTACACGGCCAGGTAATTCGCACCATGCGATCCTCGGCTGCCGGGCCAAGCAATAGGCTGCCGTCCGGGGCGGTATCAGTAACGAATCCGGGGAAGTGGCTTCCCAGCCCGGTCACTCTGCCCACCTGCGCGACGGGGAGTCCGATGGACTCCATCAACTGGACCACAACCCAGGCCCGTCTCAGGCTGAGTGGACCATTCAGCGCGTCGCCGCCTTCCGATGATGTTGTGCCGGTCACGTCGGCAACCTGGCGGTCGGAGCGCAGGTCGGCAACAACCTCGCGGAGAGCTACCGTGGCGATCTGGGGGTCAAGGAGGGTTGCCGTGCCCACTTGGAAGTGCAGTTCACTCGAGTCGAACTGGGCGCCACACTCACCTTGAGGGATCACCCAGGAAGCCTCTGTGATAACTATCGGTGAAACAGGTGGAGCCGGATGCGGGCCGGGGTCTGTCAGGGGCGTCTCGTCGACGGTGACCCGTGCGCCGGTGGCGGTGAGCAGAGCCTTCCACTGCGCGACCAAGTTGGCGCGATGGGGAACGTCGAGAGGCTCCTGTGGAAGGGCCGTCCAGCCGATCCCGAGTAGGACCACGGTGACGTTAACGCCGTCGGGCAGCTCGTGGTTGGCTCTAGCGAACGCGACGAGCTGCGCCGGATCAGCCTCGAGAAGGCCAACGTTGCGGTAGTCGAGGAAGCCAGCCGTTCCGAGTCCGGAATTCTCTACCACGAGGGTGCCACCGCCCTGGCTGTGCAACCAGCCAAGAGCCTCAACGACCGAAGCCCATGGGTCTGATTGGGGTGTCGCGGGGACGACCCGATTGAGCGCGACATCGACAGCGCCGACCTGCTGTGTCTCCGCCGCGCTTTTGGCCTCGGAGTTGCCGAAGTGGCCGCCGAGAATGACGGCGTGCAGAGCAGGACGGCTACCAGCATCGACGACGGCTACTTGGCCGGAGCGGTTGAAGGCCTTGTCCAGGAGAGCGTCGACCGACTTGATGGGGATCGACGTAGGGCTGTTCGCGTCACCGGTAACAACGGCGACCGCCGCAGATCTCCCGCTCACGGCGAGCCTCTCCGAGGCTGAGACTGCGGCGCCTGGCGTGGTGAAGAACCCGCAACTCGCAAGAGTGGCGGCAGCGAGGGCGAAGATGCAGGCGGTCCGTTGCCGCCAACGGCGAATGGAATAGGTCATGGCATGGGCTCCTTCGGCATTGTGCTGTTGGTCGTGGGAAATGCCTCCTGCCAAGGGGCCGACCACGGGGGCAGCAGCGTGAGGCACTCGTGCTCGTGAGGAACGTCCCGCGCCGAGGCCGCGTCGAGAAGCTCGGCGTGTGCAAGGTCGACCTCATCCAGTTCGCCGATGAGTTCGAATTGGGCCCGTTGGTAGACTTCAGCGTGGCGTCGATACTCGTCTGCGACGTTCCCCAGCCGCTCAAGGGCCAGATGGTGGGCCGCCTCAGCGGATCCAATGAGCCGGTCGGCGGTTGCGTCCCGGTTATGGAACACTGCGCGGACGTCTGCCAGGTAGTCGGCATGCCAGGCTCGCACGAGACCATCGAGCTTGTGGCCGCCGGTCGCTCGGTCAATGCTGCCGGCCGAAGCCCAGGAAGAGATGATGCGGGTCAGCTCGGCCTTGTCGGCCTCGACGGAGCGGGCGGGAAGGATGTCCGCCGGGAGGATATCGGCCACGTCGCCGGCCTTGATTTGGAGCTGGATCGTGTCCGTCCGGTCAATGGGGTGCCGGCGGGACCGGCGGATCAGGGTGCGCACATTCATTGCTCGTTACTCCTTCGTGTCGTTGGCAGTAGGGGGACCAGCAGGGGTTTGAGGCCGGGGAAAGATGTCGGTGGTGGCAGCAGGATCGCCCAGGACACGAACCAGTTCGATCCGGGACCATTGGCGGAGCTCATCGTGGTAGGCGGCTGCTTTTGCTTCCGCCTGGCGGTACATCTCGGGAAGTCGGGCCTTGTGCAGCCGGTGGGCGGCGAGGGTGTGGGCAGCATCGCGTTCGGCCTTCAGCGCTACCGCAAGACCATCGCTAAGCTTCTTCAGGCCGCAAGCGAGGCGCCGTAGCGCCGCCCCGGCTGGGGCATGGGCCAGGAAACCAATGGCGAAGCTCGTGACGCCAGTAACAATCCACACGGCCCCGAGAACCGCCGCGACCGCCCACGCGTGAGGGGCGGGCGAACCGAAGTTCACGCCCGCGAATGGGTTCCCTGCCTGGGCCGAAGACCCTGACGGCGAGCCGACGGCGATCCGTAGGCCTCCAAGCAGCAACCCCATAGCCAACCAGGCTCCGAGTACCGCACCGGCGCCTACCAGCAGCCATTTTCGACTGTGTGCTTCTCGCACCATATACCCGGCGACATGGGTGGCCACAATGGCCAGGACGGTGATCGATATGGCGAGCAACAGCGACGTTAACGAACTCGACGTCGTGAACACTTGGTCGAATACCGAGTGGGCTGAGACAAAGTCGCCCATCCCGGCGACCAAGAGAAGGACACCCAGCCCGAAAGTCAACGGACCGGAAAACCCATCCAGGTCGACTCGGTTGTACCGTGGAGCGCTGCCGGTGCGCTTCCGCTCCGAGGGGCGCCCCCGCCTGTGGCCGTCGAGGTTGTCGAGGTTCATCTCGGGCAGGTCGATGTCGTGGTACGTAGTCATCTAC
>Ga0224558_1004269_pt1 | contig 11230 bp, 8 predicted proteins | sample 714S32024metaG_FD_180682 | JGI IMG/M metagenome (GOLD analysis project Ga0224558, IMG submission 180682) | Peat soil microbial communities from Stordalen Mire, Sweden - 717 S3 20-24 | ecosystem: Environmental > Terrestrial > Soil > Wetlands > Peat | place: Sweden: Norrbotten County, Stordalen... | reverse complement strand
ATATTCGAGGTCCGTCGGCGTGAAATTGAATTGCGCCGAATCGATCTGTTTGCCTTTTGCGCTTTGCACAGCCAAATTCAGGTAGGCGCTGAACTCCTTGGTGGTGTAGTTGGCGGTGAATTCGGCGCCGTATTGTTTGCCGTAGCGATAATTGAACGGCGTCAGGATGATGGGCGCACCGAACTGCCCTTCATCGATTAAATTGACGGACTGCTTGTAATAGGTATCGAGGCCGACGGTGAATGCCTGGGTGACCTTTTGCTGAACGCCGAGGTCGTAGTAATTGGCTCGCTCAGCCAGCGGCGCGGTAGCTTCGGGTGTCAACGGCGGGTTTGTCGTGTTTTCAAACAAGGTAATGTCCTTACCGCCCACCAGTTCGAAGGGCGGCGGCGAGAGGTAGCGCGAATAACCGACATGCAGCGTGGTGTCCGGCACGACCTGCCAAACCACGTTCAAGCGAGGACTTGCCTGACTCGCGCTCGTATAGGCGGTGAAACGGTCGAGTCGCACACCGTAATTGACCGTGAAGTTCGGCTGCACTTTCCACTCGTCCTGCAAATACGCGCTCTCGATCCACTCGGTCTTCGATCCGTTATCGATGATCGGCGTCGGCACATCCGTGAGCTGCATTCCCACATCGTTGGTCAGCAGCACTTGAGAGGTCGTATCGCTGATCGAGTGATCTGTCTGCAGAAACAGGCCTGCACGGATCGTGTGGTTGTCGTTGAGCCGGTAGGCGCCGTCGGTTTGCGCCGCATAGGCAACATTCTGTTTGAAGGCATCTTGTGCAATGCCCGTGAACAGCAAATCGCCGGGGAAGTCCGGGATGAACGTCAGGCTCGAATAACGGGCAATGAAAGAGCTTTGGATGTCGAACGCGCCTGCGGAATGCTGCCAGCTCAGCGCGCCGAACTGCGTCACTTCACGCTGGTTCTCGTTGAGGGCTTGACTCGGGTAGGTAGACACTCCATCCACGACCAAACCGAGCGAGGGTTGCTCCCCGTTCAGGTCAGGAATTTGGAACTTGCCGACCGAGCTGCCCAGCATGAGGTCGACGCGGTTTTCGTCATCCAAGATATCCTCGAAGTAACCGAAGCCGTGATACTGCGTCGTGTGGTCGTGGATGGGGTTCGAGCTACCATCGGGTGATTCGATACCGAGGTCATTGCGCAGAAAATCGCCGGTGACCAAGTAGCTGAAGGATCCCGCGCCACCGCCATAGGTAAAGCTTGGTTCGACCTCGCCGTGGCTACCACCATAAATCGACACCGCCCCGCCGGGAGCCTCGACCCCACTTTTCGTGGTGATGGAAATGATCCCCGCGGTGCGCAAACCAAATTCAGCCGGCAACGCGCCATCGACGAGGCTCAAGGAAGCAATGAACCGGGGATCCAGAGACTGACCGAAGACACTAATCCCCTCTGGCAAAATGATTCCATTCAACCGGTATTGCAGGCCGTTGTGCTCACCGCGGATGTGAAATTGACCGAAGGAATCCTGCGCCACGTCGGGCGCCTGCAGGATCACCTGGTTGAGCAGCGTGTTATCGCCGCCCGGGGTCGCGGCGATCGCGGCGGCATCGACGGTATAAGTCGATGCGCCGGTATCAGTTTGTATCCGCGAACGGCCTTCGTCTAAGCGCTGTGAGGTCACGACGATGTCCGGCAGATCCGAGGAGTCGGCCATCTGGGCGATGGCCGTCGAATTGAAAATGATAAAACCAGCGGCCATGGCAACGCCTGGTGTGGCCACGAATGAAAATCTGGACATGAGGAGAACTCCGCTAAAGCTGAATGGACACGAACCGCGGCCGATTGCTCGGGCGGTTCAGTGCTCACCGTGAAGATTCAGCTTAAGGAAGGGGGGCCGCGGCTGCGCGGTCGGGGAACGGCGGCGTCGATCGCCGAATGCCGCGGCTCTGAACTGAGTTCTGGAGCAGAGCGGCCAAGGGGAGGGATATGAAACGAATGACTAAAAGCCGGGGTGACTACTTGCGCAAAAGCGGGACACAGTGCGCAGGTCGTATCTTCAACCCCGCCCGCTTGCGCTCGAAGCACATCACTTCTGGCGCCCGAGACATGACTGAGTTCGTGAACCACAGCACCTTGCTGCGCCGCCACCAGCAACAACAAGAGGCCCAGGGCTTTGAACAGATGTCTCATTCGAATCGGTATGGACAAACACCCTAATAGGGGTCCGCAACGCTAACAGATTTTTTTGCGATTTGCAGTATCTGTGACGTTAGCGCGCCAGCCTGGATCTATTCAGCGGAAACGAGGAGCCACTTTTTGGCTGAAGCACATCAATCGGACACGCACTGTTGGCGCTGGCCTTGACCGTCGCCCTATATTTCGAATCATGAAATCGTTAGTTGCCATCGAAAGCCTTGTGATGGACGAGGAATATCTGTTCTGGGATAACCAGACATATATGAAGCAGATTGGCGTCGGTCAGTAGGCACGACATGGATCATGGCTTTAATGCAATCGGCGCCTCTGCCGCAACCTCGTATCCCGCGGCGATCCAGGCGTCGAGCCCTCCGGTTAAGGGCCGCACCTTTTTCAAGCCGTGATTCATGAGTATTTTCGCGACCTGGGCTGCTGAGGCCTCGTTTGGGCAAGTGCAATAGACGATGATGTCCCGATCGAGTGGCAGCTCTCGAATGTGGCGAGCGGCATCTTGCAGCGGAACATGAATGGCGGTGGGTATCCACCGAGGTTCGAGCGCGCGCGCGGTAGGCGACCGTGCATCGATAATGACTGGAGCGGCGCCGGCCTGCATGAGTTCGTACAAATCCGCGACGTTGATACGTGCCATCCGCAAATTTTTGAAAAAGCGCGCTCGCTCCCACGCTTTGAAAGCGATGTATGCCGCCAGCAGCCCCACAACCATCAACACCGCAATCCGGCCAATGTGATCTAGCTCGTGCAGCAAGGCGTCGATCTGAGATTTAAAGAGTTCTCCAACCGCGAGGCCGCTACCCACCCAAAGCATCGCTCCCAAACTACTGAGGGCAATGAATCTTGCCCAACGGATACGCAGGGCACCTGCGAGCGGCGGCGCGATAGTCGCGAGACCAGGTACGAATTTGGCGAACACTAGCGAGTTGACCCCCCACGTTTCGAATCGCGTCTGTGTTTGGCTGACGCAAGAATCGGGTTCCAGGGAAACGCGGCAGAGCGTCTTCAACACCCTGATGCCATACACCCTTCCTACCAGGAACCAGCCGCTATCGGCAATCAGGCAGGCGCTCACAGACAACACGAACAGCGGCACAACGCCCAAATCGCCATTTGCGGCGATCGCACCCGCCACAATGAGTGTCGGGAAGGCAGGCACGGGCAAACCGACTTGATTGAGGAGCACGTTGGTGCCCACGATCAGCAGACCGTAGTGTGTAACGAGCAGGATGAGTTCGTGGGTCACAGGATGCTAACCATGCAATGCGCGGCTCGACCGCGCCTTTCCCGGCGGTAGACGCAACGTTTCGCATGAAATCGGAATGAACTCATCATGTTCTCCCGCCGCTACGGACAAATCGATTTTGCCCCATTGTTTCAATTGAATCGAACCTGCGGTTGGCTGACATTACCGCGCGAGGTGCAGGCGGGAGTATAGCCTTGAACTTCTCGCAATCCGACGTCATGCACGCAGCCGAGCCCGCGAAGGTGTTGGTCGAAGGCATTCTCGGATTCAGCCGCAGCGGGCTCCGGGTACTTCGGCGAGTGCATTTCAGTCGTAACGAATACCAATGTGGGGATTTCAATGGTAACGGCCGAGACATTGAATCGCGGGCCAGTCTTGGTATTTTTTTGCTAGGCAGATCTTTTCCATTGGCACATGGTCGTTGTGCCGTCATTCTTAGGAGGCTGAGCCATGAGTTTATCCCGCCGGTGCAGAAATCTTTGGTCGGTGATCACCATGCTCGGTGCATGGTGCGCAGCCAGCTCCTCGGTATCCGCGCAATCCACCCTTGCCGATGCGCAACCCGCACGGGGGGCATGCCCCGAGAATGACAGCGGGCTGAAGCTGCCGGCAGGCTTTTGCGCCACCATCTTCGCTGACGGTATCGGTCATGCTCGGCACTTGGTTGTCGCACCGAACGGGGTGGTGTACGTCAACACTTGGTCCGGCCGTTATTACGGCAACGACACGCCGCATGCGGGAGGCTTCCTGGTCGCGCTGCAAGACACCACGGGTGCGGGGAAGGCCGACGTAAATCAACGTTTCGGTGAGACCGTGCAGAGCGGCGGTGCGGGCGGCACCGGGATTGGTCTATATCGCGGTGCATTGTTCGCTGAGATCAACGACAAAATCGTCCGCTATACGCTGCCCGCCGGCTCGATCGTTCCGGATGGTCCTGCGGTGCCCATCGTGACCGGATTGCCGCTGGGAGGCGATCATCCCATGCATCCCTTCGCGATCGATACCGACGGCTCGCTGTATATTGACGTAGCCACCGCGACTAATGCCTGCCAAGGGCAAAATCGCACGCCGAAGTCCCCGGGCCTAGTGCCGTGTACGGAGCTTCAAACGCGCGGCGGTATCTGGCGTTATGACGCGAATAAGACGAATCAAACTTTCTCCCCTGCTGAGCGCTTTGCCACCGGCATACGTAATGCGGAAGGCTTCGGCATCGATGCCACGGGACATCACCTATTCGTCACGCAACACGGTCGGGATCAGCTGCATGCGAATTGGCCGGATCTGTACAAACCCGACGAAGAGGCCACGCTTCCGGCTGAAGAGTTGCTGCTCTTGAAAAGGGGCGGCGACTACGGTTGGCCGGAGTGCTACTACGACGAGGTGCGGGGCAAATTGGTGCTCGCGCCCGAATACGGCGGCGACGGGGGCAACAAGGTCGGTCCCTGCGCAACCAAGAGCCCTCCGATCGCGGCGTTTCCCGCGCATTGGGCGCCCAACGCGATGGCTCTGTACGACAAGCGGCAATTCCCGGCTTATTACCGTCACGGCGTGTTCATCGCCTTTCACGGATCATGGGATCGAGCACCCTACCCCCAAGCCGGCTACAACGTCGTCTTCCAAGCCTTGGCAGGCGATCACGCTTCGGGTCGCTGCGAGATCTTTGCCGATGGATTTGCAGGAGCGGTGAAGTCGCCGGACCAAGCTGCGCATCGTCCGTCCGGCGTAGCGGTCGGCCCCGACGGCTCGCTGTACGTCTCCGATGATGTGCGCGGCAGGATCTACCGCATCGTCTACCGTGGAGGATCAGGCGCTGCCGGCGGCGCCGGCGATTTCACTCCCTGTCCAAGCGCATCGGCATCCGCCGGCCAGATCAGCGTCGATGACGCCAAACCTCCGGAAGGCACTCATCCCGATGCCGGCGCCGCCGCCACGACCGCAAGTCTTCCCGTGCCCGCCGGCGCGACCAAGGAGATGGTTGCGCTGGGCGATCGCATCTACCATGGTCAAGTCGGCGGAGCGACCTGCACGGGCTGCCATGGCGCGGACGCGACGGGCACGGCTCTGGGTCCCAATCTCACCGACACGCAGTGGCTGTGGAGTGATGGTAGCTACCCTGCGATCGCGAAAACAATCACTGCCGGCGTGCCGCAACCCAAACAATATCGCTCCCCCATGCCACCCATGGGCGGGGCGCAGCTCACCGCTGAGCAGGTGTCGGCGGTTGCCGCGTACATCTGGGGCTTGAGCCACCGTACGTCCGCCACATCGAGCACGACGGTTCCGGCCGAGCTCGCCATACCGGGCGGGAAGATATATCCCGAGAGCCTCACCTCGACGGCGGACGGCACAGTCATCATCGGCAGCATTGGCACGCGCACGATCTTTCGCGTGAAGCCGGGTTCGGCGACTGCCGAACCATGGATCGGGCCGGACCCCGAGACCTCTCTCGGCGTGTTCGGCGTTTTCGCCGACGAGAGTTCCAATACGCTGTGGGCGTGCTTTTCCTCGGCACACGGGTCAAACCACGGAGCGGCGCAAGCGGCCTCCGCTCTGCACGCTTTCGATCTGCAAACCGGGACGCTCAAGGCACGCTATGCGCTGCCGACGGCCGGCGCTTTCTGCAATGACATTGCGATTGGTCCGGACGGTGCAACGTATGTTACGGACAGCAATAACATGCAAGTCGATCGCCTCGCGAAGGGTGGTCGGCAGCTGCAAGTCTGGGCGGGAGACGGTGCCTTCGGCCCCACGGGCGGGATCCTCGACGGTATTTCGATCCTCGACAATCGCGTTTTCGTCAACACGCTGACCACGAGTCGGATTTTCAGCATCCTGATCGACGGCGACGGCAAATCGGGCACGATTGCCGAGGTCTTGCTTGGCCGGCCGATCGAGCGTCCCGACGGTATGCGCCGCTTTGGAAACGACCACATCCTGCTCGTGGAAGGCGGCGGAATGGGCCGGCTCTCACGCCTCAAGATTCACGGCGATACGGGAGAGCTCACTACATTGAAGGAAGGGTTTCCCGACGGGCCGGTGTCCGTCGCCGTCGTGGGTACGACTGGTTACGTCCTCGAGGGTCAGCTCAAGACGCTGTTTGGTCCGGCGGATCCGAACGCGATAGCAAAGCCCTTTCATGCCACTGCCGTGGCGGTGGGCACACCCTAAGCGCCCCATGGCGCCAACACCTATAGAGCACGCCCACAGCGGAGGGGAAAAGCATGATGTTCGATTGGAATAAATATCGCGCGCAACTCGCGGCAGGCGTGAAGGAGCTTGGTCAGCTCAGTCCTGAAACCGTCAAGGGATATGTCGAACTGAGTTCGGCTGGCCTCAAGAAGGATTTGCTTGGCGCGAAAATGCGCGAGCTGATTTCTCTGGCCGTCGCCGTTACCCTGCGCTGCGACGGTTGCATCACTGTGCATACCCAAGCCGCAATACGCCACGGCGCAACCAAGGGAGAGATCGCGGAAGCGTTGGGCGTCGCGGTGTCGGTAAATGCCGGTGCGGCGCTCGTCTACTCCACTCGGGTAATGGACGCCGTCCAAGAGCTTCCGAGCACGGCGCCCTAGCTCGAGGAAATGCCCATGAATACCATCCGAATGTTCGCATTCGTCGCTGCGGTGCTGATCATCGCGTTTCTCCTCCGCATGATCGCAGACGGTTTCGCTGGCAAGTTACCGGTCCACGGCGCGACCGGGGTGGCTGCTGCTGCCAGCCCGCAATCAGCGGGACATTGAAGATCGGCTCCCACATTGCCGGTTGAGCTTGGCCGCGCCGGATCCGAGCGCAATGCAATCGAAATGCGACACGAGGATGGGCGCCCATCTGACGACCTCGCGTCGCGGGTACAGCCATCATGGTGTGTATGTCGGCCATGGCGGAGTGGTGCATTACTCGGGCAGCTCTGGGTTCTGGCAATGCGGGCCGGTCGAGGAGGTACCCTGTCTCGATTTGCCATCGGTCACGCGGTGTGGATCATCGATCACGCGAGGCCGCCGTATTCACCCGAGGAGGTCGTCCGGCGCGCTCGCTCGCGTCTCGGCTCCGTTCTGGACCCTGACCGGACCGTCGGAGTATCGAGTCTCGCCGTTGAGTGCACGATCGCGACCGGCTCTGGTCGTGACAGGCCGCTTGAACAAGCAGATAGCCGGGGACATCGGCGTCACCGAAAACACGGTAAAGGAGCACCGCGGCCAAGTGATGCGGAAATTGGGGGCGTCGTCAGTGCTCGATCTGGCGCGGATGGCAGACAATCTGAACCTCACGCCGGGGCGGTGAGTGCCGCAGATGAGCGCATTCACGCTCGGCACAAGTGTTGTGCGCTGCTAAGGTTCTACAAGGAGTGAACGAGCATTGAGGATTGACCAGATTGACCGTCGTAACCGCGCGCAAGTCTTTAGTCATCCCATCTCATCGGCCTAGCGCGACCGCTCGCCTCAGGCCACTTCAGGCCCGGCAGGGACAGGTGGCGTTGGCATCAATGCTGCATCGATTCAGGCGCGGCAGCCGAGAGCATCGATTGTACCAATGCGATCAAGTCGAATTCGCCTGTTCCGCCGCATCAGTGGCAAGGTTTGGCCGCCGGGTCGCGACCGGCAGCAATGGATTGCCCTACCGCTCAGCGAGTGGTCTCGTAGAGGAACCAAGTTCGATGCTCCGCCTCGTCGATCCAATTCTCGATCAGGCTCGCGGATGCGACATCGCCATACTCATCGCAAAGGGTGTGGGCGCTTCTTAGCCTGACCGTCAATAGCCTATTATCCTCGCAAAGTTCGGCGAGCATGTCCTGGGGGGCGACAAACTCGTTGTCGTTATCGGCGACGCGCTGAAGTCGGGCAATGTGGCCGATCGAATGCAAGGTCGTCCCGCCGATCTTTCTGACACGCTCCGCAATCGCATCGGTCGTGGCGAATATCTGCACACTCTGCTCGTCCAGAAGCAGGTGATAGTCGCGGAAATGCGGACCCGACACATGCCAATGGAAATTCTTCGTCTTGACGTAAAGGGCGAACATGTCTGCCAAGATGACCGTCATCGCGGCGGAAATTTTCGCGACCACGTGTGGCTCAAACCCCGCCGGCACTTGCGCTGGTTCAAGCCCCCAAAGTTCTGATTCCTGAGTGTTCATCGTTTCAATCTCCTGTTAGTTCCGGATACTGCGGTACGAGCGCGGATTTTTCCTGATCGTCGAATCAGCCCTAGGCTGCAGGCCGTTCATTTCCCGGGCGTTACTGTGCGGATCATTTCGGTTACGGGTGAAATTCGCAGCGCACGGCGCCGTGCCCTGACCGCCACGAACGAAATCAACGTTCCCGTGGCTGAAATCGACATGAAATCCCTGCAAGAGACAGTGTCGCCATCACAATCATCGAGCCGAACCGCGGCGCCCGGCGCCGCCTCAATAGCCGAGCGGCAGCGCAGCGGTTGGACCTTCGGTGCGCACGCTAGGCATCGGCGACCTGCACAGGGTGAGCAAGCCGGTTGACGCCACCATACTTATCACGCTCGTTCAACGGCTGCTCGCGTCGAAGCCGGCCGCAAAGCCAACTCCACCCGGTTGCGGCCGTTGATCTTCGCGCGGTAGAGAGCGGCGTCCGCACGGGCGAGAATGGTTTCAACGTCATCACCATCCGCATACGGTGCGACGCCAAAACTACAGGAGACCGAACCTACGTCGCCAAACGCGCCTTCCTCGATGGCGGCGCGCAGATGCTCCGCAACCTGATATGCCGTCTGGCCATCGCAGCCGCCGAGCAAAATGACGAACTCTTCCCCTCCCCAACGAGCAAGCAGATCAATATTTCGGATGCGGGCCGACACCAATCGTGACACCTCAACGAGAATCCGGTCCCCGATCTGGTGTCCGTGCGTATCGTTCACGGCCTTGAAATGATCTACGTCGTACAGCACCAGACTGAAGGGTGTTTTGTGGCGCGTCGACCGCGCAATCTCGGTTGCCAGCGCCTCGTCAAACTTCAGCCGATTGTAAAGTCCGGTCAGCGGATCCCTGGTGGCCTGGACTCGCAAGTCCCGAGCCTGGTCCTCCAATTTCTGGCGCCTTTCCATCTCCACATGATCGCGGACCGCGCGTTCTCTGCCGAATAGATAAATCAAAGTCGCGATCCCCATCACCAACGTCAGCAGGATTCCAAGTACGCGACCGGCAAGCAGCCCTGGAGACGGCATCATCAACACCAAAGACCATTGGCTGCCGCTGGCGTCGCGACGGCGCACGAAATGGCGCCCCTCTTCGGCCTCGACCCAGGCCGCGTCCACAACCTCCTGCGTCAACACCGGTCGATCGGCCAGCGTCCCGAATTGCCGGGCCAGCATCGATTTTTTTTCCGCCGGCACGGGCCACATGGGCCGGAACCGCCATGCTGGACGATTCGTCAGCAGGATGATGCCATCAGGATCAATGAAGCAATAGGGATGATCGAACCGGCTCAGGTCCGCCGCAAAAACATCAAGGGATTTCTTGAGGACGGCGACGCCGACGACCGTCCCGTCCCCAGCGCGAACCGGGCGGCTCGCACAGTACTCCGGCTCGCCGTTCCCGGCATCACGCGAAAATTGGTGGCCGTCCTCTCCCGCAATGGATTTGCGAAAACAAGGGGAGACGCCATCCATTGGCGCTTCCAATCGAGCGGTCTCCCCGTCATCGGAGATGGCGATGACGCCTCCCGCCTTGTCCAGTAGGTAGCCGGCCTTGGCGCGCGCCGCCGCAACATCCAGGTTCAGCATCGATACTGCGAGCTGCCGGTCCCGGCTCCCGCCGGCCATCCCGTCCGATAATGTGGCGCGCACGGAAGGCGATCCAGCGAGCGAGATCGCCATGCCGTCCATGGCGGCAGTCTCGCCATTGAGGCGGCTCGCCAGGACATCGATTTCGCCCAACGCTTGAACCTGGGTTTTCTTCTCGAAGGTTTCGCCGAGAATCTCGGTGCCCATCCAGCCAGCCGCGAGAACGATCACCAGGGAGACGAATGTCCAGACGAACCGCTGGCGCAGACTCTCCGTGTAGCGCTGGGACGAAAGCTCCGCGTCCAGTATGTACTTTGCAAGCGCCCATACGCAAAATGCGAGCCCGAAGGCGAGCAAGCCACGTACCAACTGGATCGGGAATCCCGTGACGCGCGCGAACCATTGTTGATGCAGAACACTCGCCGGCCAAAATGGCGCCGCCGGCACAATGAGGCCCGCGGCGATGGCATAAAGCGCAAATCCCGCGGCGGCGCAAATCGCCAAACGTCTTGGGGCGCTCGGCAGTCCCTTGGCGCGCCAGGCGAAGACCCAAGCGGTGCCCAGCGCACCGACCAGTCCGATGGCATAGCGCGCGACGGCATTGGCCGCGCTAAGCCCGCCAATTGCCCCGCCCAGGCCGACCAGGAGTATCGCCGGAACGTGGATCCACGCCCCGGGTACCCTCCGTCCGAGACCGATTGCGGACTGCCGCGCAAACTCCGTCAGCAGTACGAAAGACCCGGTCATGAGGGCGGTACGCGCCACCGCGAAGCCCGGCGTGTCGCCCGCGAGCAGCGCGGTCAGATCCAGCCACTCGCCCACGCCGTGGCCCAGGGCAAAGAACCCGAGCAGAGCCGGCTTGTATCGCTGCCCCGGACCATCCGCAATAGAAATGCAGACGCCGCCCAGCAGAATGAATGCCAGGCCATAAAAGAACAGGATGAAGTCCAGTTGGTTGCTCAAAAATGCTCCCCCATGGCCAACCGCGTGCCTTGCCTGCCAAATGGGCAGACACCGAGTTCTTGGTCGCATGCAGGTATGAGCGCGCTACTCGCAT
>Ga0224558_1004268_pt1 | contig 11231 bp, 20 predicted proteins | sample 714S32024metaG_FD_180682 | JGI IMG/M metagenome (GOLD analysis project Ga0224558, IMG submission 180682) | Peat soil microbial communities from Stordalen Mire, Sweden - 717 S3 20-24 | ecosystem: Environmental > Terrestrial > Soil > Wetlands > Peat | place: Sweden: Norrbotten County, Stordalen... | reverse complement strand
CAATGTGCCGCTCGACGTCCTGAAGGGACTTGGGAATTCCGCCTTGGCCGTCGCAGCCAAGCCGTCCCTGGGACAGGCGGGATTCAGGTTGATCGCCATCGCTGCCTTGCTTTCGACGGCATCCGCAGTCAACGCCACCTTGTTCGGGTCCACGAACATCGCCTATCAGATCGCTAAGAACGGCGGTCTTTCTCCGGCGTTCGACCGCAAGCTCTGGGGTCGTGATGTTGAGGGACTCTTCATCACCTCTGGATTGGTGCTCGTCTTCATTCTGCTCTTTCCCTTGAGTGCCGTCGCCTCCATGGGAAGCGCAGGGTTTCTCCTGGTGTACTCGGCTGTCAACATCGGTCACTTGCGAATTCGAAAGCAGACGGGCGCAAAGGCATGGCCGGTCGTGGCATCGGCGGTCACGTGCCTCTCCCTCTTCGTTGTCCTCGTTTACCACATGATCGCCACAGCGCCGTCATCCGCGGTCGCTCTTGGTGTCACGCTGGCGGGGAGCTTCCTGTTCGAGATTGTGTATCGCCGCAGGACCGGGCGAACTTTCAAAACGATTCTGACGCAAACCGAGCCCGTGCCAGCGGCAGCTCCTCCTACCACTCAGTGAGCAACGGAAGCTCGTGGAAAGGACGCTACCGACGATCGGTGGCAGGGACCCAGCGATAGAGGGTGGCCATCGAGACCCCTAGGTTCGACGCGACCCCCCGTGGTGGCAGCCGGTGGTGGCAAACAGCTCGCTGCCGTTGCTGTGATCGGGCTGTTCCTCACCCTGGTCCTCGGCGTTGTGGTGCTCCGAGCGATCTGGCGAGCTGCTACCCGTCCGGTGACGGGACTCGACCTGGTCGTCGCTGCGTTCGTGTGGCGACGCTGGAACCGACGCCACTACGTCCCCGGTCCGCCATGGCCTGGGCCGTACTCGGGGCCGACGTGGAGCGGGTATCAGTACCCACCGTCGACCGGCCCAACCACCTATCCGCCTCGTAGCGCACTTGAGCGACGGGGACACTGAGCAGTCGCCCTGAGCGCTGGTCGCGACAGGACCGCGAGCAAGACAAGTGCCCAACTGGACGATGCTGATTCGCCCCTCGACCCATACGTGGGTTCCGACGACGACTCAGGTGACAACTGGCCGACCGGCGACATGGTCGACGACACGCGAACTCCGAGGCGCGACCTTTGCTGGCTGCGAGAGGCTGGACGAGGAAGACGGCGAGTGGCTCCGACTCGTCATCCAAAGGTCGGTAGGAGCAGGGCATCGACAGCTCAATAGTTTGCGCGGTCATATCGTGGTGTCGTGCCCGACGAAGTTCTGAACCTGGAGGACCCCGAGGGAATCGACGCCTACGAGGCGATGATGCAGCAGAAGCCGCCTCCAACCCCAAAGGAGCAGGCACAGATTGACGCTTTCATTTCCAGAGTCCGCAAACCCTTATCGCCCCACGACCCGAGACGGCATCACTTCATTCCCGAGTTTTTCCTCAAGCGGTTCAGTGATGCTAACGAGCATCTGACGGTCGTGAAAGTCTCCGACGGTCGTTCAAAGTCCCTACACACTTCTGACATCGCCGTCTGGAAGGACCTCTACACCCATATCGACGAAGAGGTAGGTGAAACTGTTGCCGTTGAGAAGGTGCTTGCTGAGATTGACGGATTAGGTGCGCGAGCCCTACACATTATTGACTTTGGAATCATTCCGCAGGCTGCCGACCGAGCAGCACTCGCAACATGGATTGCATTCTTGGCGGTGCGCAACCCATCTACTCGGCGAACGATGGAAGCGTTGTTCGACCAGACTTACAAACTCGACCTAACACTCAAACGCGATCCCAATGCGGCACGAACTTGGCTTCGCACAACCCTGGAACGGGAACCAACGAACGATGAAGTCAACGACCTCGTGCGCGCCGCAAACCATCTCGATCAGTTTGAGATGACGCCGCACCAGAACGAGTTCATAAGGCTCATGCTCGATTCGGGTACGGCGATGTATCCCCACCTTCTACGACGGCGACTCACCGCAGTTCGCTTCCCCGAGCGGGGCCTCATTTTGTCGGATTGTCCGCTAGTCCTTTACCAAGCACCAGAGCATCGGCGACCCTTTAGGGGAGTTGGTATCATAAATGCGGATGAACTCTGGCTTCCAATCAACCGCAGCACAGCCTTCGTGCTACACAGCGATCCGAATCGAACCGAACGGTTCGTCAATGCTCCAGCACACGCCACGCTTGATAGCGTCAACCAAGCAATCGCATTGAGCGCTAGCGCCGAAATCTACTGCCATCCTGACGATCTTGACCGCGTCATGCGATTGCAGTTACCCGAGCAAGATCGACCTCTATTGAATGTGATGGCCGACAAACAGTTCGACACGGGAACTGACGGAATAGACAGGCCACCGACGCGCAAGCAGCATCACCGCTATAAGAAGCATAAGTAACAAGTCTCCGCTCTTATGCTCAATCAAGCCTGGCGCTCTCCCTGTACTAGCTGTAGCCCCTTCACCAAGGTCCCCAGGTCGATCCCTGGAACCTTCGCTCGACACAATCAAGTCGAGCAAGGAAGTAACCGCGAGTGTGAGCCCTGACTGTGAGCCGAGCCCAAGTGCTACTCGGCTGCCTCTTCATCGGGGCTGACCGGCGCATATTGCTGGCCCAGTCTTTTCCCCACGAACAGTCCGACGCCCGCGAGCACAATGACGGCGAGAGCACTAGCGCCCTCGTAGAAGTCGTGAGACCAGGCGACCTGCGAATATCCCGTGGCGCTCAGGACGCCCCCGGCGAAGAGCGCAACCGAGCCTAATGCCGTAAGACCCAGAGCCGCCTGCGTCCAGATTGTGATCTGGCGCGCACGATGGATGTGGCCTTGTGCATCGAAGGCTTGCTCGTCGTCACTGGTCGTCTCGGTGACGTCAGCCCACGTCTGGAACTGCCACCAGCACAACCCGAGCACAGCGAGCAGGACGACCGCGAGCAAGGGTTCTGCCCACTCGGTGCCGTACTGGAGTGACAGCCCAATGAGCTGGTTCCCCGGAGAAGGCCCATTCTGTGCCGTACCTGCCAGTATTCCAGTCACCAATCCGCCCACGACGAGCAGGGCGAAGGCGACCAGCACGGCCACTGCCACTATCTCAGGCAGCTCCCAAGGTGAGCGAGGTGGTGCATCATCCTCCTCGTCCGAGACTGCTCCGACGGGAACGGGTTGATCGGTCATGCCGGAAGCGTAAGTTGCCCACCCCGTTCGTGCAGGCTTTCGACTTCGCTGTCAGGCTCGGACTGCGCGACCCGCGCACAGAGGTCGTGCCCGAAGCGGTGTTCGATCACCCGAGATCGACGCTTCAGCGATTCACGAGAAGTAGGACCTGAGGGGCATAGTAGAAAGGTCCGGCTCCACCCTCGGGGTGTATGTACACAAGTACGGCATAGAGGCCAGGCGGCATCGCTGATCCAATACCACCGTCACATCGCGCTGTCCCGAAGAGGACCGGGATCGTTTCACTCTGGCCCAGATTCAATGGAACGCCGTAGCCGATTCCAGCCGTGGGAATGCCGAGCGTGCCGACCACTCGTCTAGTGCCGGGTCTCACGAGCTGCGCTACCAGCGGCTCGCCGGTGTCCATCCCGAACACACCTGGGCCGTTGTTGTAGACGACGAGCGCGGCCTTACCGAAGTCTCCTGACCTCACCGTAGGCCGAGCGAGCGTGAGGCTGAGATCCAATCCCGAAGGAAGTGGTGTCGCGGTGGGCATCGACGAGCACACCGGACTGCGACCTGGCATTCCGCAGTAATTCGTGAGACCAACACTGATGCTCACCTCGTTGTCGAACCTGCTGCGGATTTGGGCTGCCAGTGCCTCTTGTCCGGGCGCTAGTTCCAGCTCCACTGTCGATTCCCCGATCCCGATGCCAAGCTCGTTCATGGGGGTGAGTTCGGCCTCGATCTGGTCGCGGATCGCCATGAGCTGGGACTCGCTATAGGTGCCGGGAGCCACTTCGGGTTGACATGGTGCCGGTGGGGAATACAGCGGCCCGATGCTCGACGATCCTCCTCGCTCCGACGGGGTCGGTGAGATCGCTGACTGGGAACCTGCGAGCGTGCCAGGAGATGTGGCGACACTCTCTGCGGCACTCCCGCCTGCCAGCACCAACAGAGCTGCAACCGCAAGCCACGCGGTGGACCTCCCCCGAACTCGCATTCGACCTCCCCCTCTGACTGTCTCTATTCTCCTTCACGTCGCAGGACGGTGGTGCATTGACCTGGCCAGTTGATCCCATGATTCCGAATCGATTCTGTGACTTTCGGGAATCGGTTCCGATTTCCGATTCCGACACCCCCCCTTAGGGGATCGGAGGAATGGAATCAGAATCACGCGAAGGTCAGTGCCGTGTGGTCTGGAGAGAGTGCAGGATCGTCCGCGCTGCCGTCCCCGAATCGCCTAGCCCAATCTCCACGGCTACAGGAACACTCTTATCCGGTACGTGGATTGAAAGGACGAGCACACCGAAGTTGTCCGTCGTGGTTGGACAGACGGTGAGGCCGTTGATCGTGAGACACGGTGCGAACTGCTTCCCCTGAGTGATCGGACCATTGGGGCCGGGGTCGATTACAGCGCCAGCCATACCAAGCCCCGCTTCATGGCTCGACACATCGAACGTCGACGTTCTCGGTCTCCCCAGCGCTCACCGTGGCCGACGCTCCGCAGTTGTAGGCACCGAAAGCAGTCAGGTCATACGGGCCTGATGGCAGTGTGAACCGAAACTGTCGTCCAGGGGGTATCCGTTCGCGCGCGACCACACGGCCACCCCTCTTGGCCTCGACCGTGGACGTGAAACGAGCGATGGGCAGAGTGGTTGTGGCCGTCGAACCAGGAGGAGTTGGAACCGGAGAGAAGACGAGAACGTGGCCCTGAATCACCCCTGACCCGCTGCTGCAACCGGACAATGACAGGGCAGCCGCCATCGCCGCTGGGGTGACCCACAACCATCGACTGGGCAACGCCGACCTCCGAGTTCGATCTACACCGATTTGGACGCTCGTACACGACGGAACGTTCCCGCGCAGCGGCTCCTACCGGTCAGGCCCATCGTCGAGGACAGCGCGCAAAGCGTCACGGAGGTTCTTGAGGCTACGGCGGCTACGACCGTGAGCCTTGGACCGCTTTACGTCGAGCCCACGCCTGTCTGTACCCCTCGGTACGACGGGGCTTGCGATCAGCGCCCCGCTTCGAGACGGCTCCCCCGACCGGCTTACCCTCGGCCCTGCGTCGCGCCAGTCCAGCCTTGATGCGCTCGCTACGCCGCCGCGACTCCTGCTCAGCAACCCACGCCATGAAGCTCACGAGCAGCTCCCGCATGTGGGGCTCGGACGTAACAAGCCAGGGTTCCTGATGCGACCAGATATCGCAGCCGTGCTCATAGAGCTGACGCATCACGGCGAGGGTGTCCTCGATGCCCTTCCGCGACAGTCGGTCGATGGCCCAGATCAGGATGACCTGGTAGTGCCCGAGCCGGGCACCGTTCAGCAGGTCGGCTCGTGCCTTGTCGAACTCAGCGCCCTTGCCATTTCTAATGGTGGCCGTGACCCAGGCGGAATCCTCCGTGCTGAACTCCGCTACGACCTGTAGCCCGCGCCGCTTCGCCCACGCTCGTAGTTGGTCGAGCTGATTCGCTGTGTGCTGGTCGGCGGTACTGACCCGCGCCCACACGGCTGCTTTGGTCATCAACTGGACTCTAGTCTAATGCGTCGCCTATCCAGGCCGAACGGTCTACGAAAATCCCAGGTGGGACCTTCGACGAGGAGGTCTCGACGCGGGTAGTCCAGTTCATGGGCCAGCGCCGAGGGTTACATCTCAAGGAGATGGCCATAGTCGGGCTGGAGGCGTACAAAGGATGTTAGGGAGGCACTATGGCCATCTCCGAGGAGCACCTGCGCCGCGCCGTGGACGATGTGCTCGAACCCGCATGGTTACGGAGAGTGTCGGCGGGCAGCTCGGAGACTGTTCTCCTCAACCTTGGGTCGAGTGGCCCTTACCCTCCTGGCACTGTGGGTCCTTGCCCTGCTGGCGTACTTGATAACCGGTGTGATGGTCCCCTGGACGTTCTTCGTGTTTATGACGGTGCTGATGACTGTTACCGGCTTGTCCGACCGAGACGGTCGCGCCCACCATCGACGGAACTAACGGGATGCCGGAGCCAGCCTCCGAGACATGCAAGATGCCGCAGGGCGCGCCGACCCAAGAACGACACGACGGTACGACAGGACTCGGCACAACCTCGACAAGCACCCGACTTAAGCCCTGACGGGGCTGGTGGCGTCGTAGCCGGAGCGTGACCGGGCGGCTTGGGCCGTCACCACCGACGCCAGGTGGTAGCGCAGAACCGGCAGTTGCGAGCGGTCAACCTGGGGCGGCCTCATGCCTACGGCCTCTCCGCCCCGACAGTACGTCGTCATCCACCAGGCACTGGACGATCAGAACTACGAGACCAGCCAAGAACCTACCTAACAAGTCAGAAGTAATGCTTTCGGCCTCCTACGGCGTGGCCCAGTGCCCCGAGGAGCCAGAGGATCAGGCCGACCACGAGCACGATCACTCCGATCGTCCAAACAATGGCGATCCCCATGACGAACCCAATAATCAGAAGGACTATGCCGAAGATAATCATGGAACCTCCACGACCCGTTTGTTAGCTATCGAGTCACCGGTTCGGGCCGACAGTCCGTCGCATCGGAAGGCGCGGACAAGGCTGCTTGCGGCGACGTAGTTGCAGACAATCCGCCTGCTACTTCTGATGCGACGCGTCCTTGCCTTTGTCGACCACCTCTTCGACCTTGCTCTCAGCTTTGTCGATCACCTCTTCGACCTTGCCCTTCGCGTCGCTGAGCTTCTCCTTGGCCTCACCGGCACGACAATCGGCCTTGCCTTCGGATTCGAGGTCCTTATTCCCGGTGAGGCGTCCGACGGCCTCTTTGGCTTTGCCCTTTACCTGATCAGTCTTTTCACTCATCGTGTGCCACCTTCCTCGGTCATGGAACCAGCGCCGCGTCTGAGGATGTCCCGTTCAGCGTGGAACTTTGGTGACGGCCCCAAGGTGTTGAGCTACGCGGCCACCTCCTTCTTTGCAGTGTAACGACGAGGTGTGACGGTCTCCGCGACGTGCTTGTCCAGTGCGGCGCGCAGCTGCGTCAGATGCATATGCCCGTTCACGCGTCGGAACTGCTCCTTCGCCTCGAGCATCCCCGCCGCGCACCAGCGCAGGACCATCTCACCACTCTCCCAGCGCTTCACGTTGCGGGAGTGGTCGCGGCTGATCTCGATCATCGACTCGATGGCGTTGGTGGACCGAAGTGTCCGAGCGAGCGTCGGTCAGCGCAGTGTGCCCCGCCATGAGGAAGGGGCTCCTCTCACGGAGGAGCCCACATGTACACAACCTTCGTCAATCCAGGAGGGGGGCAGGTAGTTGGGATGGTCCGGGGTGCCGGGCCAGTGAATCACTCGGTCCGCTCCTCGTCCTCCCGATGCCGGTCGATGGTCTCTCCTCGATCTTGACGGGCGTTAGCGACCACGTAGCCAAGCCCGAGGGCGAGCACGACGATGGCGACAACCCAAAACATGTGGAAGGCGAAACCGACTAGGCCAGACAGCAGGGCGACAGACAAGACCGCCACCATTGCAACGTCCGAGACCCTGCGTTGACCGAGCAACGAGGAAATGCGTCGAGACTCTGGTGATCTAGCGGACATCAGGAGGTCACCTCCTCCAAAAGCAAGATACTGGCTCACGTGACCCAAAAATAGTTTAGCGCACTTCCTCGTGCACCGACGTCGAGCCACCCTGCGTGTCGGTCGCTTGACGGTCGTAGGTGCGATGACGGCTACCCGTCGAATGACGGGACGTGGCGAAGACAATCATCGAGGCGACCAAGCCGACGCCTCCAGCGGCCATGAGGATGACCCCCACCGTGGAAAGCCGGAACCCGTGACCTTGACTCGTCACCGCCCAGTACATGACGGCACCCGCTGCGATTGCCACGATGCTGAAAAACATTCCTGCTCGACCCATTTCCTACTCCTTCATCTCGTTGCCCTGCCTATCGCCCAGGCGCGTCAACAGACTACGTCTGATGCAGCGCCGAAACTGGATCGCCAGAACGACACCTCCAACTGTGGCGCATCCGTCTCTGCCTCGCGGCGACAGAGTACGTACTCGCCCGGCTGGCATGACATTGCTCGACACCGAGCGGATCGAATTGGCAACCAGTGGTCCGTCCAACCGTCCTCGAACTGCTGATCCCGACTGCAACGTGTATCCATCTGGACCGGGCGCTAAGTGCCGTATATCACCCCGTGGCCGAGGTGCTTTCCGAGCATGACCGCCCGGGATCGACAGCGCTGAACAATACAGCCTGGCCCTCATCACCAGGCAGCTCGACGGCCCCGTAATCCTCCCGGCAGTAGCGCGTGGTCAACTTGCCGGTCACGAGGACGCTTGGCCGCCAGTTCGTTTCGAGTTGTGCAGGCGGTGACGGAGCTGCCAGATGCGCAGTGAGGCCATGACCCCCGCAAGCAGCACACCGCCGACCGCAGCAAGGAGTAGAGCGACGCCGAGCGGCATGTTCCCACTCACGGTCAAAAAGGACACTTTCACTGACTTGGTGTTCTGGATGATGAACACTAGTAAGAACACCAGCACCACAACACCGATGATTACGCCTACCCAAGTTCCTGAGAGTCGAGTGCGCCCAGTCGGATTTCGCGGAGCAGATTTCGGCAGATCAGGCCCGCTCGGCACGCCGACTGGCTGTGAAGTAGGACCATCTGATGCTGAAGACTCATCACTCATGAGTGACCCGCCTTTTTCGTCGTCTAACCAACGGGTCAAATCTAAGCCGATCTTCTCGGTGAGACCGGAGCCGCTGGCAGGGCGAGAGTGCGAGACATTCGCAGGGTCGATTAAGCGAGGGACGGCCCTTTCGCGGCATGGAGACCGAGCGACATGTGCCGCTACATCACCCCATGGCCGAGCTGCCTTCCGACCATGACCGTTCGGGATTGATCCGGCTGAGCGATAGCGCGCAGTTCCAGTCGCGGACAATCAGCCGACGACCAGTGTGTACCCGGCATGTTCGAGCGGTTCGGCTGGGTGCCAGCATCCGAGGCTGGGCGGTGTTACCGATCGGTCCGATCCGGCTCTGTGTCACACGGACGGAGGTACTCCGACTCGGCCCATAGCCAGCGTTATGGGACATCAGTCATCTGCCGGATCGTGGCAGTTTCAGCTCAGGGCGGGTGCAGGCAGCCACAGGAGTTAATCCTCATAAGCAATGTAGCGTTCGGGATTCGTAGCTACTCGACAGGGAGGAATCGTGCCTGTTCTCACCCGTGATGGTGATGTCTATCTTCTCAACCTCGGCGATGGTGAGAATCGGTTCACACGGGAGTGGGTCAAGGAGGTCTCCGACGCGTTCGACGAAGTCGACCATGTCGAAGGTCCAAAGGCGCTCGTAACCGTGGCATCCGGCAAGATCTGGTCGAATGGTCTCGACCTCGACTTACTGCCTGCCAATCCGGGCGAGGCGAGCGCCTACGTTGCGACCGTACAACAAACGCTCTTCGCGCGTCTCCTAACCCACTCGGCACCGTCGATCGCTGTCCTACAGGGGCACGCCTTCGCAGCGGGTGCGATGCTCGCCTTGGCGCACGACACTCGGCTCATGCGCGCAGATCGCGGTTTCTTCTGTCTGCCTGAAGTCGATCTCGGCATCCCGTTCACTTCTGGCATGGCAGCTCTGATCCAGGCACGCCTTTCCAAGCAGACAGCTCACGATGCGATGACCACGGGAAGGCGTTACGGGGGCCACGACGCGTTTGCAGCAGGCATCGTTTCGGCTGCCCTAGCGGAAGAGGAGCTTCTACCCGTGGCGATGGCGACCGCTCGTGATCTGGCACCGAAAGCTGGTGCGACATTGCGAACCATCAGGAGCCAGATGTACCAGCGGACTTTAGAGCTGCTTCAGGAAGGCCTGACTTCCCCAGCCGAGACCTGACTGAAGTCTCGTCCAAGATGGTGGTTTGGCGGATGAACGGAGGAGCCATCCCCAAAGTGCCGTTCGGGAGCACCCGCGAACAGAAGTCGATGCCACCGAAAATTGTTGATACCGGTCGCAACGTTGTATCTACATGTCGCGCTCTGGAAGTGCCGGTACATGACCCCGTAGCCGAGGTGCCTTCCGAACATGACCGGCTCGGGATCGATCCGGCTGAGCGATTGCGTGCTGCGGGGTGTTCGGAAGGTCTAGCGGATGGAGTAATCGGCATCCGCAAAGTGCCCCACCCGGTCGGTTAAGAGCAAGGAGGTAGGCGTTCGGGATCACCGGCGGCGAGTGATCTTGAGCACCTCCTTATCCTTGCCTTACGGCAAGGACCACGGATACGGGCTTTGGCGGTGGCAGAGGCACGACATCGGACCACACGAGCATCGCCTCGTAACTGCCAGGGGGAAGTGGAGGAAATTCTGGCAATGGAGACATTCTAGATGCTGGGCACACCGGAAAATCAGGTGTGGGTATCCCAGTTGTCGTACACCTGGAGTAGTCGGTCCTCGCCGTGAACGGGAGCTGCGTCGTGCCGTGGGCGATCACAAAGGAGCCATTGACACAATTCATCGTGAATCCCGACTCGTTATTGACCGGACCGCTCGCTAGATAGACCTGGAATGCTGGTCGGCAATGATCTGGTGAAAGCTCGCCAGCTGGGTGTGCTAGCTGAGTGAGGTTGAAAGGACTGCCGGGGTTGATAACGACGAATGTGCCCTTTATGAGCTGACCTGGCACTGCTCGCCGCGTCCTTAGCAAGAGCTGTGTACGTAATGGGCCTTTCACCGTTGGAGAGCCACAGGACCCGAGAACGAGCGACACGAGGATGGCCAACAGCCCAAGCCGAAGCACGCCCCTCATGCCATCAGTCAATCACTACGCCCTACTCCTGAGGGTGCGTTGGCCATTTGCAACGTGCCGATCCATCATCCCCACGACCGAGGTGCTCTTCCGATCATGACCGACCGGGATCGACGGCGCTGAGTGATGGCGCGCAGTTCCAGTCGCGGGCGATCATCTGACGCCATGGTCCTCGCGCGCTTGAGGAGCGTGTCCCCGAGTTTGTTGAAGTGAAGCGGTGGTCCCCCGCCTGAGACCTGCCAACTGGTACGGATCGGGCATCCACCAAGAAACCCAATAGGA
>Ga0224558_1004267_pt1 | contig 11235 bp, 6 predicted proteins | sample 714S32024metaG_FD_180682 | JGI IMG/M metagenome (GOLD analysis project Ga0224558, IMG submission 180682) | Peat soil microbial communities from Stordalen Mire, Sweden - 717 S3 20-24 | ecosystem: Environmental > Terrestrial > Soil > Wetlands > Peat | place: Sweden: Norrbotten County, Stordalen... | reverse complement strand
CTTCGCTGCTGAAACGTGCTTCCAGTTCAGCCAATGTGCGGGGATAATCCTCAGACTCCATCCTGCAAAACACTACAGGTTGGGGCTACCTGAGTCAACTGGATAACCACCTATCATTATTAGTCTTGCCTTTGACCTAGAATGCACCCACTGTTTGACGCAAGCTGTAAGAGCTGAGCGTCTTGATGTAGTTGCCGCGATCAAAAGGCGAGGTGTCGGAGACGGAGCGGCGGCTCAAGCAGCCGCGCGTCTCCCACAGCGAGGTGTATTCGCGTTTTTCCAGCCAGTAACGCACATCAGACAGGACCCGGCCGATGTGCTCGATGCCGTGAATATGCAAGGCCGATGCCATCATCGTCACGCCCGCCCCAGCCATGATGCCCTTCAGCACATCTTCAGCCGAGTGAACGCCTCCAGAGATGGCAATGTCCAGATTCACATGGCCGTATAGAACTGCGGCCCAATGGAGCCTGGGTAACAACTCCGAGGGCGTAGAGAAGTGCAGCGTGGGCCGCACCTCCAGCGTCTCGATGTCGAAGTCAGGCTGATTGAAGCGATTAAACAGCACCACTCCTCGCGCGCCCGCCTCCTCCAGTTTGGCAACCAGATTAGGCACACTTGTAAACGACCGCAACAGCTTCACCGAAACGGGCACTTTGACCGCAGCGGTAACAGCCGTCACCAAATCCAGCAACTGCTGCTCAAGAACCGAAGAACTTTGGCTCTTGTCCGTAGCCAACGCATACGTGTTCAGCTCAATGGCATCCGCGCCGGCCTGCTCCATCTCTTTGGCATAGGTCAGCCAGCCGCCTTTCGTAGCCCCATTCAAACTAGCCAGAATTGGGATATTGACGGCAGCCTTGCTGCGCCGCAGATGTTCGAGATAAACCTCGTGTGTCATACGGTAGTCGCTCAGGTCGGGCAGGTACCCGAGCGCTTCCGCATTGGATTCAGTACCTCTCGACAGGTCCTCATCGAGCGTCTGAGATTCAAGTTCCAACTGCTCCTCAAAAAGCGAGGTAAGGACAATCGCCGAGGCGCCGGAATCCTCCATGCGGCGAATGTTGTCGATCGACTCCGATAGTGGCGTCGATGACACCACTATCGGACCATTCAGCTTCAAGCCCAGATACTGCGTTGAAAAATCGATCATCATGTTCCTCCGGCGGCTGCAGCCTTGTTCTATTCAGCCTTCTCTGTCGGTGCGGTGTGCGGCGCCTCGCCAGGCATTGCTGCCCGAGCGGAGTAAAGGCTCCACTGGCGCTCCACATCTTCCTGCGATTCCTCAAGCAGCTTGGCAGCTTCATCGGGGTGACTGCGCACGAGCATCGTGAACCGTGCCTCGTTGTAGCTGAAGTTCTTGAGTGGGATCGAAGGTGCCTTCGAATCGAGCTGGAAGGGATTCTTTCCCTGCTCCGTCAGGTCTGGATTATAGCGCATGAGCGGCCAGTAACCCGACTGAACAGCAAGTTTCTGCTGTTCCAGGCCATGCGTCAGATCATAGCCATGAGAAATGCAACTGGCGTAGGCGATAATGAGCGACGGTCCCTGATATGCTTCTGCCTCCTCGAAGGCCTTGGCCACATGACTGTCGTTGGCGCCCAGCGCCACCTGAGCCACGTAAACCGAACCGTAGCTGACGGCTTCCATAGCTAGATCCTTCTTGCGGTTAGTCTTGCCGCCGGCGGCAAACTTGGCTACTGCGCCGCGTGGCGTGGCCTTGGACATCTGGCCACCGGTGTTCGAGTAAACCTCGGTGTTCAGCACCAGCACGTTCACATTCTTACCGGAAGCAAGCACATGATCCAAGCCGCCGTAACCGATGTCATACGCCCAGCCGTCGCCGCCCAGAATCCAAACGCTCTTGCGCACCAGCAAGTCAGAAATAGCCAACAGATTGCGGGCATCGGAGGAATCGTTGCCGACTAGTTTCTGCCGGAGAGCCACGACGCGCTCGCGCTGCTGATTAATCTCTGTCTCGGTAGTCTGCGAAGCCGAAAGCATATCCCTAACCAAGTCATCACCAATGGCCGGGGCAAGGCGCGTGACCAGCAACTCAGCAAAATCCTTCTGCTGATCGTAGGCCGTACGCATGCCAAAGCCGAACTCGGCATTGTCCTCGAAGAGTGAGTTGGCCCAAGTCGGTCCACGCCCATCCTTGTTAAAAGAGTAAGGAGTGGTCGGCAGATTGCCGCCGTAAATGGACGAGCAGCCTGTGGCGTTGGCAATGCAAAGCCGATCGCCGAACAACTGGGTGAGCAGCTTGACGTACGCCGTTTCTCCGCAGCCTGCGCAGGCTCCTGAGAACTCAAACAGCGGCTGCAACAGTTGCAGATCTTTCACTTGGGTGTGCGACAGCTTGGAGCGATCGACCTCAGGCAAACCAAGGAAGAACTCCCAGTTTTCGCGCTCGGTCTCACGCAACGGTGCCTGAAGCTCCATATTGATGGCCTTGCGGCTGGCATCGCTCTTGCTCTTGACCGGGCAGGTTTCAACGCAGAGGCTGCAACCAGTGCAATCTTCAGGAGCAATCTGCAGCGTAAAGCGCTCCTCTTCCCTGCCCTTCCATTTGGGCTTGGCCCACTTGAAGGTCGAGGGAGCCTTTTCACCAAGCTCGGCGCTGTAGATCTTGGAACGAACCACCGCGTGCGGGCAAACCATGACGCACTTGCCGCACTGGATGCACAGGTCCTTGTCCCAAACCGGTATCGTCAAAGCGATGTTGCGCTTTTCCCACTGGGTTGTGCCCGTCGGGAAAGCGCCGCCCGGAGGAAATGCGCTGACCGGCAGATCGTCGCCCTTGCCCGAGGCAATTTGTCCCAGGACGTTGAAGACGAACTCAGGAGCCTTGTCTGAGAAGGCAGGAACAATATCAAAGCCCGATGTTGCCGCGTCAGGCAGCTTGACTTTTTGCAGATGAGCCAACGCCGCATCGACGGCGGCAAAATTCTTATTTACGACGGCATCGCCGCGCTTGCCATAGGTCTTCTTGATCGAATTCTTGATCTGCGCGATCGCCTCTTCACGCGGCAATACGCCGCTGATTGCGAAGAAGCAGGTCTGCATGACAGTGTTGATGCGCCGTCCCATACCGGCATCTTGCGCCACCGTATAGGCATCGATCACATAGAACTCGATCTTCTTACGCAGAATTTCAGACTGCATGGTCTTGGGCAAATGATCCCAGACCTCATCGGCCGAGTAAGTCGAATTGAGCAGGAAGACCGCGCCCGGCTGAGCCGCCGCCACCGCATCCATCTTCTCGAGGAAGCTGAAGTTGTGGCAGGCCACGAAACTGGCTTTGGTAATCAGATAGCTGGAGCGGATCGGATTAGGACCGAAACGGAGGTGCGAAGTCGTCATGGACCCGGACTTCTTCGAGTCGTAGACGAAATAGCCCTGCGCGTAATTCGGGGTTTCATGGCCGATGATCTTGATGGAGTTCTTGTTGGCGCCCACGGTGCCGTCGGAACCCAGTCCATAGAACAGCGCGCGCACGGTCTTCGGGTCTTCTGTGGAGAAGTCGGGATCGTAGCTGAGGCTGGTGTGGCTCACATCGTCGTTGATACCAATGGTGAAGTGGTTCTTCGGAGCCGGCTTGCCCAGTTCGTCGAAGATTCCCTTGACCATTGCCGGGGTAAATTCCTTGGAAGAAAGTCCATACCGCCCACCAATCACCTTGGGCTTGGCGGCGAAGGGTAGTGTGGCTTCATTCTCAGCCAACACCGTCACAACATCCATGTAGAGCGGATCGCCGGAAGCGCCTGGCTCCTTGCAGCGGTCAAGAACAGCAATGGATTTCACGGTTGAAGGCAACGCGGCTAGGAAAGAACTCGCGTCAAAGGGCCGATAGAGCCGAACCTTGAGGAGTCCCAGCTTTTCGCCCTGCTTGTTCAGAGCGTCAACAGCTTCGTCTGCAACCTCGGCGCCGGAGCCCATGATGACGATCACGCGTTCAGCATCAGGCGCGCCATAGTAGTCGAACAGGTGATAGGCGCGACCGGTCTGAGCGGCAAAGCGGTTCATCACCGACTGCACAATGCCCGGGACTGCGGCATGGAAAGGCGTGCAAGCCTCACGAGCCTGGAAAAAGACATCGGGATTCTGCGCCGTGCCACGGATGATCGGGTGATCAGGGCTAAGAGCGCGTTTCCGGTTTTCAATAATGTACTTGTCGTCCACCAAAGCGCGAATCGTCTCGTCGCTGATGCCGAAGACCTTGCCCACTTCGTGGGAGGTGCGGAAACCGTCAAAGAAATGCATGAAAGGAATGCGCGACTCAAGCGTGGCAATTTGCGCCACCAACGCCAAGTCGGCAACTTCCTGCACCGAGTTCGAGCACAACATGGCCCAGCCGGTCGAACGACAGGCCATCACATCGGAGTGATCGCCGAAAATCGCCAACGCATGGGTAGCCAAGGTGCGGGCCGTCACGTGCATGGTCGCGGGGATCAACTCACCAGCAATCTTGAACATGTTCGGGATCATCAGCAGCAAGCCCTGTGAGGCGGTAAATGTGGTCGCAAAGGCGCCTGCCTGCAACGCACCATGCAGCGCGCCAGACGCACCACCTTCGCTCTCCAGCTCTTCGACAACGGGCAACGCGCCCCAAATGTTTTTCTTCCCCTCCGAGCGCCACTGATCGGCCCACTCTGCCATCGGCGACGAGGGGGTAATTGGATAGATGGAAACAACTTCGGAGAGACGATAGGCAACCGAAGCGGCAGCCTCGTTCCCATCCAAAATTACCGTTTTCTGTTCACTCATTCGTTTTGCCTCATAGTGCGGCCGGCGGAAAATCAACCGCTGTTTTGAGTCTCTTCTACGGGGGGTAGAGTGGCTGTGATGGAAGACACATGCAGGGGCGCAATTCCCACATTGCGAAAAAAGTCTCACAATATGAATAAATATTGGCGCGAAAATAACCTTCGCGCACCAGTTCAGTGATCAAAAATATTCCGCCTTTGATTCGTTCACGCCAGCAGCGCCGTAACCTTCGGCATCCACTGGCTGATCTCGATCTTCTGCGGGCAGAGTTGTTCGCAAACACCGCAGGCGATGCAGGCGCTGGAGCGCTGCGCCCCGGTGAAAAAGACTCCGTATCTGAAACGAGCACCCGCAACGTCGTCATACAGATGCGCATAGTTGAAGAAGTCGAAGTTGCCGGGGATATACACGCCGTTGGGACACGGCATGCAGTAACCGCACTTGCTGCACGGAATCGCGATTCGCGCGCGATATTTCTCCCTGACATTGGCGATTAACGCTTGCTCGGCTGCAGAGAAACTCTGTGTGCGCGAATGATCGGCAAAGTTCAGGTTCTCTTCCACTTGAGCCATGGTGCTCATGCCACTCAAAATCACAGAAACCTCTGGCTGATCCCAGAGCCACTTGAGCGCCCACTCAACGGGAGTGCGGCGCACGGGAAAGCCCTCCATGGCTTCCAGAACATCCTTGGGAGGATCGGCCAGACGGCCGCCCATCAGCGGCTCCATGACAACGACGCCAAGCCCTTTGCTTGCCGCTAGTTTCAAGCCGCGAACGCCAGCCTGATTCTCCTCATCCATGTAGTTGTATTGAATCTGGCAAAAGCTCCACAGGTCGCTGCCATTGACGATCTCCTCGAAGGCAGAATATTCATCGTGGAAAGAAAAGCCCAGATGCCGGATGCGCCCATCCGCGAGCGCCGCCTCTGCTCGATCCAACAGTTTGTGCTTCAGGACAATATCCTGCCACCGGCTATGGCTCAGCGCGTGCAGCAGATAAAAATCAATATAGCTGGTCTGGAGCTTTGCTAGTTGCTCGTTGAGCAGCCGGTCGAAGTCCGCCGGGCTCTCGACCAGCCAAACCGGCAGTTTGGTAGCCAGCTTGACCTTTTCCCGATAGCCGTCTTTCAACGCCTTCCCCACCACGACTTCGCTTTGGCCACCATGGTAGGGGTACGCGGTATCAACGTAGTTGACGCCGTTGTCGATGGCATGACGAAGCATGCGCACCGCTTCGGCTTCGTCGATGTTCGGGCTGTTGGGCTTGTTATCCAGCGCAGGAAACCGCATGCAGCCGAACCCCAAAGCCGAAGCCTTCCAGTTGAGCTTTCCGAAACTGCGATACTGCATGTACTTCCCCCTTATTTTGCGTCCTAGCGGGATTTTACCTCGGAACTTCTTCATCACGTTGCGAGCTCAGGCCCCAATCTCAACCCTACGTCCTGCATTTCGGTACGCCAGAGGCTTTCTGCGCATAAGGAGTCAAATTAGCAGCCATATACTCGCATTAATGTTATATAGTAACCATAGTTAACACGCTTCAACGAACAGGGCAAGGGAAACCGACATTGAGACGGCCATCTCTGCCCGGGAGGTTCAGTCATGCATCTTCGCACCACCATTCTGCGGTCCAGCATTTGCTCTTTGCACCCATGGGCTCCTATACTTAAATACGACAATTATGGTCGCACTTCACAAAACCCTCCCTTTCAACGCCATATTGGAGATTGCCGGTTGACCGCGTTGAGCGAACTACATGTGGGCGAGAGCGGCATCCTAGGGGACCTCGACCTGCCTGAATCCGTGCAGAACCTGTTGATGCATATGGGGCTTGTCCCCGATGCGCTGGTAACGGTTGTACGCTGCGCACCAGCCGGCGACCCCATTGTTTACGGCGTCGATGGCATGGAAATCGCCCTCAGGCGCGAGACAGCAGCGGCCATCCACATGCGAGATCCAGAAGCGGAAACACAGGAGGACGCCGCGAACCAGATTGTTTCCAAGCGAATCGAGGCGGCACAATGAGCGGCTGTTGCGCGCCTCCAGTCTCGAAACTCCCCAAGTCTCTTCCCTCCGCAGGACCGCTGAGAACCGTCGTGCTGATCGGCCCTCCAAACTGTGGCAAGTCAACACTTTTCAATCGCTTGACTGGACTGCGGCAGAAAGTCGCCAACTTCCCCGGCGTCACCGTGGAACAACGGCTTGGCCTGATGGCAGGCGTGGGCCGCGACGACCTGACACTGATTGATCTACCCGGCATCTATTCGCTAGACCCTTATTCCGAAGATGCCCGCGTTTCCATTGATGTGTTGCGCGGCAAGATGCCCGGCACCCCCAAGCCGGACGCGGTGCTGCTGGTGCTCGATTCCCTGCATCTCACGCGCCAGTTGATGCTGGCCGCGCCGGTGCTGGCGCAGGGCTTGCCGACCCTGGTGCTGCTCAACATGAGTGACCTGATGGAGGAGCGCAGCGGCCACGTCGACCCACTCAAACTGGCGCGCGAACTAGGCACACCAGTCGCTCTGATCAGCGCATTCCAGGGCACGGGTCTGGACGCAATTTCTCTTTTCCTGAACCAGCACACCGAACGCAAGGGTGCGCAACCGCTAGCCTTGCCTGTGCTGGGCAACGCCTACAGCGCGCATACCTGGGCGGCGCAGGTCAGCCGACACACTGGCTATCGCGCTCCCCTTTCGGTTGAAGGCACACGCAAGATCGACGACGTTCTGCTGCATCGCTTCTGGGGGCCATTGCTTTTTCTGTTTGTGGTTGTCAGTGTGTTTGAGGTCGTTTTCTCCATCGGCCAACCGCTCTCCGACGGATTTGGTTCCATTCTGAACGGCATCGGCGGCCTGATGCGGGATGTGTTGCCCGCCGGCTGGCTGCAATCGCTTTTGATCGATGGCGCTTGGAAGGGCATCTCGTCGGTACTGGTTTTTCTGCCGCAAATTCTTCTGCTTTTTCTCTTTATCGGAATTCTGGAAGACTCCGGCTACTTGTCCCGCGCCGCGCTGATCGCCGACCGCGTGATGCGCACGATTGGCTTGAACGGCAAGGCATTCATTCCTCTATTGTCGGCTTATGCCTGTGCGGTTCCGGCTATCATGGCCGCGCGCGTGATCGAGAACAAGCGCGACCGGCTGGCCACCATTCTGATCACACCATTCATGACCTGTTCGGCGCGGCTGCCAGTCTATATGCTGCTGATTGCCGCATTCATCCCGAACACCTTTTATCTGCATGGCCTTCTCGGCCTGCAAACGCTGGTAATGCTGGGTCTTTACCTAGCCGGATTTTTAGCAGCGCTGTTCACGGCGTGGTTGCTCAAAAGCTCGATTCTCAAATCCACCGAAACGCCATTCATCCTCGAACTGCCACCGTACTGCATGCCCACATTGCGCTCCCTGTCTCTGCGGCTCTTCGACCGCGCCCACATCTTTCTACGCAAGGCCGGAACCGTCATCCTGTGCGTCACGCTGGCCCTCTGGGTGCTGGACCACTTGCCGGTAACGCACACGGCCTCCGGCGCGTATGCCGCTCCTGAACTGGCCGACAGTCTGGTTGGCCATCTGGGGCACTTCATCGAACCGGCCATTGCCCCGCTGGGCTTCAACTGGAAAATCGGCATTGGACTGATTTCAAGCGTGGCGGCGCGCGAGGTGATGGTCAGCACCATGGGCACCCTCTACGGTGCCGAAGCCAACACTCATGCTCTCAGCCTGCAAGCAGCCCTGCATGAAGACATGACCCTGGGCGGCGCGCTGGCGCTGATGATCTTCTTTGCCTTCGCCATGCAGTGCATCTCGACGATGGCCGTCGTTCACCGCGAGACGAACAGTTGGAAGTGGCCGGTGATTCAGTTTGTCTATATGCTTGCGCTGGCCTGGAGCGCGGCTTTCGCCGTTAACCACATTGCCATGATCTTCCTCGGATAAGTGGCCTGATGCTCATACTGAGTCTCTTTGGAAAGAGAAATCGATAGCGGAATGCCACAATTGGCCCGGATATTTGCAAAAAGCCTCTGCTTCAAAGCAGAGGCTTTTTGCAAATATGGGGCAAGAATTGCGCCCTGTCAAGTTCAAGACTTCTTTTGGATTTTGGCCCAGGAGTCTTTGAGCGGGAGCGTGCGATTGAAGACCAGATTCGCCGGAGTCGAGTCTGGATCGACGCAGAAGTAGCCGACACGCTCGAACTGGAAATGATCTCCGGGCTTGGCGCTGGCCAGAGACGGCTCCAGCTTAGCGCCCAAGAGAATTTCGAGCGAGTTGGGATTGAGATTGCTGAGCACGTCCTCGCCTTCCGCGACATCGTAAGGATCGGCCTTGGCAAAGAGGTGGTTGTAGAGACGGAGTTCAGCGGTGATGGCGTGCTTGGTCGAAACCCAGTGGATGGTGGACTTGACCTTGCGCCCATCAGGAGCATTGCCGCCGCAGCTAGCTAGATCGCAGACGCAATGAACCTCGACGATCTTGCCGTCAGAGTCTTTCACCACGCGCTGGGCCGTGACGAGGTAAGCGTTGCGCAGGCGAACCTCCTTGTTCAGCGAAAGGCGGTGGTAGCGCGGCGGAGGAACCTCGCGGAAGTCATCCTGCTCGATATAAAGCTCGCGGGAAAAAGGCACCTGGCGCATGCCGGCGGAGAGGTCTTCCGGGTTGTTGGCTGTCTCGAAAAACTCCTCCTTGTCGGCTGGATAGTTATCGATGACAAGCTTCAACGGATGCAGGACGGCCATGGCGCGAGCAGAGCGGCGGTTCAGATCATCGCGCTGATAGTGCTCGAGCATTTCGATGTCTGTGATGCCGCTTGTGCGTGAAATCCCGATGGCGGCGCAAAAAGCGCGAAGGCCTTCGGGGGTAAAGCCGAGACGGCGAATACCGGCCAAAGTGGGCATGCGGGGATCGTCCCAGCCGCTGACGCGCTTCTCCTCGACAAGCTGAAGCAACTTGCGCTTGCTCAGCAAGGTGTAGGTCAGGTTCAGGCGGTCGAACTCGGTCTGCTGCGAAGGAAAGATGCCGAGTTGCTCGATGAACCAGCGGTAGAGCGGCTGGTGATCGGCAAACTCCAGCGTGCACAGCGAGTGCGTGACGTGCTCGATCGAGTCCGACTCGCCGTGGGCGTAGTCATACATGGGATAGATACACCACTTGTCGCCGGTGCGTTGGTGCGGGGTGTGCAGGATGCGATACATGACGGGATCGCGCAAGTTCGGGTTCGGCGAAGCCATGTCGATCTTGGCGCGCAAGACGCGGCTGCCATCGGGAAATTCGCCGTTTTTCATGCGCAGGAAAAGGTCGAGATTTTCTTCGACGGTGCGCGTGCGATACGGGCTGTCCTTGCCGGGCTCGGTGAGCGTGCCTCGGTACTGGCTGATCTCGTCGGCGGAGAGGTCATCGACATAGGCCTTTCCGGCCTTGATGAGCAGCAAGGCCCACTCGTAGAGCTGAGCAAAGTAATCGGAAGCGTAACAGAGACGATCCCACTCGAAACCGAGCCAGCGCACATCCGCCAGAATGGAATCGACGTACTCCTGCTCCTCCTTGCCGGGATTGGTGTCATCGAAGCGCAGGTTGGTCTTGCCGCCGAACTCATCGGCGAGGCCAAAATCAATGCAAATCGCCTTGGCGTGGCCGATATGGAGGTAGCCGTTGGGTTCGGGAGGAAAGCGCGTCTGGACAATGGCGTCGCCGTACTTTTTGGTGGCTACATCCTCGGCGATTTGATCGCGCAGGAAGTTGGAGGGCTTCTTAGCCTCCTCAATGATGAGTTCTGAGCTGTTCGGATTCGGATCGATCATTGTTGCAATTCCTTGTCTACTAACGGTGTTCTATCGAGCGATTGTAGTCTGACTTCGGCCTGACGGATGCGAGTCAGACAGCACTCGCGGCCAAGGACCGCCATGGTTTCAAAAAGCGGCGGAGCGTTTTTTCGTCCGCAAACGGCGACCCGGATGGGCTGGAACATGGGCCCGGCTTTCAGTCCAAGCGAATCGGCGGCCTGGCGCAGGGCCTTATCGAGCGAATCGGAATCGAAGGCGGTTGTGGCAAGAACTTCTCGCGCGTGCTCAAGGATACGCCGCGCCAGATACGCATCGCCCTTCTTCGGAATCAGATCGGCCGGATCGTAGGCGGCGAGGTGGGGGAGGAAGAAGAAATCGGCTGCCGGAACAGCATCGCGCAGAAGCTTGATACGTTCGCGAATAAGCGGCGTGACGGCGAGAAGCTTTTCCGGTGTGGCCGCGAGGTTGGCCTGCGCGAAAAAGGGCTGGAGACTGGGGCAGAGCTGGTCAACCGGCAGGGCGCGAATATGCTCGGCGTTGAGCCAAACGGCCTTGGGATCAAAGGGGTCATCCTCGCTGAAGTTGATGACAGCATTGGCGCGGTTGACGCCTTCGAGGGTAAAGGCCGCGGTCAATTCATCGAGCGTAAGGAACTCGCGGTCGTTCTTGGGCGACCAGCCGAGAAGACAAAGC
>Ga0224558_1004266_pt1 | contig 11235 bp, 10 predicted proteins | sample 714S32024metaG_FD_180682 | JGI IMG/M metagenome (GOLD analysis project Ga0224558, IMG submission 180682) | Peat soil microbial communities from Stordalen Mire, Sweden - 717 S3 20-24 | ecosystem: Environmental > Terrestrial > Soil > Wetlands > Peat | place: Sweden: Norrbotten County, Stordalen... | reverse complement strand
GGCAGCGATGGAAGAGGTCCGGCGCGGAAAACTGCCTTCAGCGTCGAGCGTTGCCGATTTGATGGTTCAACTGAATGCGGAAGATTGATTGGACTCGCCAGTTCAAGCGAGATTACAAAAAAGCGCAATCCAGCCCCAGGTATCGCAGCGATCTGAAGACGCGGCTTCCCGCTGTATTGGATAAGTTAGTGGTCGATCAGGAGCTCGATCCGAAGCTGAACGATCATGCCCTCACAGGCGAGATGTCCGGCTTCCGGGAGTGCCACCTGAAACCGGATCTGCTTCTCAGCTACGCAAAAGACGAAGACCCTCTCGCCCTGATTCTGATGCGAATCGGTTCACACAGTGAACTCTTCTAGTTCGGCAATCCAGATCAGGCTATTGTCAGGCTGCGGCATCCGACTGTATCGGCGGCGGGACTGAGCTTGATTTCGATATCGTAGCCGAGACAATTCAGGCACTCCATCAACTTGCGTTCCGAGAGATTGGAAAAATCGCCGCGCGTGAGGCCGGATACCTTTGCTTGTGAAATCCCCATCCGGCGGCCGGCTTCCTCTTGAGTCAGGCCCAAACGCCGCACGGCGCGTGTAATTTCAATAACCAGGCCAGACTTGATTTTGAGCTGCTCTGCGTCAGGCAGACCGAGGTCCGCGAAAACGTTGCCGGAGCTGAATTCTACTTCAATGCCGTCAGGAACGCGTATTGCCATTTGCTGCTCCCAATCCAGAAAAGCGGTCTTGCGGCGGTATGCACGTGTTGATTATACCAGAACAGGTATGAGATGCGAAACTTATAAGTCGATAGAATGTAGATAGAGACTTTGACCATGCGGCTGTATTTCAGGAATTTCCCGATGCTTCTGGCTCCGGCGCTGCTGATGGTGGCCGGTTGCGGCGGGATGGGCACGGCAAATTCCTCGAATGCGGGCTTTTCGGTTACGCCAGGCGCGAGTTCCATCGACACCAACTGCACCGGCTGCAATGCAACCAGCGCTCAGGGCGGCTCGGTTCACCAGTTTGCGGCCATCCAGACGAACGGCAGCCCGGCGGAAGTCACCTGGTCGGTCTCCGGCGGGGATGCAGTGAGCGGGCCGGGAAGCATCAACGCAAACGGCCAGTACACGCCGCCCAGTTATTTGACCGCCGACCACGCAGAGGTAGTGGTGACCGCAACACAGGCGGCGAATCCCAGCCTCCGGACGAGTTCCGTTTTGACCGTCACGCCGGGATTCCTGCAACCGCTGACGCCGGAGAACGCGGCCCTCGGCGCAGGCGGAACGGTCACCATTACAGGCTTTCTGGCCGAGGCAAGCGGAACGGCGGGCATCCACTTTGAGTTGGCAAGCTCGGCAAACGGGCAAGGCAGCGGCCAGGGTTCTCTGGGGGCGGTGAGTTGCCAGCGCGAAAGCCAGGCTTTTACCTCCTGCACAGTCACCTACACGGCGCCGGCTTCGGTGCAGGCTACGGGCGCTACCTATGTGGTGGCCACAGTGAGCGGGGCTTTGCCGGGCGCTGGGCCGAGTTCCATTTCCAGGACCGCAGCCGTGGTGCTGTTGAATACGGCTGGGATTACGAGCAACCCGGCCACGCATCAGGCCCCGTTGGCGGCGTCGGTGCTGTTGGGCAGCTCGGGCGGCAACAACACGGACTACGACACGCGCGGCAACCAGATTGTGGATTGCTGCAGCGGCACCCTGGGCGCGCTGGTCGAGGACTCGAGCAAGCGCGAGTACCTGCTGGGCAACAACCACGTGCTGGCCAGGAGCGACCACGCCAGCGTGGGCGATGCAATCGTGCAGCCGGGGCTGATCGACAACAACTGCATACCGTTGGGATACGACGCGGGCCCCACGGTGGTATCTTCCGTGGCCCCGGTGGCGCAGCTCACCGGCTGGCTGCCGCTCAGCTCGAAGCTGACCAATGCCGACGCGGCGATTGCTCAAGTGACCTCGCGCGCCGTTGACCCGAGCGGCAACATTCTGGAGCTGGGCGCGAGGCAGGCAGACGGCACGCTGGCCGCCGCGCCTCCCGGCATCAGCTCGACAGGCGGACGGGGCGAGGCCGCATGGCTCGAAATGAAGGTGGCCAAGAGCGGCCGGACGACCGGATTAACCTGCGGCGGCATCTCGGCTTTCGATCTCGACGTGACGGTGGATTATTACCTGGACTGCGCGGAGACGCGGCCCTACCTTAGCAAGAAATTTACCAACCAACTGGGCGTGAGCGGCAACCAATTCAGCGACGCGGGCGACTCGGGCGCTCTGGTGGTGGATGCCGCGAATGCCGAGCCTGTGGGCCTTTACTTTGCCGGAGGGGCGGACGTTGCTGGCGTGAGCCAGGGCGTGGCCAGCCCGGCAGCCGGCGTGCTGAGCGAGTTAGACGCGCAGTTAGGCGGGAGTTATACATTTGTGGGCGGGGCCGATCATGCGGTCAGTTGCCTGAGTTACGGCGACAACACCATCAGCGCCGCGCAGGGTCGCACGCTCAGCGATTCGGAAAACGCGCGCGCCGTGCAGGCTCTTGGGCAGGCCCGCATGTTGGTGAGTTCGGCAACAGGAATATTGGGCATAGCCGCCGGCAAAAGCAGCGACCATCCCGGCGAGGCCGCGGTGATCCTCTACACGGACGAAAACAGGACGGTCAATGTGCCGGACACGGTGGGCGGCGTGCGCACGCTGGTGATTCCCACCACGGCTCGCGCGGTGGCCTACGGGGCTGCGCCGCAAACTCCGTTTGAAGCTGGTATCGTCAGCTTGCCGTCCTCAGTGCTGGCGCAGGCCATGACCGTCAAGAGCCAGGCGGCCACTGGCCTGATGCGGCAGAATCCGGCTTTTTTCGGTGTAGGCGTGGGCCAGAGCCTGGACAATCCGCACGAAGCGGCGTTGGTCGTCTATGTGGACCGCAATCGGATTCCTGCCCAACTGGCGCCAACCGTGGACGGCCTGCGCATACGCTATGTGGTGATGGACCGGCTCCATGTCACTCGCTCTTATGCGGCTGCGGCGCCGTCGAAGCTGCACTGCATGGCCCACGAGCCGGCGCGCCGGCCAGAGCATTTTGGCCCGCTCGACGCCGCCAAGGCGCGGATGCTGAAACTGAACTGAACCAACTCCAGCGACCGGTCTTCACTTGCCCACGAGCGCGGCGGCAATCTGGCGGCCGTGGTGGCGGCCATTCTCGATGAAAATCTCATTGGTGCGCGCGCCGGCGACGATCACTCCGGCCAGATAAATGCCGGGCACGTTGCTCTCGAGCGTCTCCGGGTTGCAGGCCGGCAGCCGATCCTCGCCCTCCAGGTGAACGCCCAAAGCCTCCAGGAACTCGAAGTCGGGGTGGTAGCCGGTCATGGCGAAGACAAAATCGTTCTTGACGGTCTCGCGGCCCTGGGGCGTCTGGATGAGCACGCTGTCCGGCGTGATTTCAACCACCTTGGAACAGAAATACGCCTTTATATCGCGGTTCTTGATGCGGTTTTCGATGTCCGGCCTGATCCAGTACTTCACGTGTTCGTGCATTTCGGAATCGCGATGCACCAGGGTGACGCGCGCGCCGCTGCGCCACAGCTCGAGCGCCGCAATGGCAGCCGAGTTCTTGCCGCCGATGACCAGCACATCCGTCGCGAAGTAGGGGTGGGGATCGAAGTAGTAGTGATGCACCTTGCTCAGGCTCTCGCCGGGAATGTGCAGGTAGTTGGGACGGTCGTAGTAGCCGGTGGCGATGGCCAGCTTGCGGGCTTGAAGCGCGCCGGCGCGGCCAAAGCGGTCCACCGTGTGCACCGTGAAGCTGCCGTTTGCGCCCGTCACCCTGTCCACGCGATGGTACTGGCGGACATCCAATTTATAGTAAGCGGCCACATGCCGGTAATACTGGAGCGCCTCGTTGCGGTTGGGCTTGGCATTGGTGCTGGGAAAAGGAATATCGCCGATCTCGAGCAGTTCGGGCGTGGTGAAGAAGGTCATGTGCGAGGGGTAGTGGAAGAGCGAGTTGCAGACGCAGCCCTTGTCCACCATGACGGCGCGCAGGCCGGCCTTCTGCGCCTCAATGGCGCAGGCCATACCGGTGGGTCCGGCGCCTACCACTAATAAATCGAAGATATCGTCCTGCGTTGCCGGAGTTTCCAGCGTGGAGTCGCTCATGCCTCTAGATTAGGGCATGAGGGCGCGTTTTAGATTGGTCCGGCCAGCAGTTTCTTGTTTGACAATGCATATATGGTAGAATGGTGGAATGTAATGGTGGAAAGGTGGAATTTATGGCCCTGAACATCAAAAACGAGGAAACCCAACGGCTGGCGCGGGAGTTGGCGCAACGGAAAGGCGAGACCCTCACTATGGCCGTCACGATTGCACTCAAGGAGCGTTTGGAACGGCAAAAGGAACCTCTAATGCGAAAGAGCCGCATGGAGGCGCTGATGAGATTCTCCGAGCAGTGCGCACCGCTATTCAAGGACGGTCGCAGCGGGAACGAAATGATCAATGACCTATACGATGACGAGACGGGATTGCCCAAATGATCGTGGACTCATCTGCAATGGTGGCCGTGATCAAGCGCGAGCCGGACTGGCCGATTCTGTCGGAAAAGATGGAATCCGCTGACTGTCTCCGCATGTCGGTGGCCTCGTACCTTGAGACCGCTATCGTCGTCGATAGCCGCCGCAGCGCGGTGATGAGCGCGGGGCTGGATGAGTTAATCCTCGAATCGGAGATCGTCATCGAGCCGGTAACCGTTGCGCAGGCGAGGATTGCGCGCCAGGCCTACCGCGACTACGGCAAAGGCAGCGGCCACCCCGCGAACCTGAACTTCGGCGACTGCTTCACCTACGCTCTGGCCCGCGACAAACGAGAGCCTGTGCTCTACAAGGGCGACGACTTTGTGCATACCGACCTTCGATCCGCATTGCAGCAGCCGTAGGCATTCCTCGCTCGTGTGAAGCGCCGGCAATAGAAAGTGCATCTCCGCTAAAATCCCTTCCATGTCTTTCCCGCTCTGTCGGGAATCTTCGCGCCGCCTCGAACATCTGAGAGAATAGTGAAAGTGAATCGAGCGCAACATTTTGTCTTCCGGCGGGCGACGGCTTCGACAATTCTGACGGCCATATCTCTGGCGGGCGTGGCGGCGACTCTCCACGCCCAGGCGCAAAACCCCAGTTCTGCCTCCAACTCCTTCTTTGGCAGCGTAACCGCGCGGCCGGCCAGCGATGAGACGCTGAAGCTCTCGCTGGACGAGGCCGTCGCGCTCGGCCTCAAGAACAATCTGGGGCTGAAGGAAGCCGAAAACGGCGAGAAATCGATCAAGGGGCAGAAGAACGAGGCGCTGCAGAATTTTTTGCCTACGGTCACGCTCACGGGCGACACCGGCGTTCACCAGCAAAGCCTGGTCGCAATGGGCTTCGGACCCAGCATGGCTAAGGAGTTCAGCTCGCTCCTTCCCCCGGGCAGTGTGATCGCCGAAATCACGCGCGACGAGCTGACCGAGGGCAAGATTCAATTTGGCCAGATGCTCTTCTCCGGCCCGGTGATCGCGGGCTGGAAGGCGGCCGGCGCGGCGGAACGCGCCGCTCATTTTGCCAAAATGTCGGCGCGCGGCGAGGTGGTGCAACAGGTGGCCTCGGCCTATCTGCACGCTATCGCCGCTTCGAGCGAGGTAGACAACGCCAGGGCGCTGGAGTCGGAAGATCAGCTGCTGCTCAGAAACGTTCACGCGGCTCACGAGGCCGGCACTGCCGCCAATCTGGATGAACTGCGTGCGCGGGTCCAGCTTCAGGCGCAGCAGCAAGCGCTTATCGCAGCCCAAAACGCCCTCGAAAAGAACCTCATCCTGCTCAAGCGCGAGATAGGCATCGACCCCGGCCAGAAGATCGCGCTCACCGATTCAGCTCCCTATAGCGAGCTGGCCGCCGAAACCCCCGAAGAGGTCCGAGCCGTCGCTTACAGGAACCGCCAGGACTATCAGAACCTGCAAAATCAAGCGGTCGAGTTCAAGGCCATCCGCTCGGCTTACCGCAGCCAACGGTTACCCACCCTCAGCGTTGGCGGCTACTACGGCGTCAGCCAGGTGGGCGGCGCCGGCTCGCACGGCAACTTTATCGCCCAGGGCACACTCAGCGTCCCGCTCTTTCGCGAGGCCAAATTGCGCGGCGATGTGGAAGCGGCTCAGGCCCAGATGGACGCCGTCAACGCCCAACTTGACGACCTGCGCGCTCACATTGACCTTCAGGTCCGCTCGGCGCTGCTCGACGTAGCGGCGACGGCGAAGCTGGTCGAGGTCGCGCGCTCCAATGTCGAGCTGGCCACGCGCGCCCTCGCCGACGAGACCGACCGCGTGAATGCCGGAGTGGACGACAACCTGCCTCTGGTCACAGCGCAAGCCACACTGGCCGCCGCTGAAAGCAATCTGGTCGAGAGCCTCTACCAATACAACCTGTCGAAGCTGGCTCTGGCGCGCGCCGCCGGCATTATCGAAACGCAGTACCGCGACTATCTGGGAAGATAGGTGCGGAAGCGGCTCAAAATGGACCTTCGACTCACTGACTAACTCCGCTTCGCGGACCGCTCCCGGGTATGGGGCGTAACGTAGAGACAAGAGGCCCACCCAACTCTTATGCACAGGCAGCTCCAGATCAAGTACTATGTGGAACCGGATGCCGCTGCGCTGGCGCGGCGGGCGGCGCAGTATTTTGTCGAGATGGCCGGCGAAGCGGTGGAGGCACAGGGACGCGCGCGGATCGCCATCAGCGGCGGGTCCACGCCCAAGGCCGCCTTTGCGCTGCTCGCCGATCCCAATCAACCGTGGCGCTGGCGGATGCCGTGGGAGATGCTCGACCTCTATTGGGTGGATGAGCGCTCGGTTCCCCCCGGCGACTCCGAGAGCAATTACCGCATGACCCGCGAGGCTCTGCTCGACCGTGTGCCTCTGCGCCCCGAGCAGATTCACCGCATCGAGGGCGAGTTGGAGCCGGAGGCGGCCGCGGCGCGCTACGAGTCGGAGTTGCGCAACAGCTTTCGACTGGAAGGCGCCGAGAGCCCGCGCTTTGACCTGGTGGCCCTCGGACTCGGCAGCGACGGCCATACCGCATCGCTCTTTCCGCACACCGAGGCGATCCACGAGATGAGCCGCCTGGCGACCGCCAACCGCGTGCCGCAGCGCGACACCTGGCGCATCACGCTCACCTGGCCGGTCATCAACCACGCACGTTCGGTCTTCTTCCTCGTTGCCGGCGCGGAAAAGGCCGCCATCCTGCAAGAGGTGCTCACCGGGCCGCGCGATCCGGAACGGCTGCCCAGTCAATTGATATGGCCTTCCAGCGGTATACTTACCTTTATATTGGATAAAGCCGCAGCCGCGCTTTTACCCGCAACGGACGAAGAAGGCTGCGGAGTTTTAGAGAGGGAAAGATGATTCTGGCGGGCGACGTAGGTGGCACCAAGGTTCATTTGGCGCTGTATGACTTTATCGATGGAAAACCGGAATCCTCCCGCGACGAGCGGTATGCGGCCAAAGAGTATTCCGGGCTGGAAGAGATCGTAAGAGAGTTTCTCGGCGCACAGACGGTGACGGCGGCCTGTTTTGGCGTGCCTGGCCCGGTGCGCGACGGCCGGTTGCGCCTCACCAACCTTCCCTGGACGCTGGATAGCCGCGAGCTGTCAGTCAGCCTCGGCGTTAACCATGTCTTTCTCATCAACGATCTGGAGGCCAACGGCTACGGCGTGGACGAGCTGACTCCCGACCAGATCTACACGCTCAGCGAGGGTGACCCCAGCCAGATTGGCAATCGCGCGCTGATCGCCGCCGGAACCGGCCTGGGCGAGGGGCTTCTGATCTGGAACGGCCGCACTCATACGCCCTATCCTTCCGAGGGCGGCCACGCCGACTACGCGCCGCGCAACGAAGACGAGATCGACCTGCTGCGCTTCCTCAAACAGAAGTACAACGGGCGCATCAGCCAGGAGCGCGTGGTCACCGGCCCCGGCCTGACCAATATCTATGAGTTCCTGCGCGAGGTGCGCGGCGTGGACGAACCGAACTGGCTGGCCGGGCGCATGGCCGCCGAAGACCCCAACGCCGTGATTACCGAGCTGGCTCTTGCTGCCAAAAGCGAGATCTGCGAAAAGGCTCTGGATATGTTCGTCTCCGCCTATGGCGCGGAGGCCGGCAATCTGGCCCTTAAACTTCTTTCTGTGGGAGGCGTTTACGTGGGCGGAGGCATCGCTCCGCGCATCATCGAGAAGATCAAGGACGGCCGCTTCATGAAGGCCTTCACCGACAAAGGCCGGCTAAGTCAGTTGCTTGTGAATATGCCGGTGCGCATCATCCTCGATAGCCGCGCTGCGCTGCTCGGCGCAGCAGCTTACGCTGAAGGCCGCGCCGCGGAAATCAGCGGAATTTCCCCGCGCGCCGCCTCTGTCAAGTTCTAACTCGCGAGTTATCCGGCGAAACACAGAGGGCCAGCCGAAATCGGCTGGCCCTTCTGCTTACCTGATTAGGTCTATGTTTTGAAAGGGCACGACTTCAGTCGTGCCGCAATGCCGGAGGGAGCAGGGGGTTTCAACCCTCGCATAAAGCCAACAGAATCAATGCTGGCTTTAGCACCGGAGGGACGGCTTTCATACCCAATACGCCCTTAATCCTGTGCGATGCGCCAATAAACAATAGCGTTGTTGCGCGAGACAAAGCAGCAGGCATAGACTGCTTGTAATACTCCAGCCTATGTTCAAAACCGCGCGCTTCAAGGTTCACAATCCGTCACGGCACAAGAGCACGATGCTCTGGTACGCGATGACTCGCTATCACAACACCTTGAAGGATGTCCTCGAAAAGACACTGGCCATCCGAAACCTGCTTGAACAAGTCTCCGAACTCGACAAAAAAGAAAAACTTCGGCCCAACAAATTCAAACTCAGCAAATTGCTTTACACGATCGCACCACAAAATTGGGAACTTGCCCCTCTGCGTGACTATCTCATCGGCGATGCCTCTGCGATGCTGATGAGCCATCTGAACAAGACCTACAAGGGCGCGAACGAGTCTAACCCACCTACTGTCTCCAGCTTAAATGCAATGACTGACGCTGAGTTTCACAAGGCCTACAGCGACTTTACGGACCCGGAGGCAAAGCTCGCCATCAAACCGCAGCATCAGGAAAAGATCGACAAGGCTGCCGAGCGAGGCGAGACAAACGTCGCAAATCGTCTGAGCAAAATCTACGCGAATTGGGCCGCCTCCCGAGCTGCGGGTCAGGTGCTGCGTAAACTAGAAGGTGAACTGCCTCACCCCATCGAATTCACACGTAACGAGATTGGGCGGGGTTGCTTGCTTGCCTATTGCGACGGTAACTACTATCTGCTCGTCCGTCTATTCGCGCAAGATCATCGCTATTGTGAAAAGCGCGTTCTCAAAGAAGGATTCATCAATTGCAAAACAAAGGAACACATTGAAGGTAAAAAATATCCTGGAATGATTCTCCCTCTGGAACTGGGCCGCGAATTCCATGAGCGGGAATATCTCACGCATGGTTCCATCCAAAGCGCCAAGCTGATTGTGAAGCGGCGGGAAAAGCCAAACTCACAGCCGAAAGCCCTGGACTCAAAACCCGCCCCTTTTAACGCGGAAGACTACGATTTTTATGTTCACGCGGCCTTTGAGTTTCAGCCGACGCAGATCGAAACGGAGACATTCCTTGGCATCGACCGCGGCGCTGCCAAGATCGGCGCTGCCACCTTGATTGACCGACAGGGAAAGCCCCTTGAAACCGATCTCAATCTTAGCGGCGCAGCCTTTGGGGCGGAGATGCGGCGCTTTGAACAGCAGATCAAGCGAATTCAGAAACAGGGAAAACAGAAGTCACGCAAGTTTTCACTACGCGGCAAACGAGCAGATATCATTCTGGGAGAGTACGCCAACCGGATTGTTGCTATTGCCAAAGAGAATCGCTCACAGATTGTCATCGAGGCCATCAAGGGCGTGACAATGGGCAGATTTTTGAAACAAAGCCAATTCACCAAGCTAAAGCAGATGCTCACCTACAAGGCGGAGCGAGAGGGACTGCCAGCTCCTATCGAAGTTCCTGCGGCGTTCACTTCACAGACCTGCGCCAGATGCGGCCATAAAGATCCGGCCAATCGTCCAAAGAAAGATGCGGCTGGAAAAGCGATTCAAGATGTGTTTTTATGCACGGCTTGCGGTCATCATGCCAACGCCGATTCCAATGCGAGCCTGATTATTGCGCTGCGTGGGCTGCATCAGATTGAAAATGGTGGTAAATTCAAGAAGTTCGATCTCTTTCAACAATGGTTGAAGGAAATTATCGGCCGGGACGGCTCCTTTGCCCCAGGGCAGGTGAGCCCGTAGTTTCGCGGCCGGGTACTGGACGGATAGGCGAATGACGGCATCCTCACGGTTGCCGCGTAACCGACCATCCTCTGGTCCGAACAGCCGAGGTGCGTTACCGGAAGATATGAGTCTACCGGTTGGGCTTCGCCCTTGCACCGAATTTGAAAAAATGGACAAAACGTGATTTCTCAACGCTTGTATTCCCTCCTTTATCGAAGCATCAATGCGGCGAAGCAGTTTCCTGTCAGACAGTTAGGTGGAATCGGCTGTAGAAGGGCGTCCATTCACGGCTGACGGAAACGACCAGGCGCGGGTTAGGATGCTACGTGAGCTGTAGAAGGGCGTCCATTCACGGCTGACGGAAACCCTCCAATGCGCTGTACTACCCTTTCTCTCGTTGTAGAGGGACGTCCATTCACGGCTGACGGAAACGCAACGATGCGCCTGAGGTGAACAAGTAAAGTTGTAAAAGGGCGTCCATTCACGGCTGACGGAAACCTGTGCTGCGGTTATGCTACGTTGTGGTTTGTTGTAAAAGAGCGTCCATTCACGGCTGACGGAAACTTACTGCCGCGCCCCAGGACGAGCCTAGTTGTAGAGGGGCGTCCATTCACGGCTGGCAGAAACCCTTACTAGCGCAGAGGAATTACATTATGAGTTGAAAAGGGCATCCATTCACGGCCGGGTGCTTCAGGTCCCGCTTTTGGGACCTGGGAATCCTTGAACCCCATGGCGCGCAAGCGCCGTCTGCCCCACGCAGGTGGTTGCGTAAAATAACCCTCCACCGGCGCACAATGGCAGTAGTCGGTGGAGCGGGGATTGACTGACCACGGCCAACTGACCATTGAAAACCTGAACGGCCGGGAACAACCCTGACACTTTAGACCGGGCACATCCCTGACACTTTCTC
>Ga0224558_1004262_pt1 | contig 11243 bp, 10 predicted proteins | sample 714S32024metaG_FD_180682 | JGI IMG/M metagenome (GOLD analysis project Ga0224558, IMG submission 180682) | Peat soil microbial communities from Stordalen Mire, Sweden - 717 S3 20-24 | ecosystem: Environmental > Terrestrial > Soil > Wetlands > Peat | place: Sweden: Norrbotten County, Stordalen... | reverse complement strand
CGTCAGCTCGTCAATGCCGTCTGTCCCATGCACCACAAACGCCCTCTTGGCCCCCAGCTTCACCAGCGTGCGGCCCACCAGCAGCACGCGGCTTGGAGCCAGCACGCCGATCACCTGAATCCGCGCACCAGCCGGGTTCGTCAGCGGTCCGCAGAGGTTGAAGATGGTTCTGAAACCCAGCGCCCGCCGCAGCGGTCCCACAGCCTTCAACGCCGGATGATAGAGCGGCGCAAAAAGAAACATAAACCCGGTCTCGCGCAGGCACTCGACGGCCAGTTCCGGCCCCAGTTCGATGGGCACGCCCAGTGCTTCCAGCACGTCGGCCGTGCCGCAGCGCGAAGTGACCGCGCGGTTGCCATGCTTGGCCACCTTGGCTCCGGCAGCCGCCGCCACCAGCGCCGCGCCGCTGGAAATGTTGAAGGTCTGCGGCCCGCCGCCGCCGGTGCCGACAACATCCACCAGTTCGTCGCGCTCGGCCGTCGTGAGCGGCAACGGCGTGACGCGTTCGCGCATCACCTGGACAAAACCGGCCAGCTCCGGCGCTTGTTCGCCGCGCGTGGCCATCACGGTCAACAGTGCCGCGGTTTCCACATCAGGCACCGTGCCGGTCAGAATTTCTTCCAGAGCGTGAGCCGCCTGCTCGCGAGTCAACGCCGCGCCGTCTTCGGCCAGCGGCTTCAAAAGCTCTTTCAATGAGGCCATGCTTTCTATGATAACCACCTACGGAAGGAGCAGGAGCCTTCAGGCTCCTGAGAAGCAGACGCAGAAGCGATGGGCTTTACAGGCTGCGGAAAAACTTTCGTGTGGCTAGGTTTCGTGTCAGGGCACGACTTTAGTCGTGCCGCAAACCGTTTGGAATCAATACGGGCTTCAGCCCCGGAGGGATGTCCTTCATCGAAATTCCCTAAAATCAGCCTTTTTCCGCAGCCTGTAAAGCCCCGGGCTTTCCGCTCACAATCGAAACCGTGCCCGTGTCTGAAGGCCCATGCTTCCTCCGATCTGGGCATGAAGTATCATCGAAGCGATCAGGACGGTTTTTACCGGCATGAAGATTCACGAGTACCAGGCAAAGGGAATCCTTGCAAAGTACGGCGTGGCCGTGCCCAGGGGCGAAGTGGCCGGCACGCTGGCGGAGACCACTGCCATTGCCCGCAAGCTGTTTACCGAAGGCGCCAGCGCCGTTGTCGTCAAGGCGCAAATTCATGCCGGAGGCCGCGGCAAGGGCGGTGGAGTGAAGGTGGCCCACAGCCTCGAAGAGGCCGAATCGCTCGCCCGGCAGATTCTCGGCATGCAGTTGGTGACCCGCCAGACCGGACCCCAGGGCCAGAAGGTGCAGCGCCTGCTCATCGAGGAGGCCGCGGCCATCGATCGCGAGTTTTACCTGGGGCTCGTGCTGGATCGCACAGCGGGCAGGCTGGTTCTCATGGCGTCGCAGGCAGGCGGCATGGAGATTGAAGAAGTGGCAGCCAGAAGCCCCGAGGCCATCTTCAAGGAGACTATCGATCCGGTCGTGGGCCTGGGTGTTTGGCAGGCGCGCCGATTGGCTTTTGCGCTCGGTCTCCAGGGTGTGCAGGTCAACCAAGCCGTCAACTTCATGCAACGCCTTTACAAGGCCTACATCGAGACCGATGCGTCCCTGGTGGAGATCAATCCCTTCGCCGCGACCGTGGACGGCAGGCTGCTGGCGCTGGACGCCAAGATTACCTTCGACGATAACGCGCTCTTCCGCCATCCCGAGATCAAGGCGCTGCGCGATACTGCCGAGGAAGACCCGCTCGAAGTCGAGGCCAGCAAGTACGCCCTCAACTACATCAAGCTCTCGGGCTCCATCGCCTGCATGGTCAACGGCGCGGGCCTGGCCATGGCCACCATGGACATCATCGAGCACGCTGGCGGCAGCCCCGCCAATTTCCTCGACGTGGGCGGTAGCGCGACCCAGGAGCAGATCGAGCATGCCTTTGAAATCCTGCTTTCCGACGCCAACGTCAAGGCCATCTTCGTCAATATCTTCGGCGGCATTCTGCGCGTGGACCGGCTGGCCACAGGCATTGTCGCCGCCGCGCGCAACATGAAGGTCACCGTGCCCATTGTCCTGCGTCTGGAAGGCACCAACGTCGAGGAAGGCCGCCGAATTCTCAAAGACTCAGGCTTGAATTTCCAGGTTGGCGAAACCATGGAAGAAGCGGCAAGATTGGTGGTAAAAGCAGCTTCTAGCCAAAACGCAGCGGAAAGGAACTTGTAACTTGGCGCAGGCATTTCAAGACCTTACTGTTTGGCAGCGTGCGATGGAAATGACGGTTTGTATCTATGAACTAACCAAGACGTTTCCAAAAGATGAGATGTACGGCCTGACTCCGCAATTGCGCCGCGCCACCGTCTCCGTGGCAAGCAATATAGCCGAAGGACGAGGAAGAATGACCGATGGCGAATTCCGGCAATTTCTCGGAATTGCACAAGGTTCCACCTATGAAGTACAAACGCAACTTCTGGTGGCCCGGCGATTGAAGATTGGAAATGAAGAAGTGCTAAGCAGCGCGGAAGCTCTCTGCATCGAAACTTCAAAGATGCTCGGTGCCTTCCTCCAGTCTTTATTGATCCGGCGATTAAATACTGTCAGGGTGCCCCATCCATTTCCGCGTCTTTTGCGGAAATGGGTGGGAGACAGTGTCACTGTTTTCTTGCCGAATCAATAGGAGCTAGAGGCTAAAAGCTAGCAGCTAGGAGCTGTTTTTCAATGTCTGTGCTCGTCGACAAAAATACGCGGCTTATCGTGCAAGGTATTACCGGCAAGGAAGGCGCGTTTCACGCACGGAGTTGCGCGGAATACGGAACCACTGTGGTAGGCGGCGTGACTCCCGGCAAGGGCGGAAGCACCTACGAGAACTGGCCGGTCTTCAACTCGGTCGCCGAGGCCGTGGAAAAAACTGGCGCCAACACGACCATCATCTTCGTTCCGCCGCCGTTTGCCGCCGACGCCATTCTCGAAGCCGATGACGCGGGCATCCCGCTGATCGTCTGCATCACCGAGGGCATTCCCACGCTCGACATGGTGAAGGTGCGAGCCAGGATGGAGAACTCTCCGTCGCGGCTGATCGGGCCGAATTGCCCCGGCGTCATCTCGCCCGGCAAGGCCAAGGTCGGCATCATGCCGGGCCGCATCCACAAAGAGGGCTCCGTCGGCATTGTTTCCCGCTCCGGCACGTTGACCTATGAAGCCGTGTACCAGTTGACCCAGCGCGGCATCGGCCAGTCCACCGCCATTGGCATTGGCGGCGACCCCATCATCGGCACCACCCACATCGACGCGCTGCGCCTGCTGAACAACGACCCCGAAACCGAGGCTATCGTCATGATCGGCGAGATCGGCGGTTCGGCCGAAGAGGCAGCGGCGGAGTTCGTCCGGCAGCACGTCAAGAAGCCCGTCGTCGGCTTCATCGCCGGGCAGACCGCGCCGCCGGGCCGCCGCATGGGTCACGCCGGAGCCATTATCCGTGGCGGCCAGAGCACAGCCGCCGAAAAGATGAAAGCCATGACCGCGGCCGGCATTCACGTTGTCGCCTCGCCTGCCGAAATCGGCGCAACGGTGGCGCGAGTGATCGGGAAAGACTAGCTTCTAGCAGTTAGTGGAGTCCGCCACACAGATGGTCCTTTATGTTTTGAAAGGGCACGACTTCAGTCGTGCCGTAAACGACCCAAAATGAGATGGGCTCTAAAAATGTAGCGCCGGCCTCCCGGCCGGATGTAGTGCGGGCGTCCTCGCCCGCGCTTGTCCATGGCTATTGATCCGGCAACTAAATACTGTCAGGGTGCCCCATCCATTTCCGCGTTTTTTGCGGAAATGGGTGGGAATACGATGTCACTGTTTTCTTGCCGGATCAATAGTTACCAATTCATGCAGTCATGACGCTCGCTTTCAGCTTCTAGCTTCAAACATGAAGGCCACCGCAATGGTGGGTTTTCGTGCATAAGAGGCATTGCATCCTCGGAACTCTTCATTACTTTCCATCCAAGCCATCTTAGTATTCGCAAATCTTATCGGCCTCAACAGTGGCCGATGCCTTGCTATGGAAAGTCACGATGAAGGAATTGTGGACTGCTCAAGTGCATCTGCTCACGCCGCCGGTCGAGTTCGGCGATACGAAGTGCTGCACCAACGTCGTTGCCTGGGCTGACAGCGTGGAGGATTTCCACGCGCGCATTGCTGCCATTTTTGTCCGCCGTAACTGGTTGATTTTGAGTGTGCGGCAATGCAAGCGCGTTACCGAATGTACGGCCATGACCAAAGAACACGCCGAGCAGGTGAAGCGGGCGAGGATGGAGCCGGGCAGTTGCATCTTCGGAAGGCTTCAATACTATCCATCGAAACCGGCATAGCAGAGAACGGAGAGAGCCATGGTGAAGGTTGCACCCAGCATCGCATTCCATGGCTATGTGTTTGCGCGCACCGGCTATGGGACCGCGGCTCGCGCTTATGTGCATGCCTTTCAGAAGGCTTCCATCGACATGTCGGTGGCCAGCATGGATCGCTACAATCCGCATCCCGTTCTCGATCCGCTGGTGACTCCCTACCTAAACCGCCAAAACAGTCCTAAATTGCATCTATGTCATTCCGAGCCGCAAGGCTTTCAACATCTGCTGGATCTCTTCTCGCGGTTGGTCGTGCTCACGACATGGGAAGCCGATGCCTTGCCGCCGAGTTATGTGGACTCGCTCAACCAGGCAATGGAAGTCTGGGTGCCGTCCCGCTTTAATCTCGAAGTCTTTCGGCGGCAGCTCAAAATTCCCGTCTTTCAGCTTCCTCATCCCGTGCGCGCAATGTGTCCGCCATGCATCGAGGCGTCAGAGGTAGAAAAGCATCTGGGACTCAATGCCGACAGCTTCGTTTTTCTCAGCGTGGGAACCTGGCAGGAGCGCAAGAACATTCCAGCCGTTCTAGAAGCCTTTCTGCGCGCATTTCCCGATGAACCCAACGCCCGATTGATTCTCAAAACGTCATTTGTTTTTACGCATCCGTCGTTTGTGCGTGCTCAGGTCCAGGAAGCCATCCGGCGCGCCGCTCCCGCGCATCCCCGCGAGGCGATTGCGCGCATCATGGTGTGCCGGGGAAACTGGCCGGAGGAAAACATGGCGATGCTGGCGCGTCGGGCAGACTGCTATGTGTCGCTATCTCGCGGCGAAGGCTGGTGCTATCCGCTCTTCGACGCTGCCTGCAACGGCACGCCGGTCATTGCCACGGCTTATTCAGGTCCTATGGACTATCTTGATCCCCGCTATCATCGCTTGGTGCGCTACGAGCTGATGCCCGCCATTCAGAGGAATCAGACGGCGAATTTCGCTTTTACTCCCGACATGTCCTGGGCTGAGCCGGATGTCTTGCACGCCGCCGCGCTCATGCGCGATGTGTACGACCACCGGCAACAATCTATTGAACAGGCAAAAGAAGGCGCGCTTCTGCTCCAGAAAAAGTATGCGCCGGAAGCCGTCGGGCGCATGGCCAGCGAACGGCTATCGCAATTAGTGGAAGATCCTTGCCTTGATTTGGGTGCCCCGCCCGCGCTTCTCGCCCCGTGAAACGAAATTATGTTGTCAAAGAGCTAAGTGCTGCCTCTTACCACACCCGGCAAACCTTCTGGCTTACCATAGGCGCCGTCCGCTTGCAGCCAAAGCTCTTGGCAAACTCCGGCAAATCCGTCAGCACGGTATTGGCGCGGTACTCGTCCGGCGCGTGTGGATCGCCCTCGGCCTGCGTGCGCAGTTGCTCGGGCCGTGTCTGTGTGCACCACTGCTGCGCATACGCAATCCAGAAGCGCTGGTCCGGCGTGTAGCCTTCCGCCTTCGCCGACATGTCCACGTGCGCGATTTCGGCTGCGTCCTGCCAAGCCAGCCATGCCAGCCACGTTCCGCCCAGATCGGCCAAGTTCTCGCCCAGCGTGAGCTTGCCGTTCAGGTGAACGCCCGGAACCGCCTCGATGGCATCGAACTGCTTCACCGTGCAATCGGCGCGTTCGTTGAACTTCTGCTCGTCTTCCTTGCTCCACCACTGCTTCAGGTTGCCGTCCTTGTCGTACTGGCGGCCTTCGTCGTCAAAGGCGTGGGTTAGCTCGTGGCCAATGGTCGACCCCATGTCGCCGTAGTTGGCCGCATCATCCTCCTTGTCGCTGAAAAAGGGCGGCTGAAAGTAGCCGGCCGGGAAGTTCACGTTGTTCATCTGCGGGTCATAGTAGGCATTCACGGTGGGCGGCGTCATCAGCCACTCACCCTTGTCCACCGGCTTGCCAATCTTGGCCAAATCGCGCGCCTGGTCGAACCGGCGTACGCGCATCTGGTTGCCCAGGGCGTCGCCGCGCACAATCTCCACCTTCGAGTAGTCGCGCCACTTCTCCGGGTAGCCGATCTTGTTCATCACCGCGTGCAGCTTTTCTTTAGCTCGAATTTTGGTCGCGGCGCTCATCCAGTCCAGGCTGTCGATGTCCTTGTCCATAGCCTGCTCGATAGCCAGTGTCATCTCCTGAGCATGTTGCTTGGCCGCCGGCGGAAAGTAACGCGCCACATACTCCTCACCCAGCGCCTCGCCCAGTTCGCTGTCCACGCGGCTGGTGCAGCGCTTCCAGCGCTCCTGCTGCTTTTCCGCGCCGTTCAGCGTGTGCGCGTAGAAGTTCCAGTTCTCCTGGTCGAAGCTCTCCGGCAGGCTGGTTCCCGCATAGGCGTGCAGCAGGTGCCAGCGCAGATACGTCCTGATCTGGTCCAGCAGCGTATCGGCCACCAAGGCATTGAACTCCGCAAAGAATTTCGGCTCCGTGTCGTTCGCCTTGCCAGTGGCGGGCGCATGAGCGGCGGCCACATAATCGGCCAGCGCAAAGTGCGTCAGTTCCTTTGAGAACTTGAGAACATCTGTGGGATGATTCAGGTTTTGCGGGTCGCGTTGTTCGGTGATGGTCAGTGAAGCCTTGGCCAGCCGCGTTTCGATGGCCAGCACAATCTCGGCGTCTTTGGCGGCTTGCGCCTCAGGCTCGCCGGCCAGCTTGAAGATGTTGCGCACATGAACCACGTACTGCTGCCGCGTCTCGACAGACTTGGTGTCGGTGCGCGTGTAGTAGTCGCGCTCCGGCAGTCCCAGCCCGCCCGCGCTATAAAAGCTGATCACCGAGTTCGAATCGGCAAAGTCCTGACTTGACCCCATGCCAAAAAAGGCATTCACGCCGATGGCGTGAAGATGCGCCAAGAGCTCCGGCAGTTGCTGCACCGTTTTCAGCTCGGCAATGCGGTCCAGCTCCGGCTGCAGAGGCGTCAGACCCAGCTTGTCGATCATGACCGTATCCATGCAGCTTGCGTACTCGTCACCGATTTTCTGCTCGTTCGCGCTCCGCGGTTGTGCGTTGACGTTGCGGCTAGCCGCGGGCACGGCGGCTTCTTCCAGAATCTGCCTCATGTGCAAGCGGTTCAGCTCCATCAGTTCCGTAAAGCGGCCATAGGAGGCCTGGTCCGCAGGTAGCGGATTACGCTTGAACCAGCCATTGCAACTGAAGCGGTAGAAATTCTCGCAAGGGTCCACCGTCTTATCAATCAGCGAGGGATCGAAGACCCGCAACTCGGTAGGAACAGGCGCAGCAGAGGGCGTTGAGGTCTGGCAAAACGCAGGAGCCGCGGCCAAAATCAGAGCAAGTGAAACTGAGCAGCAAGAGGGTGAAATGGCTATACGAAACATGCCAAAACTCTACCAGATTCAGCTTCGCGAGCGACAAGCTTCACGATCTCCACGGCCATTATTGATCCGGCCCGCAAATACTCGCATTCCGTGCCTATCCTTTTCCGCGTCTTTTGCGGAAAAGGGTGGGAAGTGATGTCACTGTTTTCTTGCCGGATCAATAAGTGTCAGGGCACGACTTTAGTCGTGCCGTAAGTGCAATAAACAAACGTGGGGCTTTAGCCCCTGAGGAAGTGCTTGTTCTTCAGTGCCATCAGCGAAACCGCCCTCATCACCACGGCCATTACAATAAAGACGAAATCAAAATTCTTCCGAGGAGCAAAAACGCCGTGGCGCAACGCACCTTTAGTATCGTCAAGCCGGACGCGGTCCGCAAAGGTTACACCGGGGCCATTCTGGCCGAGATCGTGAAGGCCGGTTTCCAGATCGTGGCCATCAAGAAGCAATCGATTTCCAAGCAGCAGGCCAAAGGCTTCTATGCCGTCCACGCCGGGAAGCCCTTCTTCGACGGACTCTGCGAGTTCATGTCTTCGGGTCCGCTGTTTCTGATGGTTCTTGAAAAGGACAACGCCATCGCCGACCTGCGCAAGCTGATGGGCGCGACCAACCCGGCCAACGCCGAAGAAGGAACGATTCGCAAGCAGTTCGCCGAATCGATTTCCGAGAACGCCATCCACGGCTCCGACGCCGAAGACACCGCCGCCTTCGAGATTGGCTACTGGTTCGCGGGCTACGAGCTGATTTAGTATCGTAACCGCGTGATTAAGTTATTGCATGAAGGTAGCGTCGGCCTCCTGGCCGGCTGTAGTGCGGGCGTCCCCGCCCGCGCTTGTCCACGGCTGATTACCAATTCATGTAGTCATGACACTTGTGATTTCCCGGAGACGCGAAATGCCCATTGCGAAACAAGCTGCCAAAGGAACTGGCGAAGGACAATTCAGCAAGGTTCCTGCAGTCACGCTCGTCTTCTGGATCATCAAGATCTTCTGCACGACCCTCGGCGAAACCGGTGGCGATGCCGTCACGATGTCGATGAATCTCGGCTATCTGGTTGGCACGGTAATTTTCGCCGTGATCTTTCTGGTTGCGGTCGCCGCGCAGGTCTCCGCCAAGCGCTTCCATCCGTTTCTTTATTGGACAACAATCATCGCAACCACCACGGTCGGAACCACCATGGCCGACTTTGCCGATCGCTCTCTGGGCATCGGCTACCTGGGCGGAAGCCTATCGCTGCTTTGCCTGCTGCTGGCCTCGCTTGGCGTATGGCGTTGGACCCTGGGATCTGTAGCGGTGGACACCGTGAGTTCGCCCAAGGCTGAAATGTTTTACTGGGGAACGATCATGTTTTCTCAGACCCTCGGCACAGCTCTTGGCGACTGGACGGCAGATAGCGAGGGGGTAGGCTATCTCGGCGGGGTGGCCATCTTTGGCCTGCTACTTGCGGTTGTCGCGGCATGCCACTTCTGGACAAAGATTCCGAAGACCGTGCTCTTCTGGACGGCTTTCATCCTGACGCGGCCGCTGGGCGCCGTGGTGGGCGATTTTCTCGATAAGCCGCTGGCGCACGGCGGGCTCAACCTGAGCCGCTATTCCGCTTCCGCTACGCTGGTTGTGCTGGTGATTGCCTGCATTCTGATCTTTCCGCAGCGGGCAGGAAAAGCGCGTAGCACTGAAGACAAAGTTGGCTGATGAGGATCCCCGGTCTCGATTCTGAGATCAGGGATGCTCATCATGCGGCATGGTTACTTGGAATCGGGCGCGGGTGCGCCGGTCAGCGCCTTCAAGTCGGCAACGAGCTTGGCGATTGTGTCACTGAAGTTTTTGTCGCGAGTTTTTTGCAGGCCAGTGAACTTTATGGGCTCATAGATTGTCCACAGCGTAGTCTGAGTCTTTGGGTCCAGCAGAACCAGCTTGAAATGCCAATCATCCGTATCTGAAATCACTTCCACTTCCAAAATCAGATCGGAATCCGCAGGGGCAGTTACAAGCTCATAGCGTCCGCAACTCTTGAGGGCCGCGTACAACTCGTTGTACATACGATCCGGTTTTCCGCCAAATACCCGCAAACTCAAATTGGCCCCCTCGCCGATGTTGGCGATGAAAATCTTCTTTGCCGTGAAGATTTGCGAAGGCAATGGAGCCGCGGGGGCTACGTTCGCCGCCTGCGCAAACGCGGCGACGGTTGTGGGCAGGATCATTGCAAATCCAAGAAACGCTACAGACAGTCTGATTTTGAGCATGATTTTGAATTCCCTCTCTCTTCTTCAACACGAAATCCAAAAATTTCACGCGGGAGAAATGCAGTCTTGCCAAATCAATTTCCAAACAGATCGTCGATCTTCGCTCGCAGGGCATCCATCTCGCTTCGCAACTCCGCCACGGTCGTTTCCAACTGCGCGATGCGCTCGTCATGGTCTGCAATGAGGGCTGTATCCAACTCCGCACTCTGCCCAGCCTCGCGCCGCGTGGAAGCTGGCTCGGACGCAAAAGCAGCCGCAACCGACTCGACCGGTCCGGAAAGCAGATGCGCGTAGCGCGGCTCCTTGGTACCCGGCTGGCGCGGCAAAACGGCCGCCAGCGGTGGTGTGCGCTCCATCAGCTTTTGCAGAGCCGCCAGCACCTCGCCAATCTCATCGAAGTGTTGCAGCCGCTCGGTCCTGCCGCGCAGCTCGCCGGGAGTCTGCGGCCCGCGCAACAGCAGTGCGCAGACCAGCGCCGTCTCCGCGCGGCTGAAGTTGAAGGCCTCGCCCAGCCAGTGCTCGTACTTGGTCACGCGCCCGTCGGCCGAGCGCGCACGCCCAGCCAGTTGAAGATCTTCCAGGCCATGCAACGCCTGCCGCACCTCATCCTCGTCCAGGTTCATCACCGGCTCGCGGTTTGAGCGCTGATTGCAGGCATTGATGAGCGCATTGAGCGTAAGCGGATAGTAGTCCGGCGTGGTCACTTCTTTTTCAACCAGCGCGCCCAGAACGCGCGCTTCAGCGGCGGAAAGCACAATCGGGTCAGTCAAAGGCATGTCTTCATTTTGCCATTGTTGGCCGGTATCTCGCCCCGGCAGCCTATGATGAAAGCCCGGTTTTAAAAGGGGTACGGCTTCAGACGTGCCGCATGAATGTAGCGCCGGCCTCCCGGCTGGCTGTAGTGCGGGCGTCCCCGCCCGCGCTTCTCCATGCTATGACCAATTCATGTGGTCAACTCCTCACCCGGACAAAGAAAAGCCCCGCTCAAGTCTGGCTTGAACGGGGCTTTTCTTGTACCGCGATGCTTTTCTACCGCCGACCCTGGATCGTCTTGGCGCCGGACTTTTTGGCGGCGCGTTTGGCGGCGTGGGCGAACATCTCCTTGCCCATGGGCGACATGTTGATGCCGATCTGGATGGCCAGGTTGATGACGTTGCCGACGCCCCAGTAAAGAGCCAGACCAGAGGCAAGGTGCCACAACATGAAGCCGAACATTATCGGCATCATGATGGCCATCATCCGGCGCTGATTGGGGTCCATGCCCGGCGAAGGCGTGATGTACTGCATCAGGAACATGC
>Ga0224558_1004260_pt1 | contig 11258 bp, 10 predicted proteins | sample 714S32024metaG_FD_180682 | JGI IMG/M metagenome (GOLD analysis project Ga0224558, IMG submission 180682) | Peat soil microbial communities from Stordalen Mire, Sweden - 717 S3 20-24 | ecosystem: Environmental > Terrestrial > Soil > Wetlands > Peat | place: Sweden: Norrbotten County, Stordalen... | reverse complement strand
CGTGCCGGGCTCTTTGAGCTAGTCGCGGATGGGCGCGTGACGCGAACCCGGTAGCTGCATTAGGACTTGCGACCGTTGGCGGGCGTCTTGGCCGGTACCGTTTGCTTGCGTAGCGGTACAATCGCTCCGCTGCCTGGCGCGGCTTGCTGGAAGTGCGTCAGCATCTCCGTGCGCACATACTCCACAAAGCTCTGCATCTGGCGGTTCATCTCTTCCATGCGCTCGCGCATCTGCAGGATGATGCCGATACCGGCGATGTTCACGCCCAGATCGCGCGACAGGTTCAGGATGAACTCCAGTCGCTCCAGATCTTCGTCGGTGTAGAGGCGAGTGTTGCCCTCCGTGCGCGACGGCTTCAGCAGGCCCTCGCGCTCATAGAGGCGCAGCGTCTGCGGATGAATGTCGTACATCTCGGCCACCGCCGAGATCATGTACGCGCCTTTTGATTTACGTCTTGCAGCCATTGTCTTATCGACCTAAGCAGCGGGCTGAATGTCTTTGATCTGTGCCTGATCGATGCCGAGAAGATCACAAACCTTCTGTCTGTTTTCCAGATCTCCAAAGAAATATCGTCTTGGGCAAATCCGGTCTGGCTTCAAAAAGTCCATCCACACATAAAGGTCGATCCGTTTCTTCTCTTCGCGAATGCGGCCTGCGGAAAACTTTTCACAAGTACGATCAAAACATCCGTGCAGAGGATCCTCGTAGCCCGTAAGAACGCGGTCCAGATCTTCAGGTTTTGCACTGGTATCGTGATTCACTAAAAGCAAAAAATTCAACAACTGATGATTGGAATTCACGCTGTCAAACTGTTTAAACGCAGTATGAACGGCGTTGCTGATTCGATTAAAAATCGGATCGGGCCGCAATCCACCGACCAATTCGCCCGGAGTGGAGTCTTTGAGTTGATCCTCAAGCCAGGAGTCTCTCTGGAAGGATTTGACCTCACACAACGCGACTTCCACACCATCCCGCGATAAACGAAAATCAGGCGTTTTCCAATCACGCATCTCGCGCTTGGCAAATGCCCCAACTTCAAAACCCTTGCTTTGCCAATGGCCTAGCGCCAATGCTTCATCGGAGGAAAGCTTCAAAAACCGATACGCATGAACTCCACGCAGTCCGTGGCTAAAGTCGTATTCAGGCCTCATATCATCGTCATTCATTGATGATTCCAGCTTAGCGCTCTGACTCATATTGGAACCTCTCCGTAGGGGTAGCCTTCCTTGCGCTGATAATTCGAATACGCTCCTTACGCTCAGTGTGTACCACTAATAAGACTTTGTCCAACAAAGACCGGCCAATGACAATCGAACGTGATTCATCCTCTGAGTGGAGTTCATCGGGAATGGTAATGGCAAATGGATCCTCGAAAACGGTCTTTGCTTCCCGGAAGTCGATTCCATGAACGCGAATATTTCGAGCTGCCTTAGCGTCATCCCATTCAACCAATTCATCTTGCAATCGACCACCTATCTTTGCTCATAGCTTATCAAACGGCGTCTCTCCCCCAAAAGCACCAGACTTACCGCGTCCGTCCTAGAGCTTGTCAAACAGCGACACGCGCGGGTTCTCATTGTTCAGCTTGGCCAGCTCGCGCATGATCTCGCGGCTGCGCTCGTCGGCAAGGTGCGGCACTTTGACCTCGACGGTCACAATCTGATCGCCGCGAATCCCCGGTCGTTGTGCGCTTTCGACGCCGCGCTCTCTCATGCGCAGCTTCTGTCCGCTTTGCGTGCCGGGAGGAATCTTCAACTGCGCGCGGCCGTCGATGGTGGGCACGTCCACCTTGGCTCCCAAAGCGGCCTCCGGCACGGTCACCGGAACGGTCAGGTGAATGTCGTCACCCTCCCGCGTAAAGACCGGGTGCGCGCTGGCGCGGACGATGAGATACAGGTCGCCGGCCGGGCCACCGCCTACGCCCGCATTGCCCTTGCCCGGCAGGCGGATGCGCTGCCCGTCGCGCGTGCCAGCCTTGATGCGGAACTCGACGGCTTCCACGCGGTTGATGACGCCCTCGCCGTGGCAGGTGGAACAGGCATTGGAAACGTGTCCCGTGCCATGACATTCCGGGCAGGAGATATTGAACTTCATGCGCCCGCCCATCTGCGTCACATGTCCCGTGCCGTTGCACTCCGGGCACGGCGTCAGCCCACCAACGAAGGATTGGCCGTTGCAGGCAGGGCAGGTCTCCTGGCGATGCACCTGGAGTCGCGCCTGGCCGCCGCGAATGGCCGTCCAGAAGTCCACCGTGGCCTGATATTCAAGGTCTGTGCCCCGCTGCGGGCCGTGCGGCGAATCGTGCTGTGCGCCGGAAAACATATTGGAAAAAATGTCCTTGAAGCTTCCCCATGAGGCCGAACCCGCGCCCGCCTGCTGGCCCGGATGCTGCCCCGGCCCGCTCTGGAAGCCGGTAAAGTCAAAGCCGCCAAAGTCCACCGGCGTGCCGCGCCCGCCGCCCTGCTGCTGTGATGCATACGCCGCAGCCTGCGCCGGGTCGATCTGGTCGGAGTAGAAGCCGAGCTGGTCGTATATCTTGCGCTTTTTCTCGTCGCTGAGAACGTCGTTGGCCTCGGAGATTTCCTTGAATTTCTCTTCGGCGCGCTTGTCTCCGGGATTGACGTCAGGATGATACCGCCGCGCCAGCTTGCGGAAGGCTTTGCGAATCTCCGTCGAGGTCGCCGTCTTCTTCACGCCGAGCGTGGCGTAATAATCCTTGTTTGTGGTCGTCGGCATAATCTGTCTGAACTCGTTTTCTTGCTACCTAATCAGCATTCTAAGCTTGACGCGCTGGAAAGCCGTCATTCAGGTCCGTTTTTCGCGTGATCTTTTCCTGGTTTCGGCCTGCAGTCCCGCGTCCGGCCAGGAACGAGAGAACGGGCTACCTTTATACTGAGATGTTTGCAGAATTGAAAAAAGTCGGGCCGGGAAACGGCGCGACAAGTCCCAGCGGCAGGTCTTCGTCGCGGGGGCCAGGAGGAGCAGTTTTGGCGCAGGCGGAGATTGGCATCATCGGCGGCAGCGGGCTTTACTCGATGCCCGGATTCACAAACGTGCGCGAGGAGCGCGTGGAGACGCCTTTCGGCGAGCCCTCGGAGGTCTTTGTGCTGGGCGAGCTGGAAGGGCGTAAAGTGGCCTTTCTGGCGCGGCATGGGCGCGGCCACCGCATCCTGCCCTCGGAGCTGAACTTCCGGGCCAACATCTACGCCCTCAAGAAGTTGGGCGTCGGTCGCATCCTCTCGATTTCCGCCGTTGGCTCGCTCAAGGAAGAGCATAAGCCCGGCGACTTCGTCATTCCCGACCAGTTCATTGACCGGACCAGCAAGCGCGTTTCCACCTTCTTTGGCGAGGGCATCGTCGGCCACATCTCCTTTGCCGACCCGGTCTGCGCCGTGCTGGCGAAGGCCGCCGCTGAGGCTTGCGCCAAAGTGGGCGTCGCGGGCCATCTGGGTGGAACTTACGTGTGCATGGAAGGGCCGCAGTTCTCCACCCGCGCCGAGTCGAATCTCTATCGCAGTTGGGGCGCGGATGTGGTCGGCATGACCAACCTGCAGGAGGCCAAGCTGGCGCGTGAGGCGGAGATTTGCTACACCACCATTGCCATGGTGACCGATTACGATTGCTGGCGCGTGGGACACGACGCCGTCACCATCGAGGAAGTGATCGCCGTTTCGCATCACAACGCCGAAAACGCCGCCAAGGTGGTTCGGGCGGCGGTGGCCGCGATTCCTGCCGAGCGCACCTGCGCCTGCGCCTCAGCGGCCAAGTACGCCGTGATGACTCAGCCGGACCGGATTCCGGCGGCGGCGAAAGAGAGGCTGAAGTTGCTGTTTGGGAAGTATCTCGGCTAGGTCTCTGACAACATAATTTCGTACCTTGAGTTCGTCGTTTCCCAGGTCCCAAAATCGGGACCTGGGGCACCCAGTTCTGATACATTTTCGGGCGAGTTGAAAGAAGGAAGATTCATGGCGATTACCGTAGTCGGCAGCGTGGCTTTTGATTCCATTGAAACACCGGCGGGAAAGCGCGAGCGCTGCCTGGGCGGCGCGGCGACGTATTTCTCGCTTTCCGCGAGTTTTTTCACCGATGTGCGCGTGATCGCCGTCGTTGGCGAGGACTTTGGCAAACGGCAGGAAGCGGTCTTCGATGCGCGCAAGATCGACACGCGCGGCATTGAGCGCACCAAGGGCAAGTGCTTCGCCTGGGAAGGTTCCTACATGGACGACCTGAACGAGGCCAAGACGCGCACGACGGAGCTGAATGTCTTTGCCTCCTTCGAGCCGAAGATTCCCGACTCCTACCGCGACTCGAAGTTTCTGTTTCTGGCCAACATCGATCCCGTCTTGCAGCGGCGCGTGCGCGACGAGATGCCGGATGTGAAGCTGGTCGGCGGCGACACCATGAATTACTGGATCAAGGATCATCGCCCGGCGCTGCTGGAAGTTTTGAAGGGCCTGGACATCCTGCTCATCAACGACACCGAGGTCCGCATGTTGGCCGGTAAGGACAATCTGCTCCAGGCGGCGCGCGCTGTGCTGGCGCTGGGGCCGCGCGCGCTGGTGGTCAAGCACGGCGAGTATGGGGCTACGCTGTTCCATGGCGCGAAAAGTGCGGGGCGCTCCTTCCGGGCTCCGGCGATGCTGCTCGAAGAGGTGATTGACCCGACGGGCGCGGGCGACAGCTTTGCCGGCGGATTTTTCGGCTATCTGGCTTCGCAGCCGGAGCTGACTCCAGCCGCTTTCCGACGTGCCATGTTCTACGGCAGCGTGATGGGCTCGTTCGCTTGCGAGTGCTTCGGCACCGAGCGGCTGCAGAAGCTCACGCGCAAGGAAATCGACGAACGTTTCACCGTTTTTCGCGAGTTGACGCACCTTGACTGAACGTTCCATCTGTCGCGTGAAGGGCTGGGAGTGGCTGGCGGTGGTGGCCTCCTGCGCCGTGGCTTCGCTGGCCGCGCTGGCCTGGAGCTGGCGGCACGGAGCCATGCTCAACTACGGCGACGCGCTGGCCCATCTGCACATTGCGCGGCGCATTCTTGATGCGCGCCTGCCTCGCCTGAGCGAACTCGGCTCGGTCTGGCTGCCGCTGCCGCATCTGCTGCTGTTGCCTTTTGTGCAGAAATATAGCTGGTGGGCCAACGGTGTGGCGGGCGCGATTCCGTCGGCGCTGGCCTACATGGCCTCTTGCGTGGGCATTTACCGGTTGGCGCGGCGCTGGCTTGCGCCCACGGCCTCGGCGCTGGCGCTGGCTTTTTTCGCGCTGAATCCCAACCTGCTTTATCTGCAAACCACGGCCATGACCGAGCCGCTGTTTCTCTGCGAAATGGTCTGGGTTGCGGTCTGGCTGGTGGAGTGGCGCGCGCGTCTCGACGAAGAGATTGCGGCTGCCGAGACCAACCATGATCTCCGTGCCCCATCCTTGCGCTTTTTTCCTGGCGCAAGGGTGGGAAGCCTCAACCGCTTGCAATGGCTGATTGCGCTGGCGCTGATTGCCGCCGTTTTTACGCGCTACGACGGCTGGATCATGGCTTTCATCGCCTGGACGTGCATGGGCCTCGTGCTCCTTCGTCGCGGCCAGTTGCATTCCTGGAGCTTCTGGCTGGCCAGCGTGCTGGTGGTGGCTGCGCCGGTGGTGTGGTTCGTCTATAACGCCGTGTGCTTCGGCGATTGGCTCTACTTTTCGCGTGGACCGTATTCTGCTCTGGCGATTGAGATTCGCACGGCCTCGCATGGCGGCGGTCCACCGCATCCGGGCTGGCACAATCCCTGGGTTGCCGAGCTGTTCTTCGTCAAGGTCGCCGAGATGGATGCGGCGGCGGCGGCGTGGGGCAATGTGCTGTTGGCCGTGAGCCTTATGGGAACGGCGTGGGCTTGGCTGCTGATGCATCGGCGCGGACTGACTTGGGCGCTGCTGCTCTGGTTCCCGATTCCGTTTTATGCCTACTCGGTGGCCTACGGATCGGTGCCCATTTTCCTGCCGCCCTGGTGGCCGCACTCCTGGTACAACACGCGCTACGGGATGGAGATGCTGCCGGCCTTTGCGCTGGGGGTGGGCTTCGCGGCGCACTTTGCGCTGGCCGCCGTGCGGGAATTCAAGCCGCGAGAGGTTACGCCGCGCTGGGTGCGTACGGCGGCGGGCGTGCTGTTTGCCGTGGTGATCTTGAACGCTGCCGAGATGGTGCGCGAGCGGCCGCTGGTCTACGTCGAAGGAACCAAGAATGTGGCCTCGCGGCGCAGCTTCGAGCAGCAAATTCCTCCGGCCTTGCGTGCTCTGCTGGCCGAGCGTCCTGGAGACACGGTGCTGATGGGAACATCGGTCTATCCGAGTCTTGTCGCGCTGACGGGAATCCCTTTTCGCCAGACGATCAACGAGAGCGATCTGTACATTTATTACGAAGCGTTGACCGCGCCCGCCGCTCATGCGGCCATCGTGCTGGCCTTCGACGGCGACGAGATCGACACGGCGGTGAAGGCGCATCCGGAGGGCCTGACGGCTGTGGGTCGCTTCACGCAGAACGGGCAGGAACCGGCAACGCTTTACGTCTCGAATCGCTTTAGAGCGGAACCACAGTAGGTGTGGCCTAATGAAATCCACGAAGGTCGCCGCTCCCTGCTGGTCGCGTCGACTCGAGTGTTTCGGCTTCGTGATATAGCAACTGTGGTTTCGCTCTAAGCGGTGATAGCATCGGGCAAGGAAAGACCATGAGCATGACGCTGACACAATTCGGGCCGCCCTTCGCTTTCAACTGGCTGCAACAGATGGTGGTGGTGAACGGCGCCGTGGGCCGCCTGCTGGTGGCCTGCCTGCTGGGCGGGGCCGTGGGGCTGGAGCGGGAGATCAATCGCAAGGCCGCCGGCGTGCGTACCAACCTGCTGATCTGCATGGGCAGTGCGTTTTTTACGCTGCTTTCGGCCGTGCTGGCCGGCGACGGCAACCCGGACAAGGGGCGCGTGGCCTCGAACATTGTGCAAGGCATTGGCTTTCTGGGCGCGGGGCTGATTCTGCACAACCGCAGCCGGGTCAGCGGTCTGACCAGCGCGGCCAGCATCTTTGTGGTGGCCTCGATCGGCATGGCCTGCGGCGCGGGCCTGTATGGAGCGGCGGCGGTCGGAACGGTTATCGTCATTGTGGCGCTGGAGGTGGTGGGCCTGCTGGAACGGCGCGCCAATTTGAAGCTTTATCCGCTGGTGTACGAGGCGCGCGGCCGCGACCAGACGCAGATGATGGAGTCGATCCTGGCCGCGATGGACAAGGCGGGCGAGCGGCTGACCGGCGTCGAGCATGACGCCATCGGCGAGTTGCAACGGGTGAGCTTTGCGCTGACCGCAACCAAAAAACAACATGAGCGGCTGCACGGAAAGCTGCTCGGCGAGCCGGCCATCGACGCGCTGCTTACCTTCCGCGATCCGGAGGAAGATTGATTCGTTTTACAAAGGCTCACGCCTGTGGCAACGATTTTTTGATTGTGACCGAAGAGGCCGCGGCGGGCCGCGACCAGGCCCAACTGACGCGGCATCTCTGCGCGCGCCACACCGGCATCGGCGCCGACGGCGTCGAGTATTTTGCCTGGACCGGCCTCCGCTCCGGCCGCATTTGCCTGCGCAATGCAGACGGCTCCATTGCCGAAATCAGCGGCAACGGCACGCGCTGCGTGGCGGCGTGGATGGCTCTCGAGCGCGGCTTTGTGCCGGGCGACAATCTGGAGATTACGACCGATGCGGGCCTGCGCGTCTGCCACGTCAACGCCCTGAAAGCCGAAGGCAAATTCACCGTGGAAGTGACCGCCGGCATGGGCGTTCCCACGTTTGAAAAGCACAGCGTCAAGCTGGCCAATGAAATGTGGGCCGCGGGCGTTACGGTCTCCACCGGCAATCCGCACTTCGTCATTCTGGTGGACAACGCCGAGTTCAACGTGGGCCGGAAAACCTGGCGCGAGATCGGCGCGGAGATTGGCGTTCACGCCGACTTCCCGCATCAGACCAACGTCGAATTTTTCCGCATCATCAGCCCCACCGAGATTGAGATTCGCATCTTCGAGCGCGGCGTCGGGCCGACGCAATCCTCCGGCACTGGCAGTTCGGCCTGCGCCACGGCGGCCATCGGCGTTCACGGCTGCCAGTCGCCGCTCAGGGTCGTTGCTCCCGGCGGCGCGCAGACCATCGAGTGGGCAGGGCAGGGCACGGAGTTGCGGCTGACCGGTCCGGCGTCTTTGATTGCCCGCGGCGAGGCATGGCCAGCATGACCGCCCTGCTCAAACCGCATATCGTTCCGGCCGATTCTTGTGTGACCGTGGTTTCTCCTGCCTCCACGCCGGAACCCGAGCGCGTCGAGCGCGGATTTGCGGCCTTGCGCGCTCTTGGCTATGCGCCCGAGGCCTCCGCGTATCTGCTTGCCAGCGGACCGCTCTACTTTGCGGGTACGCCCGAGATGCGGCTCGACGATCTGCATCATGCCTTCGCCGACGAGCAGGTGCGTGCCATCTTCGCGACACGCGGCGGCTACGGATCGAATTATCTGCTCGACGGGCTGGATCTTGACCTGATTGCGGAGAATCCCAAGCCGTTTATCGGCTTCAGCGACCTGACCGCGCTGCACCTTTGGCTGCTCGACCAGATTCAGTTGCCGGCCTTTCACGGGCCGATGCTCTCGGCGGATTTTGCGCGTGAAAACGGCGTCGATCTGCCCAGTCTGCAAGCGGCCTTGAGCGGCAAGCCTTACACGGTGGGCGTGGCGGAGGGCCTGCGTCCGTTGCATCCCGGCATAGCTCGCGGCACGCTTTACGGTGGCTGCCTCAGCATTCTGGTTTCTCTGCTCGGCACGCCCTATGAGCCGCAGACCGAGGGCAAGCTGCTCTTTCTTGAGGACGTGGGCGTCAAGCCTTATCAGCTTGATCGCATGTTGTGGCAATTGCGTGCGGCGGGCAAGCTGGAAGGCGTGCCCGGTATCGTCTTCGGCGAGATGCTGAATTGCACTTCGCTGGGCGCGCCGCCCGAGTTGCTTGTCGAGGTGATTCAGCACGCCTTCGAGGACTTCACCGGACCCATCGCCATCGGCCTGCGCAGCGGACACGTTTCGCGCCAAAACGTGACCTTGACTCTGGGCGTTGAGGCCGAGTTGACGGTCCGCGATGAAGCGCGTCTGCACATGATCGAGCCAGCAGTGGTGAAATAGAAGCAGGGAATAGGGAATACGAATCAGTGACTAAAACACCAGACAATCAACACGCATCGGACAAAACGGGCGGTGGCGCAATGAATTCGTCGCCCCGGCACATTCATTTAAGCGGCATTTGCGGCACGGCGATGGCCTCGCTGGCCGGGCTTTTGCAGTTGCAGGGCCACCGCATCACCGGCTCGGACAAGGCGGCCTATCCGCCCATGAGCGACCTGCTTGGCGAGTTGGGCATTCCGATCCTGGAGCCCTACGCCGAGACGAATCTCGATCCCGCGCCGGATCTGGTCGTGATCGGCAACGCTCTCTCGCGCGGCAATCCGGAGATCGAACGCATCCTCGACGAGCGCATTCCCTTCACTTCGATGGCGGCTCTCCTGCACGATGAGTTCCTCCGTGGGCGCGAGTCGCTGGTGGTCGCCGGTACGCACGGCAAAACCACGACGACCAGCATGTTGGCCTGGATCTATCAGGTGGCAGCGCGCGAGAACCCGGCGCTGGAGCCATCGTTTCTGGTCGGCGGCGTGGCGGAAAATTTTGGCTCCAGCTTTCAGCTCCGGCCCACGCGCACCTTCATCGTCGAGGGCGACGAGTACGATACGGCCTTCTTCGACAAGGGACCGAAATTCCTGCACTACTTTCCCGATGCGTTGATTCTGACGCACGTCGAGTTTGATCACGCCGATATTTATGCGAACTTGGATGCTGTGAAGACGGCCTTCAAGCGGCTCGTGAATCTGGTTCCGCGCCGCGGCTTGATCGTGGCCTACGATGGCAACGCGAACGTGAGCGAGTGCGTCGCGGGCGCGCTCTGCCGCGTCGAGCGCTACGGATTTTCTGACGCTTCCGAGTGGCGCATTCAGAATCTGCATTACGAGGGCGGCCTCACGCACTGGGAAGTTTGGCGCGCGGGGGCATTGTGGGCCGAGCTGAAGATGAGCCTCGTCGGCGAATACAACGCGCTGAACGCCACGGCTGCCGCGGCTCTCGCTTTCGGCCAGGGCGTCGGCAAAGAGGCCATTGTCGCGGCTCTCGCGAGCTTCAAAAGCGTGAAGCGGCGGATGGAAGTGCGCGCGGTCGTTGGCGGCGTCACGGTCATCGAAGACTTTGCGCATCATCCCACGGCCATCCGCGAAACCCTCCGCGCGCTGCGTTCCGTGTATCCGAAATCGCGGCTGTGGGCTATTCTGGAGCCGCGTTCGAACACGCTCCGGCGCAAGGTGCTGGAAGCGGATTTGATTCAGAGCTTGCGACTGGCCGATCGCGTCGTGTTGGCCAGTGTTTACCAGCAGCAGCGCATTCCGGAGGCCGAACGGCTGAACCCGGCCGAGGTCGTCGCGGCGCTCAATGCAGCCGGAACCCAAGCCGCGCTTTGCTCGGATGTCGAGACGATTCTGAAGGAAGTTGTGCCGCAGGTCGAAGACGGCGACGTGGTGGCGATTCTCTCCAACGGCGGCTTTGACGGCATCTATGAAAAGTTGCCCGCGCGGCTCCGCGAACGACAGGGCTGAGGGCTTAAAACTCCATGATTTCTTCATTTTTAGCGCTTGTCGTCATTGTCGTTCTCAGCATTCCCTCGGCGATCATCTTCATTCCCCTGGCCATGATTACGGGCGACATCATGCCGCTTTATCGCGTCGGTAATTGGATTGCTCGTGCCGGTTTGTGGGCTGCGCGCGTTCGCGTGGAGGTCGTGGGCCTTGAACGCATTCCGGCCAAAACGGCCTGTATTTTCATGGCCAACCACGTTTCCAATCTCGATCCGCCGGTGCTGATCCCCAGGATTCCCGGCCGCATCTCCTCGTTCCTGAAGCGCTCGTTGATGAGTCTGCCCGCGCTGGGATACGCGATGAAGCTGGGGGAGTTTATCCCCGTGGATCGCGCTGGCAGCGCCACCAACGCGAAGAGAAGCGTCAAGGAGGCCGTGCGCCTGCTGGCCAAGGGCGTCCACATCACCACGTTTGTCGAGGGCACGCGCTCCCCGGACGGTCGCCTGCTGCCTTTCAAGAAAGGTCCGTTCTACATGGCGATGGACAGCGGCGCGCCGGTCATTCCAGTTTCGATTTACGGCACTGAAACCTTGATGC
>Ga0224558_1004257_pt1 | contig 11260 bp, 14 predicted proteins | sample 714S32024metaG_FD_180682 | JGI IMG/M metagenome (GOLD analysis project Ga0224558, IMG submission 180682) | Peat soil microbial communities from Stordalen Mire, Sweden - 717 S3 20-24 | ecosystem: Environmental > Terrestrial > Soil > Wetlands > Peat | place: Sweden: Norrbotten County, Stordalen... | reverse complement strand
TGATGAATCGGCTTGAGGCTGATGTCTTCCCGGTCATCGGGCACTTGCCCATTGATGCCGTCCTAACGACCCATATTCGGGACATCATGCTTACGATTGAGACGCGAGGCGCTAGCGATGTCGCCAAAAGGGCACATCAGTCCATCGGGCAGATTTTCCGCTTTGCAATCGCGAGGGAACTTGCGAGTCGGAACCCTGCGGCTGACTTCAGGCCGCGAGACGTATTGGCGGCAACCGAATCAGAAAACTTCGCCCATGTAGACGAGAAGGATTTGCCCGAATTGTTGGTGAAGATGGATGGCTATAACGGAGACGCGCTCACACGCTTTGGGCTCAGGCTTCTGGCCTACTGTTTTCCTCGCACCAGCGAGCTGATCGAAGCGCCATGGACCGAGTTCGACTTGGACAGAGCGCGATGGGACATTCCAAAGGAACGCATGAAGATGAAGACCCCTCACATTGTTCCTCTGTCACGCCAGGCCGTCGAGGTCCTTCGAGCGCTCAGGTTGCTAACCGGAAATGGCAAGCTGGTATTCCCAGGGGCACTGGACAAGGAGAAGCCCATGAGCAACAACACGCTCCTGTATGCGCTCTACCGGCTTGGGTATCAAGGCCGCATGACGGGACACGGATTCCGTGGACTGGCTTCGACGATCCTCAATGAGAACGACTTTGACGATGAGCATGTAGATTTGCAACTTGCTCACATGAAGCGAAACAAGGTGTCCGCAGCCTACAATCACGCGAAGTATCTAAAACAACGCACGGTGATGATGCAGTGGTGGGCGGACTATCTGGAAGCACAGCTTGCTAAGGGCAGGCGAGCGCTAGCGGCCTAAGCAAATTTCTTCGAGGAGGCCCAGGCTTCCCCAAGAGCACTTCGCGGCATCCGTCTGCTGCTCAGATGTGAAGCTGCTGATCTCGATGTCGAGATTCGCTCAACCGCCCACTCCTTGACTTCCGATCTTACCCACGCGACAGTGCGCGGCCCAAGTCGAACGGGCGCAGGAAAGCTTTCCGCACGAATCAGTGCGTACAGGCTCGACTTCGAGAGACCCGTGACCAGCTTCACGTCTGGCAGACGTAGGAAACTCACGTCGTCCGGAGAACTTGGCAGGACAGAGTGACTAGCTTCCATTTGTATGGGAGCAGATGGCTTCTTGGATGGAACATCATAATCCGACAGCAAGCGGACCTCCAGGGGCATATCTTCCGTCGCCATTCTCTCTGCTGAAGTCATTTTGGGTGTGTCCTCGCCTTCAAGGTTCCGTTTGCCGGAGTCGCGTGGTGTTTCCCCGCATACTCATACCCTCGGGCCAGTAGGGAGTCCTGTCCAATACTTTCTGACTATGGCCGTTTCTCGACAGTCATAGTCTTCGACTATGGCCTCAGTTCCGAGCTTTTGGGATCATTGGTGACCCCTAGCGTGTTGACTTTGCAGGTACCCAGGCCGACAATTGCATAACGTTGGGCTTGACTTGTGGCCGCACTTAGCGCATCGACTCAGAGCATGAACGATCACAAGGAAGCGGCCCCCATATATGTCAGACCTCGTAGAGTTCAAGAAGCTCAAGAATCTCATTGCGGTCGCAGAAGCAGGTAACATCAGCATTGCCGCAAAGCGCCTCTATCTCTCGCAGCCCTCTCTCAGTATTCAGATCAAAGACCTCGAAGAGGTGCTGCAGGTTCCACTCTTCGTGCGCGATCACAAGGGAGTTCGCACGACTCCTGCCGCCGACATATTGATAACAGGTGGTCGTGAACTCCTGATGATGCGCGACGCGCTGATTGCGACGGCCCGTGCCCTGCATCGCGTAACGTTCGTGCCGATGCGCCTGGGGTTCTCTTCCTTCGTGGACCATGCACTATACGAGATGGTTTGCTCCATCCACACATCGCTGTTTCCGTCATGCGAGATCAAGCCGAAGAGTGGCGATCCTGTAGACCTCTTGCTCATGCTCGAAAGAGGAGAAATTGACGCCGCTTTGGTGACGCTTCCCGCTAGCGGCGCGGGCCTCAAGGCATATCCCTTTACGCAGAGTCGGCTCGTAGTGTGCATGAAATCCAACGATCCGTTAGCAAAGCTGAAGGAGATAACCCCGGCAGACCTTGGCTCGAAACTTACGATCTTCCGCGACCCCAGACAGCATCCCGAAGCGCACGACCGTTTGATCGAGATGCTGGACGTGGTTGGCATTACAGGCGACGTTGCAAGCACGAACAAGACGCCGCATGACCTTCAATGGATGGTCGAATCGGGTAGCGGTTATGCGCTCATCCGAGAGGGTTCGGAGTTGCAGCCAGGACTCGTAACCCGGCCCGTCGCCGGTGTGACGTGGACTGTCGATAGCGCATTGATTGTCGCGAAATCCACTTCGCAGAGAACGATGCCTCACTTGGTGCGTGAGATGCGAAAGAGGTTGAGGCTGCAATCGTCGTTGCCGCCATCGAAGCCAGTTCGCTCGGTTCGCCCAAGAATCAGCGATAGAATCCTTCCTCTTTTCGGCTGAAGATCGGCCATAGTCACAGACTATGGGAAACCCCATTTAGGCCGATTCGGCCATAGGGAATGAGTATTGGACGCGCGCGCGAGCGCGGCCTAGTGTCAGGGGCATATCACGATCGTTCCGGTCGTTGGAGGTGCTAATGACACGTATTCGAATCATCATCCCAGCAGCAACGATTGAGCGGACAAAGCTCTACTTGATACGCGGAGCAGCCCTGCTCCTATGCGTATTGATCTTCCCGCTCGTCGCCCATGCGTCACCGTTCGATAGCGGTATCAGCTCCATACAAACGCTCTTTACCGGGACGATTGCAAAGGCTGCCAGCCTGATCGCAATTGTGATCGGCGGCTACACCTTTGCGCATGGCGAACCCGGTGCGAAAAAGACGCTCGCAGGTGTCGCCGCCGGAACCGGTATCGCGATCATGGCGACGAATGTCCTGACCTGGCTTTGGGGCTCCTAGTCCTCGTCTCTCCCGTGTCCTGCGATCTATCCCACTTCACCTCCAACGATGTTCCACAGTGAGGGGTTTATGCCGGAAATAACTCAGAAGCGCCGCAACCGAGTCTTCAAGAGTCTGCATAAGCCCCTCACCTACATGGGCATCGAACGCACGCTTTTCTTCATGATTGCGGTCTCCGCAGTCGGGATGTTCAACCTCTTCAATTCGATCATCGGGGCCGTCCTGGTGTTCATCGGCGGCTGCCTCTTCGGCCATTGGGTGACGAACTCTGACCCGGCTTTCCTCAAGATTCTCGGACGCTCCGAGAAGTTCAAGCTGCGCTACGACGCGGCCAAGCAGACAGTTCCGAATGTAGAGGTACGGTAATGCTCAATCTCTCGCGCGTCATCAAGCCGTGGAAGGAAGCCGACGCCCTCAGCGCCCACATTAACCTCTATGGATTCTGGACAGAGAGAGCATTTCTAACCAAGAGCGGTGATCTTGGCATGGTGCTTAGCGTTACAGGTGTGGACTACGAAAGCCTGGACAACGACGAACAGCAGTATGCGGTGAAACGCCTTGAATCCGCGCTCAAATCCTTCGGTGAAGGCTTCCACGTCTACCAGTACCTCTTCAAAACGAACCGTCCCGAGATTCCGTTCGCCACCTACGACGACGAGCTGATCGATGCAGCGATTGACCAGAGGCGGCAATTCTTCGAGTCCAAGCGTGACCGGTTGTATCAGGTCGAACTCTTCTATGTGATCGTGCTTGAGGGTGCGCGGTCAAAGACCGGCATCCTCTCCGCTCTCGCACGAATGCCGCGCGATCCCCAGGGCGCTATCCGTGAACTCAAAGCGCAGTTCACCAACGACAATATGAAGGTTTTGCTTCGCAAGCAGATCGACACTGACATGGTCAGGCTTGAGCAGTGCGTCCAGAATTTCACTCGGCATCTAGCCGACCTCATGCCCATCGAGGCACAGGGCCAGCAGGCGCAGTTCAGCTTCCTTCGCAGGCTGCTCAACTTCGATGACTGGCGCATCGCTGGCAAGCCGCAATCGACGCAGTATCTCGATTATCAGGTGGTGAACTCCAACATCGAGGCGGAGCGCGACCACCTTCGCGTCGGCGATCACTTCGTCCGCATCCTCACCATGAAAGAGGCCATTGCGGAGACGCGGCCCCTGGTCCTTGATCGGCTCTTCAAGATCGAAGGCAACTTCTACGTCGTCACCGAGTGGACTCCGCTTTCGATGGCGAAGGCTCGGAAGGAAGTGGACAAACGTCGGCGGCACTTCAACATGAGTAAGTCCGGTTTCGTGTCGCAGATGGGGAGCGACCCGTCCAAGGTGAACCAGCGAGACGTTCTGATCGACGAATCCAAGCAGGCTGATATCGAGAACCTGGGAGAGTGTCTGCGGGCACTCGGAGACGGCCAGACGTTGGGTGATTTCTCGCTGACGGTCGTGCTGTATAGCACGGACCTCCAGACGATCAATCGGGAGATGGGCGAGTTTACCAGCGTCTTTACGAACGCAGACGGCGCTCTCTTCACCGAGACGTACAACCAGCTCAATGCCTTGTTCGCTACCGTTCCCGGCAACTATGCCCAGAACCTCCGCAAGATGTACCTGCTCAACTCCAACTACGCCGACCTGTCGTTTCTCTTCACCATCCACCCCGGCGAGAAGACCAATCCGCACCTTCGCTCGGAGTATCTGGCGGTCCTGGAGACGGACAATGCGACGCCGTACTACCTCAACCTCCATAACGGCGAGGTAGCGCACACGCTCATCCTCGGAATGACCGGCTCAGGGAAGAGTTTCCTCTGTAATTTCCTGCTCACGAACGCTCAGAAATACCGGCCGCAAACCTACATCTTTGATATCGGAGGTTCCTTCCAGTCGCTCACCGAGATCTTCGGCGGGACGTATTTGAACGTCGGCCAGGAGAGCCGGGACTTCACCATCAACCCGTTCAGCCTCCCCGAGACAAAGGAGAACATGCAGTTTCTCTTCTCCTTCTTCCGTGTGCTCATCGAGGGCAACGATAAGCGTTACAAACTCGACTTCAAGGAAGAACGCAAGCTGTGGGAGGCCATCGAGCGGATGTACGTCGTTGCGCCGGAGCAGCGAACGCTATCGACGTTCAGCCAGATCATTGGGGAGTTGAAAGAACGCCTCCACCGTTGGACCAAGGAGGGGCAGTACGGCTTTCTCTTCGACAATGTAGAAGACACGCTCAGCTTCGCCAGCTTCCAGACGTTCAACTTCGCCGGCTGGGGTGACGCTCCCGAGGTATTGGAGCCTCTCCTGTTTTACGTCCTACACCGGGCCAGCAACGAGATTGCGAGTCCTGAGAAGCTGGCGACCTTCAAGACTTTCCTGATGGACGAGGCTTGGCTCTTCATCAAGAACGAAACCATTCGCTCCTACATCGTCGCGGCTCAGAAGACGTGGCGCAAGCATAACGCGGCGATGATCCTTGCCACGCAATCCATCAAGGAGCTTGAGGAATCGGGAATGCTGGCGATTGTCGCCGAGAGCTGCCCGACCAAGATTTTCCTCGCGAACCCAGAGATGAACGCCCAAGTCTACCGCGAAGCGTTTCATCTGAATGACACCGAAATTGACATCATCTCCGATCTCATCCCGCCCGGTGAGATGTTGATTCGTAAAGCTCAATCGAGCAAGAAGGTCCGGCTTAACGTCGATTCCGTCTCGTACTGGATTGCTACCAACAACGCCCGCGACAACCTGCTCAAGCGAGAGGCTTTCGCACAATACGGTATCGCCGCAGGTGTTCGCCAGCTCGCTGCCACTCACCCATTTCAACCGCGCCGCTAAGGAGTTCCCCATGAAGAGTCTCAAGACAACAGCCATCGCCATCGCGCTTGCAACATTCGGATGCCTCGGGATGCACGCGCAGACCACCTCGCGCAATGTCTCCTATCACTCCCAGGACATTGTGCCGATTCGCGCCAAGGTCAAGTACACGACGCTGATCGTCCTCCCGGCGACCGAGAAGATCATGGAGGCAGCGACTGGAGACAAGGATTTCTGGATTGTGGATGTGGTTGGCAACTTCTGCTTCGTTCATCCGGCGAAGGCAGGCATCAGCTCCAACCTCAACCTCATTACGGACAAGGGCAATATTTACAGTTTCACCACAAAAGCAAAATCTTCAATGTCGATCGGCTTGGCCTGGCCTGGATACCAACAACGGCCCCAAGCTGAGTCTTCACTTAAAACGATGGCTCCATGCGGAAGTTCTGGCTGAACATTCCAGAAGTCAGGAACGAATAGGGCAGACTCTCGGAAGTCGGTTCGGCTGAATCCCGGACGTCCACGATGCTCATGAATGTGGACGTGAAACATCGAAATCTTTTGGTGATATGAGACTTGGAGCGCATTTCGGATCGCCTGCGCTCCCATCGTCGCTCCCGCCGAAGGATCGTCCAGATAGTCCTCATCGCTGACGTGGTGGACATCATGGGCCAATACGATGAGACTATGGGCGGTCGCTCCCACTCGGCACTTGAAGAAGGCGACGCGTTCCGCAGCAAACGGGTGAGGCAGTATGAGGGCGGCTATCGTCTCATGCCGCAGTCGTTCGGTAATTTTGAAAAGGACTCTCATCGAAGACCTCTGAGGTGTTCCGCAAGTATCTCGGCTGGCCGCAGGTTTGCGGGAACCTGGTTCCACGACCATGTGTGCCACGGTCTGCCAGCAACGATATGCGCGGTCCAATTGGCCCCTTTGCCCGGAATTATCGCAGGAAGAAATAGCCGCGTAGTGTAACCACCGTGGCGGCCTACACAGAGGAGAGCTTCTGTTTCCCGAGGCACGCACCCGGACGGAAGGATGAGGCGGGGAAGGAAGACGAAATCGACCCCGCCCTCCGTCACCGCCGCAACGCACCCGCACGCCAGCGTGAGTTCGTCCAAGTGCTCCTGCGCAACCATCAGGAAGACTGCCCTTGGCGGACATGACTAACGAAGATTTCGCCGCCAACAATTTGGATCGTCTGGTTGTCAGCGAGTTCGCGGAACTCGCCACCAATCACCTGATCGAGCACCTTGCTCGCTTCGACGCCGACGAGACGCTTGAGGTTGGCAACGAGATAGCTACCGGCCTGAACCGTATGCGCTCGACTGTCTACGGTCACCTGCACCAACTTGGGTTGAGTGGTGAACCGCTCAACGCCGTGGGTTCGCAGGTTCACGTCCGTGTCGGCTGAGATGATTTCTTCCCGGCCCCCGCGAAAATGCTGCACGACCTCGAAGACGAGAGGCCCTTCACGGTGGGCAAGGCGAAGAATCTCGGCTCCGGTTATCGTGGGCGCATCGACCACATGGTATTCGCCATCGACCTTGATCCGGTAGCGCCGCCCATGCGGCACAGGACCACCGTGCTGGGCATGTGCCTCCAGATCGACCAGTTCTTCCGTCAGCTCAACGAGATCTTGGGCCTCTTCGGCGATCAAGTGTTCGACCACCGCTATTTCTTTGTTAAGTTCTTGTTCTGACATATAGTTACCTCGACAGCATCGTGCAACTGAAGGTCGAAGCGACCTGGGAATCAGCTGTACACATCTGATAAGCGACGCTCCGCCCTATTTTTTGCCACGGATGGCGAAAAAACTGGGAGCGTGTCGCTTTAAGTGCAGGAGGCGAGATTTTGCAGCTAGTACAAGATGCGGCCATAGATCACAACCGGCTACTGAGACAACTGACTCTGAGGGCGTACCGCTTCCTCGGGTTGGGTTTCGTGGCCGGTAAAGAGCCGGTGCTTGGAGAACTTGGAGCCTCACCGGAAGATTTCGCCGTGGCCGCCTGGGGGAAGTGGCTTTCCGGACAGACTAAATTTTCGGGGGATCCGGAGCGCCTGTTCCCATTCCTCAGTAAAGTGATGACGCGAGACATCCTCGATGCTCTAAAGAAGCCGGGAGTCAAACTGAGCAGACAGGGGAAGACTGCTCCAGTAGACGAGATGATCTTGGAGACGCCCGATATAAAGACCAACCGGGACTCAATCTGGGACATCCGAGCGATGATGCGAGACGAACGCTTCATGGCGCAGGTACAGGACTGCATTCGGGATGATGCTGCGCTGAAGGACTTTGTCTATACGGTGACGGAGTGGGAAGGCGTTGGTGTTCCCGCCCCCAGAGAGATCGCCGAATATTTGGGCGTTTCTACCACTGAGGTCCAGAACCGAAAGAGGAAACTTGCAAGACGTCTTGTCAAGCATGGTTTTCAGATACCGAGCGTCAGGCGATAAATATGAAAAATACAAGGCAGACAAAGCGTGAAGCGTCCGAGGAAATTCATGAGGGGCTAGAACTGCTCTTCGGCAGCGAAGAAGATCTAACCGACGAGGAATTGAGGGCGGAGCTTGAGCAAGTTGGCGTCGATGGCGACACCCTCTCTCGGAAGGCACACGAGTATCTGCGAGGATTAGCTACGCATCAGTTTAGCTCGCTCGGAAGGGATGTGCCCCAAGAGATGAACGTTGCTCTTCGGCAACTCAAACCTCCAACGCCAGAGCAAGAACGAGATCGGGTGAAGAGTGGCGCTGATGCGCGGGTAAAGAGAATCATTGACGCGGCAAGAGACAAGACCTCGCTGGTTTTGAGCAGCATCGCCGCATCAGCCTCGGTGCAGCCCGACTATGCATTCCGAAACAAGGGCGACCTCAGCGAATCCGACCTGGAGATACTTCGAGCTGGCGAGGAGGAACTCAAATCAGACCCGCCATCTTCCGTCAAAGAGGAACGAGATGAATAGGGAATGCGCCATAGCTGTTAGAGAGCAGTTCAAAATCCAGGGAAAGACTGACTGTGTTGAGCTTGCTAGGCAACTCGGATTATCAGTAAGAGAGGTTGAATCTCAAGGCTTCGATGGTGCGTTAGTGAGAAGCGCCTCCGAGATGAAGGGAATTATCTACGTCAAGCGAACCATGAGGGAGCAAACCCGAAAGCGATTCACCATTGCCCATGAAATAGGCCACTTCATACTTCACGGTGAGCAGAGCCTCTCATGTGGGTCTACTGAGATTGAGGCTTGGAAGGGCGATCAATCGAACCCTGAACGGCAGGCAGACGAATTCGCTTCGGAACTCCTTCTTCCTTCTGTTGAGGTGCTAAATCAGATCGGATCGCAATGGCCCTCATTTCAGTTGGTAGGAACGATTGCCGACCACTTCGGCGTCAGCCTTACCGCAACTGCGAGAAAGTATTGTGATGTAGCTCCGCAAGACTGCGCAGCCGTTTGGAGCGTGGATGGAATTATCCGTTGGATGCACCCTTCGTCGCATTTCAACCACTGGATAGCGGTTGGCGAAAAGCTCGGCGTTGATTCTTTTGCAGCCAAGGCTTTTGCGGGCAACGTGATTCCGCAAGAAATGCAAGAGGTCGCTGCCGAGGAATGGATATCAAGCAATTGGTTCGTTGACAATGCTGTGATATGGGAGCAGACGATTCCGATGCCCCACTACAGGGGGTGCTTGTCATTACTTTGGGCGAAGCGGCAGATCGAGAATCGGCCAACGGAAGAGGATGAACTACTCCAAGAACTTGACCCGGATGCGTTCACGTTGAGACGGAAGAACTGGCCTAAATAGCACATCTGCGGTTCTGCGTTCAAAACTCGCGTACCGCGATCTCCGGGTTTCAGACTCCTCTTGATCTGCCACCATAATTCGCTTGCTTCACTTGCTTTCGATTGCTTCGTTTGTGTAGAATGACCGCAGAGGTCAACTGCTATGTCCGCTACCGCTCTCTTTACGCCGGAAATCCCTTCGCAGGCCGAAGCGCAACTTGCCAAAGAGACAAGGAACATTCTGGCCCCGTTCCTGACCTCTACATCCTCACTTGATCTTCGCGCCCTCAACATTGCAACAGAACCGACCATACGACTCCCGGCCTCAGCCGCACGGCTCCTCGTGCAGATTCTTGATGAGATGAGCCGGGGTAATGCGGTTAAGATTATTCCCGTTCATGCAGAACTGACCACCCAGGAAGCCGCCGATCTGCTGAATGTCTCCCGCCCCACCTTGATCCAGATGCTTGACGCCGGCGCTCTGGAGTACCGGAAGGTTGGAACGCATCGCCGCATCCGCGTTGATAGCCTCATGGCGCACAAGCGGAAACTCGACGCCGACCGCAGAGCTGCGCTCGCGGAGCTTTCCGCCTATGACCAAGAGATCGGCCTCTGATTCATGCCGCCGTTCATCGCGCTACTCGACGCAAACGTACTGTACCCGGCAGAGCTACGCAGCTTCCTCATGTACTTGGCTGTCCTTGGGGTCTATCGCGCCAAGTGGTCCAAGGACATTCATGAAGAGTGGATGTCCAGCCTGCTCCTCAATCGGCCTGACCTCAGAAGAGCGCAGTTGGAGCGAACCCGAGAGCTGATGGACAAGAACGCTCCCGATGCACTCGTGACGGGATATGAAAGCCTTATCCCGGGCTTGAGTCTGCCCGACGAAGGGGATCGCCATGTGCTGGCTGCTGCAATCCAAGCCAAGGCCAACGTGATCGTGACCAACAACCTGAAAGACTTTCCTGCAGAAGTTCTCCAGGAGTTTGAGATCGAGGCTCAGACCCCGGATGAGTTCGTAATGAACCTGCTCGATTTAGCCGCTGAGGACGTGTACGAGGCTGCCGAAGCTCATCGCCTGAGCTTGAAGAATCCGGCCAAGACAGTCGCGGAATACCTGAACACTCTCGAATCGCGCGGCTTGGTGCGTACCGTTGCAGAGCTGCGACTGGCACTCTTGTAGTCTGTTTCTGACAGCCGATCGCGTGTGAGGTGGACTGCATAATCTCCTGTTTGCACTGTCACTCGGCCACCGCTTCGGTGTAAAAGCTGCGCCCTGCGGCTCTGCGTTCAGAACTCGCGTACCGCGCCCTTCGGGTTTCGGACTCCTCCCCCCTCGCAGGCTCCGGGTCCCTTTCCAAAAACTTCTTCTCTTGGCAACGCGGCTGTGCCGCGACTTGGGAGCAGCCACCTCCGCGCCCTTTGGGATGTGTCCCGATTGACCGGGCAAAAAGGAGAAACACCATGCAGACCCAACAGACCATCACCCTCTTCGGCACCGTCAGCAACTCAGCCACCAGCCGCATCTCCAAGAACGGCCGCAAGTACACCGCCTTCGGAGTCTCCATCATCTCCGACCGCAACCTCCAGGCCTTTCACTACAACGTCGTTGCCTTCGGCAAACAGGGCCACTTCGCCAAGCCCCTCCAGAAGGGAACTCGCATCAAGCTAGTCGTCCAGGCGCAATCCCAGCCAGACAACATCGCC
>Ga0224558_1004256_pt1 | contig 11263 bp, 11 predicted proteins | sample 714S32024metaG_FD_180682 | JGI IMG/M metagenome (GOLD analysis project Ga0224558, IMG submission 180682) | Peat soil microbial communities from Stordalen Mire, Sweden - 717 S3 20-24 | ecosystem: Environmental > Terrestrial > Soil > Wetlands > Peat | place: Sweden: Norrbotten County, Stordalen... | reverse complement strand
GACCATCAGCGCCGGGTAATCCCGCACTGCGAAATTGCCGCTGGAACGCACCACCTGGCAGGTCGCGGACTCGTAACCCGCGCGCGTCGTCCGACAGCCCACGAGAATCAAAGCCACCGCCACTGCCAAAATGAAAAAAATAATAATCATGCGCTCCACCGGGTCAATTTAACCCAGCCCCGGCTGGCTGGCGAACAAAGAAGGCGCACGGACAAATTGCCGCCGGCGCGGGCGGTGGCGTTAATCTTGCCGTGTTGAAAATCGTTTGCGCAATTCCTACGCACGGAACGCAAAGATTTTTTCAATGTCGGGCGTCACCAGCCAGCGATGCACAAGAAAATCCAAGGGCACGGCGTAATGCACCACGTCGCGAGCGAGCGTGCCTCCCTCGCGCGCCTCGAAGGTGTGCTCGTGAATCCACTGCCGATACCATGAAAGGGCTTATCTACCGCCTCCAGCATCATCAGCATCAGGTCATCGACGGTTATATCGGTGCAGCATGTGAAGTCGAGGCTCATTGAAAGCCGTCCGCGCGGACCAAATACCATCTTCCGCAGCATGGTACCGCCTTTAAAAGCGACATGCTCGGTGACGCCTTTCTCAGAGAAGAGCTGGAGCAGGTAGGTCAGAATTACGTCGATTTCAACGTTCCCAATATCCCTCGCGCCGGAAACGGCGGCCACCTGCCGGAGCTGATTGGCTGTCAGCATAGCGGCGCGCTTTCCACCTTGAGCCTTGGCACCTCCGACAAAAGATCATCACGCCGCGCATGTACAAAAACGCCCCACGCGGCGACGTAGCCGATATCCCCCTCTTTTCGTTCTTCTCGTCCGAAGAACGAGCGCCGCGATGGGGAGATTGCATCCCGAACTTTCAGACGTAATGCAGTGGGCAGCGGCCGGCCAACAAGATCGCTCAGAAACCCCAACCGCTGCAGCAATGCGGTTGATTTCATAGCCAGCGCAGAGGCGACGAGTTTGTCAGAGTCGATTTCTCCCAGCGCGTTGTAGACAATGCGCACGAGTTCGCTCACGCCGCCGGCAAGATCGGGACGATCGATGCAATCGACCGCGGTCTTCTCTGGATCTGAGATCGCGACGTTCCGGCCGAAGACAGGATAGCTTTTGAATCCGGAAAACTTTCGCGTCGCGATCTTGATAAAACGCACTTCAGTACCCTCAATGGTTCGCATCGGGCTTTGCCGAAGCACGGCGACGGTCACCGTCATCGGCTTCTGTGTGGTGAAGCCATGAAAAGCCGCTGCCGACCACCAGCCCACATAGGAGGGATCGACAACGGCCGAGGCAAGCGCGATCGGGTTGTTTTCGCCGAGGTTTTCGGGCCCGCGCTCGGGCGGGAGCAGCATGTAACGGCCGCCGACCAGACGAGTCAGCCATCCTTTTCTGAGAAGGTTGCGGATGACCTTGCGAGCTGCTGGCTCTGAGCCCAGAAGGTCGATGATGTCCCCGGCAAGCACCACATCGCGGCCTTCCTCCCGTAAGGAGAGGACCACTTTTGTTTCTTTTGGGCCGAGCGTTCGCAGATTTGTTTCCATAACTCTTTTGCCCTTTTAGGGCAAATCCTTCATACGAACAAATCTCCGCCAAAAAACCTGCCGCGTCAAGACATGATTGGTTTATATTGTAAAAAAGCCTGAAAAGGGCCAATTCCGTATATAAATCAATTGATTCTCAGCGGCAGATGGAATCGAGCCCGGACGTGAGCCGCAAAGCATTGAAAACAACTTTTTTTGCTTTTTTTTGTAAATGCCCCACATTGCTGAGTACCCGTCTATAGCATCCACGAATACCGCGCTCACACCGCTCAGCAGGTGCCCCGCTACTTTTCCATCCTCCCGCCAAAACCGCCTTACCAGCATCGAGTCCAGCGATTCTGGCGTGGTGATCAATATCTCCGGCGCCGACTCCGCCCCGGCGAAATCGCTTGTCTGCGCCCCGCACCGCCAGCCAATCCGCGCCAGTGGCGCCTCCAACCGCGCCGTCAGGTCCGCCACCAGCGCCCGCGTTGGCGCCACACCCAGCACTAGCGTCCTCCGACCTCCGTGCTACCTGCACCTTTCTTTGACTTCTCTGCTTTTTCCTGACCGCTCACAATGTCTTTTTCCCCTCCGCCTTCGCCTTCGCCCATCGCACCCGGGCAGCCGCCGCAAGCTTGGCCCTCACCGCTGGACTGCTGCGACGATCCCTTCTTTTAGTCGTAAGCAGAGAAACCCCTATTCTCTGAGCGGGGCTAGGAAAATGGCTACGTCGGAATAATTCACCGAGCGGCGTTCCAAGATCGGGGCAAACAAAGCCGCCTCTGTCAGCGGGGGTCTTCATTCTGGAGGATTTGAAAAGCATAACGATATTCGGATTTATGGCGGCCCAGGCAGCAGGTGGCGCTGCATCAGCCTCCTCCGGAGGCCTCGCCCCAAAACCCCGCCCTTTGGGCGGGGATTTTTACTGGCTTTTGTTATGGGCGTGTTGCCTTTTACCTTGGCCCACCGTATTTTCCGTGCCTTCGCCAGATCGCCAGAAACGTTGGCGGATAGTCAGGTGCGCCAGCTAACCCAAAGCCGGAACCAAGGGTCAACGATATTGCAGGTTCCCTCACTGCGGTCTACGAGGTCTCTGTTAATCAGGCTGTTCATGGCCCGCTGGACGTTTGCTGCCGCCTTCAGTCCGCTGTGCTGGATGAAATCAGCCGAGAGGTATTGTACTTTGCGGCCTGGATCGGCTGCGAGCGCCTTCAGAAACTTCCGCTGATTTGCGGTCAGGGTTTCCCAAATGACGGTGAACGCGTAACTCTCCCGCTGCAGGACCGTTTCCCGAGCCTGGGTAACCTCCGTTAAGCTCACCGAGCCGCGTTATGCACGATAGAGAATGAATATTACCGCGTCAAGGTAATTCGCTAAGCATAATCCATTTCCCACGGCTGGCTCATGAAGCCTCCAAGGCGCGCGATTCCTTCGAGTTGACCAGTGCGAAGGCGCGGCGTTGGTGTTCCAAGCCCATTTCTTCATGAAAATCGGCCAAGGTGGATTTGGCCCGCTTGGAGTCTTGATTGCGCCAGTGCATGAACAGGCTCACACTGATGCGGCGGAACATTCCCAAGACCCACGCGGCATTGCGATGGCGCACGCGGCTGCGATCCTCAGCGGCGCTGACATCCAGCCGCTGGTGCAGTCCGGCTTCGATGCCCCTGTAAGCGCGTTGCGCCGCCAGCCATTGCGGGGCGCTCAAGCGTTCAGGGGCGCGGCTGGTCAGCAGATACTGGAGGTCGGGTTGGTCGCCCAAGCCCTGCCGGAGAATGATCGCGCTCTGCGCGGCGGCGGGAAAGCAGGCTTGCTCGGGGCTGATGGGCGCGGCGCAGAGGGTGCGGATTTCAGTCCGGCCCCGGTTTTTCTCCGGCCCGGTCTGCGCCCAGTGGGGCGGCAGGGGCTGGGGAGGGGGAAAAAAACTGCTCCGGGGTGGGCAGCCGCTGGGCCAGGGTTTGACGCAATTCCTTCTGGTTGGCTTTAACCGTCAACAAGAAGTCAGCCCCAGCCTCCTGCACGATTTGCCGCGCGGTGTCCCGTTGAGTGTGCAGGGCGTCGATGCCGACCAGACAGCCAGCCGCCTCGACCCGCTCCAATAACTGCCGCACGGCGGGGATTTCATTGGACTTGGTTTCGACCAATTGGCTGCCGCGATAATACTGGCTGGCGGGATGGATCAGCGTGACCACTTGGGCGCCTTGGGCGTGGCGCAAGGCTTTCCCGTCGGCAGCCAGCAAGTCCTCCTGGGGCGCTGCCCCTCGCACCTGCCTCTGCCACTCCAACAAGGCCTCTTCCAGGCGCAAGGGATCGACCGCGCACAACACCCGGCCAAAAGTGGCTTTGCTGGGGGAGGGATAGCGGCCAGTCTTGGCCTCCCGGCGCACCCCCAAGGCGCATAACTGGGCCTGGGTGAAGCGCCGGGCAAAGGCCTTCAAATCCCGATGGCCGCGCGGCGCCCCACAAAGATGAGCGCAAGCCACCATGGCCAGCGCGCTGCTCAATGGATATTTCTCCACCCGTCCGCGAAAATCCGGCACGGCGGCAAAATGAGCGCGCAAGGAACGCAATTCTCCGGCCCGAAGCGTCGGGCGCGGCGGAACCTTGCTTTCCACCACCGCCGCCAGCGCCGCCGGCAGATGTTCGACGCACAAGCTGCGCCGGGCCTTTTTCTTGAGTTCTTTGACAAACAGCGCCTTGGGCCGGTCATGTTTGACATAGTAGTCCTGCTGGCAGCGGCCATAGCCCTGGGTCGATCCCAACTGGGTCCAGCCGCTGGCTTTGTAGGCCGTGCCCTGGAACAACTGCGTGTCAACAAAGCTCTCCGCCACCCACACCGGATGACCGTAGCGGGCCTGCCAATCCCCCGCCAGCCTCGCCAGACACAGACTCATGACCCGCGTCGCCAGATTGGGATAGTGACAATGCGGCAAAACCAAGAAGCGGGCATTGTTGGCCACCAAGCCCAAACGCGCGCGCCGCTGCGCTTCCGTCCAGCCAATCCACTTCTCCCGATGACGCAGGTGTTTGGCCGCCGCGCAAAAAACCAGCAACGCCAGCCACTGGCCACGCCAAGCCGCCACGTAATAGAGCCGTTGGCCCACCGGCTTGATTCCTCCCAGATAATGATGCCGCCGGAGCAACGACTGAAAACGAGGGAGATCCTCCAGAGGGACCAACTCGACTTGGAGTTCCTCCAACACGATTCGTTCGTCGGCCTGCGGCACGTCAATAGGTTTCGACATGCCCAGAGGCTAAAAAAGTTTCAAACCGGTGTCCAGCCCAAAGCAAGCAACCTGCTGTTCCTAACAGACTTTCACTCCCTCATGAGCCAGCCGTGTCCATTTCCTTGCGCGGGAGGCTTTCGCGCCGAATAGGTTGCGTCCCCGCGACATCGATGCGACCACCATGGCTTACAAGCGTTAAAGCGGTACAACTGTCTTTTGGGCCATGATACGGAACCGTTGCGACCGGGCCACGTTTTTGCTGGGTTCCTCGTCAGGACAGCGCCCTTTGAAGGTGCTTCCCAGCCTCGGCAGCAGCCAATTTCCGCAATTGTATGTGATTATGGTTTTCGAGGTCGGGACGCCGGTTGCCGACGCGCCCGTCACGGATTAGTTCAAATCACCAGCAAATGTGGCGGCTGCGGGCGGGTAAAACTTCCTCGTGGTCCAAAAAGGGTATTATAGTGGGGGGATGGACATTTGTTGGAGAATCCGCACAGCAGCCCGGCCTGGTTGCCATCGCTGAGTTTCGTCAGGCTGGCCGCAGGAATGACACCCGCTCTTGGCGGAGATGGTGCAGGGAGCCGTGATGGCCTGGAAGAAAGGCCCTTCGCGATAATCGTCGCCACGCCCTTCTTTATGGGGATTGCAAGTGTCAAGTTTAAGATTGGGGACATGGAGGCCATGGGCAAGAATTTGGGCGGCGCCGTCTGCTTGTTCCTGGAGCCCATCCGCAACGCATCAGCCCACTCAACAAGGCCGATCCGGCTTTCACCGCGCCTCCCCGGCCCGCCTGCCCCACCGTGTCCAAAACGGAGAACTCCAAATAGCACGGGTCGCACCATCGGCAATTAAATTTCACGAATGCGAACATAATCTCTTTTGGACGGCCCCGGCTTATTTCAAAAGATCCGAGAAAGGGAGCAGAAAATCAAAATAGCCGGCCGACTCGATTTCCGGGTGCAACTCACCCTGATAAACGAGGCCCGTCCGGACCGAGAGGTCCCGCGGCAGCCGCAGCCGCCTTATTTTTTCTTTCACCTCTTTTATGACCGACTTGTCGATTTGCTTTCTAAACTTCACTTCGAACACGTAGAGCGAATGCCGCGAGCGAGCAAGAAGATCAATCTGGCAGCCGCCGCAAGAGGCCTTCCGCGGCTGATAAAACGGCCCGGCATTCAACATCGGAACGCTGGCCAATCCTGCCCGATCCAAGACCACGGCAAGATTTCCCAGGACCAGGTTTTCGAACTGCAGCCCCATCAGGCTGTCCCACCCCGGCCGAGCCTCTAGCGGCATCCATTTGAACAGCCCCTTTTCGATCGCCTGCCGCGAGGGTTCGATGTAGCGCAAATAGAACCTCAGATAGTTGTCACAGAGGCGGTAACGGACGCCGCGGGGGAGGGTTTGCCCGGTCGCTGGATCCACGGATGTTTCCCGGCTGACAAACCCGGCGGCCGCGAGGTCATCGGCCACGGAAGCTAATGTTCCGCCACGCTCCTGCCCCAGCACCTGGTTGATCTGGGAAACTGTCAACGGGCCCGCGGCCAAGGCGGCGGCCACCTTCCGGTAGGCTTCCGCGCGCCGGGAAAAGATATCATGAAAAATTTGGTCAAATTCACGAAAGAGGAGCCCGCCCGAAGTAAAACACAACCGCTGGATGTTCTGCTCCGCTGTTAGGCCGGGATCGATCTCCTCAAGGTAGCGGGGGACCCCGCCGGTCACGGCCAGCAGCTTGAGCTTCTCCGGCGCGCTCACGGTTTTCTCGCCCCAGAAGGCGTTGCAAGCAGGCAGCGAAAGAGGGGGCAGCGAAAACTCCCAAGAACAGCGGCCCACAAAGCCCGTTTGATTGAGGATGTTCTCCTGTATCCACGAACTCACTGACCCGCAGAGCACCACGATCAGGCCCTCACGCCGCGAAAATAACTGGTCCCACCCTATCTTGAAATAGCCGGCGAAATCCGGCTCGCCTGTGGCCATCCAAGAGATTTCGTCCAGCAGAAGCACGGTTCGCCCCGGCGGAAGGAGGCGGGCCAAGAGCTGAAACGCCTTCGGCCAGCTCTCCAACGGAACCTCTGGCACATGGGTTTGCTCGGCCAGTTGCGTGGCAAAAGCTTTCAGCTGATCCCCACAGCCCAGGTTTGGCCGTGGAGGCAGTCCTTCAAAGACAAGGAAATGCTGCGCCTCTTTCGCGCATTCGCGGATGAGCGTGCTCTTGCCGATGCGGCGCCGCCCCTCGCAGACTGCCAAAGAGGCCGTCTTTTTGCGCAGCATCTGGCGAAATTCTTCCTGTTCTTTCTCCCGGCCGACGAATAGGATTGGCGGGGGCGTGGTTGCTGAACCAGTTCGCCGGCTTTCGATTGGTGGTCTTCTATGTGGCCCAAATGCCGTCCGCGGAGGCAAGACAGGCCATGGGCTTCCACGAGGAGCAAAAAGGAGAGAATGTCTGGCTGGTCGTGCCGAACGATGAAGGCGTTTTCGACGGCGCGTCAGAGCGGGTCGGCATCCGCTGTGTTCACCCGGTGCAGGTATATATGGATTTGAAGGATCAGCCCGAGCGATCCACCAAAGCGGCAGAGCAACTGCGCGCAAAACTGCTGAGAAAGGACGGCCATGTGTTCGCCACCGATCCTTATTGCAGCTTCGAAAGCGCCGCCAACACCGTTGGCCAGTGGAACCGCCAGGAGCGACTGTTAAACCTGATACAGGGTATGACGCCAGCATTAACTTTAGTGCGAATCCATGGCTCAGAATATCCCAGCCTTTCGGCTACTTCCTCGATCGTCAACAACCTGTCGTTGTCGGACAACTCTTGAGCTGGCGCTAACGCATTCATAACTGCCGCTCCGGAACCCGGAGCGACAATATCATTCTATGGTTTTGGCACCCCCTTTGCGTGGCTGTTGCTATATTTTTCGTTTTTTTAGAATTCCGCTTTTCCTGCGCGGTTTGCCCGAAGCGTGGCATGCAACCACTGGCAGACCATCATCTAAGTGTTGGCCGACCAAGAAGTGCTCCTCTCGAATCCGACGGAGTCTGCGCCGGAAATGACCCTCCTTTTCCGCACCCCTATGTAGTCACCCTATCACCTTCGCGCGAAGTAGACGGCTTTTGCCTTTTGCCAGCATTTGCCACCATAGCGTTACACCCTACATTTCATTGCTTCTTGCTTCTTTTCGTTTATAACAACTCACCAACAACTTCTAAAAAAGTGGATAACTTGTAGCAGAACCATGGGGAAAAATATGCCGTTGTTATCTCATCGGGCATAACATATGCAGACTTGCTCGACCATTGATAATAAAGAACTTAGAATCTATAATCATTTGAGATTAGATTTTTTCCACCATTTTTGCCAGCAAGATGGATCCTCAGTGTGAGGGGGCTAATTAATAAGGAGCTGGCCGCCGGGCAATCGGCCGAGGTTGCTAACTGCCTTCGCTGAACGGCCTATGAATAGATGCGATATTTCCCGCCTCACCGAAGCGAGCTTTATTAGCGGGAACGTCCACTAATAGGACTACGCACCAACGGATGGCGGCAAGCAAAGTATCGGCGTGCAACGAACCCAGCGAGAGCGGTACTTCCACATCCGGGAGCCTGTTGAACCTAGGCTGACAATGTTTAGTGAACAAGGCGACATTGTCCTCATTGCCCGCCTGATTGACTCTGAATGACCGGGCCGGGTGGGGAGGATGGCGCACCCAGCCGGAGTAAAGATGCGGTTATGATTTGCGCCGGCAACTTGGCAAAGCGCGATTGGGCGTCAGCGGCGATGCGATATGAGAATTGCCACGGCCGATTGGGCTGGCATCGAACAGAATTGGCGATCCGCCAGCAAAACCGCCACAGATAAACGCAAGGGACGCTCACGACGATTGTCCAGAGCCTGGAAACTTATGCAGCAATTCGGACACGCCACCGAGGATGGCGCCGGCCTGTTCGTTCCTGAGATGCTCAAGCGGCCATCGACGGAGGGGACCACTTACTGGCGAGCCGGCTTGTTGAGCCAACCAATCAGATTCGTCAACATCGCAAAGGCGCCGAATCGTCACTGGCGATTTCCGCCGAAGTTCCTGCGCAAGTTTACGCAGCCTCTTTTTTCTCGTTCTCATCTTCCACGCGCCGCTTTGGATCTTTGCGACTTGGAGGAATTCTGGGCTTAACTCCAGCTTCGGCCCCCTCCCGCAGTAAAGTCAGAATGTCCTCCGCCTCTTGTTTATCCCAGCGGACGGGGCGCATCCACTTCCGCTCACCATTAATTTCGAGAATTCCCGTGACACACCAAGCAACAGGTTCGATCTTTCCATTCACGAACTTCAAGGAACTGCCTTCGACCGGAAATTGCATGGGCTCCTTCGGATTGGTGACGTTGTATTGCCGCGCTAGGGCGACGACGTCGGTTTTTTTTGTCAGAATATTTCGATGCAATTGGTCAGCTTCATCCAAATACATGACCGCCCACGCATGCTCGACCAGCTTAAAAACATTTGGCCCAACCTGCTTGCTACCGACGCGGCCATCAAACCGGACAAGGTGCGGGTTGGCAAGTTCACCGGCTATTTTCTCGATTTTTTGGCTTAACGCCCCGTCATCCTTAATGATATACCACGGAGGCAGTCCGATCACATAATCATCTCTCCGGCCTTTATTCTCCTCCAGGGCCATCTCCTCTTTCGACAGCTTAGCAGCCTCGAGATTCTTGTAGGCGTCCGGCATCATGCGGTAAACCCGTGCTACTGCGGCTGGAATGTTATCCGTCCGCAATTTACCTTTGTATTTTCTGTAAAACATGTTGTCGAGATTGCCCGCGTAGCCAGAGGTCGCGCCTGCGTTACGATTCGTAGCATAAAAGTAAATATCCAGACACGTGTGCCTTGGCCCGTCTTGAGCCCAACCAGCCTGATATTTAATGGGATGGTTTTTGTAGAACCGCTGAGGGTCGAGTCGTTTCTGTAAAATTGTCTTCTCTGTTATGGCATATCCGATCAGGGCGTGAAACCACGTGAGGGTTCCAGGAGCGGAATAGCGGATCCGATAACAATTTGGCGCCCCTTTTAATTCATCCGCATCGAGCCGGCCCTCTTTTCTTAGGATATTTAACATAAGGCGGGCGTTCATCGGCAGAGCTACTTCCCGGCATCCGGTCTTTCGCCTGCTGTCAACGTAGAAGATGCCCCCCGTGAGGTTGAGATAGGAGCCATTGTGTTTCTCTTCATCCCAACTGTCCACTTCCTCAGGTCGAATAGCGCCAAATAGAAGCAGTATTGTTCTGGCAGCGTGGCGCCCGCCACATTCATTCCAAGCTCCGTTCAAGAGGTTTCGCATTTCCTCTTCATCCATGATATACGGATCGGACTCGGTTTCTTCGGGATACCAGAACATGCCCTTTGCCGTAAATTCCCCTACATACTTCCCCCGAGCCCAATGCATCATTGCCGAGATTCCCGCAGCTACCATGCGTTTGGTTGCATAACCCCAAGGCCGTTCCGTCTCGGTTGCCAATTCACGAGGAATGCTCCGGTCAGGCAGAATCACCGCTCGATTCGGAATCGGATCGTCTCCTTCGCAAAAGGCCTGAACTTTGTTCTTGTCCAGCAGAACTTGCACTGGCTCGTCCCAAAAATAGAGACGGACATGCTTCAAGGCCTGTGTCAGATTTGAAACGTTGCTCTCCGACGTTTCCCTCTGATCGAGTTGGAGGTTAAGCCACTCCAAATACTTAGGGACGATCTCGCCGACTGTTATTGGCGGAAGACTTTCGTCATATCCCATTTTTTTTGCGAATTCGACTGTTCCTGCAAACGTCCAGCCTTTCGGTAACTTCGCGCTGATCGCGTCCTTTGCCGTATCCGCGGAAAGCAAATCCTGCAATTTCACGCGGCTCTTTCCTTCAGCCGCAGCCACATAATCCGCGAGGAGTTCCCCGGCCTGCTGCTTGTTATCTCGAACCGGTTTTACGACTTTCTTTACTCCATCCTTTTCCAGCGTCCCTCGAACCTGCCAGCTGACGGGTTCAATGTCGCCATTCAATATTTTGAACTTCTTGTTGCCGTTCTCACCTTCTATGGGAAACTCAAATTTAGCATCGGCAGCAACCACATTATGCTTCTTAGCGAGCTGTTCGAGTTTCTCCTTCTTGTATAAAACCTTTTGGATTTCGTTTCCGGCCTCATCGGTGTAGGTGATTTTCCACGAGAATTCGTGTAAACTGAATTGGTTGACTGGTAGTGCCATTGTGCTTTTCAGTTTGGGGTTAAAATCCTGATCTTGTGACTGGTTGTGCCATATTGAGTTTTTGTTTCGAGGGTCATTTTTCTGGCTTTGTTCAGAGATGCAATTGGTTGAATTCTAAAACGTTATCGGTTTATATGGCCGCCCTCGTTTTCCCGGCATCTTGTGAAAGGATGTTTGCATCGCCTGCATCACGGCACGTGGAATGAACCACACGTGGCGGCCCCGGCGAATGCTTGGAATCGCCTTTCGCTTTTCCTGCTCTCGCAGC
>Ga0224558_1004254_pt1 | contig 11266 bp, 13 predicted proteins | sample 714S32024metaG_FD_180682 | JGI IMG/M metagenome (GOLD analysis project Ga0224558, IMG submission 180682) | Peat soil microbial communities from Stordalen Mire, Sweden - 717 S3 20-24 | ecosystem: Environmental > Terrestrial > Soil > Wetlands > Peat | place: Sweden: Norrbotten County, Stordalen... | reverse complement strand
CCGGAAAACAGCAGCGGAAATCCGCATAGCGCCAACATGCCTACCCCGTAGGTCGCAAACGTCAGCGGCATGTCGGCTTTCAGCCCGCCCATCTTGCGAATATCCTGCTCCTCGTGGCAGCCGTGAATTACCGAGCCCGCGCCCATAAATAAGAGCGCCTTGAAGAAGGCGTGAGTTATCAGGTGAAACATACCTACCGCAACACCGCCCAGCCCGAGGCCGGCCATCATGTAACCCAGTTGCGAGACGGTCGAATAAGCCAGGATGCGCTTGATGTCGTTCTGCGCCACGGCAATCAGCGCGGCAAAAACGGCCGTAAATGCTCCCACCCAGGTGACGACTGTCAAGGCCGTCGTCGTGCCGCCGGCCAGCGCGCCGGCCTGCATCAGCGGATAAACTCGCGCGATAAGATAGACTCCCGCTGCCACCATGGTCGCGGCGTGAATCAGCGCAGAGACGGGTGTGGGGCCTTCCATCGCATCCGGCAACCATACGTGCAGCGGGAACTGGCCACTCTTGCCTGCCGCTCCGGCAAAGATCAACAGGCCAATCGCGCCCGCTGCGGTCAGTCCAAGAGCGACCGGCGTAGCAAGCAATCCGGCCAACGCGAAAGGCTCCAGCGAACCCGCGCCGTGGTTATAGAAGAGCAGCGTGCCGGTCTGCGAGAATAACCACACAATTCCCAGCAGGAAGAAAACATCGCCGATGCGCGTGGTGAGAAAGGCTTTCTTGGCAGCCGCCGACGCCGAGGGTTTCTGATACCAGAACCCGATCAATAAGTAGGAGGTAAGTCCGACTAACTCCCAGCACATGAAGAGGAGCAACAGGCTGTTGGCCACCACCACGCCCAGCATCGCCCCGGCAAAGAGGGACATGAAGCAGAAGAAGCGCGTGTAGTTCTCATCGTGCTCCATGTAGCCCGTGGAGTAGATGAAGATGAGCAGACCGACAAAGCTGACCATCACCAGCATCACGGCCGAGAGCGGATCGAGCACCCATCCCAGGTCAACGTTGACGGCGCCGGTTTGGAACCATGCGAAGTTGACGACCTCGCGAGTTGCCCCGCCATTGGCCCACTCGCTCACGACATGGGCAAATGCGTAAAGCGAGAGCAGCAACGAGAAACTCAACGAACCGATGGCCAGAGTCGCGGCAGCTTTACGGCGCGGCTGCTTCAAAAGCGCGGACAGACCCGCGGCAACAATGGGCACGGCTGGAATCAGCCAAAGAATCTCCGCTATGGGAGAAGCCGTCAACTGCGGAGTGAATGAAATTGCCTCTTGCATCAACCCTTCATCCTGTTCATCTGGTCCAGATCCGTCGTCTTGGCGTGGCGATGAATGGAAATCACCAACCCCAGTCCAACCGCGGCTTCGGCCGCGGCAACAGCAATGGAGAAAATCGCAAACATCATTCCCGTGAGCGCCTCGGGATGCGGCCCGTAGCGCCAGAAAGCAATCAGATTCAAATTGGCAGCATTCAACATCAGCTCAATTCCAATCAGCACGAGAATGGCATTGCGGCGCGTAAGCGCACCGGCCAGGCCAATCGAAAACAAGAGCGCGGCCACCAGAAGATAACCTGCGAGCGGCGTCATTTGGCCCCCTCTTTCTCGTGCATGGCCACAATGACTGCGCCTATCAAGGCCGCGGTCAATAAGACCGCAACAATCTCCAGCGGCAAAACGTAGCGGCCGATGAGCGCCTGACCAATCTGCAGCACAGTCGCCGTGGGCGCATGCGAGGCGCCGGGCAGCATGGGCGCGGTGTGAAGTATGGCCCAACCGAGCACTGCAAAGACCGCCGCAGCCACTGCGAGGCCAGCCAGCCATGTGCGGCTGAAGACTCCGCCTTTGGGAGTTTCAGAGCCTTTAGTAAGCAAAATGGCAAAGACCACAAGGATTGCTACCGCGCCTATATAGACCAGAATCTGCACGAATCCTGCAAACTGTGCGTCGAGATTCAGAAAAAAGAGCGCCAGTCCGGCGAAAGCAACTGTGAGCGCCAGCGCGCAATGCACCGTGTTTTTCAGCACCATGGACGCAAGACCGCCGGCCACGGTGAGCGCCGTAATTATATAGAAAACAAGGCTCATCGGTGGGTCATCCTTTCCTTGCGACCGTGAAATGATCTACTCCGCATAGCGATAACTCCTCGGCCCAATGTGTTTCTTCCGCAGTTCTGTCAAACCTACGCCCACATAAGCCACCAGCAGGATCGCCGAACAAACTACCCACCGCAGCCAGCCATCGCCCATGAAGCGCCAAACTGCGGCAACCATCAGGTTGAGCAGGCACATGGGGAGAACAAACTTCCAGGCAAAGTTCATTAACTGATCCTGGCGAAGCCGCGGCAATGTTCCTCGCATCCAGATGAATACAAAAATGGAAAGCATCAATTTGGAAAAGAACCAGATCCACGACGGAACCCAGGTCAGGAAGGAAAACGGCGCGGACCATCCGCCCAAAAACAGCGTGGTGCCCAGCCCTGAGATGGAAAACATGGCCACGTACTCGCCCAGAAAGAAGAGCGCAAATTTGAAGCCCGAATACTCGGTGTGATAGCCGGCCACTAACTCCGACTCGCCTTCGGGCAGGTCAAATGGTGAGCGGTTTGTCTCCGCCGTGGCCGCAATGGCGTACATGACAAAGCCCGCCAGGCCCCAGGGCGTGAAGATGTACCAGTGCGGAAAGCCCCAGGAGTAGTGGTTCTGCGCCTCCACAATTTTAGTAAGCGAAAGCGAGCCGGCCATCATCACCACAACCACGCTCGACAGCAGCAGCACCACTTCGTAGCTGATCATCTGGGCCACGGCGCGCATGGCGCCCAGCAGCGAATACTTGTTGCGGCTCGACCATCCGGCCATGAAGACAGCTAACTCAGTGGACGCGCCCATCGCGAAGTAGAACAGCAGGCCGGCGTCCAGGTCCACCAGCACCATGTTGCGCCCCATCGGTAGCACCGCAAAGCCCATGAAGGCGGTGACCACCAATAGCACCGGCGCAAGAAAATGCACCGCCGCATCCGCGCTCAGCGGAACGATGTCTTCCTTGGTCAGCGATTTGATGCCGTCGGCAATCGGCTGCAGAAGACCGTAGGGCCCTACGCGGTTGGGGCCAAGCCGATTTTGCATGCGGCCCAGCCCCTTGCGCTCCAGCCACACGGCGACCGCAAACAGCGCAGGAAAGACACAGACGATGGCCGCCGCATTGATCAATACACTGGCAGCGCCCTGCCATGACGCGGGCAGAAAATTCACGAGCCAGTGCTGGAGCAGGACGAAGATCTGGTCAAGCGAATCGATCATCGGTTATGCTCCCTCTCCAGCCGTTGCCGCCGCAATGGAAGTGGCCTTGGCCGCGGCAGCGCTGGCCGCGGCCTTTGTTCTCGCTTCGGCTTTGGCCTTCTCCGCCGCCAGGCGCGCGTCTACCCCGTTCGCTTCTGTGAGATGAATCTGATGGTAATACTCGTTCGACTTTGCCAGTTGCCTGCGGTCCAGCAGAAGCCCGCCAAAGCGGTCGCCGGTGCTCAACTCAAACTCAGTGTCCATTTTGATAGCTTCAAACGGGCAGACCTCGACGCATATCTGGCAGCTCATGCAGACGGAAATGTCTATGTCAAAGCGCGCCGGGTAAAACTGCGGCTTGCCGAGAGCGTCCGGCTTCTTGTCTGTTGACTTCTCGATATAAATGCACTTGGGCGGACACTCCTTCTCGCAGATCTGGCAGGCCACGCAGCGCATCCCCGCTTCCCAGTCGGCGGCATCCTCCGGGTTCTTGGCGTCATAGACCAGGAAAGGAAAGACGCGCGCCGCCTCGTATGCGGCGATCCGCTGCTCCGGATACTCGACCGTCGTCAGCCGGTCGGCAGAGAAATAGCTACCGAAGAAATTCCTTGCCGTCTCCGCCATCCCCTTCAGTATGCCCTCGCCCAGCAATGAATCCTCCCTAATTCCTATTCCCTACCTGTCCACTTCTCCCAACACAATATCCACGCTGCCGAAGATCAGCACCACGTCGGCCACATTCTGTCCCAGGCACATATCCTCGAGAATCGTCAGGTTGATCAGGCTGGGCGGCCGCACACGATAGCGATACGGATTTGGCCCGCCGTCGCTGATGAGATAAAAGCCCAGCTCCCCTTTGGGCGCTTCGATGCGCCCGTAGGCCTCGCCCGGCTTGGGACGGAAGCCGCGAATCTTCGCCTTGGGGTCCATCACCGGGCCAACCGGAATGTCTTTGAGCGCCTGACGCAAAATGGTGAGCGACTCGCGCATCTCCAGCAAGCGAATCATATAGCGGTCGTACACGTCGCCGTGATCGCCCAGTGGCACGCGGAAGTTGAAGCGGTTATAGATGCCGTAGCTATCCACTTTGCGAATGTCGTAGTTGACGCCCGAGGCGCGCAGCATCGGCCCAGTGACTCCGGCGTTGACTGCCAGATAGGCCCCGAGCAGGCCCACGCCTTGTGTGCGCGCCATCAGAATCTCATTCGAACTGAGCAGCCGGTCAAATTCGTCCACAAACCCCGGCAGGCTCTCCACCACCTGGCGCGTCTTGTTGAGCCAGGTCGGCGATGCATCCACGCGGCAGCCCCCAAAGCGCATGTAGTTGACCATCATGCGCGCGCCGGTCAACTCCTCGAATAAGTCCAGAATCTTTTCCCGCTCGCGGAAGGCGTACATCAGCGGCGTGCCGCTGGCGCCCATCTCCTGAATCAAAAAGCCAATCGACGAGGCGTGATTCTGGAAGCGCGTCAGCTCGCCCAGAATGACGCGCAGGTACTCGGCGCGCTCGGGGACCTCCTGGCCGGTGAGCTTCTCGACGGCCAGCGCATAGGCCCAGTTGTTGGTGATCGGGCACATATAATCCAGCCGGTCGGTATAAGGCATCGAAGCCAGATAGCTGACGCCCTCGGCAATCTTTTCGTGGTTGCGATGCAGGTAACCGAAGACCGGCTTGAGCCGGATTACTCGCTCCCCGTCGAGCGCCACATCCATGCGGAAGACGCCGTGCGTCGAAGGATGGTGCGGCCCCATGGCCACTTCCAGCAACTCCCCGTCGCCGTCGGGCTCAATCACGGCGGGCCGGTTCCAGCCTTCAAGTTTCTGGCCCACGAGTTTGTCAGCAGCCGTTGCGGAATAAGTTTGGGAGTCGCTCATTGGCTCACCCCCATTCCTGGCTGGCCTTCTCCGCTAGGTTGGCTGGAAGCCGCGGTCTGCCGCGCCTGCGCCCGCTTCAGCACTGCGTCGTGCGCCGTCGGCTCGTACTCGAAATCGTCCGGCTCCACATAATCCCGCCGCATGGGGTAATCCTTGAAGCCATCCCACATCAGCAGCCGCCGCAGGTCTGGATGACCCGTGAAAACAACTCCGTAGAGGTCGAAAACTTCCCGCTCCTGAAACTCCGCCGACCGCCAGATGGGCGTCAGCGAAGGCAGTTCCACTTGGTCCGTGCGATTCACGGTTCGCATCCTCAGGACCACCGGCCCGTGCTTCTTCTCGACGGAATACAGGTGATAGACCACTTCGAGAAACCCCGGCTCGATCCGCTTGCGCGTCTCTTCGACGGTCTCTTCCACTTGCTGCTCGACACCGTCAACGGTCTTCGCGACCGTGCGGGTCACCATCACCTTCTCGGCGACTTCCTTGTCCGGCCAGTCAACGCCGGTGACGTTCGAGAGGAAATCCAGCCTGAGTTCCGCGTCGTCGCGCAAAAACTTCGCCACAGCCGGTGCATGGCCGGGCGCAAGCCTGAGCGAGTGCTGGCCGGAAACGCTGGGGTTCGGGACAATCTCCACTCCCGCGCCCGGCACAGCCGCCTCGATCATCGCCTTGATTTCTTCTGGTGTCTTCAATCCCAATCCTTCACTGCTATTTGCTGTCCACTGATCACTGTTCCCTGTTCACTGTCACTTGATCACCACCGGCACGGTCCAAACGCCGGGATTCGACGTGGGCTCCAGGTCGTGCTCCCCATAGACAGGCACGGGAAACTCGCCCTGGGCTTCTGAATTCAAATGCCGCGGCCTGTCTTCGCCCGTCAAATGCTGGCCGTCGATTTTCTTCTGGAGTGTCATGAATGCCTGCAACAGCGCCTCGGGACGCGGCGGGCAGCCAGGGATATGCACATCCACAGGGATATAGCGGTCAATCCCTTTCAGCACGTTGTAGCCTTGTTTGAACGGTCCTCCGCTGATGGCGCAGGCTCCCATGGCAATCACGTACCTTGGCTCGGCCATCTGGTTGTAGAGGCGCACAACCTGCGGCGCCATCTTTTTCGTCACCGTGCCGGAAATGATCATCAGATCGGCCTGGCGTGGCGACGGCCTGAAGACCTCGGCCCCGAAGCGGGCCAGGTCGTAGCGCGCCATGGTGGTGGCAATCATCTCGATGGCGCAGCAGGCAAGGCCAAACTGCATGGGCCAGACGGAATTGCGCCGGCCCCAGTTGTAGAGCTCCTCGATGGTCGTCACGAAGACCCCCTGCTTGCCCAGTTCGATCTTCAATCCTGCATCTACAGCCATCGTTTGCTCCTAAGGTTTTCTATTCCCTGTTTGCTATTCCCTATTCCCTGCGTTTACGTCCACGTCAGCACGCCCTTGGCCCAGGCCCAGGCCAGGCCCTCGATGAGCAGCAGCACAAAAACCAGCATGGCCGCACATGCCGCCGCCGTCAGCCCGGTGAATGCAACCGCAAAGGGCAGCAGGAAAACCGCCTCCACATCGAAGATCAAAAAGATAATGGCATACAGGTAATAGGCCGAGTGGAACTGCATCCAGGCATCGCCCCTGGATTCAAGGCCGCACTCGTAGATGGCGTTCTTCACCGCGTTCGGCTTGGGCGGCGAAAACACCTTCGCCCATAGCCACGCCAGCCCCAGCGGAGCAAGTCCAAAACCCAGCGCCGCCACAAACAGAACTGCGAGAGAAAAGTACGGATTAGAGGCCATAATCGAAAACAGAACCCTTCTATTTCAAGCTACCAGCTTGGCGGCAGGTTTGGCGATAAGACGCGCACAGCACGCCCTGTCCAGTTCCACTTTCGCTCTATTCATCTTATCCTGTGAAACGCTCGCTGCGCTTCCCGCTTGCTGGCTGGGCCGAGATGGCGCGAGCCGCGTCCTTGCGCCAATTCTTCAAGGGAGAAGATTGGCCCAACGCTGAAATCAGCTCTGTTCGAGCTCAGCAGTCTCCCCTACCGGAGAAGCCACCCTTCCCGGCGCTACAATCCCGTATTTCCGATTGAGAAACTCCTGCAACCCCTCCGGCAACATCGCAGCCAGTTCCTGCCAGGTCAGCACCTTCAAGCGCACTCGCATCTCGGCGGATTTTACCGCCGCCATCACCTCAAACCACGCCTCGCGCAGATCCGGGCGGCGCTCGTCGTGAATAACGCAGAAGCTGCATCCCTGAGCATAGGCGGCCAGCACGTTGCGAATCAGTTGGTAGCTCGCGTACCCGGCCTCTCCCTCGCCCGAAGAACCGTCTACCCGCATGGATGCGGGCCGGCGGTCCGAGGCCAACGGGCTAAAGTTCTCAACCCTGGCGAGATTCCCGTCATCAGGCCCACACTCCTCAAACTCCTGCGAATAGTCCTCGGGAAACTCATTCGCCTCTCTGCGCCTCCCGGTCTTCAAGCGCACCCGTGGCAATAACTCCCGTTCAAAGACCGCATCGAAATCCCTGTAGGCCTCCACAACCGTCCCGACTTTGGTCTGAAAATCGCCTTCTGTCAGCTTGGCCTCCACCAGCAACGAGCCCAGCCGCATGTCCACTTCGGTGCGATCAAAGCGTCCGCTTTTGAGCGGCACACGCGCCCTCCAGCCAAAGACCGGCGGGTCCTCGCCATCCACTCCAAGAGTCTGCCGCACCGCAGGTGCTTCCGCTACGCCCGGCGCGCAGAAAACGTTCATCAATAGGGCATCGGAGCTCATGGACGAGTCCAACTCGCGCCAGCGCCGACCCGAATCAGCCCTGGGTATCGCGCGCCCTTGCGCGTGTATTTTGTCGAAGCGCCGCATCCACTCCGGCCGCGCCACAATGGCCGCATAAGCCGCGTCGAAAAAATTGCCGTGGCGGCTGGTTCCCACAGACAGGTTTTCGTCTGTGGGGTGTTCCGGTGGGGTCCCCACAGACAGGTCTTCGTCTGTGGGGTGCTCAGGCGCATAAACAATCACCGGAGGATTCCCGTAGCTCTCCACATGCGGACGTCCCTGCGCCCACTGCCGGTTGCGCAACCCCAACTCACGCCGCAATTCACTCGCGCACCAGCTTGATCTCTCGGTCATATTGAACCGCCCACACCGCGCGGCGCAAGGCTACTCAAATAGACGCCGCGCCCGGTCGCCTCTTGCAATTTCTTCGGTGAAGTCCCGGTCGGCGGCATCCCGACTCAACCCTCAATGGCCGCGGCAATCCCCGCGCGCACGGCCTCCGGCAACGCGGGCATGGCGCCGGATTGCGAGGCAACCCACGCGCCCCAGCGGTTGCCCGCCTCGTTCAGCGTGGCCAGATCGGCTCCGCGCAGCAGGTAGTGGGTCATGGCCGCCGTAAACGCATCTCCCGCGCCGATGGTGTCCGCCACCTGGACGGGAATTCCGGGGTGCTCGTGCCACTCCTCGCGCGTCACCAGCAAGCTGCCGTGGCAGCCGCGGGTTATGGCCACCATGCGGAGCAAAGGAAACTCCTCCAGCAATCGCTCGGCGGCCAGCCGCAATAAGCCGGAAGCGGACTCGCCTTGGCCCGGCAGGCCTTGACTCGCGGGCAGCCCCAGCAGCGCGAGCACGCGCGGCGCCTCGTCGTCGTTCATCTTCAGCACCGTGGCCAGCTCCAAAGACTCCTGGATCACTTCGCGGGAGAGAAACGGCGCGCGCAGATTCACGTCGAAGACCCTCACGCACGAGGCTGAGGTCTGCGCCACCAGCGTCTGGATGGTCTGCCGCGACTCTTCGGAGCGCTGCGCCAGCGAGCCGAAGCAGAGTGCGCTGGCCCGCTCAGCCAGTTGCACCCAGTCGTCGGTCAACTCCATAAAATCCCATGCCGCTGGTTGATGAATCGTATAACTCGGCTGCCCGCCCTCGAACTCGACCGTCACCCGGCCCGTCTCGTGCGCAGGGTCTTCTTCAAGAAAACTGGTGTCGACCGGCAACGGCTCCAGCAGCTCGACCGCCTTGCGGCCCAGCTCGTCGCGCCCTGTGCGGCTCAGGATCGCGGCGTGATTGCCCAGCCGTCCAGCCATCACTGCAAAGTTGGCCGGCGCGCCGCCGAGCCTCGGCCCTCTGGGCAGCATATCCCACAACAATTCGCCGATTCCCAGAATCAGATGCGGTTCGTTCAAAGTCATATTCCAGCAGCTTTCTCTATGGGAGCCTTTCTCGTCAAGTCCCTCCAAAAAGAGGTAATGTCTCAATTTGAAAATTCACGTGTTTGACTCAGATCGCTTTAATCGCCGATATTCTTCCAGTAGGAGGAGAGCCTGTGAATCAGAACCGCCCACGAGGCATCGTCGTCGTAGCGCTCCTGATGATTACGTTTGGCATAGCCGAGGTGAAGACAGGCCTTACTCACAACTTTTTCAGTATATCTACCGCCAAGGTCACAACCTCCGCCTATGCAGGAGCTGCCATCGGTATTCTCTACGCCATGGCGGGGTTGCTCATTCTCTCCATGAAGAGGCGGGCGGCGGCCCTCGCCATTGTGTTCCTTATCGCTGATATCATTGGGCGCATCGCTATGGTTGTGACGGGCCTCTACCCAGTTGACTCCTTTAAGCAAATACTAGCTATTATCTTGGGAACATCTATTGTGGCCGTATTCGCCGTCTACATCAGATTGAAATGGTCTTCCTTCAATTAAGCAGCGGGCGTGTGTTCCTCCCTTAATCAAACTGAGACACTACCCAAAAAGAGAATCCTGTTTTATCCCACCCAGCGCCACATCGAGCAATCCTCATAATTCGCAGAGGCATATTCCCCCTCCGGCTGGTTGGCCATGATGCGATGGTCGGCAATTGCATCCGCGCGGGAGCGGGGAATCTGGCCCGAAAACAGCCTTGCAAATCCGGCCTGCCGCTCCAGCACATTCTCCTGCTCGTTGTTTACATAAATCAGGTCCAGTTGCCCCGCGTGCCCGGTAACAGCCACGGACAGGGTTTTACTCCAGGCCGCGAGCAGCCGCCGCATCACCGGCGCGCCAAAAGGATTGAAGAGAAACGCCAGGCACGGCCCCGCGGGAAGCCGAAAATCGACCGCATCATTACAGATGATTTTCGTGGGCGCCTGCGCGCGCCGCGATGCCCGCCAAACAGCCAGATTTTTCCTGGCAATCCGCGCCAGCGTGGGATTGAGTTCTACTCCCACCACCCGGCGAAAAGGCAACTCTGCGGCCAGCAGCACGGCTCGTCCCATTCCCGCGCCAACATCGATAAAGCTGTAGTCCTCTATCGCCCCAGTCGGCCGGCTCCTCTGCCAACGGCGCACCAGCGCCTGAAAGACCGAGGGCGCAACCGCGAAGTAAGCCGTCGCATGGCGGTCATGCCGGTGGCCGCTCTGCAAGTGCCTTCCCGCGACCAGCCCACTGGTGCGCACGCCAAACTTCTCGTCGAACGGGTGCCGCGTATAGCCCTCGTCCACAGTGAGCCCCGGCAGCCGTCGCCGCTCCGCGCCTTTCGCGGTTGTCATCGAAACAATCTCCAACGCGCCGCAAACGCGCAAGAGCCTCCCGTGTGGGGGAGGCTCTGATGTTCTTAGCTCCGGAATTTATTCTAACGCAGGCGCAGCGACTTGAGGGCCGCGGGCAGCCGTTCTTCGATGATCCTGGCGCGCTCGGCCGCGATGCCGCCCAGGTACGACGGCGCCGGCGTGGCCGCCAGCACCAGCGCCAGGGCAATCACCGAGAAGCAAAGCCCCGCGATGCCGGCCGAAACCAGCATGTGGTAGGTGTCGGCAATATCCAAGCCGAAGACGTTGAAGGCGAAATGCTCCAGCGGCTTGATGTGCTTGAGAACCGCCAGCGCGAAGAGGAAAAAGAAGACCGCCAGCGAGGTCAAAACAGCCAACGTCACATCCAGGCTGCGGTGGAAGTTCTGCCGTGCTCTACAGTGCGGACATTCGGCAAAATGCTGCTCATAGTCCTTGCACATCTCCGGAGAAATCCCGGAAATGTCATAGCGCCAGCTCGCCAGAATGGAGCCTGCGACTCTGTCTGTGCATTGGGTTTTCGCCATAATTGAATAGACTCACTTTGCAAAGGATGTGTTTCGCCGCCAT
>Ga0224558_1004251_pt1 | contig 11269 bp, 10 predicted proteins | sample 714S32024metaG_FD_180682 | JGI IMG/M metagenome (GOLD analysis project Ga0224558, IMG submission 180682) | Peat soil microbial communities from Stordalen Mire, Sweden - 717 S3 20-24 | ecosystem: Environmental > Terrestrial > Soil > Wetlands > Peat | place: Sweden: Norrbotten County, Stordalen... | reverse complement strand
GAGCGAGTTCCTGGCCAACATGAGCCACGAGCTGCGCACCCCCCTCAACGCCATCCTGGGCTTCAGCGAGATCCTCAAGGACAACTTGGTGGAGCTCTCCGAGGACCAGCGCCACGAATGCCTGGAGAACATCCACGCGAGCGGCAAGCACCTTCTCGAGCTGGTCAACGACGTCCTCGACCTCTCCAAGATCGAGGCCGGACGGATGGAGCTGGCCTACGACCGCTTCCCGGTGGGCAATGCGGTGCGGGAGGTCCACAACGTCATCCGCTCTCTGAGCGAGCGCCGGGATATCGACCTGGCGATCACCGTCGAGCCCCCGGACCTCGAGACCAGGGCGGACAAGAGCAAGTTCAAGCAGATCCTCTACAACCTCCTCTCCAACGCGATCAAGTTCACCGCCCAGGGAGGTCGGGTCTGGGTCTCCGCCCGGCCCGAGAACGGCTGGCTGGTGGTCGACGTCGGTGACACCGGGGTGGGCATCCCGAAGGAGTACCACGAGCGGATCTTCGACGAGTTCTACCAGCTGGACACCGCGACCACCCGGCAGGTGGAGGGCACCGGCCTCGGCCTCTCGCTGACGCGCCGCCTCGTGGAGCTCCACGGCGGGGACATCCGGGTCGAGTCCGAGGTGGGTCACGGCTCGGTCTTCACCTTCCAGCTCCCGCTCCTCGGCATGGAGCCCCAGAACGGGCGGGCTCACAACCGCATCCTCCTGGTGGAGGACAACGCCAGCAGCCGTCAGCTGGCCAGGATGGTCCTGAACGGCAGCGGTTTCGACGTGGATGTGGCCTCCGACGGGGCTGAAGGGCTCCAAAAGGCCCGGTCGACGCTCTACGACCTCGTCCTGATGGACGTCGAACTCCCGGGAATGGACGGACTCACCGTCACGCGAATGCTAAAGTCCGATCCCAAGACCGCCGACGTCCCCGTCGTCGCTCTCACCGCCAATGCCATGAAAGGTGACGAGCAGGAAGCGCTCGCCGCAGGTTGTTCGGGGTACATCAGCAAGCCCATCGAGGTAGCGAGCTTCGTGCAACGCATCGCAACGTACCTGGAGCCGGCCGCATCATGACCGCCGGCGGCAAGACCATCCTGATCGTCGAGGACGACCCGCCCAGCCGTGAGGTGGTCCGCCTCGCCGTGAGCGCCCAAAACCACACGCTCATCGAGGCCGCCACCGGCCTGGAGGGCCTGCAGGCAGCTCGGGAGCAGAACCCCGACCTGATCATCCTCGACGTGAACCTGCCCGGGATGAGCGGTCTCGACGTCTGCCGGAGGCTCCGTTCCGAGGGGTCGCGGGTCCCCATCCTCATGCTCACCGCCAAGGCCGACACCATCGACGTGGTGGTGGGGCTGGAGCTCGGAGCCGACGACTACGTCACCAAGCCCTTCGAGGTTCGGGAGCTGATGGCGCGGATCGGAGCCCACCTCCGCCGCAGCGAGATCTCCTCTCAGGAGCAGCCTCGTGATCGCTTCGAGTTCCCGGGCCTGACCATCGACCTGGGAAGGCGCCAGGTGTTCCGGGATGGGGAGGAGGTCAACCTCACCCTCACCGAGTTCAACCTGCTCGCCCTGCTGGCGTCCCGCCCGGGCCAGGTGATGAGCCGGGGAGAGCTGCTCCGCCGGGTGTGGGGCTACGAGGTCGAGATCGAGACCCGTACCGTCGACGCCCACGTCTACCGGCTGCGCCGCAAGATCGAGCCCGACGCGGAGAAGCCCACCTACATCCACTCGGTGCCGGGGATCGGATACCGCTTCAGCGGATAGCTTCCGGAGCGGAGGGGCGGGGGTGGTGCTTCGCTGCGGCACGGTCGTCGGCACGCCCTGACTGGCGTGCCGCGCCCTTTGCTCGGCGCGGTTGCAACCCGCGCCTGCGCAAAGCCTGCGCTCAGCACGCACCCCCGCCCCTCCTTCGCGGTGTCCCCATCGCTTCGGAGGGGAGAGGTGTGCGCCCTGCGGGCGCACGGATCTCACCCCGCGGTACTAGCCGGTCCTCCGCTCAGAGGGTGAGCCTTCGGCTCTCCCTCCTCACTCCGTCGCGGCTAGTAGATGAAGCCGACGATGCTGGGGTCGCCTGCCTGGACCGTCCGCTGGTCGACCCGCCCCCACCCGTCGTAGTTCATCTCCGAGATCACGAAGCTTCCGTTTGCGTTGACGCTGTCGACGAAGGCCACGTGACCGTCGTACGAGTAGCCGGGGCCGACGAAGACGACCACGGCACCGGCGATGGGGACCTCTCCCTCGGGTCGCGACGAGCGGGCGTTCTGCCACCACTCGCCGGCGTTGCCGCCCCAGGTGATGTTGCGCCGCGTTGCCACGTAGTACGTGCACTCGCCGTACGGGAAGCTGTCCCCCCCGTGGCTCGGCGGTACCTCGGGGATGCCGGCGGTCGCGGGGACGAAGGCTGCGGGGTTCAGCGATCCCTGGGGGGCATCGGCGAACGGGACCTGCAGGTAGCTGCCGCCCGCGAGGGGGGTGTCCTCCTGGAGCACGTTGTAGTCGAGCAGCACCGTGGGATCGATGCCGAACGCGGCCGCGAACTGGCTGGGCGACTCACCGCTCTGCACCATGACGAGGGCCCCCGGTCCGGGCGGGAGCAGCACCGGCGAGCCGGCCTGCGGCTCGACGTCCCGGCCGAAATCGTTGGCCCAGATGATCGACGCCGGGTTGCGGTCATAGCTCGCCGCCAGGGAGTCGACGGTCGCGCCCGCCGGGGCCATCACGGTGAGCGCCGGGCCGGTGGGGGCGGTCTGATCCGCTGGGGCACCCTCGATGACGGCGTTGAGGACCTGCGCGCTCGAGGCCGCGGACGTGAGCGACGCTCCGACCGGCAGGCGCGGCGCGATGACAGGGAGCAGAAGGGCGATCAGGAGCACCCATGCATGGCGCAGCAACCGATGGCGAAGACCGCGGATTGCCATCCTCTCCGGATATCCCCTTGCGGCTGGTTTGGTGCTTTTCAACACCGTCACAGCGGGCGGACCCTAACAGAGTTGCCGCGGACAGGTCAAAGGAACTTGATAGCACCGCTATCACGTCCAACCGCTGGGGTCCTGGTATATTCGGTGACCGAGGTTGACCCGGATGTCAGCTGTGGAGCGGGAGGAGCCTGCAGCCGTGCCCGACCTTTCCCACGTGGGTCGACGCTACCTCGCGCCCGGTCAGGTGGTGAGCGCCGAGCGGGTCGCCGCGTACGCGTCGGCGGTCAGCGGTGCCGGCGAGGTGTACTCGCCCGGGTCGGTGCCGCCGACGTTCGCGGCCGTCTATTGCCTGCTCCCATCTCTCGCCGAGGTGCTGCGGGACCCGGAGCTCGGCATCGAGCTGGCCGGCCTGATCCATGCAGAGCAGAGCTTCGAGTGGCCGGTGCCGGTTCGGCTGGGTGACGTGGTCGCGGCGTCGGCCGAGATCGCCGCGGTGGAGAGCAAGCGGGGGATGACCTTCGTGACCCTGGACCTCGCGGCGACCGATCAGTCCGGCCACACCGTCTGCCGGGGGCGCTCCCTGCTCCTCCTCCGTGGTGCCGGACGATGACCGATCCCGGTGCTCGGCAGGACGTGAAGCCCGGCGACCAGATGGCCCCGCTCTCCCGCACCGTCAGCCAGGCGCAGATCGACGCTTACGCGGGCGCGTCGGGAGATCACAACCCCATCCACGTCGACCCGGAGTTCGCCCGCTCGGTGGGGCTGCCCGGGACGATCGCGCACGGGATGCTCGACATGGCCATCCTCGGTGAGGCCGTCGGCCGCTGGGCGGGCGCCTACGACCGGGTCGCCGAGCTTGCCTGCCGGTTCTCCAAGCCCCTCCTTCCCGGCGACACCGTCACCTGTACCGGGCGCGTGGTGTCGGTGGACCCGGCGGCGGGCACCGCGACCCTGCAGCTCGAGGCCACCTCCAGCCGCGGGGATCGGGTCCTGACCAACGGCCGGGCGGTGGTTCGCCTGGCCGGCTGAGGGAGGCTCCGGTCGTGCCGCTGGACTTCAGCCTGACCACCGAGCAGGAGGAGGTCCGCCGTCTCGCCCACCAGTTCGCGGTCAGTGAGGTGCGCCCCCGCGCGGCCCACTATGACGAGCACGAGGAGACCCCCTGGGAGGTCATGCACAAGGCCCACGAGCTGGGCCTCGACGCCTCCGCCGCGTTCCCGAAGGAGTACGGGGGCGGCGGTGTCGACTTCATCACCGAGCTGATCCTCACCGAGGAGCTGTCCTGGGGTGACGCGGGGATCGCCGTCTCCATCCAGGGGACCGGGCTGTGCGGAGCGGCCATCGCCGCCATGGGCACCGAGGCCCAGAAGAAGAGGTACATCGGCATGCTCGCCGACCCGGAGACCCTGAGGCTCGGGGCGATGGGTCTGACCGAGCCCAACTCCGGGTCGGATGCCCTGGCCCTGGAGACGACCGCCAGCAAGGTCGACGGCGGCTGGGTCCTCAACGGGACCAAGCAGTTCTGCACCAATGGCGGCATCGCCGATCTGCAGGTGGTCTTCGCGACCACCGATCGCTCCCTCGGCCCCGCGGCGATCGCCGGCTTCGTCGTCGAGAAGGGCAACCCCGGGATGAGCCAGGGGCGCAAGGAGAAGAAGATGGGGGTCCGGGCCTCCCACACCGCCCAGGTGCTCCTCGAGGACTGCTTCGTCCCCGAGGAGGCGCGTCTCGGCATCGAGGCGGACGGCACCGAGACGGGGCCGGGTGCCGTCGGGGCCCTGAGGACGCTTGAGGCCACCCGCCCCCAGGTCGCCGCCGGTGCTCTCGGGATCGCCAGGGCGGCTTTCGAGTTCGCTCGCGACTACTCTCTCGAGCGCCACGCCTTCGGTAAGCCGATCGCCCGCCACGAGGCGATCGCCTTCAAGCTCGCCGACATGGCCACCGAGATCGACGCCGCTCGGATGCTGATCTGGCGGGCGGGGTGGATGATCGCCGAGGGCATCCCGCTCGCCCGCGGCGAGGGCTCCATGGCCAAGCTGTACGCCGGCGACATGGCGATGCGCGTCACCACCGAGGCCGTCCAGGTGCTCGGCGGGTACGGCTACATCAAGGAGTACCCGGTGGAGCGCTTCATGCGCGACGCCAAGATCTACCAGATCTGGGAGGGGACGTCCGAGATCCAGCGCCTGGTCATCTCCCGCTGCATCCTCGGCGAGCGGCCGCCGATCACGCGCCCCGAACCGGGGAGGTAGGGGCCGGCCCCGAGCCGGGCCGCACCGGGCTGAGCTCGCGCCCTGCGCGGCGGTCCGCGGGGGACCTTCCTCTTCTCAGAAGGGGCTCGCCTCACCCCGCCCCGGCGCCGCTGGGGGCGGGACGCGCCACCGTGTCGGCGTTGCGTGACGTGGACACCGGCGGTCCGTGACAGGTGTAACGAACCGTGCTATACTTCCATACGGTGCATACGGCGCCAAAGGAGCGATACCTCCACTAGAAGTGAGTGGAGCGTTACGCCCGTTCAGGTCAAAGGGGGAAGGCATGCGTGGGACTTTCGGCTCTATAGGTTCGGTTCGGCTCCGCCGCAGTTGGCTGGCGCCATTCGCGGCGGCCCTCGCCATCGGCGGTGGGGGCGCGCTCATCTTCGGCGGGGTAACCGCGCTCGCCAACACCGGCACGGTCACGGGTGGTGATACCTGCACCGGGTTCAACGTCAGCGTACAAGGCGACAAGAACATCGTCACCGGTGACGTGATCGTGGTCACGACGACCATCCCCGGGACGACCGGGATCGGGACGCTTAACCCGCTCACGGGTCTGACGGGGAGTCTTAATCCCACGTACGGCCTCATCGTGGACTACAGCGGCACCACTCAGTCGACCGGGACCGTAACCCTTTACATCTTTGAGCCCGGGTCGGGCGGCACGTACACGCTGGTCGGAGGCCCGGACGCGTCGGGATACTGGGTGACGCTCACGACGGTTACGGGATGCTCGACCCCGTCCCCGTCGCCGAGCCCGTCCCCGTCGCCGAGTCCGTCCCCGTCGCCGAGCGCGTCCCCGTCGCCGAGCGCATCCCCGTCGCCGAGCGCGTCCCCGTCGCCGAGCGCGTCCCCGTCGCCGAGCGCGTCCCCGTCGCCGAGCGCATCCCCGTCGCCGAGCGCGTCCCCGTTGGTGGCAACGCCTACGGCTACCCCCATCGGAGGCGTGAGCGCGGCCACGGCAACGCCGTCGGCCACCCCCACTGGTGGGACGTTAGGGATCACCACCCCGGGCACCGGGGCAGGACCGACGTCGTCTAGCTTGACCTGGCTGGGGATGATCCTCGTCCTTCTTGGCTGCGCTCTCCTGGTGGTCAGGTGGATGGCCCGGACCGGCAAGATCAAGATCCAGAACATCTAACCGTCGGCGGGGAGGCACATGCCATCTCCGCCAAGCCTCACTCCAGAAGGAGGCCGGAGAAATCGTTCCGGCCTCCTTCTCGTGTTCCCGGCGGACACCCGCCCATCACGTCGCCACGGGCAGGCTCGCCTTCACCATCATCGGAGCGGGGGATCCGGATTGGAGGCAGCGATGTTCGATCTGAGCGGCAAGGCGGCGGTGGTGACCGGCGGCTCTCGCGGGCTGGGGCGGGCCGACTCCCTGGCGCTCGCCCGCGCCGGGCCCGACGTGGTGGTCACGGACATCCTCCTCGAGTCCGACCCCGAGCTCCAGCGGGTCGCCGAGGCGTCGCAGTCGGCGCTGGCTCAGCTCTTCACGTCCCACAACATGCTACGCGGAGCGTACCCGCGCCGAGATCCGGGCCATGGGGCGCCGCTCGATGGCGCTCAAGATCGACGTCACAGATCGTGACCAGGTGGCCGCGGTGTTCGCCCAGGCGAGCGTCAGGCCTTCGCGCGGCCGGCTGCCGCCGGCAGGGAGCCGGTCCCCCCACGGTCAGCGCCGGGCTGAGCCCGGACCCCGCGCGGTAGGGTCGAGGGGCATCCCTCCACCCGCCCGGGACCCGTCTCGACTTCTGCGAGACGCTGCTGCGGCGCGGCCCTCCGCCCCTCGAACCGTCGGCCCCTCCCACCGCCGGGTTCCGGCCCGAACCCGGATATCGGCGTTTCGCGACCCGGATATCGGCGATCGGTGACAGGTGTAACGGACCATGCTATACTCCCAGACGTCGCTAAACGAGCGATAGCTCCACCAGATATGAATGGGGCGTAGGGTTCGTTCAGGTCGAAGGGGGAAGTCGAAGACGGGTCTTGCGGCCCTAGGGGTCCGGGTCAGACGCCCCTGGCTGGGCGTCTGGGGGAGGCGTGTCTGATGCTTTGTTGGTCGAGTCCAGAAGCGGTCCCGACGATCCGGCACTCAGTCGGTCGGGAAAGAGAGGAAGGAAGACATGAGTAGTCGTAGGTACAGAACCGTTGGCGCGGGGGGGGCAGTGGGTGCCGTTGCCGCGCTCATCCTGGGGGCGACGGTCGCACTGGCGTGCCAGCCGACCTCGATCACCACGAGCCTGAAAGCGTCGTCGATTCCGGTGGGCTCGTCTGTCTCTGACACTGCCAACCTGTCGGGGACGGAGGTTTCGGTCGCGACCGGAACGGTCACGTACGCCGTGTACACCAACAACTCCTGCACGTCCCTGGCGGCGAGCCCGGTGATCAGCGGGCAGCCGGCGGCGGTCACCGTCGCGAACGGGATCGTGCCGAACTCGCCCCCGGTCACCTTCGACCAGTTGGGCACCTTCTACTGGCGGGCGAGCTACTCGGGTGACGGCGTCCACAACCTGTACAGCATCAGCACATGTGGGGCGGAGGTCCTGACGGTCGTCAAGGCGACCCCCGGGATCACCACCACGCTGACGTCGGCCTCCATCCCGGTGGGATCGACGGACAGTGACAAGGCGAACCTGAGCGGCGGGTACTTGCCGACCGGCTCTGTGACCTTCAAGGTCTACACCAACACGCTCTGCACCGTACTGGCGACCACCGGCTCGGGCAACGACATCAGTGCGCAGCCGGTCCCGGCCGCGGTGTCGGTGAACGGCGACGGCAGCTACAGTTCGGGGTCGGTCACCTTCTATCAGGCGACGCCCACGTACTACTGGCAGGCGGCCTACTCGGGTGATGGCAACAACATCGGCGTGACGAGTGCCTGCACCTCCGAGGTCACGACGGTGACCAAGGACGGGCCCTCGATCAGCACGCAGCTGTCGGCGACCGCAATCCCGGTGGGGAACACGGCCAGTGACACCGCGACGCTGACCGGAGCGACGTCGAACGCGACCGGGACGGTGACGTTCACCATCTACAGCGACGCCTGCACGACCATGGCGACCACAGGGACGGGCAACGAGATCAATGTGCAGGCCGGCTCAGCGGCGGTGAGCGGCAACGGGACCTACGCCTCGGCCACGGTCAAGTTCTACAAGGCGGGAACCTACTACTGGCAGGCGGTCTACTCGGGTGACGCGAACAACGTGTCGGCGAAGTCAGCCTGTGGCAGTGAGATCGTCACGGTGAGCACTACCTCGACTCCCACCCCCACCCCAACGTCCACTCCCACCCCCACCCCACACTCCACTCCAACTCCCACCCCCACCCCACACTCCACTCCAACTCCCACTCCCACCGGCTCTGTGTTGGGGAGCACCCCAACGCCCACTCCCAGCGGCGCGGTGCTGGCGATCAGCGTCCCGGACACCGGAGGGGCGGGACCGACCGGCGGCGGATGGGGCTGGCTGAGCCCGATCCTCGTCCTTCTCGGTAGCCTCGTCGTGGTGGCCCAGTTCGTGGTCCGGCGGCGGGTCCGGACCGGCAAGATCAAGATCCAGGACATCTAGCGGTGGGCGGGGAGGCGCATGCCGTCTCCGCCAAACCTCAAATCCAGAAGGAGGCCGGAGCGATCGCCCGGCCTCCTTCTCGTGTTCCCGGCAGACCCCCGGCCCATCACGTCGCCACGGGCAGGCTCGCCTTCACCATAATCGGAGCGGGGGATTCGGGTTGGAGGCAGCGATGTTCGATCTGAGTGGCAAGGTGGCGGTGGTGACCGGCGGCTCTCGCGGGCTGGGGCGGGCCGACTCCCTGGCGCTCGCCCGCGCCGGGGCCGACGTGGTGGTCACGGACATCCTCCTCGAGTCCGACCCCGAGCTCCAGCGGGTCGCCGAGGCGTCGCAGTCGGCGCTGGCCCAGCTCTTCACGTCCCACAACGTGGTCTACGCGGAGCGCACCAGCGCCGAGATCCGGGCCATGGGGCGCCGCTCGATGGCGCTCAAGATGGACGTCACCGATCGTGACCAGGTGGCCGCGGTGTTCGCCCAGGTGAAACACGAATTCGGCTCGATCGACATCCTGGTCAACAACGCCGGCACCCTCGATCATATGGCGCAGATCGAGAGCCAGAGCGACGATCTGTGGGAGCGCGATCTGCGCGTCAATCTCACCGGCGCCTACAACTGCACCAAGGCGGTGTGGCCCCATATGCGGGAGCAGAATTGGGGTCGCATCATTTTCATGTCATCCGTGGCCGGAACTCTTGGAGGCTTTGGTCAGGCGTCGTATTCCGCGACCAAGGCCGGGCTCAACGGGCTGGGTAAGTCGATGGCGCTGGAGGGGGCCCGCTTCGGCATCACCAGCAACATGATCGCCCCCGGTATCATCGCCACCGAGGCGTTCACCGCCGGCAACCCGCGGATGAACGAGCGCATGGTGCTGCGTACGGCCATGCGCAGCATGGGTGAGCCGGAGGACGTGGCCTCTCTGGTCGTCTTCCTCGCCTCACCGGAGGCGCGCTACATCACCGGTCAGGTCATTCACGTCGGGGGCGGGATCGACCTCTTCGTCTATTGACCGGAGCACTGACCGTCAGCCTCGACTACCAACCTGCCGCCACCGGGCCCTTTCTCTGGCAGGCGTTCGACACCGCGGCGGTGAGCTCCGACCTGGCCGCGATCGCGCGAGCGGGGTTCCGGGAGGTCCGTGTCGGGCTGGCCTGGGACAGCTTCATGCCCGATGCCCGCGGGGTCGACCCCCGGCGGATGAGCGAGTTCGACACCCTGCTCCGCGTCGCCGGTGCCCACGGCATGGGGATCGTCCCGGTGCTCTTCATCCAGGCTCACGGCGACTGCGTCTTCCTGCCCGCCCGGGCGGTGATGCGGGACGCGCGTCGGCGCGGGGTCCGCGTGCTGAGCGAGGGGATGCCGGAACCCGGAGGCCCGCGTGACGTCTGGACGGACCCGCTCATGCTGGAGCTCGCCGACCGCTGGGCGAGGGCGATGGCGGCGGGCTTCGCCAACCATCCCGCGCTTGCCGCCTGGGACCTGGGTGACGACCCGGCGAGGGTTCTCCGACCGCGGCGGATTCCCGACCTCGCCGCCTGGGTCGCAGTGGCGGGGGCGCCGCTCCGGCAGCGGGGCGACCGCGTCCAGATGACGCTCGGTGCCGACGACCTGCTCCGCGGCCGCGGGGTGAGGCTCGGGTCTCTCTCCAGTCTCCTCGACAGGATCGACATCGCCATCCGCCCTGCCCAGTTGCGCCGCCTCCAGCTGCCCGAGCCGGAGGCGCTCCTCTTCATCGCCCAGCTGGCCCAGGCGCTCGCCGGCGACCAGGGCGGCCAGATCGGTCTGGCCCTGGCGATGCCGTCGCCGGGCGGCGACGAGGAGGGGATGGACGAGCTGGCCGCCGCGGCTACCGTCGATCAGCTGGTCGAGCGCCGCACCGAGGCCGGGGTCAGCGCCCTGCGGGCGACCGCGTGGTGCGATCTCCACCCGCGACTCCGCGAGCGGGCTCCCTACGACCGCCACGACTGGCGGCGGCGTTGCGGCCTTCTGAGCCTGGACGGCGCCGAGAAGCCGGCTCTCGGTCCCTGGTCCCGGCTCGCGCGGGCCGACCTGGCGGCTCCCCCACCCAACCCCTGGCCCCCGCACCTGGACGTCGAGGCGTTCTACACAAACCTCCCCGACAGCGTGCTCGACCTGGCCGCCGCCTGGCACCGCGAGCAGGAGGATCGGCCTGCTATCCTCGACCGCAGTGAGGCGTGAGGGCGCTTCAAACCCCCGCATCGCTCGACACTGCGGCCGCAGCCCTGGCGCTGACCCGGGGAAGGTTCTGAGGTCGTCCGCGTTTGCCCATGTGATCGCATGTCAGCGTCCGCCCTTGGAGGGACTCGCGAAGTGACCGCTGGCCGAATCAAGAAGATCATCCCTGACCGCGGTTTTGGCTTTGTCCGCGCCGACGATGGTGCCGAGGCCTTCTTTCACCGCACCGAGGTGACCCTGGTCGATTTCGACTCCCTGGAGGAGGGAGAGGCGGTCACCTTCGACCTCGTGGACAGCCCCAAGGGCCCCCGGGTGCGCAACCTCCAGA
>Ga0224558_1004250_pt1 | contig 11270 bp, 10 predicted proteins | sample 714S32024metaG_FD_180682 | JGI IMG/M metagenome (GOLD analysis project Ga0224558, IMG submission 180682) | Peat soil microbial communities from Stordalen Mire, Sweden - 717 S3 20-24 | ecosystem: Environmental > Terrestrial > Soil > Wetlands > Peat | place: Sweden: Norrbotten County, Stordalen... | reverse complement strand
CTGCCACGAAGCAGGCGGACGGACGCGTTGGGAAGCTCACTTCAAGAGGCTCCCTCCAGATCTTTCGGTTGGACCTTATTTCCATCTCGCATCTTCAGACGACGATGCGCAGCGAAGGGACCGCCTCGCTCACATTGTCAAATTTGGTATTCCCGGAACCGATATGCCCGGACATGAATACCTGTCCGACAACGAGATAGCGTCCATCTCCCTTTGGTTGTCGCAAACCATCGCGCAACCGAGCCCAAAACCATAAAAATGCATTGCAATCAGGAGAAGAACCATGAAGAGCTACGCACAAGTCCTTTTTCTTGCCATCCCACTCGCGATTGTCCCTGCCGCGTTTGCGCAGCATGAAACCTTTACCGTCAATCCGGATACAAGCCAGGTTGCTTTCACTCTGGGCGGCAGCGGGCACCATGTGCAGGGAACATTCCATCTACAGAGCGGATCGATCGCCTTTGACCCAAGCGCCCAGAAGATCTCCGGCGCGGTGATCATCGCTGCCGGCAGCGGCAATAGCGGCGAGCCGAGTCGCGACAAAAAGATGAACACCGATGTACTGGACACCGGGCACTTTGCCGAAGTGACGTTTGCGCCCAGCAGCTATCAGGGAACCATTGCGACCTCGGGCGATTCAACTATCCAGGTCTCAGGCATCTTCACGCTCCATGGCACTCCGCATGACCTGACCGTTCCCATGCAGGTTCATATTGACGGCGCAAATCTGACGGCAAAAAGCCACTTCACGGTTCCTTACGTCAAGTGGGGGCTCAAGGATCCCAGCATCTTTATCCTTAAAGTCGCCAAGGAGGTTGACATTGACCTTACCTTAAGCGGTTCTCTGACTCGCGGGAGCTAGGCATTGAAATTGATGTCACGCAGTTATGGGAGCCGGGCAGTCAAGGCGCGTAGCGGGTAGCCCCAGATTGCGGCTTCCAAGCGTCTTGCCATCAGCGTGTGCGGCGGTCTTGCAGACGCACCGGCCTCTGCCTCAGTGAGAATAGCAAGTCATGAAAACAAAGAGCGGGGAATCCCGCCGATTCGGAACCTGACAAATCTACTGCTGCGAGGCGTAGGCAGGCTTGTTGGCATGGAAGAGCCGGTGGTTGATGTCGGGCCAGAACTCTTTGGCAACAAACGACGCAGCATCGATTCCAATATCCAGGCCCCACTCAGTGCCTGTGTTCGCAAAGCTACGTTCGCGCGAGGGGTAGTAGAGACTAGAGAGGCCGGCAGAGGCACCCGCGCCAATCACCTCGCTCACATTGAACACTTCATTGCCGGAGTCGGATCGGGTGATGACGGCGCGGCTAAGGGCATAGCCGGTCCGCTTTATGAATCCGCCTCTTCCCAATGTGTAATACCGTGTATCTTCATGCGTGATCACGGGCGCCACGAATTCCACCATGTAATTCTCACTTGTCTGGTCGACGGCTGCGTGCCAGAAGTAGCGGCCATATCCAGCCGCGCCCTGATGAAACTCAGGAGTCGCGTCAGTCGCCATCGAGTAGCCGGCGAGCATCGCAGGGATGAACACTGAGGAATAGTCGAAGGAGTCATCGGTTGCGGTAATGAACTTCTCTTTCACGGTCTGAGCTGGTAGCCTCTCGTCGGTGCTGACAGCGCGAAAGTTCGGAACAATGCCTAGGATGCGCTTGGTCTGATGCGCGTGCTGATCATCGGAAAGATTCTGTGGGGTTGGCGCGTCAGGCAAAGCATTTTGCGCGCTTTGCGAGGGTTCGGCTGCATAGCTCGCGCTACTCAGCGAACTTGCGGATTGCGCGTTGCCGGTGAGGACGAGGGAACTGGTTGAGGTCTGCGCTGCCAGATTGCATACAGGAATCAAAATACAGGCGACAAGCGCCGAACCCATCGCATATCGAGAGGCCCGTGGGGCTGTAAATTGCTGAGGCCAGAAGGAGCATAGCTTTACGGTGTAGTCCCAGGCAAAACAGAAATTTCCTTTCATGCGTTATCTGACTGATGAAGAGCGCAAAATGGCAGCCTTGCTCAGCCAGAATGAACAAATCGTCATCCCGCATTCATATCGAATGATTGGCCGCGACTCGTGTTCGCCTGGGACAAGCTCCCGAATAAACAATTAAGATGCGCGAACAACGGACCTGCCCTATCTCCCACTAGTGAGGCCGTCCGGGCAGGATGAAATGGTCCGCACAGCGCGGCTCGTAATTGTCGCCGGCCATGATGATGGGGCTGTCGTAGGAGGCGGGTTTTCCATCGATCAGCCGCTGCGGGTAGAGCGCCTTGGCCCCGCAACTGCAATATGCCACCAGCTCTGTGACACTTCCTGAGTAAGTGCGCACGAGCCAGGAGAGATTCATCATTTCGCCGAAGGGCATTCCGCGAAAATCGAGTTCGAGGCCAGAGACCATCACGTCATAGCCCGATTCAATCAGGCGCCGGGTGAACGGGAAGAGATCCTGGACAAACTGGCCCTCGTCGATAGCCACACATTCGATGCGCTTGCCGATTTGCTGTTCCGTGGCCGCCAGGACCGGCAGAACTGCCCATGGATCCGCAGCCCGGAATTCAACGGCTTCCATCTTTCCGCAGCCGTTCTGGTTCCGGCTCTCCACCAGTCCAACCGCGGCTTTGGTGTCTTCGCTCGGTTTCAAAAGCAGGACATACTGCTTGGCGTACTGGCGGCGCGTCTCGATTCTCCGCAAGAGTTCAGCGGTCTTGTTGCTGCGCATTGGCCCAACGATCAACTCCAATTTGCCCGGCATGACTATCTCCAGGGTTTTCCGCAATTCATAATTACTTTAAGCGTTTCATGGCTGCCCTGCATTACAACGCATTTACGGAGCTGGATGCAACTTAATTCGCCTGCAACCGGCTCCAATGGAGAAAAGGTCAGAATTCCATTCGCGACCTGAGCAGGCGCAGGCGGTCGCGCGCGACCGGCAACTGCGTGCGCCGGGAATCTTTCAAGGAGACAATTGCCTTGCCCGCAAACGAAACGTTCACCTCGTTGATCCAATCCAGGTTCAGAAGCACGGCGCGATGGATGCGCAGGAATCTGGCCGGGTCGAGCTTGACCTCGAGATCGGCAATGGTCTGATCGACGCAGTGTTCGCGGCCGTTGACGGCGGCAAAGGTAAGCTTATCGCGCGCCACAAAGTGTGTCACGGCGTCGAGGTCGAGGAAGGAGATGCGTTCGCCTACGCGGGAGGCAATGCGGCGCGGGTAATCGACTCGCTGGCCGAGAAGCGAGGCGGACAATTCCTTCAACACGGCCGGGAGATCGGGATTCCGCTGCCAGTCTGGTTTGACGACCGGCCTGAGGCGTCCGAGCTTTGCGATAGCACGCTGCAACTGCTCCGTTTCAATGGGTTTGAGCAGGTAGTCGATGGAGTTCACCTCGAAGGCCCGCAGCGCGTATTGATCGTAGGCCGTGGTGAAGATGACGAAGGGCTGAACGGCGAGGCGCGAGAGCAGTTCGAAACCGTTTATACCCGGCATCTGAATGTCGAGAAATAGCGCGTCAATATTTTCTGGTCCATTCAGAAACTCGATAGCTTCCGAGGGATCGGTGGCGCTGCCGGCGATGCGAAGAGAGTCGCAATTTGACAGCATCCTCGCAAGGCGCTCGATGGCGAGCGGTTCGTCATCCACGAGATATGCGCTGAGCTTGGCGGTTTCCATGAGGTCTCACAGTTCAGCGGGAAACGAGATACGGACGATAGTTTTTTCGTTTTCGCGGGTCACGTCGAGCCGGCCCGCGCTGCCGAACAAAAGTTCGAGGCGCGCGGCGAGATTGCCGAGCCCGTGCTCGGGTCCGGCGGCGCCGAGCGAGAAACCGGGCCCATCGTCGATGACTTCGAGGCGGATGCGGCCTGACTCCATCGCTCCAGTAATCTGGACCGAGGCGCCTTCCGCACGCTGTGCGACCACATGCTTGACGGAGTTCTCGACAAGGGTCTGCAGCGCAAGCGGAGGAACTTTGACGGAATCGAGAGAGGTGGGCGCGATAATTTCATAACGCAGGCGCGGGCCGAAACGCGTGGACTCGATCTCAAGATAGTCGCGCACGATCTTGAGTTCCTGCGCCAGTGGGACGAGGCCGCTGTGTTGCGCATTGAGCGAAAAACGAAGCAATGAGGCCAGCTTGCCAACCGTGTCTTCGGCGCGCTGAGGGTCCATGGGAATCAGTGCGGCGATGGAGTTGAGCGTGTTGAAGAGAAAGTGGGGATGGATGCGCGATTCGAGCGAAGAAAGCTGCGCCTCGGCCAGTAACTTGTAGGCGCGTTCCTGTTCCATCTGGCGCGTGCGTGCTTCCAGGGTGGCTGCTTGCAGTTTGTAGCGCAGCGTCTCATAAGACGATACGCTCATTCCAATTGCAAGCGTGATCACGATGCTGAATGGAAGGTCGGTCCAGTACGCGATCCAATATCTGCCACGGCCGTCAATTCCGGCGATCCATAGGACAGAAACCGCGGCAAGAGTGCCGAGGGAGGCCGTACCGATGAGGCACAGTGCCTGGATGAGAACGATTGTGCGGGGAAACCTGGCTGCATAGCGAATAGAAACCTGAGTGAGTAGCACCATCGAAGGCAGCGCAATGCAAACGGAGTAGACAAATATTGCAACTAGACGCTGCCCGGTCTCCGACAGCTTGATAAAGCCCTGGGAGAAAAACATCAAAAAGATGAGCAGTGTGACGCCGAGGACAATCCAGAACGCTCTTACGAAAAATGAGCTGTAAGTGTTCGGGACTTGCCAAGCCTTAGTGAGACTGGACGCCGACTTATGTATCTCGCATTTCATAATTGGAAACGGACTCCAACCGATGTAGCTGCCGAATACGGCGCCGAACCGAACTGCGATGTTTTGCTCCCTCGCGGGATCTCGACGTGGACATAAGAAGAGAAGTGATTGCCGAACCAGCGACTGGCTTCAAAGACGGGCGTGTGGCTGTGGTCGTCGAGATTCGCGACGACGGAGCCGGACAGACTCCATTCCTTCCAGCCCGGACGCTCGCGCAGCCGCGCTTTTCCGGCGGTCAGGAAGGCGTAATGTTGGCGGCCGGCAAGCGGAGAGACTCCCATGTAGCTATAGTACGGGATGTTTGGAGAAGTGTAGAACTCGCCGATGAAGGTAACGCCGGAGATAGTGTATTTGGCGCCCAGCAGTATCGCGGCCTCCTCGCGCCAAACGGCTTCGCCATGCACCTCCCACGCCTGCCCCAGTACGCGAGTAAAGGTTAAAGCGCCGAAGGGGTCGCCTCCGCGATCGTCGCCGGCAATGAGAGCTGTGTCGAATCCGCGCACCAGAACGTTATACCGGAAAGCGGTGGTGTCGCGCAGGTTGGCCTGTGCGGGAGCCAGCGCGGCAGTGGACCAGGCCAGCGAAAATGCATGCGGGCCATGCACCCAGTCGGCCTTGATCATGTCGCGGCCTTCATTCAAGTTCAGGCGGTCGGTGGGGTCGGTGGGGATGCGCGGCGGATCAAGCACACCGGCCGCACTAAAGGCGTAACCCGTGCCCCAGCGCACCATCTTGCGGCCCAGCGTAAAGTCGAAGTCTCCAGCGGATAAGTCCGCATAGGTCTCTTTCACGCGCAGTTGTGTGTAGTTATCGGAGTAAGTGCCGGCGAGGCCGATCATGCTGGAGGAAAAGGTGAGATGGTCGTTGGAGCGGAGGCTGAAAGAGGGTTCGACCAAAACCTGGTTCAATACCTCGGGCACGGGCTCGCTCCGATTGCCGTAGAAGGTGGCGTCGTCGATGATCGAAAGCGAGTAGCGCGCATCGACGCGGCTCTTCTCGGGCGGCGGAGGGTCCTGGGCGCGGGCGTTTGTCCATACGCTCAGGATGAGGAGAACCGGAATGAGAGAGCTGCGATTCATGGCTAAAACATGTCCGAACGGCCTTGATTGAAGAGTTTGTCAGGTAGTGAGCGGGGCGCGGCACCGGAGTATTCGAGGACGCTGTGCGAGTTGTGCCGGATTTCGTCGTAGAGCGTAAGCCGGCGCAGCAGCTCTTTCCCGCTCGATGGCGCGTATTCGTCGAAGGTGGCGGACTTGATGTGCTTGCCGGAGGTCAGGTAGAACTCGGCCCGCACGGGGCGCGCATCCGGCACGCGCAACCAGTAGAGGATGCGCTGATAGGTTGCGCCTTTGCGCTTGGCAGTGAGATCGAGGACGTAACACTCCACCGCTCCGACTTTCTCAGTGCGCAGGAAGCCGGGCGAGTAGTCGGCGGCGTAGTTGGTGCGGGCCACGTCGCCGTTGGAGGCGTCGCCGGTCAGGCGTTCAAGCGGCGTGATGCGCACCGGACGGCTGGTGTCGGGAAGATAGACCCACATATCGTCGCCAAGCATGAGCAGGTGTTCGCCTTTTTCACGCGGACTCATGAAATCCACGTATGTCTTATCAGTGCCCTTCTGCGAGACCTCGTAAAGATGCTCCTCGTCCGGCTTGCCCGATTCGAAGTCGGTGATCTTGACACGGACCACGTACGCCGGCCAGCCGTTGCGGAACGTGTCGGAGTGCTTGAGCAGAGCTTCCGCATCAGGCGTTGCGGGTGCGGCGTGGCTGACAAGCACGCAAGTGAGGAGGAAACCGATCAGGAAAAGCAGCAAAAATACTCGCAGTACGCAGTTGATTCTAGACATGGGCCAATGCCTCCGCAATTTGCAGCCGCGATGCGCGGACCGCGGGCAGGATAGATGCAAATGCCAGCGAGACGATGACCAGGAGCGAAGAGCCGATCATGAGGCTGGGCACGTGCTTCACAAGGAATGGAATGTTGACGGTATAGCCGGGCGGCGGCGGCATATGCAAACCGGACACGTTGATGACCACGCCCAATAGATTCCCCACAACGACTCCGGCGACCGCGCCCAGAACTCCGATAATCACGGCCTCCGCCATGAAGAGCGCCACGATCCAGGAGCGGGGCGTCCCCATGGCAAGCATGGCGCCGATCTCGCGGGTGCGCTCGAACATGGTCATCAACAGCGTGTTGACGCTGGACATGAGGACCATGAAGAAGACGATCAGGCCCATGAAAAGAAAAATTCCGTTGAAGAGCGTGCGCACCTGCTTGTAATAGGTGGCGAGGTCGATCCACTTCTTGAGCGTCATCTGCTGCGGCAGCCCGTTGAGGCGCGGGATGAGCGCGGCATAGACCGCATCAGTGTTTGCGGTGGTGTCCAGTCCGACCACGAGGTTGGTGATGCGATCGCTCTGCAGCAGCCTCTGCGCGGAGTTAAGCGTGATGCGCAGATAGCGCGCATCCATCTCGGCAACTCCGGTAGTCACGATGCCGGCGATCTGGACATCGACGCCGTTCAGCGCGCCATCCGAGGTGACGGAAAGCAAAGTGAGGCCGTCGCCGACGCCAACGTTCATCGACTTGGCGAGACCGGCGCCGATGATGGCTTCGACCTCGCCTCCTGGACGGCTGTCGAGATTGTTGCCCGAAGAAACATCCGTAGTGAACCCCAGGCTCCTTTCAGCGTCGGGATCGACGGCGCTGCCCATGAAGATGGAGGATTTTTGGCCGTTGGAGACCATGCCATAAAACTCGATGCGCGGAGCAACGCCGCGAACGTGGGAAACGGTTTTCACTGTGGCCGCCACTCGCTGCCAGTTATCGATGCCGGTATCGAGTACATGCACTTCGTCACGCCGGAAGTGCTCGGTGGTGAAGATCTGGATGTGGCCAATGCCGTTGCGGATGGTGTCTTCGCGCAGGCCGTCGATCATGTGGGCGAAGTATCCACCCGCCAGAAGAAGACCGGCGACGCCACCACTCACCATGAAGAGGGTCATGATCGTGCGGCGGCGGTTGCGAAAAACGTTGCGAAACGCAAGAAGCAGAAACTTACCCATGACTTATCTCCTGTCGTTGCGTATCTTCGGCTACCCGGCCGTCACACAGACGAACGATACGGGGCGTATGTTCCAACAGCCGTTGGTCGTGGGTAGAAAAGATGAAGGTGAGGCCGAGGCTGCGGTTCAGATCGCGCATCAGGTCGATCAATTGCGTGGCGTTGTGCGTGTCCAGGTTCGCGGTGGGCTCGTCAGCCAATACCAGCGCGGGGCGATGAACGATGGCTCGCGCCACCGCGACACGCTGGCGCTCGCCGCCCGAGAGTAGATCGGGGCGCTGCCTGGCGCGGGACAAGAGGCCGACGCTTTCAAGCGCTGCGGCAGCCCGCTTGCCGCGCTCACTGGCGCCGACGCCCTGCACCAGGAGCGGATATTCGACGTTTTCGCTGGCCGTGAAAACGGGAATCAAGTTGAAGGTCTGGAAAACGAATCCGATTTTTTCGCGGCGCAGCGCGGTGAGCCGCGCCGGTTTCAGCGCCGACGTATCCTGGCCGTCCAACACAATGCGGCCGGAGGTGGGCTTGTCGATGCAGCCCATCAGATTCAGCAGCGTGGACTTGCCGCTGCCGCTGGGGCCGGCGATGGCCAGAAACTCTCCAGCCGAGACACGCAGGCTGGCATCGTCGAGCGCGCTCACATAGCTGTGATCCAGAGGAAACCTCCGGCTCACCGCTTCCACTTTAACCAGGTAGTCCATACCGAGCCCTTTCCGGAGCATTGCTGCTTTGTGTAGACAGTAATGCGGGACGGCCTTGGGAAAAGCGCATCAATGGATAGGGGGTTCAGAAAGTGGACAAAAGGTTGGAATTTGAGGATGAGCGGTTTGCAGCTTATCGGAGAGGTATGTTCCCTCGTAGAGCAGGGTTCCGGCGCCGAACTCGTTTTCGGTGATGGCCGGCCAGCGGCCCAAGAAGGGGTGGTCGTAGTCTGCATCGGTATCGGCTCATGCCCTGGCCGACTCAAATCACATGCGCACCGCCCTGTGAGATCGTAAAGTTCTTCCCTTGGTAGGGCAGATTCACGAGCCTCGCCTGTGGATCAAAGTCCCGGAGCCTGGACGTAACGCGGATGCCCTCGTTCAGTGTTAAATCCGCGCCGAAGATGGAGTCGATTACCATGTCCACAAAGCCGCCCGCGGCAATGCAGCACCAGTCATTGAGATAGGGCAAGTCGTCGGGAGATTTGCAGGCTCCGCCATGCTCAGGCGGAAATACGCTCTCGACAAAGTGCGCTTGCCCGAATGGTCCCTGATTGCCCGCCTTCGCCAGTTGCTTCACCCACGAAGCAACCTCAGAGGAAGCATCGGTCTTATACAGTGCTTTGGCTGTCATCGGAGGCCAGGACGGGTAAGCGCCGATTGCGCTATGGTCGGGCCGGATGTTCCATGTCGCATCCGCATCCCCAGCCGAGAGCGCTCGCATCCACAAGGAGCTATGCAGTTCGCTCCAGAAGAAATGGCTCATCTCCCGTTTCTGTTTGTCGCTCAGATCCTCGGCCATGTTATCGAAGACAGCCAGCAGGTCGTAACAATGACGGACTTCGTTGTAGCTTCCGTCTGGTTGCCTGCATCGCCAGTAGCCTTTGCCTTGGACGTAAAGCTCTCTGTTGATGCGCGCAGCCAGCGTATCAGCCTCCGCGCGCAACTGTTTCGCAAGAGTCGAATTGCTCTTCCGTTCAAGCAGAGCAGCCACAAAGCGCATGCCGCTTACGTTTCCTGCGTTCATTCCCGCGACCTGGTGAAGATAAGTGCTGACCACTTCCAACAGATCCTCGATAGTTCCGTAATCCGCAAGTCCATAACCGGATTTGTCGAGTTGCTTCCAATTGAGAGCATGGCCCACCAGATAGTCCAGCACGGATTTGCCGTCGAGCCGCGTGTCGAGCCAGGCAAAGTTGCCGGTCACTCGCAGATAATTCTGCGCACAGCGCAGAATCGCCATATCGTTCACTCCATACCACGGGCCAACCCCTTTCCCCGAGATGTAATCCGTTGCCAGATGCTGGTGCATACCGTCGACCATCCAGGTTTCCACCAATCGGCGCAGCGGCTCTGGGTCCAGCATAGCGAGGCTCAGTGAAGTCAAAGACGTGTCCCATGGAAAGCTGAGCGTAGGCAGCACGCGCCCGCCCAGCGTAATGTACGTGGCGCCGTATGCAGAATCCGGAGAAACACGCCGGCCAAACAGCAAGTTGGTAAACCCGCGGTAATAAAGGTTCCAGAGCGATTCATCGTTTGTAATAAGTTGGGGCAGATGGCCGGAAAACTCAGAATTACCCGGCGTAAACGCTGCCCGAACCAAGCTCGAAAATGTTTCCTCATTCTGTCCGAGCAAGCCTGCAAAGTCCGCCTGCATACGTTCATACGATTCGATTGCATCCGTTTTGTCTCCGGCGATCGCGTTGACAAAATGCAGTTCCCGCGATTCCCCCGGCTCCAGCGCCAATTCAAAAACCAAGACACGCAGTTCGCGCACATAATCCGGTTTCGGCCGGAACCCCTGCACTGAAATTGCCTTGCTGTGCTGCGACTCGAAGATCAAGCAGCCTCGCGGCAGGTCGGCGGTCAAGCGATTGTCGGCCTCTCCGGGAGAGTTAACGAACCAGGCATCGGCCTTTTTCGTGACCGCTGCGCGCAGGTCAAATCCCAGCGTGAAGGCGCGACGCCGGCTGCTCAGATTCTTCACAACAATGGATTGCGCGACCGCACGCTGCTTGGAAGGCATAAAAGTATGGGTCGTGAAAGAGAGTTCGTCCACCGTTGCTTGACGCACAATCCGATGTGGATACCAGATATAACTGGTATCCGCGGACTGAGGCGTTGATACCGCAAGCAGGCGGCCATCGAGGAAAATCTCGCATGTCGTCAGGTACCCTGGGCTCCATATTGTATCCGGGATGCCGCAACAGGCGTATGGAGGAAAAGAGGCTGCTGTGAGTCCCGTAACAGACTTCGACGCCTTGACGTATCCCCATTCATTTTGCGTTGCAGGGGTGCTGTAAAGATCGCGAAAACGATGCGTGATGCGATCGCTTGCCAGGTCTGTCAGCGATGGAATGGACGGCAATGGATGAGCGGAAACTGCAGCCTTTGCAGGCGATGCCATGCTCAGTGTTGCTGCCGCGGCGCTACCTTTCAAGAACGATCGCCTGCTCAGTGATCGCAACCAGTTCAAGGCCGAATACTCTAATGGATTTTCCATAATAGTAAAAGTATATGTATCCCACCCCTTCGGCTGCACTCAGAGCAGACTTTAACGCATATAAAGCGAGAAAGCCTGCTTTGGATACAGCGGAGGAGACAGGGTATTCCGTTTCAGTTACAGTAAAAAGTTCAGGCCAGAGCGCGATGGTGCTGGGATACAGGTTCAGCAACGGTGGCCAGGTAACGATCGACGGACGCGGCGGCCTTGC
>Ga0224558_1004248_pt1 | contig 11273 bp, 11 predicted proteins | sample 714S32024metaG_FD_180682 | JGI IMG/M metagenome (GOLD analysis project Ga0224558, IMG submission 180682) | Peat soil microbial communities from Stordalen Mire, Sweden - 717 S3 20-24 | ecosystem: Environmental > Terrestrial > Soil > Wetlands > Peat | place: Sweden: Norrbotten County, Stordalen... | reverse complement strand
ATCGTAGCCCAAACACCCGCAGGCGCCTTGGTTGATCAGGTCCACCATAAGCGCACCCTGATCGCCGCTGGGATCGGTACGCTGGCCTTAGGAGCGCTGCTTATCGCGTTCGTACCGACGTTTTGGTCGGTCATGTCGGCACAGGTCCTGATCGGCGGTACCTCAAGCATCTTCGGCCCGGCCATCTGCGCCATCTCGCTCGGAATCGTCGGTCACCACCTGTTCGACGCCCGGCAGGGACGTAACCAATCGTTCAACTCTGCCGGCAACGTCGTCGCCGCTGTCTCAATGGGCGTACTCGGGTACTTCGTCTCCAATCGCAGCATTTTCTTTTTCGTTGCGGTTTGCACGCTACCGACCCTTTTTGCTCTCCGCAGAATCCGCCCCGATGAGATCGATTACGAGCGAGCGCGGGGCGCAAAGAAAGATGCGGTCGATGGCAAACCGGTTGGAGCAGCCGTGCTGTTGAAGGAGCGTCCTCTGATCATCTTTCTGATCTGCGCGGTGATGTTTCATTTTGCGAACGCCGCGATGCTGCCGTTGTTAGGGGAAATGCTGGCCAAGGGCCATGGACGAAGCTCAATGATGTTCATGTCAGCGTGCGTCGTGACCACGCAGTTCGTCATCACCATAATCGCCGCTTGGTCCGGACGAAAGGCGGGTTCGTGGGGAAGGAAGCCGCTGCTCCTGATCGCTTTTGGCGTACTGCCAATACGGGCGGTTCTCTACACACTCACCAGCAATACGGTTGCATTAGTCGCGGTCCAGATTCTCGATGGCGTTGGAGCAGGAATATTCGGCGTGGTCTCAGTACTCGTGATCTCGGACCTGACACAAGGTTCAGGTCGATTTAATATCACCCTCGGAGCAATCGGTACGGCAGTCGGCATCGGCGCTGCGCTCAGCCAAACGATCGCGGGTACGATTGTTCATCATTTTAGTTTCGACGCGGGATTCCTGTTCCTTGCCGCGATCGCGGCAACGGCTTTCAGCATTCTTTACCTCTTTATGCCAGAAACACGAGACAAAAGCTTTCTCAACGAGCACCTATGAGCACCATTTTTCTATTGATGCTGTCGAACGTCTTCATGACCTTCGCTTGGTATGGGCATTTGAAGTACGGACACGACTGGCCGCTGTGGAAAGCAATCCTCGTCTCCTGGGCAATCGCACTGTTCGAGTATTGTTTGGCGGTGCCCGCCAATCGCCTCGGCTTTGTTCAGTACTCAGGATTTCAACTCAAGATCATTCAAGAGGTGATTACGATCTCGGTCTTCATCGTGTTTGCGATTTTTTTTCTCAAAGAGAAGCTCGCCAGGAATTATCTCGTGGCATTCGCCTTCCTCGGTGTCGCTGCATTCTTCGCCTTTGCGTTCAAGGCACCTGGGTCCTTCATCTGAATAGCTTGTCCGTGCGGGAGTGAGCGCGCAGCATTAGCAACCAGCGTGGTTTCCTAGGCTGCGGAACGTCCGTTTCAGGACGGCGATTTCGGGTGGCCTTAGGACCGGTCATGGGCGGTCAGAGACCTACGACTGAAAGGCTCGAGCCCGGGACTTCGCACACCGATGTATCCCTACGTAGCCTTACGTGGCCCCACATACCGCGAAAATTCACACGCCCATCACGCTTGGCATTCGTAATCGCGCCAAACTGCTTGTTTTCCAGATCCGGAACCACCTTCCGTGTGGGTTCGATTCCCATCGCCCGCTCCACTCCTTCCGCAGGGTAGTACACGTCAGCGTTTGTTCTCGCTCCTAGGTCCTTATCTTCACCTTGCTTAGGGGTATTCCAACGTCATTGAACGATTCCAAGAATTCGCGCATGTGTGCTCTCGTTGGCGGTGAACTCACACGCAGGCATTTTCAGGGAAATTGTGTGTGAACGGTGCGAACAGAATCCGCGGGGTTTGTCCAGGACGGACGCTATGGTGCCATGAGCGCCGGCCAGAGCCGGCGCGGGCTCGCTGAATCAGTGCGTGGCCTGCGCCTCTATAGATGCGACGAATACCCCAACGCTGCGAAGCGGGGTAGCACTCCGTCCAACGTGGACTCTTTTAGTAGCGCTTCAAGCATCATGGGCTACTGTTCACCAACGGCTTCAAGCTGAAACTGCAGCCTATAACGCATTCGACGTTCTTGTTCCGTTGGCAATTGCAGTTCAGCACGGCGACGGCGATTTGGTGTAGGTCGCCCGCGACATCCTGGGCCTCACTCACCAAGCTAGCCGGGTACATGCCCTCGGTGCATGAGCTTGGAACCGCATAGGCGCACCAACCTATACCCACTCACCGCCCGCAACGCGGTGAAACGAGCCGACTCCGAGCGCGGACATGCGTGGGCGCAGAGCCCGCCGAGTCGAGACAAGCTGTCAGGGCCGGCCGCCATCGGCCCACGGTTTTCCACAAATGTTGACGGCCCAGCCATCAGGCACAATGGCCCCCATGAGCGAACATCATCACCCCATCACGCCAACCCAGCTGCTGTCCTACATGCGTGCCCAGCCCTGGGCGATTGAGGCGAGTGTCACGCCCCTAGGTGCCCCCCAGGCGGCAGTGATCGGCGTCGCCGTCACGGACCGCTGGGAACTTCTGTTCGATACCGTGACCCAGTCGCGCAAGCATCAAAACCTTGTAAAGAATCCCCGCGTCGCGTTCGTTATCGGCTGGGAGCACGAGCGCACCGTGCAATACGAAGGCATTGCTGAGATTCCCACGGAAGCGGAGTTGCCCGACGTGCAGGCCTACTATTTCGACCGTTTCCCCGACGGCCCCACGCGCCAGACTTGGCCGGGCCTCGTGTACTGGCGCGTGCGGCCCACCTGGATCCGTTACAGCAGTTTCAACGTCAACCCGCCCATCATCCAAGAGTGGGACGCCGCGGCGATTGCCGGCTGGCTGAAGTAAGCGCGTCACCGCTGCCATTGGGCGATATCCGCGTACAATCCAGCCGTGCAGTGGCGGGCTAACTTTCATCCGGTTTCGGCGTCGAAGCCGCCCAGTACTTCCTCGATCGCGGTTGGAAGGTCATCGCCTCGATGCGCACACCGCGCGAGGATGTTCTGCCCCGTTCCGAGCGTCTGCGCGTGCTCGCCCTGGACGTCACCGATCCTGAAAGCGTTCGTCAGGCAGTGGATGCCGCAGGGCCGATCGACGTCCTGGTCAACAACGCAGGGATTGGCTTGCTGAGTGTCTTCGAAGGCACCTCGATGGAAACTGCCCGCGAGGTCTTCCAGACGAACACCTTCGGTACGATGGCGGTGACCCAGGCGGTGCTGCCTCAGTTCAGGCAACGGAAGGCAGGTGTCATCGTGAACGTCACGTCGTCTGTGACATTGAAGCCGTTCCCTCTGCTGTCCGTGTACACCGCGAGCAAGGCGGCGATCACAGCGTTCACCGAGTCTCTTGCGCTGGAACTCCAGCAATTCAATGTGCGAGTGAGCTTGGTGATACCGGGACGGGCCCCGACCCGCTTCGGTGAAAACGCAAAGACCCGGATGCAGGGCGGCATCCCCGAGGCGTACGCCGGCTTCGCGCAGAGTGTCTTCGCCGGAATGGCGCAGTCAGTCCAACGACCCGAAGTAGACGGTCATCAGTGGCCGCTTTAGCGCAACATAGCCGAGTCTCGCCGTAAGCAATGGCCGCGACAACCTTCTGGCAGGCGTGGTTTATGATGGTGGAATGACACAACCTAGCCGCCTTTTGGGTGGGATCGCTGCTGCAACACTGGCGGTGGTCGGCGTTGCGTTCCTCGGCGGCTGCGTGTTCGCAGTGGCCACAGTTCACGGATACCAGCTCTCGAAAACCGCCGACTACATTGGTGCGATGTTTTATGTCGGGGCAATCTGTGCATTTGCGGCGATTCCCTCGTCTGTCGCGGCCGCGATTACCATCGGGACGCCCATTTTGCTTCTCTGGCGACGTCGCGGTTACAACTCAATTCTTGCGTATCTTCTCGCTGGCGTTTTGATTTCCGTGATAGTGGCCTTGGTTCTTACAATATCGCGCCGCGTATTCAGCGATTTTCTGTGGCTTGATTCTGCATCCGAGCCTACGGGGAAGCGCTCCTTTATTCGTCGGTCGAAGTCCGGTGTCGGTCCAAACGATTTGGGTAGACCGCGTCCTATCGGCGGCGTCGAATCCGAGCAAGCGGAGATCAGGAGTACTGAGAATACCGCGAGGCCCATCTTTCGGCGGATTAACATGGGCATTAGCTTACCGCAGGCCACGAACGGCTGCTTCGTGGCAAGCATTTCCAAGGGGTAACTTACCGCTATTGGCCGAATGCTCACATTACTCCGAAGGCACTGCTGCTTTTCCGCAGCGATAGGCGACCCCGCCACGCCCAGTGTTAAGAATGACGTTGGCGGAAAAACCAACGGCTTCATTCTGTGCTACGTGTCGGTCTAGACTAATCAATGCTTCAGCGTCTATTTTCCCGACTGCGGTACACGCTGACACGTCGGCCGGATTATTGGTGATTGTCACGTCGTCCGCACCCGGAGCGGGTGTAACGCATCCAGCGGATAATGCGCCAAGCATCATGATGATACATCCGCTTGCCACCTGGTTCATTGCTCCTCCTCGATGTAATCCTATAGTGCTGGTTGACCTGACGATTCAACTTTAACAGTTCGATCGAAGTGCCACCGGAACTTGACGCTCGGGACCGATTGGGTCAAAGGTCATCGACCCACCGCGGACCGCGACGACTGTCAGCTTTGGGGCCCTCAAATTGCAGGTCGGCCATCGTCTTGACGTTAAAGCAACCCCATCCATGGCGATTCCACCAAAAGTGCGTGCAACACTGTCAAAACGAGTCTCCACATCTGTTATTCCGGAGTGGGTGGGCAGCATATGCGTTGATACTTGGACGTTCCATCTGCCGTCTTGGGCAATCTGGCTCATGCTTACTGTTATGTCTTCGCCGCAAGTTTCCGTAAGAAACGACAGTGCATCTGATTTACTTGAAAACACATGTTCAAAGTTGATGGTCCGTGCCCGCGAAAGATCATCTCCATTCGCCAGCATTCGACGCAAAACGTCGCCGTTTTCGTCATCAGGAAACTCGAGATCAATGCCGAAGCGCAAGCATTCTACAAGAAGCTCGGGGCCGCGAACGTAGGCCGCGATCTATGGGATCCACCGGGAGGTGGTTCAGTGCCTCGGCGCTCCCAAGCGCTTCAAAGGCCTCGCACCCAAAGCACCAGCCGTCCCGACGGCCGTCTGGATCAATCCACCCATACAGGAAATCGCTATCCCGGAAATCATCATCCCCGGTTCGTTAAACTCTTCGTCCCTCGTGTCTCAAATCAATTGACATATTCCGGCCGGCGTGGCTAATTGCTAAACATAGGTTCGGGATCAGAGTAACGCGCATGGGAAGTACAGCGGGCCCGCAGGACGGTAGCGTGTTCAACGACGCGATACTTGCTTGCACTCACGAGATAATCAACACACTCTCTCGGCTTCAGGAACGTTATGGGACAGGCGCTGTTTTCGCCGCCCTAACTGATATAGCTGGCTGCTCGAGGTGCGTGACGCATGCAGACGGGCAGCCTACGGTGGAGAGCCTGCGAGCGCTGCATGCCAGAATCGAACATCACCGCCTCGCCCAATTGATGTCTTGAAGACCAGCAGTGGAGGGTGCGCTGTTTAAAATGGTTCACCCCATCGCCATTGACACCACACGACGGCTGCGCAGGCGGCTCTGCAAGAAGCATGAACATCAGGGGCAAAGGACTGACACGCTATCCTGATGAGTACCCGTACCAAACACTGGGACTCATCCGCCTGCCGTTGATGCCGCAGCGCTTCTCCTGCTTCCAATATTACGGCGCCGGGCGAACCCGATTTTGGCCCAACCGAGCGCCATGTACCCTCTGCTGACGGGTTCTCCGATATAGCGCCTTTGGTACTGGATAGAGAACCCAGTGTGACTCAGCGTTGGCGAGTGGTCAAAATTTACGCAGATCGATACAAGCGGAGGATTTGTGGTGACGTTTTCGTGACACCCGCGGATCGAGCTGCGACCCGCCTAAATCTATTGGCGCTGGATCGCAATTCGCCTAGCATGCTGCTGCATGGCGAAAAAGAATGAACCTGTTGATAACCTCCTCGACGCGCTGGTCTGGATGAGGCGCAAGGCGAAACGACATCAGGCGGTCGACGACCTGATCGATGCGCTCATCAAGATGCGACGCAAAGCGAAGAAGAAAGTAGCGAAACAAAAGAAAGCCCGCAAAGGACGAGCGAAGTCCAAGGGTTAATCGTAACACTTGATGTACTGCAGAAATCCGAGTGGTCGAAAAATCGACAGGTCAACATAAGCGACTGAAAGAGCATGACGTCTTAGTTTCCAAACGTAGTTATGCACAGGCTTATCCCCTGGGATTGGGGATAGAGGGAAAGCAAGGACAACTGATTCTCGCCGTGGCGCTACGGTGCTGAAGGCGTCCGGGTCTCGTGACCCCGAGAATTCATCCGCTAGCCGGCATTAGCTCGCTTCAATAGCTTGCACGTGTCAATTTTGTGAATTTAACGTTACAACCGGCGACGACTGCTCGATCTGGTGTACCCGGCAATTCCTAAACCACCCGAAGATGTTCGCCGCTGCTTTATTCTGCACCACATCGCTCAAAACTAGTGTCTTATGATGTTCCGGCCGTGGTCAAGCAGGGCTCGTTAGCGGGCGCGGAAACCACGTATTGGCGATGACGATGATCCGGCTGACAGTGTGTGCGTCCTCATCGATATTTGGTTATCTTTGGAGAAATTGGGCATGAATAGCCGCAAGCCGATCTGGCTCGCCATGGTCTTGGCGCTCGTCGCGCTTCCACAGATCGCGCTTGGCTGGTGGAACGACGATTGGAAGTTCAGGAAGCGCTTGACGATCGACGTCACGGCCGTCAGCGCCGCAGTGTCCGCCGGCCTTACCGAGATTTCCTTGCCCGTGCGTCTGGACGCAGGCAACTTTGCTTATTTCTCGGACGTCGACAAGTCAGGTGCCGACCTGCGATTCGTGGCGTCGGACGACAGGACGCCGCTCGAGCATCGGATCGAGCGCGTAGACACCGCCGCGCAATTGGCCGTGGCCTGGGTCAAAATTCCGATCGCGAAGCTGCGCGCCGAGCATTCGTATGTTTGGCTGTATTACAGCGCGGCGAAAGCCACGCCGGCCGTATCGAACACCGTGGAGGATGCAACGATCGTCGGCAGCTACGACTTCGCGGAAACGGCGGGTCCGCCGCGCGACTCGACCGCCTATGGAAGCAACGCCACGGCCTCGACGGCTCGACCCGCGGTGCCCGGTGTGGTGGATTTCGGACTTGGCTTCGATGCGAAGTCGTCGGTGAGTTTGCCGATGACGCCGGCGTTCAGCTTCGACGCCGCGAAGGGTACGAGCATATCGACCTGGGTCCGCGTCGATCCGAATTCACCGCCGGGGCTCATCTACAGTCAATCGGGGTCGGATGGTCACTTCGAACTTTCGGCGGGTCCGAACCAGGTTTTGGCGGTATTCGGCCCCACGGGCAAGGAGGCGCGCGTGAGCGCAGCGCTTACGGCCGGCTGGCACCATATCGGTGTCGCCGTAGCCGAGCGCCTCGCGCTCTACGTGGATGGCCAAGAGGCGCAAGCGGTCGTCGCGCCGCGGATCCATCTCAATGCAGCGCCGGTGCTCGGCGCCGCGGGCGCCGCCGATGCGTTCAGCGGTGCGCTCGACGCGCTGCGGATTGCTAATACCGCTCGGCCGGCAGGTTGGTTCAGTCTCCAATACCTCACTCAAAGAACCGACAGCACCGCGATCGCTTACGGTGCGGACGAAGCGCGCGAGAGCAGCGGCGTCTCCAAGGAACTCGATCTGATTTGGCGACTGCTGGCATCGGTCACGATCGACGGCTGGGCCGTCATTGCCGTCATCGCGGTAGTGGGCCTGCTGAGCGGCGACGTGCTATTCATCAAGCTCCTGCAATTGAGTCGCGCGGAGCGCGGTGATCGCCGGTTCCTCGACGGGTTCTCTGCGCGCTGGACGGCCGACGCCGCGCAAATCGCCGATGGCTCAGCAACCGCCGATGAGGCGGTCGCCGGCTCGCCGCTCTCGCGCATGTACGTGCGCGGCCTCGAAGAACTTCGCTCCGCGTTGGCGCAGTCCGCCGAAGGACGCATTCCCGGCGAGTATCTCGGCGTGATCCGCTCGGCCCTCGATGCCGGGATCGTCGAAGAGACGGATGCCCTGAACCGGCGCTTGGTGCTGATGACGATCGCGGTGAGCGGCGGACCGTTTCTCGGACTGCTCGGCACCGTGATCGGCGTCATGATCACGTTCGCATCGATCGCGGCCACCGGCGATGTCAACGTCAACACGATCGCACCCGGCATCGCGGCGGCGTTGTTCGCGACCGTGGCCGGGCTGCTTGTCGCGATTCCTTCGCTGTTCGGCTACAACTTCATCTCCAGCCGCGTCAGCGCACGCGTCTCGGCAATGGAAGTGTTCGCCGATCAGTTGGTCGCGCGTTTCTCCGCCGCATTCGCGGGCACGCGAAAGGTTGCGGAGGTGTCGCGTGCGGCGTAAGAGCCTTGGTCGTCTGTATGATGATCTGAACGTCACGCCGCTGCTCGACCTCGCGTGGGTCTTGCTGATCGTTTTTATCATCATGGCGACCGCGACGGTGCAGGGCATCACGGTCGATTTGCCGCGCGCCAGCAACGCGCCGCGCCTCGCGAAACCGCGCACGCACGCGGTGAGCGTGACGGCTGACGGAGGCGTCTATCTCGACACGACGGCGGTCACGCTCACCGAACTGGAAACCCGCCTTGCCCGGCTCAGGGCGCTCGATCCCGATGTGCCGATCGTCGTCAAGGGCGACGCGTCCGTGCGCTACGATTCGGTCGTCCAAGTACTCGATGTCTTGAAAACCGTCAAGATCACGAACGTCGGGCTCGTGACGCAGCGTCTGGTGCGGTGATGCGTGTCGCGACGGCGCCGGAAACCGAGGAACACCACCATTGGCTGGTGCGTGGCGTTCTGCTCGCCGGTCTCGTGATACTGATCGTGAGCGTGCGCGTGCTGCTGGGGTCGCACTCCTTGAGGAACACCGATATACCGCAGCGAGTGGCGCTGGTGGATTCCGAACCAACGCCGCCGCCAACGCCGCCGCTCGCGGAGCCGGAGAACCGGCAAACGCCGCCGGAAGATGAGGGTCGGAGCGATGGCCTGGACGTGAGCATGCCGACGACCGATGCCGGGCTCGGCCCGACCGACACGCAGTTGGCGGTGGATGCCGAGGCTGAGGCGGGTTTCGACAGCTTTGGGTTGGGCGCGAAACGCGGCGGACGCGATCTGGCACTGGACCTCGGTAAGCCGGAGCGCGCCGGCGTCGGGGGCGGTGGTTCGGCCGGCTTCACCAACTACGCGGCTCAGCTGGGGACGTACCTCGACTCGTGGCTCAATAGGGACGATAGTCTGCGGCGCTCGACCTATGCGCTGCACGCGCGCGTCTGGCTCGACCCGGACGGTGCTGTCGAGCGCTGTATATTGCTGGGTACGACCGGAGACGCGGCGCTCGACCAGCAACTCGTCGCGCGGCTCTCAGCGGCGCGGCCGCCGAACGGGCCGCCGCCAAGCGATCTGCCGCAGCCCATCAACTTGTTGATACGATCGCGTAGCAGCGGGAATTGATTGTGGGTACCGAAGCGATTCCAATGGATCTTTCCACTCAGACGCAGCACGGCAGCGAGGTACGCGATGACATGCGCGTCGCGCATGCCATTGATCGCGTGCTCGAGGCGGAACGCGCCGCGCAATCCGCGATCGCCGAGTGCGAGAAGCAGTGTCAGGAGTCATTGGAGCGTGCGCGGCAGCAGCGGCGAACCATTTTGGAGCGCACGCACGAGCGGGTCGTCGCGCTGCATACAAAGGCCGCGCGAGCACTCGAGCAGCGCAACACTCAACTCCGCGAACAACATGGACAAGCTGTCGCCACCGCGGTCACGCAGCACGCCGATCACGCTCGAGCGCAGGCGGCGCTCGAGAAATTGGTGGATCGGCTCACGGGTGTTGGCGATGAGGAGATCGAGAGCCGTGGCCATCGAAGGTAACTTGGAGTATGCCCTCGCGCGTGTTGCCGCGCGGCATGGCCAGCGCCTCGACGATGCGGGTTGGCGCCGCCTCGAGGCGAGTCGCGATCTGGATCACTACCTGGCGGCCGTGCGCTCGACTGCGCTCGGCGGCTGGGTGAGTTCTTTCGACGCCGAAAGCGATTGTCATACGATTGAGCGCGCACTGAGGGCACAATGGCGGCGCTATGTCGAGGCAGTGGCGGCATGGCATCCGCAGACGTGGCAGGCGTGGCTCACATGGCTTGCTTGGCTGCCGGCCTTGAGCCTGCTGGCGCAACTCGCACGGCCCGATTCTGCGCCGGTGTGGATGCTGGCGGATCCGCTGTTCGGTCCGCTTGCGCCCGGTACACCCGCGGACCGTGCTGCCGCGCTCGCCAACACCGCGCTCGCTCCCCTGGAGCCTGCGGTCGCCGGCCGGACATCGCCGGGCGCAGCCTGGCGCGCTGAATGGCAGGCGCTGCAGCCGCGGGCTGATTCCCGCACGCAGCAGTCCCTTCACCTGTTGTGGCAGGCGATGGAGCAGCACGAGCGCGATCTCCTCCATGCCAGCGATACCGCCGAGCCGCTGCGTAACCAGTTGGCGAGCCGATTGCAGAGGCTGCTGCGCGTTGCTGCCGGTACCGTGACCGTCACGGTGTGTCATCTCGCGCTTATCGCGCTCGATCTGGAGCGGCTGCGCGGCGGCCTGGTGCGCAGGTGTCTGTTTGGCGATATTCAGGCCGAGCACAACTGATGGCGCTGCGTCCCGCAACGGCGAGATGGTTCGAGCTGTTGATTGCGCGCGACGAGCTGGGGGTGGCGCTGCAGTGCCTGGCGGCGACTGGCGAAGTGGAGCTGCAGGCGCATAGCGATACGTCTGCCGCGACGCTGCTGCCGGTGCTGCGGGCGGCCGTCGATGAGTACAAACGCCTGGCGCAGCGCTATGCGGAATTCTGGCCACCGCCGTCCGCCGCGATGGTCCAAGGTGCGCGTGAGCCGGAGGAAATTCCGGCCGCCGCCTTGACGCGGCTGCGGGCCTGGGCCGCTGCTGCCGACCCCGTCATCGACCGCCTGCAGAAGTTGGCGCATGAGCGCGCGGAGCTGCAGCTCCTGGAGCGGCTTCTCTCGGCCGCAGGCGACGAACTCCCCGACCTGCATTTTTTTGCACAAGCGGGTCCCA
>Ga0224558_1004247_pt1 | contig 11273 bp, 7 predicted proteins | sample 714S32024metaG_FD_180682 | JGI IMG/M metagenome (GOLD analysis project Ga0224558, IMG submission 180682) | Peat soil microbial communities from Stordalen Mire, Sweden - 717 S3 20-24 | ecosystem: Environmental > Terrestrial > Soil > Wetlands > Peat | place: Sweden: Norrbotten County, Stordalen... | reverse complement strand
CACAGGCGTTACTCGTTGATGACCCGGCCCCGCAACCACTGGAAAGCCCACCTGCGCTCTCGCAAAACCATCAAAAATCAAAGGGCTTAACTACGCGCCATTCGAGGCTACCCCGAGGCTACCCCGAGGCTATCCTGAGGCTACCCCGAGACCGCGTCTGGGCTAAGATTATTCCCGATTTAGCGACCCTTGAGCCTGGGAAGCCACAAACCCACCACCAGTGCTTGTTGGCGGTTGATTTACGCCTTGATTGCGCGTGTCGTTGATCGAAAGAAGACGCCGAATGTGGGATGGTGCGGGACCCCTTTTCGCGCGGCGGCGATTGCGTGCTACCTTCCACGGTCCGGAGCTGAAGCATTCCCGGCCGAGCCCACCAGGCATTGGCGCTGGAGAGCGAGCCTGGGCTTTTGAGCAGTGAACCCGAAGAGCGAACGAACGTTGCTGTTGCTGTTAGCGGCCATCCAGTTCACCACGAACCTGGATTTCCTCATCATCCTGCCCCTGGGTTCCCAATACATGCGGCTCATGCACCTGACTCCGGGCCAGTTCACCCTGATCGTCGCCGCCTATGCCATCGCGGCGGGAATCGCCGGGGTGGTTGCGGGATTTTGGCTGGACCGCTTTGACCGCAAGAACGCCCTGCTGGGGCTGTTCCTGGGCTTTGCCACCGGCACGCTCCTGTGCGCCCTGGCGCCAAGCTACCCGTTGCTGGTCGCCGCCCGCGCCCTGGCCGGGGCCTTCGGCGGCGTCACCGGGGCGGTGATTCTGGCCATTGTTGGCGACGTTATCCCGGAACATCGCCGGGGCAAGGCCATGGGCCTGGTCATGTCCGCGTTTTCGGTGGCCTCGATTTTCGGGGTGCCGCTGGGCCTGGTGCTGGCGACGGATTTTAGCTGGCACGTCCCCTTCTACGCCATTGCCGGGCTTTGCGTGCCGATTCTGCTCGCGGTTTCACGCTGCGTGCCGGCGCTGCGCGGTCACCTGGGCCCTGTGCGCGAGCAGCACCCATGGGCGCGCATGATGGCGGTCGTGCTGGAGCCGAACCATCGGATGGCTTTTGTTTTCATGGCGGCGCTGGCGGCGGCGGCGTTCACTGTCTTTCCCACGATGGCCCCTTACATGGTGCAGAACGTCGGGCTGACGGAGAAGCAGTTGCCGTTCATTTATTTGACCGGGGGACTGTGCACCTTCTTCAGCATGAATCTGGTAGGCCGCTGGGCGGATCGCTCCGGAAAGCTTTATGTATTCACGCTGATGTCGCTTTCGGCAATCATTCCCATAACCGCGCTGACGCATCTGCCGCGCGTGCCGCTGCTGGTGGCGCTGGCGACCTCGACGCTGCTGATGATCTGCATGTCGGGCCGGTTTGTTCCGGCCATGGCGATGATGACTGCGGCGGTTGAAGCGCGCTATCGCGGCGGGTTCATGAGCATCAATTCGTCGGTCCAGCAATTCTCCTGCGGCCTGGCCGCGTGGCTGACGGGCAACATCATCGGCCAGGGTCCGAACGGGCAAATCACCGGCTATCCGGTGGCGGGCGTGGTATCGGTGACGTTGGTGCTCACCTGCATCTGGCTGGCGCGGTTTCTACGCCCGGCTCCGACTGAATTGTCCCCCGGCGCGATGTCGCTCGCGTAGAGGGGAGGACGGAAACCCGAAGCGCCGTCTGGAAATCGCGCTGTGGGCTGACCCAGTCAGGGTTCTATCTTCTGTTTCGCCAGGCTGCCCTCGATGTCGCTGAGCCTCGAGCCCGCCGCCTCCGCGAGCCCGCCCTGGTCGTGGGGCCGGTTGACATAATGAATGTTCTGGGTTGTGACGAAGGCATTGGGATTGTATTGCCGGATGATCTGACCGCGCGTTTCTGATTCTTCCGGTTGACGACGATGTAAACGATTCCGACCTCGCCTTGCATGCCGGTGGCCTTGACGGTGGTCACCCCATAGCCGTCCGCTCGCAGCGCATCGGCCAGCATCGTGGCGTCCACTCGGGTGATGACCCGGATCAATTCATGACCGATGGCCAGTTTCTCATCCAGCCACATCCCCACGTAATTGCCGGTGGCAAAGCCGCCGGCGTACGCCACGTAGCACGTCCAGTTGTTCAGGTGTTGCATGATCCGGGTTATGGCCACGATCCAAATCAGGATTTCAAAAAACCCGATTATGGGCGCCAGGCGCTTGAGCCCCTTGGTCATGAAGATAATGCGCAAGGTGTCCAAGGTCATATCGCAGATGCGCAGACAAAAGATCAACAACGGCACCGCCAGGTAATCGAAGTAAGGAGAATGAGACAGAGGCATGGGAAAAAAGGAAGGGAGGGCTAAACCGGCCAGAGCGCTCAGTGCGGGGAATTCCCCGCGGCCAATTCGCGTTGGCGTCTGGCTTTCTTTCCGGTCGCATTTGTCATTTTCGTAGCGACGAGCGTATCCGAACCGCCAGCCTCAAGCAACGGTCCTCACTGAGAACCGACGCTATCACATTTATGCCTCCACCACTCCGTTCTGGTTTTCATAGGCCTGCTCCAGTCGCCTTTTCAGTCGCTCCAGCCCCGGCTAATCCTCACGGCGAGCCGATTAAGGTGCCTTGGTTGGCGTAATGGAAATCATGGGCACCCCGTCGCTGCCGCGCGATACCTGTTCCAATCCGTATGGTGGCCTCTGGCAATTCGGAGGCAACTCGAAGCCTTCCTGTTCGGACAACGCCTTCCAGCCCTCAGGGAACAGCGCAAGGAACCAGCCAGTGGGGTATCTACCGTAACGGACGGGCACAATGGCCCCGCCGCCATCCATGATCTCACAAAACAGGTCAGGTTCGCCGTCCACCAAGGTCTTGCGAATGATCAACGTTACGGCCACCGGCGGGGCCAGATCGAAGCTGAGCTCGAGCCAAGCTTTTGGGACCAGGAAGTCGGCACGCTCCGGGCCGACGACGCTGGTGATCTCCGCAGCGAGACGGTTACTGAGGGTCTGTTCAGATGAAGGGTCAACCGCTGGCGCGGTATATTGCGCGACAACATCTCCGCGAGGCTCCGCCCGTTGAACGGTCAGTGATCGCTCTTTTCTGATCCCGCCGAGGACTGCCTCGATGGCTGATTGCTCGGGTGGCGAGAGGCCCAAGAGGCCACACGTAAAGTCGCTGGCGCGGGAAGCGCAAAAGAGCGGCGGACAGTGCAGTTGTTTAAGGACCTGCTTCCTGACCAGCACGTAATCGGGCGACGTATCCCAGCCAAGGCCCAACTGCTGCCGCAATTCCGCCCACGCGGCCGAATGATCAGTAAGGCCGTCCTTCTCCAGGAGAAGCAACAACTCCGGGCTCAGTGCCGGATGCCTTCTGGCCTGTAGAAGACGGTTCCTCTTGTCCAGCACTTCGGCTTGTGCCGCGAGCATGGCCGTCCGCGTGGCGGCGAGGCCGTTTGATGCCGCCTGCCATTGTTCATGTCTGATACTGGCGGCTGTCCGGATTTGATTTGTGGCTCGGTGCAAGGCGCCGAATCCGATCGAGCCCGCGCAAAGCGACAGGAATAGGAAGATTGGCTTTGTCATCTGGAGGTGGCCGTTCTTGATGTTGCTGCTGGATCGCGGTTTGTGACTCCAAGTTGATCCAACCAGGGATAGACGAAGCGTTCCAGAATGGGTCCCGGGACTTTGGAGAAGGGGCCTTCTCCTAACATCCTGCCAATTCTGGTGGTAGTCGTGACGTAGCGAGGCGCACCGCCTTTGGTACCGGAGGGTTCAAAAGTCATGGTCTGAATGGCCCCCTTGTCTCCACCATCAAAGAGCAGTTTCTCCCGCTCGGCGCCGAGGACATCAGTAAGTTGGAGGCGTGTTTGGTCCGCAATGGCCTGCAGGGGCTGCCCCGGCGGCGCAAGGGCAACCAGCAACTGCACGGGCTGCCTGTTGGACAGGTTGATCACATGCGCGGTGGCGACCATTAAATCGTACACCCCCTGAGAATATCCGGCCAGCGCCTGCTCAGCCGGGGCCTTTTCCTGCATTGTAATTCCATACAGTTCCAAGGCCAGCTCCGACATCCGTCCCATCGGACGGTTGTCCGGGGCCAAGGATCTAATAATCGCTTTCGAGACGCGCACATAAGGCAGATTCGCAGGCCATGGAGAGCCGGTGCCTGCCAGCAAGGCTCGCACCTGCCCCTTTAGTGCTTCCAGTTTGCGTGCAGCTTCCCCGTAACGGGCACTGTCCTTCTCGGCCTCAGCCACGGAGAGGTCCAGCCTGGCAGACTCGGCACGCAGTTGGCCGAGGTCGGAGGCAGATCGCGCCGCTTCTTCCCGAACCACCTCGAGCTGTGACTGAGCCCGAGCGGCCCGGGCGAGGCATACCCGTTTTACATTCCATTCCCAGGTGACAGGCCCAGCGGCAATGGCCAGGCACAGGAAGCTGGTTTGGGCCCTGCTGAGGCCCAACAGCTTCGACAAGAGGAGTTTAAGCCCAGTGGCAGCGCCGCTACCGCCGGCTGCCAAGGCCGAACGGGCGGCTACCATCGCAAATCCCGCTGGCGCCGGTATGGCCACCACGCCGAGGAGTGTGACAGTTGTCGCTATCGTGGGCACAGCGTATCCACGGCGGCGGAAGAATCGCGTCAGACGGTCGAGGGCTTTGTCTATGCGCATACGCACGGCGTCTTCGCGGGCTCCCAGCAATTGGCCAATTTCCTGGTGGGTGCGGCCCTCGAAATACCGGAGCATCAGAGCCTGACGGTCGGTCTCGCGCAACTCCAGCAACCCCTCGTCCAGTTCGCCGGCGAGGACTTTGAGCAGGGTATCCTCGTTGTTCATAACAGTGCCCAGTTCGATGGCGGTTTGCTCGCGTCGCTGGCGGCGCAATTCTCCGCGCCACCAACGGCGGATTTCAAGCAGGGTGGTCTTGTGCAGCCAGCCGGACAGGCTGGTTTCGCTGCGCAGCCACGCGGCCTTTCGTGCGAGCGCAATGAAGACGTTCTGGGTGATTTCCTGGGCAGCTTGCACATTACCCAGGCCGCGCAGGGCGGTCGAAAACACCAGGTCCAAGTGCCGCTGAACCAGCTTCGTGAAGGCGTGCTCATTCCTGCCTTCCGCGTAGTCGCGAAGCAACTCCCGATCTGTCTTCAGCTCTACCATCCATCCTGAATACTGCCGCAGAGTGGGGAAAACGAAATTCTTTCTTGCAGGCACCCCCCATCTTGCTAGCCGCTGTGCCCCGGCTTCCAGCCCGGCGGAATGGGCGGAGTGAGGGGCAGGCGTGGTAGCGATGTGATGAGCAAAGTCATTTCAGGAAAGGGGTCCAACCGTAGATTCGTCCGGCCAGGGCAAATTCGCGACCACCGCTAATCCATTGGGATTCCACGTTTTAGCTTGGACAGTGCCGTTGGAGACCACGCCTCAGCCCCTCCCAGCTAAAGCTCGAACTCCGAACCTCTTCGCTCAGGGGCGCTGGCGCGCCAATACCCCGATGTTTGGCGCTGGCTGGTGGATTTGACGCTCTAGCCACCAATGCGCGCAGTCCGGGCCCCGGGAATCGGCGGCTCCGCAACTGCCTGGAAATCAATGGGATGCGCGGGTATTGTTGCACTGACACTACCCGGTGACCCATTGCAGGCCGTCCACCCTCCCCTCGCCCAACCCTCCCCAGCCGCGCGCGGACTCCGCCGTAGCCTCGCCGGAACCTCGCCGTAGCACCTCTAACCGGGGTTAGAGGTGCTACGGCGAGGTTCCGGCGAGGCTACGGGGAGGCTCCCGACCTGTCCGCGGCGGTGGGCGGAGCGGGCGGCAGCCGGTGAGGGGCCAACGGCTCGCCAGTTTGGGGCGCCGACCTGGGTCGGCGGTGTCAACTGTTCAGCGACAATTAGAAATGCCATCTGGCGACAATTATCAACTTTTGTAAGTGTTTTCCCCCAATGAGCATTTGTCTTTTCTAACCCAGCCGCTATGAGAGCTTTAGCTGCGGTTGGGTTAGAAAAGACAAATGCGACTTACGTGAATTGATAATTGTCGCCAGACCCCAAAAGTAATTGTCGCTGTACAGTCAACCAAGACTCCGGCAAATGGCAAAGGAGAGGGCCCGAGCACCGTCAGGCCACTGACTGGTGCCCGGCTCCGCCTGGCGAAATTAGGACGTCGTTTGGAGTTCAAACTCTACCTGGCGCTGGCACCGTCGCGACATGTATCAGCCCTCCGCAACCTAATGCTAGTGCTGTCAACGGTTTAAGCACGGCGGAGAATTTGCCCTGGGGTGCGGGTTCGCAAGACCTGACGCGCCGTGAACCAGGCTACGGAGATCTACTCCCGGGAGTTTGATGCCATTTTATTCCGTCTTCCGCCGCAGGATCAGCGCCGGATCGAGGCACGCATACGGGAAATGGGCCGGCGACTGGATGATTTTCCTCACGCGCGCTTGCAAGGGCGCGCGGAGTTTCGACTGCGCGTGGGCGATTACCGCATCATCTACGCCTTCGACGTGAGCCGGAACGAACTCTCACTCGTGACGCTCGGCCAAGCACAGCCACTTGGAAAAGGTCTATGAGAACCCGGCTGGCTGAACGTTGAACCTTGAACCTTGAACTTCGAACCTTGAAAAACCAGGCAAAGCCACCTCAAGCCACCTCAAGCCACCCTCAGGCCACCCTCAGGCCATCTGGTAGCCAACCGGTAGGCACCCTGAAGCCACCCTGAAGCCACCCTGAGGCTACCCTGAGGCTACCCACAGGCTCCACTCAGGCTCCACTCAGGCTCCAGACGAAGCCTCCCAAAGCTACACTTTGGCAAAAAGTGACATCAATGCGACATCAAAGCGTGTTGATAGGCAACCGATTGCGACCCCAAAGCCTCCCCAAAGATTGTTGCTGTGCGGGGTAATGCCTCAATGGAGGCGGGTAGGGCTACGTGCACGCTGGGTAGCCACAGAGCACGACGGCGCGCACGGAGTGACGCGCCCTACCGCTGTCGCTGACCGGTTACTGTGCAGGCACATTTCCTGTTGCGGCGAGTGCTTGGCGGGGTGACGGTGTCGGGAGCACATTACCAAGGTCACCATCATGAACACTGCAACCGCCTTGTCCCGATACTTCTCGATTAGCCTTTGGCTGTGGCTTGTCAACATCTCGCACGCCGCTGTGCCGGCCCTTGAGATTCCTCGAACGCCGGCGGGCAGTCAGATGCGGCGGTTATGGGGCCCCCTGGCGGACGAGGTCTATCTTCAGGAAGTAGGCGAGAAGGTTGCCACGGCTAAGCCGGCGACGGCAGTGGCACTGCTTGGCGAAACGACCTATGTGGCGGTTGGGGGCAACCTAAAGCTGCTGCGCCATGGCGGTTTGCACGACGCCGAAGGCGCGCCGGGTGGGGTGAAGCGCTTGCGTTCACTCGATGGCGCGCTTTGGGCCTTGGTGGAAAAGGGCACGTATCGTTACGCCGGAAAAGCCTGGGAGCGCGTGGATGAGCGTCCGTTCGTGGACCTTTGCCTGCACCGGGGCAAGGTGTACGGAGCTACCAGCGACGACCTGTTCCGCTTCGAGGACGGCAAGTTCGTCAATATCCGGCCGGCGGGCGGCTACTTGTCCACCGACACCACCGAGATGAGAGAAGACTTCTCCCAGGTCCTGGCCGACCCGGTCGAGATTGGGCCGGTGGAAAGGATCGCCTCCTATAGCGGGACGCTTTACATGCTGCGTCCGGGCAATCTGGCGCTGCTGGAAGGAAAAACCTTCGTGCCGGAGATCGCGGACTGGGGAGCGCTGCCCTCCTCCGTCACCCGCGACCTGCTCGCGCTTGGCAGCCGACTCTATGTGGCAACCGACCGCGGGGTGGGCGTGTTGCGCGGCATGGCGTTGACCAGCCTGCGTGGCCCGGATGGCCTCCCCTACGAGGACACGACCTGTCTGGCCACAGGGTTCGACGGGGACATCTGGATCGGCACCTCTCGGGGCGCCATTCGTAAGACCGAGAGCGATTATCACTACTTCGGCGCGCAACATTGGCTGCCGGGCGATTACGTGCGCGACATCGCGGTGGGCGATCACGTGGTCTATATCGCGACCGTCGGCGGGCTAGGCATTATTCGCTACGAGCCGTACACGCTGCTGAAGAAGGCAGCTTACTTCGAGCGCGAATTGAACGAGTGGGGTTTTAAGCGACTGGGCTTCGTTCACAAGCTTTACCGCCAGGGCGACAACGACCCCTGGCTGCGCGAGATCAGTGACAATGACGGCGGGAACACCGCGCACTACTTGGCCGCGATTTCCTTCCGTTACGCCGCGACCGGAGACGAGAGCGCGCGGCAGGAAGCAATGGAGGCGTTTAAGGCCATGGTGTGGCTGGAGGAAATAACCTCCAAACCCGGCTTTTTCGCACGGGCGATCTGGTCCGTAAAGGGCGACCAGGGTCAACGCTCCACCCGAGGATCGGGCGGGCTCCCGGCCAAGTGGTACCCGACGCCGGATGGGCTTTGGTTTTGGAAAGGGGACACCTCCAGCGACGAGGTGAACGCCCATTTCTACGCCGTGTCGGTGTTCCATGACCTGGCGGCGCCGGGGCGGGCAAAAGAGCGCGCCGCCCAACACCTGGGGCGAATCGCCACGCACATCATCGAGAATGGCTGGGTCTTGCGCGACATGGACGGCAAACCGACGCGCTGGGGCCGATGGGACCCGGATTATCTGCTGCGCCCGTATGGATTTGACTCCCGCGGTTTGAATGGCATGGAGGCTCAAACCTATATGCACACGGCTTACGCGATGACCGGCGACGCCAGGTTTCAGCAGGGGCTCGAACAACTCATCAAGTGGCGTTATCCCAGTTACACGGTCCGCCAAAGGCTCACCTTTCCTCCCGATCAAATCGCGCCTTGGGACGACGAATTGGCCTTCTTCTGCTACCATCCGCTGCTGCGCTACGCGAAGGACCCCGAACTCAGGTCCATCTATCTGCGGAGCCTCGAGCGGAGCTGGGAGATCCTGCGCATGCAGCGAGACCCCTTCTACAATTTCATCTATGGGTCAATCACTGGCAATGACTGCGAAGCTGCTCAAGCAGCGCAATACCTGCGGGATTGGCCGCTCGACCTGGTGAATTACAGCTATCACAACTCCCATCGCAGCGACCTTATGGCGCAACGAGGCTATGTCCCCTATAGCGGCGGCACCCGCTTCATCTCGCCGCGCGAGTTGGAGGCGAGCTGGGGCGCCCGTTCGCCGACGCAGTACGACGGCGGCGAAAGCGGCCGGGGCGTCACCCCACCTACCTGTTGGCTCGAGGATTATTGGATGGGCCGGTATTACGGCTTCATCGAGCCGCCGAACACCAAAGACGCGGCACTGCTAACCGTCCAACCGCGAGCGCTCGCCAGGAAAGGAGCGGCACCCTACGACGGCCCCCCGCGCCCGGTCGGCGCTTGGGAAAAGTGACCGCACCGCCAGCCGGGACCATTGACCTCACTGCTTTGTCGTGCCCTGAAGCTTGAGGTCAATCCACTTGTTTGACGGCCACAAGAAGTCAATGGGATGCTGGTAATTCGTCCAGTCGTGACCGATCCGGAGCTGTGTTCCCAGCGCGTGGGGGACCAGTTCCGCCTGGCGGTCCAGTTCGACGGTCGTCTTCGGCAGCAGGCGGACGAGGTCCATGCGGCGCAGTTGCGAGATGAGGTCGCGGGCACGCAAGCCCCAGGGCGTCGGTCGTAACTCATCGTCGAGAATAGCACTGTGATCTGAGCCCGGAGTATCAGCGGAATCAGGTTCGTGCGGAAACTGGATATACCAATTCATCCACCCGCTGGCACTTCCGACGGTCCCGAGAACCATCCTCGCCTGGTAATCGGCCACACGCTTGGGGTCCGGCGCCCCAAAGGTGAATTCCTCGATGACCACGGGTTTCCGGGCGAACGCGGTGCAGAACCTTGTTTGCACAATCAAGCGGTGCACAACGTCCTCAATCGTCTCTCCCGGCTTCAGCCTGGACTGGCTCTCGTTGTCGTGGGTGGTCAAGTAGTCAACCAGGTCCGATTGCTCCGGCTCTGCGAAACCGGCGAAGTACCGCGCGGCACCCTCCCACAGCCCAATCGCGCAGCGGGAATGGTTGCTGATGGTGACCATGTGCCTGCGGTCGGCAGCGCGAATGGCCGCGATCTGCGGCTTCAAATACCGCCGCGAGGCCCACTCCCGGAAGTCCTGGTAATCCATGATCTTGGCGTCCGGATCTATGTAGCGCTTCTGCTTTTGGTCATAGGTGTAGTCCACTATGGGCACCGCGCTGAAGTCATCGTAGGCGGCCCCATAAGCGCGGTTCAGTTCCGCGATCGAGCCGTGGTAGCGTGCCTGCACGAACGCGCGCCAATAGAAAAGCCCCGGGACAGTCTCCAGGCGCCCGTATTGCTTGTCGGGTGGCATCCAGGTCAGGTTGTCATTAGGAAAAGACCATTCGACCGTCGGCGTGTAGCTGAAGACGGTCGGATTATCTCGCAGCCGCCCGCAAACCTGCATCCAGAAGTGTCCCAGCACGTCAATGGAGTCTATACCCACGTCCGTCCGCCAGGGATGCCGCCCGAAGTACTCCCCGCCCTCCTGCCACCATTTAAGCCCACTGCCGCCCCAGTCGGCCAAACTCACCACCACGCGGATGTGATGACCCCCGGCGCAGCGCAGGAAGTCCTCCAGGTTATCCAGGTATCCTGACGCGATGCGCGCCTCGCCGGGCACTTGCGGATCAGGCAACACTTCTCCCATCGGCAGAAATACCTTCACGACATTGAACCCCAACCCCTCCAACGCTGCCAGTCCACGCTCGTATAGCTTCTTGTCATAGACCTTGGGGTCGAACAGGTTCAGATATCGCTTATCGCTCAGCACGAAGTTCGCCCCGAACGGGACAAACGGTGTCTTCGAGATGCTGGTCTCGAACCTCCACCCGTCGGGCGCCACGTGGATAAGCTCGGAGTCAGGCCCCGCCAAGGACGACAGCGACGTCAGCAACAAGGCAGCAGCGGCAGCAATCAATTTCATTGTGAAGAGGCAAAGACAGGTTGCGGAAGCGGAGGTCTATTACGACCCCGGCTTTTGGATAAAGCCATGGTAGAGCCCCATGTAGTACGGCAACAGAAAGACAGTGCCGGCCCCCAGTTCGCCGCCGTTGCCACCGTAATCCAGTTCCCACGGATCAGTGTTCCAATGGCCAAAGTGGCGGTTCTCCACGGACAGCACTTTGCCGTCCACTCGGTTTCCGCGTCGCCGCGGTGCGTCGGGAGATTCCACATCACTCGAGCGGACGGGCGGCAGGAAGACCACATCGAGCCGATG
>Ga0224558_1004246_pt1 | contig 11274 bp, 5 predicted proteins | sample 714S32024metaG_FD_180682 | JGI IMG/M metagenome (GOLD analysis project Ga0224558, IMG submission 180682) | Peat soil microbial communities from Stordalen Mire, Sweden - 717 S3 20-24 | ecosystem: Environmental > Terrestrial > Soil > Wetlands > Peat | place: Sweden: Norrbotten County, Stordalen... | reverse complement strand
GGGAAAGGGGGAGCGGCTGGGCCAGAAGGCCGCCCACCTCTTCGGTGGCGAGGTCCGCGAGCAACGGCGGCTTCGGAACTGGTTCAGCCGGCTGTACACGCAGGCTCGCAATCCGGCCGTGCACGCCGGCCTTGAACACAACAACGAAATCGAGGTCGGCGAGCTGGTGGACGTCTGCGGCAGCTTGGTTGAGCGCTCGGCCTTTCATCTCGACCCTTCGCATCGCCGTGCTGGACCTTGCCAGACACTGAACGAGGTACTCGGCTGTGCCAGCACCCTGACCTCCGAGCGGCGACGGCGTGGCAGTCCGGGGAATCCAGAGGATCTCGGTCGACCGCGTCAGCAGGAGGGCGGGGGGACCCGGCGCGCCACTCGCGGCGGCTAGACTCTGCGAGCGTGCGAATTCTCATGCAGAGAAACTCAGTCAGCAGCCTCCATCGCAAGCCGCTCCGCCTGCCGCATGACCAGGTGAATGGCAGCTTCCTGCTTGTCGGGTGGGTAATGGTGCTTGATCAGGAGCCGCCGCACGTTTCTGCGCAACCCCGCGCGGACCTGCTCCTTCCGATCCCAGTCGATGGTCGTGCTCGAGCGCACCGCCTCCACCAGCTCGAGAGCGATCGCAGAACAGCCTCGCCCAAGAACGCCCCCGCTCGAGCGACTCATATGGGAACCCCCGGCGCACGCGCCACCGCGATCCGCCGCTGCGGTCAGCGGACCGGCAAACTCTTACAGCCGATCACCTAGCCGAAGTTCGCCAACCTGTTCCGTGATGGTAAGTGCCGGGCCCGTGTCGCGCTCAGGGGGCGCGACTCCCTCAAGGCCAGTGGCGCCCGTCGGCAGGACGATCATCCAACACACGACGCCAATATCGTCCTTGACGATCGGTTCCAGCGGCGGCGGCGGCGGCACAGCATGAAGACCGAAGGCGTCGACGACCTCAACGATGCGCCGGGCCGCCTCATTCCGCGAGATTGATCCCTTCGCCAGTTCCTCACGCACGACGGCCAAGGCCTGGCGCACCGTCGAGCTCCGTTCAACCGAAAGTGCCTCCTCCGCACGCGTTGCTCCCGCAGGCAGGGCAACCCCCGGGTCCCGCAAGAGGTCGAGGGCGAACCGCTGAGCGGGCCCCAGCCGCTCCGTCTCGGAGCGGGGATCGGCGAGCCGGTTGTGTGTGTCGACGATCGAGGTTGCGGCGGTGCCCCAGGCGCCCTCAAGGTCGATCTGGAGGGGGTCGGCGCCTGGAGCAGTCCCCGGATTAATACGCCGCAGAATGTCTGCCTCCTCCGCAATCACCTCGCCACCTGATTCGACGTACCGCCAGTACCGGCGGCCCTGGGCACGGCAGGCGAAGAAGATGCCCTGGGCACCCCGCGAAGGCACGCCCGGGCCCTGGCTGAAGCCGGCCCCAACCCCCCAGGGAAGCTGTTCCAGCCGTGCCAACTCGCCCTCGGACACTGCCCGCATGAGTTCAGCGCGTAACTCCTCGCCGGCGAAGGCCCCGCCGCCGCTTTCGGCGTCGCCCTCCAGGAGCGCAGGGTCGCCGCCCGCCAGCCGGCCGGCGTAGGCTCGGAGTTCGGCCAGCGCGGCGCCCTCGACGACCTCGGCATCCATGCCGAACACGCTCGCCGAGAGGATCTTGCGACGGATGGTCGCCTCTAAGCCGAGCAGCCCCTCCAGCTCACCAGGCACCGGTAGCATCGTCACCAGGCTCACGCGCTCGTGCGGGCTCTTCAGCCGGATAACGCGCCCGTAGCGCTGTACAACGCGCTGCGGATTCCATGGCATGTCGTAGCTGATGACCTGGGCGGCCTGTTGGAGGTTCTGGCCCTCGGAGAGAACATCGGTCGATAGGAGCAGGTCGACCTCACCCTCGGGCGGCTGGTAGCCCTCGCCCACGACGGTGTTGGGGCAGAAGCGGCCCAGGGCCTGGAGCCGCGCATCAGGGTCTGTTTCGCCGCCGATGACCGTCACACGGGCCCGGCCACCGACCAGCTGGGGGAGATGCTCGTTTAGGTACTCGACCGTCTCCCCGTACCCGGCAAAGACCGCGACCTTTTGCGACGTCGACCTCTCGAGGAGCCGTTGAAGAAGGGCGAGCTTGGGATCGCCGTCTGCGCTCAGGCCAGCGAGCCGCCCACGTACCCGCGCCAGCAGTGCCCGATCGGCTGCCACGTGATCGCGGTACTCGGGTCGGAAGGACTCCACCGCGACCGACTGCGTATCGGCCTCTAGCTGCTGCTCGACCCAACTGACCGCTCCCGCCTCCTCGACCTCGGCCTTCGCGGCCTCGCGCAGCACCTCGCGGGAGGGCACGCGCCCCTGGTCCCACGCGGCCAGGAAGGCGTCATGGGCGGAGATCATCCTCTGGACCGTCTTGAGGCAGGCCCACCAGCACGATTCGAAGCGTTTCAGGATGCCCGACTGAAGCAATCCCGCTAGAGTTACCTCCTCGACCGCCTCGGCCCCGCCGAGCGCGTACGCACTCGGCCGGTAGCGGGCCATGGTCAGCGCGCTGATGGCGTCGGTGATCTCGTGGAAGAGGCCGGGATGGTCCGTGTCGAGGTCGTACCGCTCGGTGATGGGGTCGGGGGTCGGGAAGCGGACGGGCGTCCCGTCCGGGAAGACGGCGCCTGGATAGTGCTCCTCGATGAAGCGCCGATCGCGGCGGACCGAAACCAAGTCGGCGAGCGGAAAGAGCACATCGGGATCCAGATTCTCGGGGTCTTTCTGGTTGGCGCCCGCGCGTAGGAACAGCGCCCGCACGGAGGGGATACCGGCGGCGGCGAAGGCGCGGTCGTGGCGAGCGAAGACCATGACCATGTTGTAGAGGTCCCACAGGCCGTTGTTGATAGGGGTGGCAGTCAGGAGAACGAGGTCCTTCCGCTCACCGCCGAGGAGCCGCTCCATCGCTCGATACCAGGTGGTGCCGGCGGTGCGAAGCGCGTGGCCTTCGTCGACAATCACGAGACGATAGCTGTCCTTGGCGCTGTGCAGGACCCGACGCCGGTTGCGGGCATCTGGAGCGAGCTGTTCATCGCTCGACAGCTCTTGGTAACTGATGACTTGTGCTGGCAGGCGAGCCCGATCCAGACGCTCCGTCCAGTTCCTCTTCAGCTGGGCGGGGCAGACGACCAACGCATGTAAACCACGCCGAAGCGCGTATTCCTCCACAAAGGCGAGGCCTATCTCAGTCTTACCAGTGCCGACTCCGTCGGCGTAAACGGCGCCGTGAAAGCGTTCGAGAATAGCGCGCGCGCGGTCGTAGCCGTCACGCTGGAACGGCGCCAGCTGGATCGCGGACGGTGGCGACACAGGTCGGGCGGCGAGAACCTCCTCGCCATAGAGGTCAAGGAGCGCGCGTAGGTACACCGTGTGCGGGTCGAGCAGCCCGGGGTCGGGGAACAGCAGGTCCAGCAGCTCGTCCTTGTAGTCGTCGGCCTGCTCCCACAGTCCGTCGAACCAGGCAAGCGCCGCTTTCACCACGGGGGGGTCGTAGTGGACCAGGCCCAGCTCGAGGTTGCGGTTGAGCCCAGCGAAGGTCAGGTTCGCCGAACTAACTATGGCGGCCCGTCCATCCTCGGCATCGCCGAATAGGTATGCCTTCCCGTGTAGGAATTGCGTCAGGAAGCGCTTCACCTCCACGTCCGGCCGTTTGAGCCACGCCTCCACGGCCGCCAGCTCCTCTGCGGCGCGGCTGGGCGGGAACCGGGCGAGATCGCGCTCCCCTGCAAGGCTCCTGAGGGCCATCTCGAACCGCGTGACGGGGAGTTGAGCTCCCAGTCCCGGATCCGGGGCGGCCCCCAGAAGCAGCCTGACTCCGCGGTCCGTGATCGTCGCGGCTGCCTCCCGAAGACCGCCGATGTTCACGTAGCCCGTCGCAATCGAGAGATCGTGTTGCGCGGCGATATCACCCACGAGGTACCGAAGTGCCGCCGTGTGGCTCGTCTCCGGGTCGAGGTTGTCGAGGAGATAGGGTCGGCCGGGCACTACAGCTCTTTCAGGCGCTGGAGGAGTTGCTCTCGATAGCTGGCAGGCACGGCGTCGAGAGTGAAATCGCCGAAGATGAGGGTCAAGTCATCGTTGCTCAGTTGCCAGGCGCGGGCGACCCGCGCGTCGATGTCGACGCGGAGCCTTTGACGCTCGTCAGGCGGGCACTCGCGCGGTTCAATGCCCATCGCGACCGCGAAGTCCATGAACCGTTCGTCAGAGGAGGAGAGCCGCGCGGCTGCGCCGGCGATAGCCTCGAAGTCCCGATCCTCGAGAGGAGGTAGCCGCAGGCCTTCGAGGATAAAGAAGTTCAGATGCGTCTCCACGAAACGTCGCGCCTGCCAGTCGAAGGGCAGGCTGTTCATGACGCCGAGGCACGCGGCTTGCTGTGCCGGGCCGCCGTTGACGAAGGCCAGGTATGGACCGGTGTTGGTCAACAAGACCGCCTTGGGCACCAAGCAGGCGCGGGTAGTGCGCGAGTCGGTTGCACGACTCACGTCACGAAAGGCCACACGCGCGCGGCCCAGCTCGCCAACGACGGCGTTGCGACGGGCCGCGACCGGCGCCAGATCGGCGACCAGTGAGTCGCCTGCGGGGCGCGGTTTGCGGATCTTCCGCAGCACATTGTCAGACATCCCACACACCCTGGCCGCCGCCCCCGTGGGGGCGTACTGGTCGAAGCTCTCTCCCTTCCAGAGCGGAACGCCTTTGGTAGCTCCCTGCCAGAGGCGGGCGTCATTGGTCTCATCCAGTTCCCTCACGGGGAAGCACAGCCAGCGACCGCCGGGCCCAAGCGGGAAGGGGTCGCCACAACGCAGGCGCGCGAGCAACTCGGCCTCACGCTCATCGTGGACCAGCGGCACCATCCGGCCGGGCCCGAATGCCCCCTCCGGCACCTCAACGCCCTCGGCGGCCGCCTGCCGCTCCCATTCCTTGAGCGACGCCGCGACGCCTGCCACCTGCACCCGGTGGCCCGCTGGCGCGGGAGCGTTGGCGGCGGCAACCAGCGCCACTGTATAGCGCGGCTCGGAGTCGAAGGCCCAGCGTCCGGCATTGAGCAAGAAGTCGATCCGGTGGCAGGTCGTCTCCTCAAAGAGCCACCGCCGGAAACCATTAGACCCGTCGGCGACGAACGTCGATCGGGGAAGGACAACCCCCAACTCGCCGCTCTCGCGCAGGAGCCGCCGGTAGCGCTGGCAGAAGTACTTGTAAAGATCGGGGTCGCCGGCCATCGACGTGTACTCACCCGCCGCCAAGTACCGGCGTTGCTCAGCCGCGCGGGCCTGCGCCTCCTCCAGGCGGCCTCGGAGCTCGGGGCGCTCACCGAGAAGGCGCTCGACCGCAGTCGCTCGCTCCCCTTCCGGCAACGCGCGCAGGCCCGGCGCGAAGAGTCCGTAGAAAGCGAGTTCCTCGATCGTGACCTCGTTCCAGGGCGGGTTGCCGACCACCGCGTCGAAGCCGGGCCGCTCGCGCGCGAAGATGCGGGGGAAGGCGACCGGCCAGTGGAGGAAGGAATTCGTCGCGGCCGCCGCATTGGCCGCCGCCTGAAGCCGCGACTCGCGCCGCCCCGCAAGGAGGTCCGGCGCCCATCCCTCGACCTCTTTGCACGCGCCCACAACCCCAAAGGCCTCGGCTGTCCAAAGATGGAAGAGGCGCTCGACAGTCCCAGCAGCAAGCGCCGCCTCGACACCAGCGCGCTCGCTCTCTCCCACCTCTTCGGGGTTCCGGTCTTCAATGTCCGCGGCTCTGGCAGCCGCTGCCGTCGCCTCCTTAAGCGCCGCCGCCCAGTCGGGCGCCCGAAACTTGCCAGATCCGACCGACTCGGTCCGCACAACGCCGACCAGCGAGTTGCCTACCTTCAAGTTGCCATCTAGGTAAGCCAGGCTCAGGCCGGGCACGAAGGAGGCAAGCCAGAGCGAGACCTTTGCCACCTCGGCGCCCATCCGGCTGATGTCGACCCCGTAGACGCAGTGCTTGAGCACTAGCCTGCGGATGAGGGCACTGTCATCAATGACCGATCCCGTCAACGCTCCCGCGCGAAGCCGGCCTACGGCCTCGGCGATCGCCGGCAGCGGGTGGTCAGCGAGGAAGCGGACGGTGCGATCGGCGAGGAAGCTGGTGACCTCGACCAGGAAGTGAGCACTTCCACAGGCCGGGTCGACCACGGCGAAGGAGAGCAGGTGCCGCGCCGCCTCGTCGGCATCAAGCTCGCCAATCTGACGCACCTCCTCCAGGTGCCGCTCAAAGGCGGGCAGGACGGATTGGCCGACCAGGTGCCGAACGAGTTCCGACCGCGTGTAGTAGACACCGCCTGATTTGCGGCCGCCCTCATTGGTCTGCCAGAGCAGCGAGCCCGGCTCGGCGTCCACCTTCTCGCCCGGTCGGGCGGGCCGGTAGCGGTCAGCGCGAGGGTCGTAGACGAGCGCCCGCGTCGCTGGCGAGAGACGGAGCGAGAGGAGCGCCTCGTAGATGTGGCCCAAGTGGCCGATCTCCAGCGTGGAGTAGTCGACGCCCGTTCCGGTCTCAGGGTCGCGGCCAACGGCAATCAGGACGTCGGCGAAATCGGGATCGGTGATCGAGATTCGCTCCAGCGTTGCCGCGCCGTCGAAGCTGTCGGGGGCAAAGAGCGCGCCATTGTATGCCGGTACCCGCCAGGCCGGGTCGCCGTGGCGCATCGCCCCGAAGACCACCCGCGCCCGATCCCAGAGGGAGGTTGAGCGCCGACCCAAGCGCTCTCTCGATTCCGCGGCCGCCTCGACCAGGGCAGTGATCGAGGACTGCTCGTATGCGCGGTTGTCCATCGGCAAATAACGAGAGCTCTCGGCGAACAGGAGGAAGAGGAGCCGGAAGATCAAGGTCAGCGCCGCTCTCTCGAGTTCTGCGAGCTGGGCCTCGTCTGAGACGTCCATGCCGCTCGCCCTCGCCCATCCCTCCAGCCCGCGCGCCAAGGCCGGGAATGCGCCCTGCCGAATGCGCTCGTCGAGCCGCTTGCGCAGGGCCGCACCGAAGGCGGCCGCCTCCGCCACCAGGGCTGCGAAACCGCCGTCGGGGAGAAGGTACGCCGGAGAGAGCAAAGCTAGCAAGGGTCGGTCAGCGGGCCGCATGACGGTTGCATCCAGGTCGATGTAGCGCGATGTGGTGCCAGGGGCGCCAGTAAAGTCGAAGAGCCGGACACGACCGCCGGACGCGAGCAGGCCGTAGCCCACGCCCTCCGCCACGCAGTCGTTAAGGAGCGCGCCCTCGGGCGGCCGCCCGTCGGGGTCGAGCTTGGCGAACTCGGTGGGCTCGGCCTTGGGATGCACCACTGCCACCGGCCGCCCGCCCGATCGGAGCACGTGGCCGCGCAAGGGCCGGCGGTCGATCTGGTAGCCGAGGGCGCCCAGCAGGCCACGCCAGTCGGCGCCCGGAGGGATGGGCTTGACGACCGCCTCGGCCGCGCTCCAGCGGGCCGAGTCCTTCCGGAGCCGGCCGTCCAGCGTGTGCATGGTAAGTAGGTCGCGCAGGCGAAGGCCGGGGATGCCTGCCTGGTCGAGCCGCTCAAGATCAGCTGCGAGCTCTCTCACCGCCTCGAGTCGGGGCATGGACGAGATTCGCCTCAGAAGCTGCTCCAAGGCGCCAGCGTCGACGCGCCGTACAGGCCCATCGCCATCGCCCGGCCCCAGGGTCACCAGAACACCCTCGCCAGCCTCGTCGGTGACCAGCAGCAGGGGCGCGGCGCCGTGGTGGCGTTCTTTCCAGGTCCGGCGGAACCCGCTCTCCGGCAGTGCGGCAGCGGCCGCCACCTCGATGCCCGCCACCTCGATGGAGACGGTGATGGGCGCGGCTGCAGCCAGCCTTCTTGTACCTGCCAGCCCCGCCAGCCCCGCGATGAGATCCGCTGCGCTCACGCTCCGACCAAGAGACCAGCGCGGCCGAAAAGATGGGGGGTCACGGGGAGCAATGGTAGAGAGCGTCGCACCTGTTGGCGAGCCGATGGAAATCCCTGCCTTCCCAGGACCCCCGACCAGGCCCGGAGCCTCGGCGGCGGCAACGCGCTACCGCAGGCGATCCTTACGCGGCTCGACGCGTTCACCATGGGCGACCCCGACGGCATGAGTCGGGGGCTGCAAGAACTCGGGTACCGTGGGTGATCAGAGTCAGGCTTGTTGGGTGCCGCAAGTCAGGCATGCCCATACCGATGTCGATGCCGACTGCGAGCGCGCCATGCGGCACTGGCACCTCGGGCACCTCGGCGGCACAGTGAGTGCCTGGAGAATGACACTGACAATGCCGAGGGCCGTACCCGCTTGGCTAATCTCCTTGGACTTCTTCCCTTGCGTCATCAATGAAAGCAGCGAGAGTCCTGTCGCTGCGTAGCTCCCCCACTGCCAGATGTCCCAGCCGTCGGGCTGCGCTCCTTGGTTTGTCACGGTTTGTTCCTCGTGGTGGTGGTGCGCGGACTCGTACGGGTTAGCCGGACCGCCGTCCAGCCCTTCCCCGGTGCCGTGGGAGGGAACCGGTCACCCTTGCTCAGTGCGGCTTCTTGGCCGCTCCCAGATTTGTAGATGCCGCTGTCACGGACAATCTGGCCTGGTTTGTTCATGATCGCCACTCTACGCCTTTCTTCCGAGTTTGGCTATGAAGGCGCTGAATACGAGCAAAAGGGGTGTAAAGGGAAAAGCAGGTTCTCTGAGCCTCCTCCCTCCCTCCCGACGAGAAGGGACCAAGCCGCTGGGGGAGCAGGCGAGGCGGGCCGCCCGACTAGGACCGCAAGCGCCCAAGCGGGTCCGGGCTCAGCTTTACGCATGGCACCTGAGCGCCTCTTCCACGCTGGCAGCGCGCGCTCCATCCACCGGCCCGTGTGCTATCTTGCGTACGCATGTTTGGTAGGCGGAGTCCCTCGCGTAGCTACTCATGACCTCTCCAGCGTCGCTCTACGCCACCAGCGCCACCGACATCACCCTCGAGCTGATTCGCGGTCTCATCCAGACCACCCCTACCGAGTCGCTGACGGTTGAATACAAGCAGGAGTTCGCTCGCGACCTGCCAGAGTGCGTGGCCGCCATGGCCAACACCTACGGGGGCCTGATCCTTGTCGGGGTCACCGATGAGCACTCGCCGGATCGGCTGGCCGGTGTCGACGGTGAAGTGCAGGTTCAGGTCGCCAACGCCTGCCACGACTCGCTCGAGCCACCGTGGGTACCGGAGATGATGACGGTGCGCATCTCCGATGCCCCAAACAGTCGGGTGATTCTCATCATTCGCGTCGACCCCTCGCGAGCTCCCCGCCCGCTCCTCCTCAGGGGATACGCCCCAATCCGTCTTCCCGGTCGCAACGCCAGGGCGGGCCGCCTGCACCTGGGCCAACTCTTCGCCGAGCCAACCTCACCATCTCGCGGCGCCACCACCGGCTTCATCAGTCCGGTACGTGGGATGCCGCCACCCCAACAGCTCAAGGCCTGGCCTGAGCCCGTACCGGTCGACTTCATCATTCGAAGTGGCTTGGTCCTGCCCGTGCCCGAGGACAGGAGTTGGCTCCCCCTCTCCGAACGCGGAGTTGATGGGCTCGCCGACGCGTTGTGGAAGTCCCCCCTCGGCTCTCGGATTCGAGGATGGGCAGAGGGTGCCCAAGCACCGGCTGTCAGCCCCTTCGTGCGCCAGGGCCTCAACCGGGCTCGCCACGCGCGACTCGTCGGGGCGGCAGTCAGCGCCTCGGAGGAAGTTCCTCATCCAGTCGAAGCCATCGCTGAGGTCCATCTTCCCGACCGATATGGCACGCCGCATTCGGACCTGACCTTCACCATCGACTTCATCGTGCGCACCCGACTCGCGCTTGCCGCCGCCGCCTGGCCAGAGCCGCTCACTTGGCGCCTGTCCATCCTGGATCTGTACGCGATTCTCGACGGCTTCCTCGCTAGCCTAACCGACGAGGCTGTCATTCAGTCACTGGCCGACCTTGCCGGTCTTGACCGCGTGGTGGTACGCCAACCCGCTGTCCTCTACTTCGCCACGGGACCGACCGTTGTCGATCTCCTTGAGCTTCGCGGCCTCTCGCCGATCCCCGATACCGGCCCGTCGGGTGGCGCCATCCTATACGCTGACCCCTCTCGCGATCTGCACGACCCTAAAGAGCGTCACGGGCAGGTTGTTGCCTGGCTCCAGCAGATCGCTCAAGACGCCGGTCTACGCGGCATGGAGCGCGTGGTCGAGGCGTTCTAGAGGGGACGCTATCATTGAGCTGGCGGGTGAGCTTTCTTGGCCTCCCGCTGCATCTCCCGAAAGATGTATGTAATGGCCTCTACGACTTCTATGCCGTCAGCACACGGCCAATTCTTGCCATCGGCGAATGTGAGGTTCGCGTGGCCGTCTGGATACACGTAGAGGCTCTTCAGATCAGTCACGGCGCCGTTGTCGGTGATCCGGAATGGCACCTCGTACATTGGATTGCGCATGCTCCGGCGAGCCATGGCTCCCTCCTTTGGGACATATGGCCTAGACCCGTAGCCCCCGGATGACCGGGGTACGTGGGATTCCGCGCCACTATAGGCGCGGTGGTGGAACCCCCGCCCCGCCGCAGCCATGCCCGGCGCGCCACGCATTGGGGACATGTTGATAGCGCCGCCCGAGCGGCTGCTACCTCATCCTCGTTCTGCCGCTCGGCGGCGCGGGCGTGGCTTCACTGTACCTCTCGCGGCGTTGGCCGAACCGACGGGAATAGATGGTCCTTGGGGAGTGGTGGCCGGCGCAAGCAGCACGGCTTTCATGGCGGCCAACGCTGGTACCACAGCAGCCGCCCGCTACGGCGTCGCCCCCAGAGTTGGGAAGCTCAGGGGCGGCGGCATCCCGCCCCCGTCCCGATCCTCGGCGAAGCTCGCCAGGGCCGTCCTCCGCTGCTCGGCCAGATGCCCGGCGGTCACCTCACTTCGCTCCGCATGCTCCTTGCCGCACTTGCTCAGTGCTTCCTTGATGTGCTCCAGGGTTGGCCGCAGACCCATCGTGTGCCACTCCACCGCGTTCCGAGCTGACGGCCAGTCGACGGTCGGCCCGTCCGACCCCGGCACCCTCTCGAACTCAGGTGCGTGGACAGCGAGATGCCAGTGCATCAGCGGGATCAGCTGGTGGACGACCTCGGGGTGGCGGTGCCAGCAGTGCCACGGCCACCACTCGACCAGGTCGTAGGCGTCGACCAACCATTCCACCCATCGGGCGAGATCCATCCACGCCTCGCGCAGCTGGTCCTTCTCGAGCCCGCTCCAGTTCCATCTGGGCAGCGGAAAGGCGGTACTCCGCGGCTCGCGCCGAACCAGG
>Ga0224558_1004237_pt1 | contig 11290 bp, 6 predicted proteins | sample 714S32024metaG_FD_180682 | JGI IMG/M metagenome (GOLD analysis project Ga0224558, IMG submission 180682) | Peat soil microbial communities from Stordalen Mire, Sweden - 717 S3 20-24 | ecosystem: Environmental > Terrestrial > Soil > Wetlands > Peat | place: Sweden: Norrbotten County, Stordalen... | reverse complement strand
CCGAACAACTGTTCGGGCGGCTCGCAGCGTACAGTTGTTCGGCGCGCCTGCGCACTCCAGCGAGGATCGCGGCCATGGTGAAAAGCGTTTGTCGTCGATTCATTGGTAGATTATGGCGCGGTTCCAGCGTTACCGCTGGCCCGTTTCCATAGAACCCCCCTTTCAAACTGTGTGCGCGGTTTGCCGCACACAGCTTAACGATGATCTTATTGACGTGTGTGCGAGTTCACATGTAAATCGGGTCCAGATTCTCGCGAATGTATTTCATGCACCGCTCAAAGCTGTGCCGCGGCGAGACCCTCGCATAGTGGAGGTCGATGTTGACCCAACCCTTGTAGTCGATCGACTTGAGAATCCGCACGATTCCCTTCAGGTCCACTTCGCCGTCGCCGTAGTCCCGGTTGCCGAGCATGAACGTCCCGTTTTGGGAGCCGGGCTTTTCGATCTTGCCGTTGGGCAGACGCATTTCCTGCGTCTGGTATTCATATTTGGCATCCACCAGGTCGAAGAAGATCAGCCGGTTGGCGTACTTCCGGAATAACCCCATGATGTCGCAGTTCGCCATATACAGGTGCACGGTGTCCGGGCACCAGTGGAACTTCTTCGGATCGGTCGAGTTAAGGAGCTGTTCGATTTCATCCTGGGTTTCGATGAGCTGGCCCTGAGAATGATTGTGCAGGCCGGTACGGATTCCGTACTCCGCGCAAACGTCGCCCAAGTGATTGTAGAACTGACACGCAACGCGGATGTGCTCGCGCTCGAGTACCTTGTTGACACGCCGCGGAGAGAACGTCACCATCTCGGTAGCTCCGAATCGCTTGAGAAACTGGCAGGCCTCCCGCGCCGACTTTTCGATTTCGGCGTGTTTCGAAGGATCATCGGCGGCACCGTTGAAGGACAGCGTGGAGATGCGAAGGTTCCGCTTCGACAGCTCCTTCTCGAGTTGCGACAGGTCCATTCCGATGCGACCCAGCACCGCCGGCCAGCCGACCACCCGGAACCCGTCGAATCCGGTGTCGTGGATGACGTCGAGCATCTCCGTGTAGGGCAGAGTGCCGGTATCCTGCCACTGCGTGGAAGTCCAGAGGAAGCTGCTCACGCACCACCGGATGTTCGGGCGGCTCGCAGCGTACAGTTGTTCGGCGCGCCTGCGCACTCCAGCGAGGATCGCGGCCATGGTCAAGAGCGTTTGTCGTCGATTCATTGTCTCTGTCCTCTCACCATTGTATTCGGGCGACAAGAGCGAGGTTCCCGTTCGCCGCTCCTATGCTGGAGCTGCTCGTGCCGGTGACGTTGGTGCTAAATCTTCCGAAACTTTGCGAGCTCGTCAGGTTCACCACCGAATTTGGACTGTTAAACCAGGGGCGAATTGGTATGTTATTGGTGTCTAGCCGCACAGTTAAGCGGGCTCGTTCTCCTCGGATCGACCAGCTTTTTGAGAGTGAACACTGCGGCCACAGAAGCCATCCCGCATACTGTGTGCCTATCCCCAAAGTGCCCGGTGTGTACGCCGCCGGATACGCGAATGCATTGATGTTGAAGTACGGATTCTGCGCGGACTGTGGGAACCGGTTGGGACCAACGGAATAATTCGGCGTCTTCACCTGGTTGGACGGCAGCACCTCGTTCGGATAAGACGGTCCGGGCAAATACTTATAGGGGCTCCCGGCAAATGTGAACGTGACGGGCTGACCGGACATGATGGTCTGGAGCCAGAGGAGGTTCCAGCCCCCTAGGATGTGGTTTCTCCACCCTCCAACGTTCATGAAGTGTCTACCTTTTCCAATCGGCAGTTGATACGACCAGTTCGAAATCAATCGATACCTCGTGTCATTACTTGTAGGCCCTTTAGTCAACCTCCAGTCATAATACTGCCAGCCGCTTCCGGCGCCTCCACCCAGGTTCTTGCTCCACGTAAAGTTGGCGTTGTAGGTGAGCCCGGATGAGAGCCGCTTCTCGACACGAGCGATAAGCCCATGGTAGGTGCTGTGCCCGAAATTGCCGGTTTCGTTGATGGCCCCGAACTGCGGGTAAGGCAAGTAGTTCTGTGTGGCGGCATACACCTGGTTCAGTAAAGTCAGGTTGGTACTGTTGTAGATCGACTGGGGAAGCACATTGATGTTCACGGTGCTCGTCAGGCCAACGCCTGCCGAACCCTGGTACAACGTTTCCACCAGCCAGTTCTCCGAAAACCGCACTTGGACACCGCCAGCCCAGTTCATGTCGTAAGGAACATGAAGATTGGGATTCAGGTAAGTGGCGTTGCGCGAACTGTAGTTCGACCCGACATAGGAAGCAGTACCGTCCGCCTTCAACTTGTAAGCGAAAGCCGGCGGGCCTTGAGACAAATAAAAGGCCGGCAGCGGGTTGCCCGATACCTGCTGGTCGACCGCCTGGGCGGTGTACTCTTCAGTGCCCGCATTGGGCAGCAGATCGTAAGTCAGCAGCCCGAACGACCCACGGAACACCCACTTGGGCAGAAAATTCCACGCCAAGCCGAGACGCGGCTGGAAATTGTTCCAGTCGTTCTTATACACGGTGCCCTTCGGATGCGTAATCGCACCCATCAAGCCCGTCAACGGGTCGATGGTGGCCGGATCGAACTGCGATTTCATATCGTACTTCGTCTGGTACGGCGTTTCATAGCTGTAGCGGATTCCAATGTTGATTGTCAGGCCGTGTATCGGCTTGAAATCGTCCTGAACGTAGGCGGCGTGGGAAAACCACCGCGGGAGATAGTTTTCCAACAATTGCGTGAAGCTCGCGGATGTCACCGCACCGAGCAGGAACGAAGCGAACGGGTTGCCCGTATTGGGAGCGAACGGAAGGGCGGTTCCAGCCGTGCTAAAGGTGTAATCGCCCGAGGGAGTCGAAGAGCTAACATCGTTTTCCCGTGTCCGGATTACCTCATAGCCCCACTTCAGGGTATGACGTCCGGTCACTTTAGTCATGTTGTCCTGAAATGTAAAATCTTCGTTCAGAGTGCGCGTATATCCGCCCGGCGTGACGTTAAACGTCCCCAGCCCATCAAAGCCTGGAAATGTTTGTGGGCCTACGTTCGGGATCCCTAACGTAGCCGCCCATCCTTGACCAAGCGTAGTCGGAGTTACCGTATCGTTGCGCCGGTTGTACCCAAAGCGCACTTCGTTGATGAAAGTTGGGCTGAAATTGTAGTAGTCTGAGAAGGCGGTATTGTGTACGTCGATGGGTTCGGGCTCCCCGAGGCTAAATGCGGTACTGTCAATGGCTCTCCACTGGTACTGTATCGAAATGCGGCCGACTTGGCGGTTCCGGTTCTGTGAATATCGGACAAAGAACTTGTGATTGGGCGTGAACTGATGATCGATCTTGACATCGATGCGGGTGCGGTAGGAGTGGTAGATCGTGTAACCAATTAGGTTACTGTTGGGGCCAGTGGCGCTGTAAAAGCCGCCGCCGGGAGTAGGCGGGGCATAGGGATTCAGGGATAGGAACTTCACCGTGACCGGGTCGAATCGCGTTTGCGGGATCTGATTTACGGGAAACGGGGCGGCGGTCCACGTGCCGGTGCTGGTCTGGCTCATGGACTTAGGGTCGTAAATCGGGTATCCAAGCCCGCCGAAGGAGAAGTTCCCGCCAAGCATGTTCGCATCGGGAGTCGTCGTGGTCTGAGGTTCGGCATTACTCCGCTCATCGTGGCGTCCCAAGCCGAGAAGGAAGAACGTTTTGTTCTTGCCGTTGTAAATCTTCGGGATATAGACCGGGCCCGAGAGCGATCCTTGCACCTCCTCGTAGTTGTACGGGTACTTGCGGGCGTTTTGTTCGAAAAACGTTCTGTGATACATGGGCCGGGTCTGAAGACGGTCTTCCACAGAACCATGGAGCTGATTGGTGCCGCTCTTGAAGACGAAGTTGACCATTCCACCGGCCGCGTGCCCTACTTCGGCTGGCGTCCCCGTGCTCCAGAGTTTCACTTCTTCAAAGGCGTCCACGGTCGGCTGGATAAAGCCGTTGGTCTCGTTTGAGGATAGGGTCGAGCGAATCGTCGCTTTACCGCTGATCCCGTCCATGTCGTAGCCCATTTGCGATTCGGGTTGGCCCACGATGTGATAACCGCTGATCGGTATCACGCCCTCCATGTAGTAGAGAACCCGTTGCGGCTTAAGCTGCTGGAGGGTCATCTCGTTGAGTTGCGCGGCCACGAAGAGCGAGCCGACGTTGGCGGTTTCCGTGTCGAGAAGAGGAGATGTTGCCGTCACGTTGAGTGTTTCCGTCACAGCCCCGACTTCAAGTTGTACGTCGACACGCGGAGTTTCACCTGCGTGCAACAAAATGCCGCTCTGGACAGACCTCTTAAACCCCGCGGCCTCTACGCTCAGCTCATAGGGACCAGCGGCCAGGAACGGCACGTAATAACTGCCTTCCGCATTCGTCTGGCCCTTGGAAACGAACGCGGTCTCGGTGTTGGTCACGACTACTGCAGCGCCTGGAACTACTGATCCGCTGTTATCCGTGACGGTGCCTACAAGGGTGGCTGTTCGCGTGTCTTGCGCAAACGCCAAAGAAGCGACGGCGAGCGTAGCCACGACTACGTGCCGGACGACCTTCACCATGTGCTGCCTCCCTTTTGTTGCCATTGCCGACATTACCCAGAACTTCCAATTAGAGATCTCGGACAGATTCTGTATGCACCTTCTCGCCTCCATTTATGTCATCTTTTACGCGGAGGATGCGACCACATGTCAGACATCCTACCACTGATAAACTGGGCGGTCAAGGAAAATATTCTTCCGGCCCTCCGGCAGCGCGAGGCAGCGACAATCTGCCGCGTGCTCCTCTTTCGTTTATGGCTAATGGCCTATCTTTTGTTGGAGTTGCGCTCTTTGTTACATGGTCCGCGCGTCGACCTGATTGGCACTGAAGTTGGACGTTTGAATCTTCTTATGTAGCGCATCACCTCTGTATTGACCGGCATGGAGATCCGACCGGCCATTGGGGCGCCGCTTGCCGCCTAGCTCATGGCTGTGTAAAACTGGCGGCTGTTGTTTGGGTTGATTGGACTGGGAGGTAATGCGGTCACCCCGCGAAATGAATCTGAAGGAGAGTGTCCGATGAACACCATTTCTCGAAGAGAAGCACTGGCGGCGATGGGCGCCGCGCTGGCGCCCGGGCTTAGGGCGGCGCGCCCGGCGGGCTACCTCGTGGAAAATGCGCTGCACATGTTTGCGGAGGACCTGAAGCGCTTCCCGGCCCATCCCAATGCCCCCTACCAACCGCGGCCGAACTCATTGAAGGATTACGTCCGGTTCGTGCGCGAGGCCAAACTCGACCACACCGTTCTGGTTCATCCCGAGCCCTACCAGGACGACCACCGTTACCTGGAATACTGTTTTACTCAGGAGCCCTCCCCCGGCTATTTCAAAGGCACCTGCCTTTTCGATCCGATCGATCCCCAGACGCCGGCGCGCATTCAGGAGCTGGTGAACCGGAACCCCAACCGCATTGTAGGCATGCGCATTCATGAAACCCGTGAACGCAATCAGCCTTACACCAAGACCGGGTCCATCAAAGACCGCGACCTTGGCGCGCCCGAGATGAAGAACACCTGGCGGAAGATTCAGGAACTGGGTATGTTGGTCCAGATCCAGTTGCTGCCTTACTTTGCCGCGCCAGTGGGCGTGCTGGCCTCCGGGTTTCCAGACACTCCCGTGCTGATCGATCACCTGGGGTGGCCCAACCGGGGCACGCCCGCCGAGTACGAAGAAGTGCTCAAGCTGGCCAAGCTGCCCCGCGTATACATGAAGATTGCGATTCTCGGGGCGGAGTCCAAAGCGGTGCTGCGACGCGCGTACGACGCGTTTGGTCCCGACCGGCTGATTTGGGAGTCGTACGGCACGACCATGGAAGCGTTTGAGAAAACGCTGGCGCAGATTAACGACGTGCTCGATTTCGCGCCGGAAAACGAGCGGATGAAGATCCGCGGGCTGAACGCCATGAAGGTGTTCCGGTTTCCGATGTGAGAAGGTCGGGCGCCGGCTTCAGGCGCGCGGTTTCGAAGGCTTCCAGTCGGCCGGCTTGCGGAACGGGCGCTGGGCTTGCTCGATTTCGTTTCCTCGCATCCAGACTGGCCCCAAGTCCGCGTCGCCAAATCCGTGTTGCTCGGCCAGCGCGAGGTGCAACACCGCGGTGGGCTCGAACCCCATGATGGCGGCGCCGACGGCATCGACGGAGACGGCGTTGTTCCCGGCAACCAGCAGGTTGTGATGAACCGCGCGCGCGCCGGCGTCGGACGGCCCGCCGCCCTCAAGGCCCCATGCGCCTCCCACAATCGCATAGTCGGCCGGATGGTAGCTGAACAGGTCCACCACCACCTCGTCGGGGTGTCCGAGTTTCAGCAGCCCAGTTTTCGGAAAGCCATAGTGCGCTCCGGGTGCAATGCCCCAGTAATTCGCGACGGAGAGCGATACGCCAGTCCGTTCATCGGTGGCCAGCGGAGCGACGGAGATGATGCGGTCGCACTGCTGGATGGTTTGCGGCACGAAATACGCGTTTTCGGGGTTGTTCCGCGCCAGTGCTTTGCCATGCAGCGGGAGCGCGATGGCCTCGTCGAAATTCAGATCGACGCGGTCGAAAGCGATTTTGGGATACTTCCGCGAGAACTCCCGGATCATCTTGTCGTAACTGAGCCCGCCGAACTCACCGCCCCACTCTGTGGTCCAACCATCGACGGCCGCCTTCGACCTCTCGCGCGGCTGCCATTCATCCGACCCTTCGGCGATGGTGAATCGCGCGCCGCGCTTGTGCTCGACCAGGAATTCGATCAGGCTGCGCACCACGCGGAGGTCCGTGACCGAACCGCGCAGGTAGCGGGGTCCAAGTTCGTAACAAGTCTCAATCCTGGGTTTGATGACGACCCAATCATCCGCCGCTACGATTGCGGTCAGCCCGCCGCGCCTCGTGGTCCCCAGAGAGATCGCCTTGCGCAGCATGGCGTCGATCTGGCCGGCAGTCAACCCGGCATCCACCGGCGAAGGGTCGGCGAGGCCCTGGATCTTACTTCCGTCGTGGTCTTCGGAACCCGTGAAACTCGACAGGACGATGCCCACGCGGGGGGTTGTGTCCTCAGTCGCCCCGGCGGTCGCGACGTCCTTCGCTTGCTTGTCTTGCCCCCGGCTCCAGGCGCGGCCCAACGCCGCGATGGCCGAAGCCGATTTCAGAAAACTCCTTCGCTGCACCCTGCCATTCACTCCTGTCGGAGGTTAACACACGGCAACGATGAGGGCCATGGAACATCCTGGCGGATGGCGCCAATTCCAAATTTGGAATCCAAAATTACCAATATTGAGCGATTAGGGGATAACTTGGTGTGGCGCAGTGGTGAGTAACGCGGTAGGTAACGGTGTTAACACGATGTAGACCGGGCCTCCGAACGCGCCGCCCAGCGGTCGAATGAAAAAGAACTCCAACCGAAGCTGGAGGTACGCCTTCTCGGCAATGGCTGGATACGGTCGAGGTCCCGTAGACTACGGTCCCGTCACTGAATATTTATTCTCTGGTAATCGGGGCTGAATCGCTTGTTTCCGAGCCATTGCCAAATAGATGATGGAATCAAGCGAAAAAGCCTGTACAAAAGGCCGGCTTCGCAATAGAATTGCATTCAGTGCCCAGGCATCGCCCGCAGGATTGTCGTGTGGGAGGCTGACGCCGCGGTGTCGGCACTTAGGACTCACGCGCTAAGACGGAAGGCCTGAATTCGATTGTGAAAGGGGTCTATCGATGTCAATTCGTCTACGAGTGTTTTTACTACTCCTCGCTCTGGCGGTTTCGCTAGCGGCGCAGGAAACACGAGGCAGGGTACAGGGGGATATCCACGATCCATCCGGTGCCCTGGTAGCCGGTGCAAGCGTCACGCTGTCCAACGACGATAGCGGGGTCCGCACCGCGACGTCCACAAGTGAGGGCGGTCACTATCTGTTCGACATGGTGGTTCCCGGTCATTACACAGTCACCGTCGAAGCCGCGGGATTCAAGGCTTTCGTGCAAAAGAACGTCCTGATCGAAGTCCGAGGCGACGTCACGGTTGACGGCAGTCTTCAGGTGGGCAGCGCGAAGGACGCCATTACCGTAGAAGCGGCTCCCGTCAGCGTCGAGTTCAACACTTCGACCATGTCGAACACGGTTGACATGAGAATGGCGGACTCGCTGCCGGAAATCAGCCGGAATCCGTTTATGATGGTCAGTCTGGACCCGGCGGTAACGGTCAATTCCACCACCCAGCAGGAACCCTTCCATTTCTGGGCCGCCAGCCAGTTCTCCATCGGTGGGCCTACCAACACCATGAACGACATCCTTCTGGACGGTTCGCCCAACATGGCGGTGGCGAAATCGGGCTACACGCCGCCAGTGGATGCGGTTCAGCAGACCAGCATACAACAGAATGGCGTGGATGCGGAGTACGGGCACAGCGCGGGCGGAGTGATTGGCATCATCACGAAATCCGGCTCCAACGAAATCCACGGCTCAGCCTATTACATGAACCGCAACCCTGACATGAGCGCCCTGTCCGACCGCACTACGTTTACGGCCAACCTGACGCGCCAGAACACCTTTGGCGGCACCGTCGGCGGCCCCATCCGGAAGAACAAGCTCTTCACCTTTTTCGCATACGAGCACATCAAACTGTCCAACCCCTACGGGAGCCGGATTGAGACGCTGCCCACCGCGGCGGAGCGCACCGGGGATTTTTCGAAGCAACTGAATAATGCGGGCGCTCTCTCCGTGATTTACGATCCCTGGACCACAGCGACCAACGGCAGCACGGTTACCCGCACGCCTTTCGCGGGCAATATAATTCCGTCCTCGCGCATCGACCCTACCTCGGCGCAGATAATGAGCTACCTCTGGCAGCCCAATAACCCAGGTACCGGCGTCACGGGGGCCAACAACTCCTCGAACTACCTGTATGACATTTATCCGTACTACAACTTCATGGACCGGACCGATTACAACATTACGGATAAGCTGAAGTTCTTCGCGCGGTACAGCTACTTGCACACCACGGAAACGACTTCCGACTATACCGGCACCGGCTCCGTGATGCGCTACTTCCAGGGCTCGACCCGCAACGCGGTGAATGCCAGCGGCGACTTGGTCTGGACCATCAACCCGACCACGGTGTTCGACATCCACACCGCCTACGACGGCATTAACGATTCGTTCGCTTCTCCGTCGACCGAGTTTGGTTCATCCGGACTTGCCAAGCTGTGGCCCAACAACTGGTACGCGCCGTACGCGGTCAATAATCCTGAAGTCTTCTTCCCCAACATCAACATCACCGCGGGCGGCGGCCTTAACTTTATGTCCAGTGTTCTCACCTACTGGATTCAGACGCCCCAGACCCCATCGGTGGCGGCCAAGCTCTCCAAGGCCATCGGCCGTCATTACCTGAGGGTCGGCGGGGAATTCCGCAAAGAAGAGGTGGACGCACAACGGCCGATTTTCGCGCAATTCACGTTCGATGCCGGCCTGACTGCCAATACTTACAACTCGCCCAATGTGGCGGTCAGCGGCAACGGCTGGGCTACATTTCTGCTGGGCGCCATGGACAACGTATCGACCTCGAACACCGGGCTGGCCGAGAGCATTCCGTTTCAGCACATCAAGTCCACGTTTTTCGGATACTATGTGCAGGACGACTTCAAGGTCAACTCGCGGCTGACGCTCAACCTGGGCCTGCGCGGGGAGTACAGCGGGCCGCTGGTGGACGATCAATACCGATTGAGTCGCGGGCTCGACCTGACGACTCCGATTTCCGCGCTTTCGGGCGCCAACACTCCGGTAATGCCGGCGGCGGTCACCGCGTTGCGGACTTCCAGCCCTATCTACAATGGGGCCTGGATCTTCACCGATTCCAGCCACCCCGGCAACTGGGATCCACCGAGCGTGTTGCTGGAGCCGCGTATCGGCATGGCTCTCCGGCTGAATGACAAGACGGCGATCCGCGCGGGGTGGGCGCGCTACGTCGTTCCGGCCACGCTCACCAATGGATTCGGCAGTACCCTGCTCGGGAGCGTGGATTACAGCGGTTTCAGCGCCATTACCAACTCGATTGCGGCGATACAGGGCGTGCCGCAGGCGACCCTCTCGAATCCCTTCCCCACCGGGCTGGTGCCGGCGGCAGGCAAATCCTCCGGGACGTACACCAACATGGGCACCAGCACGGCCCTCTGGTACGACCCGGATTTCAAACCGCAAACCGACGACCGTCTCAACATCAGTGTGCAGCGCCAGTTGCCGTCGCATCTCCTTCTCGACGTCACGTACTACGTGCAGTTGAGCCGCAACGTGCCGTACACCCTTAACCTGAACCTGGCGGACCCGAACATTGCCTATAAGTTGGGTCCGAGCGGCGGCAGCGCGACCACAGCCAAGGTGGCCAATCCCTTCTACAACCTGCTGCCCGCCAACGAGATGCCGGGCACTTTGCGGACGCAGGCCACGGTTGCGGCCAGCGCCCTGCTGACGCCGTATCCGCAATACGGCACGCTCAACCAGTGGTTTACGCCCGGCGCGGGCGACCATTATAACTCGCTCCAGATCTCGGCCAGGCGCGCGTATTCAAGTGGCCTGACCTTGATGTTGGGCTTCAACTACAACCGCGAAAACGCGCAAGGCTATTACAACGACGTCGCCACCTACGCGCGGGCCCTGACGTGGATCCCCGCGCAGACGGCGAAGGCGCGGATGACGGGTGCGGCCATTTACGAGTTGCCTCTTGGGAAAGGCCGTCATTTCATGAACAATACGAATAAGTTCGTCGATGGCGTCTTGGGAGGCTGGAACGTGAGCTCTGTGTTCACGTATAACACCGGTATTCCAATCCGCCTTGGCGCGGCAACGGTCACGGGCGACCCGACGCTCTCCAACCCAACCAGCGGCAAATGGTTCGACACCAGCATGGTTTCGGTGTTGCCCTCATTCACGGTGCGCACCAACCCGGTTCAGTACAGCGATCTGGTGGGTCCGCGCATGGTCAACCTCGACATGACGGTGGCGAAGCAGTTTCGGATCGTCGAACGGGTCAAGTTCGAGCTGCGGATGGAGGACTACAACGCCCTGAACGCGTTCACTCCCACCACCCCGAATGTCAGCATTGGCAATGCCAATTTCGGCAAATGCGTCGGCGCACTAGCCGGCACCTCCGGCCGCCAGATTCAGCTCGGCGGGCGGTTTCAGTTCTGAGTAGCGCCGGTGGTCTTGCCACCGGTGTTTTTCGTGTCGCGAGAGTGCCGGTGGCAAGACCACCGGCGCT
>Ga0224558_1004230_pt1 | contig 11307 bp, 13 predicted proteins | sample 714S32024metaG_FD_180682 | JGI IMG/M metagenome (GOLD analysis project Ga0224558, IMG submission 180682) | Peat soil microbial communities from Stordalen Mire, Sweden - 717 S3 20-24 | ecosystem: Environmental > Terrestrial > Soil > Wetlands > Peat | place: Sweden: Norrbotten County, Stordalen... | reverse complement strand
CCCTGACGCGAAGTCTGGCCAGCAACTCAAGGCCGCAGGTGCCCCTCTCACCCTGCGAGTCAAGGGGGGTTCGATCAAGGGGCCGGTGATGATGTCGTTCCCTGTCAAATCGGCGGTGCCGGCTGGTGAGTCGCCCACTGTTTCAACGTATAACTCCAAAACCCAACAGTGGATGGCACTCCCCTCTCATTATGACCCTTCCACTCGCACGGTCTCGACCGAACTCGGACCCGTGACAGATAGTGCCAAGAGTTCGAGCGGCTATGAACTAACGGCCGAGTACACAAGTATCTTGAGCGACCTTACTTCCTTCATCCCTACGCTGTTGAGTGACTTGGACTCCGCTGTCAACCGCGTCGAACAGGACGAACTGTCGATCGAGGGTTTGGCTACCCCCGCACCCAAATGCGCAGCACCGATACCGTCCTGGGTCAGCGCGTCCTTTCCACCCAATGCGTACTCGATTCGCGGCTGTGCCACTCCCGACCCCAATACTGCCGGCGAGGTTGATGTTGAGATCACTGACGATCGTCCTTTCGGACAGATGATCAACGTGAGCGGCGCCCCTCTTAACTTTGCATACGAGTCGGGTAGCCTGAACGAACTGCACGACTTAGGGGTAACGCTGTCCGGCCACGGTGTCGATGTTCTGGGCACGTCGAGTTCCATGTATCTCGCTCCCCAGCAAGAGATGATCCTTGGCTTCACCGACGACTCTGGATGGAGTACTGCCGTCATTAGCAGCGTCACCGATACGCAGTCCTTGGCACTGGACTATCTCACCCAGCTCATGTCGGACCTTGTCAACCCCAATCTCTTGGGAGATGTCAGTGGAATCATCAACGGGTCAGCGCCAGGCGTGTCAACCTTCCTCGGCGAATATCAAAACATCGGGTCGCTCTTCGGGTCGCCGTCGGCCACGACGGCGGCGACCGTTGTCAAGAGTCTCGCCAGCGCGATGAAGGACGCCGTCCTTGTCTCAGGCCTACGCGGTGAGGTGGCAGATTCGACCGTCGATAGTCTGTCCGCTGCACTCGACGAAATTGGAGAAGCCGCAGGAGAGGTTTTGTTGGGCGAGTTCTTTCAAAAAGTCATCTTAGAGTGGGCGGGAGCCCATGGCGATACGCAAGGGCAGATCACCTTGACCAAGCTCGCCACGATTCCGTTCGCCCCAGCCGGGGGCACAGGGTCAAGTGGAACTTCGGGTGGTTCCGGCTCATCCGGCTCCGGCTCATCCGGCACGCCACCCGGGTCCACTACCACGACCACCACCAACGCGCCCCCTCCGACGGGTGGATCATCGACCACTACCACGACGACCACAACGACCACAACGGTTCCCCCGTCCCAGCAGGTGACTGCCTTCAACAACTACGGGACGGCCAATGAGCCGGGGCATCCGATGTGTCGGGGCAATGGAAACGATGCAGCATCGGAACCCGCCGGTGTGGTGACGCAGACCTTTACTGTCCCTGCCGGTGTGGCGACACTCAATAGCGCCAAGATTCAGATCGACCCGGCCGCGACGGTCACAGCGAATCTCACTGTCTCTGATGGGGGCATGTCGGTAACAAGCTCGGCTGTCGCGAGTGGTGACACTGTCTTCAACTTCGGCGCCCTCCAAGTCCAACCCGGTGACCTCGTCACGATGAGCTTGACCTTCGTGTCGACTTCGGGATCGATCATCACGGTCTACGACGCCGGCGCGAGCTCCATGGGAGGAACGATGACCGTGCAGAACTCGTGCGCTGCTGACACGACGAACTGGACCTCTTCAAATTCGGCGCTCCGGGCGGTCGTCTACGGCGCCTCTTGAAGAAGGGCGGATCGCCGCCATGATTTTCCCGTCGCGCTTCGACACTTGGGCCTGCTCGTCGATCGCTCCTGCGGAACGAAGCAGGCGAGCTCGCCTACCGGAGTAGCCCAGGGTCAGGGTGCGGCATTAAGCGAATTGCGCCAGAGCGCCGAGCCAGGCGATCTTGCAGGTGGACTCCACCTTGGACGTGCGCCCCGCTGACGTGCGTCGGGGTGCGATGGCCGGTCGGCACCAAGAGCGCAAGGCCCACGGCCAGCACGACGAAGAAGGCGACGGTCCAACGAACAGTGTGGGCTGGCCGTGTCCGGCCCTTGCGCCCCGGCCTGACTGCACTCGCCGTCATGGCGGCGTCCAGGCGGCCTCCGACCCTCGCCATGGTCTGGGCATCGGGAGGGTCGATGCCGCTGACATACCGCCGCACATCATCGAACTCATCACTCACTTGAAGTGCTCCTCTGCAACAGAATTCGGCTGATCCGATTCGTCATATGCCTTGTATTGCCCATCCGCATCCAAAAGTTCCCTCAGCCTTAGTCTTGCCCGAGACAGGCGGAGCGAACTGTGCCGATTCTGATGTTGAGGGCTCGGGCGATGTCCTCGTAGCTGAGACCCAGGCCCGCCGAAAGTACGAGGACCTGGCGGTGCTTGTCGTCGAGAGCGGCCAGGGCGCGACGTACACATTGCATCTCACCATTCACTTCGGCCCTGGTGGCGACGGCGTCTATTCCTTCGGAAGTCTCATCGCTCCTTCTTTGGAGTTGTGTCACCCGGCCCACCATGGATGCGTGCCGCATCTGGGATCTGCGATGGTGGCGAACCTGGTTGTTCGCAATGCCGAGCAGCCAAGGCAGAGCGTTCTCGTAGCGTGGGTCGTAGCGGCGTCGTGTCTCGAAGGCCACTTCGAACACATCGGCGAGCAGATCTTCAGAGATGGTGCGATCCACACGGCTAGCCAAGTACCGAAAGACCGAGGTGGCGTGGCGCTCGACAATCAGGGAGAAGGACTGCGAGTCGGCGACCGATTGGCCAATTATGGCAGCGTCGGTGCTGGCGCCCCCAGAAGCCCCCACTTCGCTCATGAAGCAGTATTGCCCGATGGCACGAGAAAGTTCCCCCAGGATTGGGGGCGCAGACGAGTACGGACGGTCACTCGGGCCACGCGACCCAGCGCACGTAAGGAGCCCATAAGTCGACCCTCGACGTAAGGGTCAATGGTCACGGGACGAGCAGGGCGTGCCAAGGGTGATCGCGGGGAAGCAGGCCTCGAAGCCAACGTTGCTGCCCCGCAGCGAGCGCTGGAATGACCTCGGTGGCGTCTCGATCGTCCTTCGACCGGCTGTCCGTGCTCTTGAAGAGGAGCTGGAGCTCGGGAGCGAGGTAAGGGATTCCTCGCTCGTTCCGAAAGACGGCCTCCCCCCAGGGCACGCGGAGAGTCGGATCCCGTCGGTAGATCCAACACTCCTGATCGCCGTCGCTGATCGTGACGTCGAGGCACCATGGCTGGTCCGGCCCCTCGCGGCACCACACGTTGTTCTGGTTGGCTTCCGCAGAGAGTGCCGACCCGTCCCACGAAGTGAGTGCGCCGGCCGCAGCGACCTGGATGTCCCAGCCGGCCAGCACCACAGGTAGGTCAAGCGCATCGTCCCTCAGGATGCTCACGTCGCTGTCATCGTGAGGACGCCACGAGCGCCCCAGATGGAGTTCCAGGGCCACTCCACCGCTGATCCACCAGCGGGCTGGCCATCCTTGGAAGAGCCGGATCACCTCACGGAGTTTGAGTGGCTCCCACGGTCCCAATTCATCGTCCGCCATCAGCAACCAAGCGTAGGCCGGAGAGTTCTCATTGGGGGATCGACAAGTGGAACGCTCAGGTTTAGCATCACACGGGTGAGTAACGCTGCCGCGTCCTGGGACGCCGAGTACGTCTCCGGCCGCTACCAGCACGAACCGTCAGAGCCGTTCGTGAGCGATATCCTCACAGCGGCACGCCGGGAACGGCTTACGGGCGGGCTATACATCGGCTGCGGAAACGGTCGCAACCTCCTTCCCCTGGTAGACGGAGGCCTAGACTTGATCGGAGTCGACATCTCAACCAAGGCGATCACGAGCCTGCGTGCGCGACGCCCCACCCTCAGCGACAACCTGATCGTCGGCGACTTGAGCGCCCTGCCGCCGTCGACGAAGTATGACCTTGTCATCGGTATCCAGGTGTTCCAGCACGGCACGCGCGTCGAAGCTCACCAGCACCTCGGTGCAGCCGCGGCGCGCGTCTCCGCCCATGGGCTTCTTTGCGTCCGGGTCAACGCCACCGAGACCGACGTGGAGCACACCCACGATCGCGTAGAGGAGGACGCCGACGACGGCAGCTTCACGGTCCGCTACCGGTCCGGTCCGAAGGCCGGCCTGGCCATCACTTCTTCACCGCAACCGAGCTGCGCTCAATCGTCGGTAGCCGGTTCATCGATGTCCTTCCTCCCCGACTCTGCACCACCACGAGAACCCCACCCAGCCGCGGCCAGTGGTCACAGTGGGAAGCCATCTGGCGTCACGTCCCAGCCATCTGAACGACACCACGCCTGTCCGCAAGCCGATCGGCTTTCGGTGACATTCTGGGCCCGGCGGTAACGGCCTCGGCATCCCGCTTTTCGTTCCCTATCGGAAACCTGGAGATAGTTGTCCTTGGCTAAAGACATTGCGGCCATCTTGGGCGTGGACAAGAGCACGGCCTGCCAGCGATGAATGAAGGACACGTCTACTTGGGCAGACGAAGTGGGATCATGGTCACTAACAGCGGCTAAGAAATGTCCGATTTCATTCGTCGTGGCTCTTCGGAGAAAAGGGGACCTCAATGTGGGAGCAAGGACTAGCGGCAGCCACAGGGGCATTGATGGGGCTTCCGCCCGACGGAAACTGGCAGCGCGATCTGGGCTTGCGCGGGACTGTCTTTCCAATTTCGGAGGACGAGCGCCTCTACTTGGGTGCGAAACACACCATTCCCGAATTGCCCCAGCAATCGGGGATTTTGATATGGCGAGGTTTTGAGAGGATCGTAAGAACGGTGGTCGAGGAGGTTCGTGACCTGCCGGGCCGACCAGATGTTGTAGCGATAAGGGCTGGGGAAGGAGTTCCCGGAATTGGAGGGATTTCGCTTGATGCACCCGGCAATGTTTGGTCGGAAGTTGTGACGGCGGGATACCCCGAGGATGCGATTGACGCAAGACCCGAAGAACGAATGCTCTCCGTCCGAGGTTTGAAGGGGTACATAACTCGATCAGTCGAACCCGGGAGGTTGATCGGCTATGCGGGCCGTTGCTACGAGTTGTCATTTGCCGTACCCAGCGGTATGAGTGGTTCTCCACTCGTGGTACAGGCAGACAACGCAATGCTCGGCGGCGTCATAGGCGTGTGTGTCGGATCAAATGATGCGCGTACAACCGAATGGGAAGAGGAACGGGACGAGGACGGGGTGGGTCGAAGAAACTACCGGGTCGTTGAATTTGGCGTTGCGAGCATTCTCCACAGCAACGATGTTGAGCCCTTTACCGGCAAGCGTCTTTTCGAAGTCATGGGCTGGGGACCGGGGATGGCGCAAAGGTTCAAGGGAGGGCCAATTTAGGTTCGGTTTCCGGAATGGCGGGCCTCGAGGATGGGCGCCGTTGGCGAAAGTTGCCTGTTGCAATACGCACTTCGGAGCTAGGCGGTGACTCGGGGTTCACTCCGCTGGAAGAACGTCGAGAGCCGACACAAATTCTTCAATCGGGTTCGTCGCAGTCACCCACGGTTCGTCGATGATCTGGCAGCGCGGAAGCAATCTTCGGAAGTGCGTGCCGATTTCCGGATCGGAATTCACAAGCGTGATTTCGTCTACAGACTGATCCAGAAAAAGCCGCATGAGATGATCGGCCTCTGGCAAGGAATAGCCCATAACCACGAGACGGCATCCCCGAAGGAACTCGTTTGCTACTGACCATTGTGCTCGGATGGTCTCGTTGTTGAAAAAGGTGGACTTCGTTCCTGTCGGCGGGACGACAAATGGCACCTTGTCTACGAGAAGATCAAGACCGCGGTCTCCAGTAACGTGTACGTACTCGGCATCCCAGCCGTACGTAAGCCCGCCCTCGTAGACAGTCTCCCCGTGCGGTGAGTCGGACCCCGAGTAATACCAGTTGATAGAGCCGTGCAGCTTTAGTAGTCGCAGCGTCTCGATATCGAAGCCCTGTGCTAGCACCCCCGCGCGTCGCATGGTGGCAGAGGTGACAGGGATGGCGTAAGCCGTCGAGTAGTGGACCAACTCTCCGTTGTCCTTTAGGTGAAGATCATCTATCGCCTGCTCAATCAGCGTGTCGTAGTTGAGAGTAAGAACGACACTTCGATTCTGGTGCCAGAAGGTGACAAGTCTCCCCAACCAGCTGGCTCGAGCCCCCGCCTGACGTTGGGCCATCCGAATGATGTCAGCTACCAGAGAGGAGGCTTCGAGAAACATCGCACGGTCCCGCAAGTTGTCCGCCTCGGAGACCCAGGGGCGTCCCTCTGCCAGCTGTGTTAGCCAAGCTTCGAAGTTGCCACCATAGAGACCATAGAGAAGTTCCGTGCTGTGACCAGCATGCGTGAGACGACTGGCGACCCCCCGGCCGAGCGCCTTGGTGTCCGGCATCGCCTCGCTCAGCGCACAAGAGAACCCGGCCCCAAGCAAGAACGCCTCTCGGCCCTGCCCACCGATCGCGGTCACGGGCAAAGGCTACTCAGCGGATCGCTGGATATAGCAATCGAGGTCTTCGACGTCGTACCGGGTGGATCCAGCCACCTTCACGATCGGCAACTCACCACGGTTAACGAGGCGCTCCACCGTCGCCCGGGATACGCCGAGGTACTCGGCTGCGGAGCGAATCGCCAGAAGACGCCGGGGCGCTCTCTCGGCTGCGAGAAATTCCTCGGGAGACCGGAATTGGTCAATGGGGGCAACCATGTCAGTAGGGGTTCTGATCCGCTGGCGTTGCGATGTCGCTCGAAACGTCGGCTAGCAGTTCGTCCATATCAGCCGCGTCAGTCTCGCGCTGGTCGATCCACCACGAAGCGGAAGTAACCGCCCGTGCGGGCACTTCGAATCGGTCAGCGAACTCATTCTCGGACATGCCGCTGCTGGTCACGTGGAGGTCGTAGGCCGCGGTCAGGAGCTGGTAACGAACTCTTGCTCCCCACGGAATCGCCTTGTCGGAACCGTCGAGCTCGCACATGGCCGCTCGCCTCTCCCAAGTGCGAACCGCGGCGGCTTCCTCGGTGCGACGCTCCGCCAACCAGGTCTCGTTGTCAGCACCCTTTTCATTGCCACGGGTCCGCCGCCAACAGGCTGAGCAATCCTTACTGCGCAGCCAACGGGCATACCCGGCCCGCTCCGACGGGCGCTTGGCCGAAAGGTCGTGCACCTCGTCGTCACCGCAGTCATGTTCGACCAGCCACAGTGTCTTGATCGCCATCGTCCAGCCTCCTTGGCTCTGCTCTCGGCTTCCACCTCACTGGCCGACAACGGGTCACCAACAGCCCCTACCCTGCCAGGGTGTCATTTTCCGCGTTGGTCTTGCGCTCGGTCATGTCGCTCTTGACGAAGCAGTCCCACTCGTCGGCTCCGAGTGGTCGGATTTGGCGTGTTCGGACCTCGTGGGCGGCCCCGCAGGCCAGTTGGCCGGTCCACTCGCGCAAGCGGGCCTCGACCTCTTTGAACGCCCGGTGCCAGTCCACCCCGGCAGTTCCCGGAGCGGTCTCGCCGTAGTTGACCCGCTCTTGATCACGGAGGGCGACCAGCGCTTCGACGTGACCGTTGTGAAGGAACCAACAACGCGGGATCACGTGATGATCGAGATGGGAGAACCGCGCCATCAGTTTTTCAACCCACGACCGCAGAGCGGGCCACTCCCGAGCGGCTTCATCCACCGTGAGGCTGGGCCAGTGAGACGGCGGGGCGATGGCGTCCATGTCGAGCAACTCGCCGGCCTCGGACAGATTGGACAAGGCCGACGATCGCTGCGATGGCCCTACCCGCGTGACATCACTGTATGTTCCCGTCGAAGGGTCATCGATGCCTTCCTCCGTCACTGCCATATTCCGCGCTTGTGCACCTTGCGCCGCATTGAAAGGACGATCAGATCCGTGGCCTGCGCTCGGTTCAGCCGGCGCCAAGAGCGATCGGTCTCGAGGATCCGGTGCAGGGCGCCGTGACAGCTCCGACAGAGTGGGATCAGATCAGCACCGGCTTCACGTCCGAGGCGTTCGTAGGTACGGTGATGGAGGTCGTCACAGAGCGCCCATTCGACCCCGCAGACGAGGCAAAGGAGTTGGGTGCCGTGCCTCTCGACCCAGTCTGCCGCCCAACGCTCTCTGAACGCAAACCATTGCTCACTGGCCATGTAGTTGCAATAGGCAGCACGGCGGTGAATGCGACCCGTTGACCACGCCAGTCCGGGCCGGGGGCTACGCATGGCCCGGCCACCCTTGGCCGGCTGCGTTTCGAACGGCATCTTCGATCGAGGCCCGGTCTCGTTGTAACTCATCGGCATCGGGGCGCGCCGTCCACGGGCGCAGCGTGAGCATGATCGGTCGCGCTGAACGCAGCAAGAGCAGCGCGTGGCCCGGAGTGATCGCCCGAATGGCGGAAGGGTCGAGAATCGCCCGCTCCCGGCTCGACGTCGAAATCGACCTTCCGCCACCGGATTGGGCGGTCTGGCTGAACTCGCGCTCGGTGCGATCACCGACGAGCCGGGCGATGTCGTTCAGATCATCGGCGTTGGAGCTGCCGCCGAGCACAATCTTCACGATGGCGGAGTCCCAGATTCCCTGGGCCTGTTCACGGCCCCAGCGGTGTCGGGCTTGGGCGAGTGATTGGAGCACGGCCACGGTGGCGATCCCTGTCCCGCCCCCTTCTGACATGAGCGCACCCAGGCTGGGAAGCGGATAGTTGGCCGCCTCGTCCAAGATGAGACCCAGGGGAGGATCAAGACGGGCGCCGGCCGAACGAGCAGCGAGACGGCGGGCCACGTCCACCACGTCTTCGATCAGGGCGGCCACCAGGCCGGCGGTTGCGCTGGCCCCCGACGCTGTGCCCAGGAGATACAGGGTGCCGTGCTCGCGGAGGAACACAGCCGGGTCGAAGGTCTCACCAGGACCCGGTGAGACGGCGTCGAGGACACCGGGGTCGGCCAGAGCGGCGAATGCGTTCGCCACCATGGCCCACACCGAATCTCGTTGACGCCGGTCAGCCGAGACGATGGCGTCGAGGGCCTTGTCCCACGCGAGCGCAGCGCGGGGGTTGTGGACCAAGATCTCCACCGCCTCCTTGGCGGCAGCCGGGGAGAGCGACCAGCGGTACAGGTCGTCCGGCCCTCGGTCATCGAGCGCGGCTGCGTGCAGAAGGCAGCGCACCGCCATCGTCGTCTGTTGCCTCCAGAAGCTTGCGGACTCAGTGCCTCCGGCGCTCTCGCCGCAGAGCGCGTTGGCCCGGATCATGGCAGTGTGTGGACGCTCGCACCCCCGCACGGGCGACCAGCGCAGGGACGAAGGTACCCCTGCGGCCAATCCTTCGGGGTCGAACACTCCCACTGGGCCGTGCTCAACCCGGGCCGTGATCGTGGCCGACAGATTGTCCGCTCGCGTTGCCGTGGTGATCACTGCTCCCGGGGCGTCCAGGAGCATGGGGATCACGATGTTGTGGCCCTTGCCACTGCGGGGCGGCCCGAGCACGATCATCGAGTCCTCGACCGACGACCAGCACTCCACTCCACAAGCCGTTCCCAATGAGAAGCCGACGTCGGCCGGGACCGGATGAAGCAAGGACGGACGCAGGGTCGACGCCCGCGCCAACAGGGCCGTCGCACCGGCGACAGCCCTGACCTGACCGCGGTCCGCCAGACCGACAATCGACGTGGGGTCGTCGCCCTTCCTACGAGATTCGGCTGAGACCAGTCGCGCTATCGCAACGATGAGAGCCACTGCCAGCAGGAGAGCGGAGCAGGTTACGCTCCAATAAAGAGGCGCCGGACCGACCGGCACGTGCCAGGCTCGGCTGGGATCGCCCATGTGGTCGAACGCAGCCAGACCGGCGAACACGGTGTCGCGCCCTACCCGGTGACCGACAAGAAGGGCGGACATGGCCCCACCAAGCCACAGCACACCCACGAGCCCGAGACCTCCCGCAAGGACGTAAAGGGGAAGATCGTTGGGCTCGGATAACGGTCGCCGGGGGTCCCGCGCCATCACGCCAGGTCCGGTCCGCTGTCCGATGGCGCCAGTGCCTCGCCTCTAAGCCCGGACGAATCAAGCTGAGCCGTTACGGCTTCACGTTCAAGTCGGCGCACCTGCGCTATCGCCAAGTCGGTGCCTGGCGGCTTCGCACCCGCCGTGTGCTCTGCCGGCGATGCCGCGATGACGGTCTGCGCCGCCGCGTTCACCCGCGCTTGGGTACCTCGAATGGCTTTATCCGCGTCCTCTCCGGCCCAACCGGCCACGTAGGGGAAGCTGTACTCGTCGGTGGGCATACCATGCACCGAGGCCACGACATAGGCCACGCTTTCGGCCTCCACCTCTTTGAGTGCCCGGGGCAGGTCGCGAGCCGGGAGCGTTTGATGCAACAGAACATGGGCTGCCTCATGGATCAGCGTTTTGACCATGGCCGCGTCGTCCATGTCTGCTCGGATGAGGACCCCATGGTTCGACCAGTTGGTCTGACCGTTGGCTCCTTGCAAATAGCTGGCGTCGGCGACGGTGTCGACCGAGAACCCCTTCGACTCGATCAGCGCCTTGACCGCTGCACCAAGCCCGCGGGGAGCCTCGCCAGCAAGAATCCGGGGTCGGGGCGGATCCGGAAGGCTCTTTCCCGACGTCTGGCTGGCCTCGAAGACAGTGGCGACTGTGAAGCCTCGGATTACCGCCCTTCTTGTCTCGGTCTCACCGACGTTCGGCCTGTCCCCTCGCCCCAAAGCCCGCACATTGCCCTCCGCATCACTGGCCTGCCTGCGAGTCCCGCGCATCGGAGCCAAGACGGCGTAGCCGTGCTGTCCTCGTTCCACGGTGCGGCCGAGCGCTCGCCACGTCTCGAAGCCCGCGATGTACGTCGGTGCTGGTTCAGGAACCCGTCCCTCCTCGTAAGCCCTCGCATGTTGCGCGAAGATCAACATGACGTTGTTGGCCGAGTAGTCGTGCAGCATGGCCTGGAAATCGAGAAACCTTCGCCAGTCGTCTCCGGTGACCAAGGAAGCCACCTCGGCGGCCAGAACCTCCTGCGCCGCAGCCACCTTCGCCGCTACCCGCTCGCGGTACTGCTCTCTCGACACCCTTTGCATCAGCAGGCCTTTCTTGGACTTGGTTATCCCTCAGTCCGTAGATGACCGCCGACCACCACCCGCCCCTTGAAGCCAGCCGGGCTGATCATGGTCGGAGTTCGACCACATTGATGCCACCACTCATGCACTGGAGCGACGATCATGACTGCTGCCCAACTCACT
>Ga0224558_1004229_pt1 | contig 11320 bp, 5 predicted proteins | sample 714S32024metaG_FD_180682 | JGI IMG/M metagenome (GOLD analysis project Ga0224558, IMG submission 180682) | Peat soil microbial communities from Stordalen Mire, Sweden - 717 S3 20-24 | ecosystem: Environmental > Terrestrial > Soil > Wetlands > Peat | place: Sweden: Norrbotten County, Stordalen... | reverse complement strand
TTATCCAGGCCCACGATCAGGGCGAGGATAAATCGCGCCATACGTGTCATACTCAGATTGAATCACGGACCCCTTGCGTTTGGGTGTATAAAATGCGGCTTGAGGATTTGGGCTTAATCGGAAACTGCCAGTTTTCCGCACTGATTCACAAGAGCGGGGAGATCGTCTGGTGTTGTCTGCCCCGTTTTGATTCCGAGCCTATCTGCTCGACCCTCTTGGACAGCGAGGATGGCGGACGCTATCGCATTGGCCCGGCTGGCGGTGAAATCGGCGTCCAGCGCTATCTGCCCAACACCAACATCCTGGAAACGACCTTTCAGGCGCCGTCGGGATCGTTCAGGGTCATTGATTTCATACCTCGGTTTCTACAGTTCGGGCGCGCCTTCCGGCCGACCCAACTGATCCGTATCGTCGAGCCTATCGAAGGCACACCCCGAATCACCATCGTCTGCGAGCCGAGACTGGGCTGGTCCAAAGTCCGGCCCGCGTCCGTGCAGGGTTCGCATCATGTTAGGTTTGAAGGGTTTGCCAGTCAACTTCGACTAACCACCGACATTCCTCTTTCCTATCTGGGCGGCCAGCCGTTTACCCTGACAGGCCGCCAATACCTGTTGCTGGCCTGGGGCGCACCGGTGGAAGAGCCTTTGACGCCCTTGTGCGAGCGTTTTTTGCACGAGACAACCCTCTACTGGCAGCAATGGGTGAAGCAGTGCGACATTCCTCCTTTGTTTCAGCAGGAGGTTATCCGGTCCGCACTGGCGCTGAAACTGCATTGCTTTGAAGATACCGGAGCGATCATCGCTGCCATGACCACCTCCATCCCGGAGTCGCCTGGCAGCGGACGCACCTGGGATTATCGTTACTGCTGGCTGCGCGACTCCTATTACGTGCTGAACGCCTTCGGGCTGCTGGGGCAATTTGAAGAACGCGAGAAGTTTCTCCAGTACCTGTTGAATGTCGCAGGCGGAGCGCCGGGGCTCAATCTTGCTCCGCTCTACCGTGTGGATGGGTCGAAAGACCTGCAAGAGTCGATCCTCGAGAACTGGCCCGGTTATAACGGAGAAAGACCTGTACGGATCGGAAATGCAGCCGCTTTGCACACCCAGAACGACGTCTACGGGGAGATGGTTATGGCGCTGACCCCGATCTTTCTCGATGAGCGCTTGAGTGCCGAGCGTTCTCCCGTGGCGTTGCAGTTGATTGAGGAACTCGCCCGAAAAGCGATCTCCGTTACCGGTGTGCCGGATGCGGGCATCTGGGAGTATCGGACCAAGTGGAAGCCGCAGACCTTCTCCAGCCTGATGTGCTGGGCGGCGGCCGATCGCATGGCCCGCATCATGGACCGGCACGCGCCAGACAGCGCCGCGGAATTTCACTCCGCGGCGAAGCGGATTCACGCACAGATTATCGACCAGTCATGGAATACGACCAGAGGCAGTTTCGTCGGTCACTACGGCGGAGAAGATCTGGACGCTTCCCTTCTCCAGATGGTTCGCCTGCATTTCCTTCCCAAAGATGACCCCATGCTGCTCAGTACGGTGAATGCCATTCACAAAGACTTGTCCATGGGAGGATGGCTGCAACGCTATAAGCAGAACGACGGTTTCGGCAGGCCATCCGTCGCTTTCGTCATCTGCACCTTCTGGATGGTTGACGCTCTCGCTGCAACGGGTCACCGCGAAGAAGCCGCCGCAATCTTCAGCCGTATCCAAGGCGCCATGTCGAGCCTGGGACTGCTTTCGGAAGACTATGACCCGGCGGAGCCGCGCATGTGGGGCAACTTTCCTCAGACCTACTCCCACGTCGGACTGATCCATGCCGCCTTTGTTGCTTCGCCATCCTGGGCTGAGGTGCTATGAAATCGCTTGGATTGCCGAATGAGAAAGGTCGCAAATCGTTCTCAGGCAGGCCCTGCGAACGATTTGCCTGCACCCGGCGGCGAGCGAGATAATCATCTTTGATCCAACAGGATAAATTGGAAACTACACAAACCAATAAAATGCGGAGCGAAGCTGTCCAGGAATATGTGCAATCGAAGGATGGAACCCGGATCGGCTATCGCCGGATCGGGCAGGGTCCTTCTGTCGTATTCGTGCACGGCAGTCTCTCCAGAGGTTCCGACTGGCTGGGCGTGGCCACCTGCATGTCGCGCCAGTTTACGTCCTTCCTGATGGATCGCCGCGGACACGGGCACAGCGAGCACGGAGCGACCGCCTACGGCATTGACCGCGAATATGACGATGTAATGGCGGTGCTTTCTGCCGCGGGACGCAACGCCAGTCTTGTCGGGCATTCTTACGGAGCGATTTGCGCCATGGGCGCCGCCATGCGCGCCCCGGTGCGGAAGCTTGTCTTGTATGAGCCTCCCTTGCCGGTTGGCGGCCTGATCGCCGGCGAGTATTTCGAGCCGTATTGCCGCGCCGTCGATGATGGCCGTTTGGACGATGCCTTGGAAATCGGCCTCAAAAAGTTTGTGGAATTCCCCGACGCGCACGTCAACAAAATGCGCACATCCAAAGCCTGGCCCTATTTGGTGTCCGAGATCCCTTCGTGGGCCCGCGAACTGAAGGCCATGGATGGCCTGCCGGGAAATGTGGATGCCTGCGTCCGGCTCACCTGCCCAACCCTGCTGCTGCTTGGGACCGAAAGTCCGGTCCACCCCTTCCGCCATGCCTTCGCGGCGCTATTAAAGACCCTGCCGAATGTCCAAACTGCCAGCCTTCCGGGCCAGACACACATGCCCCGGCGCTCGGCTCAGAGCTTGATCGCCCTGAAGATCTCCGGCTTCGTCTCGGCATAACAGGCTGCGGAAGAACTTTCCGTTTTGAAGGGGCACGACTTCAGCAGATCAGAGCAGTTCCATATTTGCGGCAACCGGCGCAACGATTGAACATACCGTGCCCCATCTTTGCGCCTTTTTCCTGGCGCAAAGGTGGGAAGCCAATACATTTCTTCTGGACCAGATCAGTAAGGTCGCGCCCTTTCAAAACTTTAACTTGTGCATAGATCTAGGCTGCGGCCTCGACGCAGGCTGGTTTGCGGCAACTCGCCCGTTCCCGCGCCTGCTTCCGATTCTCCGCCACCTGCATCGCCAGAAACAGCGCCAGCCCTAGCGCCACGGCGCCACAGGTATCGATCATGACATCGCTGAAGCTGCCGTACCGGTTGGGCACAAAGGTTTGGTGAAGCTCATCTGCGCTGCCCACCAGGAAGGTGACAAGAATCGCCAGTCCGTGCGCCCGCAAGCGCCTGTGCAGCCGGGACGCCAGCGGACGGAGTGTGAGCCAGAAACCGTGAAAGCAGGCCAAGGAAAACATTCCGTACGCCATAAAGTGGCCGGTCTTGCGAATAAGATAGTGAATCAAGTTCCAATGTACGCCCACACCGTAACCAAAGATTGACTCGGCGATGCGACGCAGCGGCTCATCCGTGTGATCCGGCCCGAAAAAGGATGTGGACTCAGCGGCAAAGAGCATCGCAAAGGCAATCACCGGCAACCACGCCCGCAACTTCGTTTGCAACCGCACGGACACTCTCGCCGGAGTTTGCGGCAGGCAGCCTCCAAAAGTCCTGGGGAATGAAGCCATACGATCGCTCCTGAAGGCCGGCTCTGAATTTAGGCACACTGACTCTGCACCTCACCAGCCGGATAAAACACCTATCGGCTCAAACCCAAGCATCTTTCAGCTCAATCATCAAGTATTTGAAATATCAAAGCTTCCACTGCCCTGAAACGAGACAGTCGGCAGCTCATTTGGTGCGACGGTAGTGAATCGAAGGCTTTGGCGACCCTTTTCAAGGCATTCAATCTGGCCAAGCGAATGATAGAGTGGTGGATATGGATTTGAGCAAAGATTGGTCCATGGCGACCGTTGTTTCCTGCGCGACCTTGCTGACCGCACTTTCCCTTTTTACGACCTGTCCCATCGCTGCCGAACAGCCTGGAGCGCCCGAAGTTGCTGTGACTGAAAGCACTGGGCAATCGGGCCAAGGCGTCAACGCCGCCGAGCCAATCTGCCTGCCTGCCAAGCTCGGTTCGCCCTACATTCCGGTCGATAGCTGGATCTATCCAGCCGTGCTGCGGCTTTACTCGCTCGGCTATGGCAACGATGTCTTTCTTGGCATGCGCCCGTGGACTCGCGCCAGCCTAGGCCACATGATCGAAGAGACCGGCGCGCGGATCGAGGAAGCGGATGCAGGAGCGGCCACCAGCGAGGCTCAGGGCATCTATGACGCGCTGCTCCACGAACTGCGCCAGGACACGCAAGGCCCCTGCTGGACGCACCAGGGAAAAGCTCGCGTCGAGTCGGTCTACACCGTGGCTCGGGGCATCAGCGGCACACCGTTGCACGACAGCTATCATCTCGGCTCGACCATCATCAACGACTACGGACGCCCTTACGAAAATGGCATCAACAGCTACACCGGAGCCAGCGGCTATGCGACCGCAGGACGCTTCGTCTTCTATGTGCGCGGCGAGTTTCAGGCCGCGCCCTCGGCCACCGGCTACTCCCAGGCACTGGCGCAAGCGCTCTCTACAGTGGATGGCACGACCTTTATAAATGCAGCCACCGGGCTTCCGTATCACCAGTCCACGATCCCGATGGGGCCAATTGACACGACCACCGACGGACGGATTCTCGAAGCCTTCGTCTCCGCCCACGTACTCAACCATGAAATCTCCCTGGGCAAACAGGACGACTGGCTCGGACCTGGGCTGGGCGGCGGCATGGCCTACTCCAACAACGCCGAAAACATTTACTCTTTCCGCATCAACCGCATCGAGCCGCTCTACCTTCCGCTGCTCTCCCGGCTGACCGGACCTTTCCGCTATGAGTTTCTGGTTGGCTCGCTTCGGGGGCACAACTATATGCCCAATCCGGCATATGTCACCGACCGCACTAAGCCAAATGTGATCAATCCCGGCGACCCTTGGGTACATCTCGAAAAGATCAGCTTCCGGCCCACGGAAAACCTCGAATTTGGCTTCGAACGCACCGTCATATGGGGCGGCGAGGGTCACGAGGGCATCACCATAAAGAGTTTTCTGAGGAGCTTTTTCAGCACAACCGCCGGCGACAAAAAGAAGAATGGCAATACAGACCCTGGGGCGCGCTTTGGCTCCTTTGACTTCTCCTACCGGCTACCCTTCCTTCGCAACTGGCTGACGCTCTACACGGACTCGGAAGTCCACGACGATATGTCTCCGGTTGACGCTCCCCGTCGCGCCGCCTACCGGCCCGGCCTCTATCTCTCTCATGTGCCCGGCATTCCCAAGCTGGACCTGCGCGTCGAAGCCGCCTCCACTGACCCGTCCCACTCCAACGGCGCACGTCACTACGGCCAGTTCATGTACTACGAGGGAATCATGAAACAGGGTTACACCAACCAGGGGCAGCTCTTCGGCGACTGGATCGGGCGCGAGGACAAAGGCGGCCAAGCTTGGATTACCTATCACCTGAGCGGCAATGAATGGCTCCAGGTGGGGCTGCGCAATCAGAAAGCGGTCAAGGACTTCATCCCTGGCTCAACCACGCAGACCATCTCCGGCTCAACAAGCTTGATCCCCGGCGGCACCACGCTGAACGACATCAACTTCCAGGCGGTCAAGCGCATCGGCAAGGACTTCGAGATCAACGGCAACTTCGCTTTCGAGCACTGGAAAGCGCCGATCTATCTCAACGGCCAGCAGACGGTGACGACCACCACGATTCAGCTCACGTGGTTCCCTGGGCGCAAGTTCAACTTTTAGGAAGCGGACTTCCCCATCGCTTGGTTGGCCAAATCAATCTCATTCGCAAGCCGATCCAGCGCCCTGAAGTCTTCTTCCCTGGGAAGCCCTTTGACCAGAACGGGGTCGAGAACCTGCAACTGCATTTTCAGGCTCGACAGCAACTCCGTAATCCGTTTGGAGATGATGGGGCCGCCCCAGCCAAAGGAGCCAATTACTCCAACCACTTTCGTCTTCGGCCGCAACGCATTCATCAGGTAACCCGCGCTTATGATGTCGGGGTGAGGCCCGGCCAAGACCGCGGAAGAAGCAAAAACCACGGTTGAAGCATCCACCAGGGCGTTGGCATACTTGCCGGTATCGCCGCCGATCATGTTGAACGGCGTCACGGACAAGCCCTTTTCCATCAGACGGTCAACCAGGTATTTGACCATGCGCGTGGTGTTGCCATACATGGAAACGTACGGAATCACCACTTCCTTCTTTGCCTCGTCCGAAGCCCAGTTCTTGTAGAGATCCAGGATGAAGGCCGGCCGCGAGTAGATCGGACCGTGACCGGGAGCAATCAAGTCAATCTTCAGCGGAGCAAGTTTGATCAGGTGCTTCAGAATAAACGCGCGGAACGGCATCATGATTTCCGCATAGTATCGTTTCGCGGCGTTCTGCACACGCGGCTCATCCACCGCATACAGCTCGCTGGTCGCCAGATGAGAACCCAGAAAGTCGCATGTGAAAAGAATCCTGTCCTCGGCCAGGTAGGTCACCATCGTATCCGGCCAGTGGACCCAGGGAGTCAGGAAGAACTGCAGCGTCTTGTTGCCCAGCGAGAGCGTGTCTCCGTCAGCGACCTCAATGAACTTGTCGTCAGGAATCGGCATCGCATCGGCAATCAGCCCTTTGCACCGGGCATTGGTCACGACCTTGGCTTCTGGAAACAGCGCCAGCACCGCGGGAATGGAGCCGGAATGATCTTGCTCGCCGTGGTTGGCAATGATGTAGTCCAGCTTGCGAAGGCCGGTCTTCTTCAGGGTTTCAAGATAATCAGCCGTATCGGGAGGATAAACGGTATCGATCAGCGCAGTCTTTTCGCTTCCCTTTATGAGGTAGGAGTTATACGTGGTGCCTTCCGGCAGAGGAACCAACTGGTCAAACAATCTTCTATCCCAATCGATGGCGACCATGGACAATATCTCTGGCTTGATTTCTCTGGCGATCATTTCTGTATTCTCCTTATCAATGCAATGGGGCCGAAACATTTGGGGGAGCCATGCCAGCGAACGCTCATGGTCTGACACTGATCTTCGTTCCGCGCCAGCAGTAAGACTCATCTGCGGGAGAAACCAACAGGCCCGGCACGACACAGCTTCACTTCAGGCCATCCACAACTGCCTGACCCTCTTTACATCATCTTCCTAATGTCAAAGCCTAGCGGCATTCCTCGCCGCCAGATGTGACAAGAATCACGTTGGGAGGAAATTCACCACAATCCGATACACGCTGTAAACAAGCGCTGTTCATCGCTTTCAGCACTCGCCCTGCAAGCTCCATCACCCCATTCCGATGGTTCAGCAGGTAAAATTGAATTTTGCACCTCGAAGGAAGACAGAATGCATCGTTGGTCCAAACTTTTTATTCCTACACTTCGCGAGGCCCCGGCAGACGCCGAAGTGGCCAGCCACAAGTTTCTCATCCGCGCCGGCTACATCCGCCAACTCGGAGCGGGCATCTACAACTACCTCTTCCTCGGGCAGCGGTCGATCAACAAGATCATCGGCATTGTGCGCGAAGAGATGGATACGATTGGCCAGGAGTTTTTCCTGCCCGGCATCCTGCCCCGCGAGCCGTGGGATGCCAGCGGCCGCTGGACGGTCATGGGCGACAACATGTTTCGCCTCAAGGACCGCAAGGGCGCCGATCTCTGCCTGGGCATGACCCACGAAGAGATCATGACCACCATCGCCAAGAACGAACTGCGCAGCTACAAGCAGTTGCCGCAGATCTGGTATCAGATCCAGACCAAGTTCCGCGACGAGCCGCGGCCAAAGTCGGGCCTGCTGCGCGTACGCCAATTCACGATGAAGGACAGCTACTCCTTCGACATTGATAAGGCCGGTCTGGACAAGAGTTTTGCGCTGCACGATGCGCTCTACCGCAAGATTTTCTCGCGCTGCGGGCTGAAGTTCGAGGCCGTCGAGGCCGATTCAGGCTCCATGGGCGGTTCGCAGTCACAGGAATTCATGGTCTACACCGACGCTGGCGAGGATCTGATTGCAAGCTGCCCAGTTTGCGGCTATGCGGCCAACACGGAAAAGGCCGTTTCACGGCTTGATCCTTTGGTTGAGCTTGAGGCAACAGGAGATGGCAAGCCGGAGCTGATTCATACGCCCGGCATGGGCGCGATTGCCGACATTGCAGCGTTCCTGAAGATGCAGCCCGCCAACGACATCAAGTGCGTGGCCTACATGGCGCTGAAGCCCGGCGCGGCGGATAAGCCCGGCACATGGCACGGCGTGGCGGCGTTTTTGCGCGGCGATCAGCAGGTAAATGAAACCAAGCTGATGGGAGCCGTGGGCGCAACGGAATTGCGCGCCATGCAAGCCGAAGAGCTGGAGCAGTATCTCCACGCGCCAGCCGGTTTCCTGGGACCTGTGGGGCTCAAGCCCGACGCCAAGCCGCTTGAAGACGGGCTGACGGTCGTTGTGGACAAGGCTCTGGAAGGCCGCAAAAACATGGTGGCCGGTGCCAACAAGCTCGACTACCACCTGCGCAATGTTGAGCCGGGTCGCGATTTCACATGGACGCTGTCCGCCAACATCCGCACCGTCAACGAAGGCGAGGGCTGCCCCAAGAGCAAGGACGGCGCGGCCTGCCCCGGCAAGCTGGTGGTCGGCAAAGCGGTCGAAATTGGTCACATCTTCAAGCTCGGCTACAAGTACACTGAGTCAATGGGCGCGCGGGTGCTGGATGTGAACGGCAAGGAAGTCACGCCGATCATGGGCAGCTACGGCATCGGCATTGAGCGCATTCTGACGGCGGCCATCGAACAGTCGAACGACAAGAACGGCTTCTGGCTGTCGGCATCGATTGCGCCCTTTACTGTGGTGGTGTCGGTGACTGACATGCGCGATCCGCTGTTGGTGGAAACCGGCGAAAAACTGGCCACAGAGCTCGACGCTGCAGGGATTGACGTGCTACTGGATGACCGGAAGGAACGCGCTGGCGTCAAATTCAAAGACGCCGACCTGATCGGAATTCCCTATCGGATCAACGTGGGCAAGAAGGCCGCCGAGGGCAAGGTGGAATTCGTGACGCGTTCGACGACAGGCAGCGTGGATGTCGCGTTGCCGGAGGTGCTGGCGCTGGTCAAGGAGCGCATCGACGAAGATGCGCTGTTGACGGCGGTAGAAGCGTAACGGCAGCACGCACTGTGAGCTGTCAACTGTTAGCTGTGAGCTGTTTATAAGGAGCGGCGATGGCATTGAAAATCAGAATTCCAAGGCCCACAGGAGAGCGTCCCTGGGCATCGCTGCTGTTGCGCGGGACACTACTTGCGTTTGGAACGGCTGCTCTGCTGTTTTTTGTGGTCTTCGCGTTTTACTACATCAAGTATCAGCACATTGTCGACGAGCGTCTGAATCAGCCGCTCTTTGCCAATACGGCCAAGATCTATGCCGCTCCGCGCCAGGTACGCCCGGGGCAGAAATTCACCGTTCAGTTGATCGCCAACGAGTTGCGCGCGGCTGGCTACTCCGCCGATGGCACAGCGCAGCCTTCCCCGATGGGGACCTTCAGCCAGGGAGCGCAGACCATCACCGTGCATCCTGGCCCGCAGTCTTACCACGCGCAGGACAGCGCGACGATTCGCGTCAGCTCGTCAGGGGTTGTCGCGTCAATTACCGACGACCAGGGACAGGCGCTGTCCAGCTATGAACTGGAACCGCTGCTGATTACGGGCCTGAGCGACAACGGCAACCGCAGCAAGCGCCGGCTTCTCACCTATGACGAAATCCCGTCTAACCTCGTCCAGGCCGTGCTGGCCATCGAGGACCGCCGTTTCTTCGAGCATAGCGGCGTGAATTATGGGCGGCTTCTGGAGGCTGGAATCCTCGATCTTACGCATGGCCAGAAGGAGCAGGGCGGCTCGACGCTGACCATGCAACTGGCGCGCGGCTTCTTCCTCACGCCGGAGAAGCATTTCAAGCGCAAGATCATCGAGGTCGTCATCACCTTCCAGCTCGAACACCGCTTCAACAAGAAGCAGATCTTCGAGATGTACGCCAATCAGATCAACCTTGGCCAGCGCGGCAGCTTCTCCATTGATGGATTCGGCGAGGCATCCCAGGCATATTTTGGCAAGGATATACACCAGCTTGATCTGTCGGATTGCGCTCTGCTGGCTGGCATGATTCAGCGGCCAAATTATTTTTCTCCCTTTCGCCACGGAGACCGGGCCATTGACCGGCGCAACCTGGTGCTGGATTCCATGGTTGAAATCGGCTCCATCACCAAGGACGATGCGGAGCGCGCCAAAGCCGAGCCGCTGCACCTGACAACGCAGAGCGTGGACGCCAGCGAAGCACCCTACTTCGTGGATCTGGTGCATGAGCAGTTGTCGCAAAACCTTGGCGAGCGGGACTTCAACCGCGAGGGTCTGCGCATCTACTCCTCGCTGGACCCCGATCTCCAGCGGGAAGCTACAGAAGCGGTCGAATCCACGGTTCATGTGATCGACGAACAGGTGGACAAACTGCACGCGCACAACAAGCCCGGCCAAGCGTACACCTATCCGCAAGTGGCTCTGGTGGCGCTGAATCCGCACACCGGTCAGGTGCTGGCGCTGGTGGGCGGGCGTAACTATGGCAACTCGCAGCTGAATCATGCCGTGGCCAAGCGGCCCACGGGCTCCATCTTCAAGCCTTTTGTCTATGCCGCGGCCTTTGCCACGGCCACCGAAGGCACCATGCTGGCCGGGCAGAACAGGCTGTTCTCGCCCGTGACCATGCTAAACGACGAACAAACTACCTATGGGGAAGGCACCGCCCAGGAGTACACGCCGCGCAACTTTGAAGGCGAGTATCACTCCCAGGTAACGGCCCGCTATGCCCTGATGCGCTCGCTCAACAACGCCACCATCAGCTTGGCCTCGATGGTGGGCTTTGATCGCGTGGCCGCTTTGGCCCGCGACGCCGGCATCCGGAGTGCGCGCGGTACTCCTTCGGTGGCCATCGGCGCCTATGACGCCACGCCGCTGGAGATGGCCGGCGCTTACACCGTCTTCGCCAACCGAGGCCTTCATATCGATCCGTGGATGCTGGCCAGCGTGCGCACAGCCACCGGCGACATCATCACGGACTACACGCCCGCCTCCAGACAGGTTCTGGACCCGCGCGTGGCCTATCTGACTACCAGCCTGATGGAAGACGTGCTTCGCGGAGGAACTGGCGCCGGAGTGCGCGGCATGGGATTCTCGGCTCCCGCTGCGGGCAAAACCGGCACCAGCCATGACGCATGGTTTGCCGGCTACACCAGCAACCTGCTCTGCATTGTGTGGGTGGGCAACGACGACTACACAGACGTGAAGATTGAAGG
>Ga0224558_1004226_pt1 | contig 11324 bp, 12 predicted proteins | sample 714S32024metaG_FD_180682 | JGI IMG/M metagenome (GOLD analysis project Ga0224558, IMG submission 180682) | Peat soil microbial communities from Stordalen Mire, Sweden - 717 S3 20-24 | ecosystem: Environmental > Terrestrial > Soil > Wetlands > Peat | place: Sweden: Norrbotten County, Stordalen... | reverse complement strand
GCCCCGAACGAGGGGGGCATGAGCGGCCAGACGCTGATCAACCCGATCGTCGGGTTGGCGGCGACATCCGCCGGATACTGGCTTCTCCCCTCCCAGGTGCCCCGGGTGACCTCGCAACCACTGCTCTCCATCGGCGACAGTGACTCCAGCGTGCTCGCCCTGCAGCAACAGCTCACGGATCTGGGCTATTGGCTGGGGGCTCCTAATGGCGTGTTCGGAGACTCCACCCAACAGGCCGTCTATGCCCTTCAGAAGGCAGCCGGCATCACGGCGGACGGTGTCGTGGGGCCGACGACCTACGCCGCTTTGGCCGAGGGTGTCAGGCCCCAGCCTCGGAGTACGTCAGGGTACGTCATTGAGGTCAACCTTCAGAATGATCTGGTGATGTTCGTCTACAACGGGGCTCTCGAGTACACCCTCAACACCTCGACCGGGGGTGGCTACATTTACGACGGGGATGTGCTTGCCGCAACGCCGGTAGGGCACTTCGAGATCTATCGCGCCGTCGACGGCCTTGTGGTCGACTCACTCGGGGCACTCTGGAGGCCGCGGTACTTCACCGGCGGCTTCGCCATTCACGGCGATTCCAACGTGCCACCGGTACCTGTCTCCCACGGCTGTGTGCGAGTGAGCAACGAGGCAATCGACTGGATCTGGGCTGCCAACCTGGCTCCCATCGGCACCGCCTTCTGGGTCTACTGAGTGGAGGTTGTTCTCTGTCGGCGGCTGAAACCCGCCCGCAGAGTGCGACCGAAGGTGTCCCCGTATGACGGCCTCAAAATGGTCGATGCCTTAGCCCCGTACGCCGGGTCGGAAGGCTTACGCAAATGAGTCGACAATCGGCACCGATAATATGTATTCGCGCCTGTCCCTGTACGGCACCCTTCGGGCTACCTCTGGAATGAACTCGCAGCGCATCAATGTGCCCGTTAGGCGCGACGGAGCCCCACGACTTTCCGGCGGCGCAACTTCGTCTCGTACATGGCCTGATCTGCGCGTCGGAGCAGGTCCGAGGCATTCTCGATCCGGTCCCATGTAGCCGTGCCAAAGGAGCAGAAGACGCCCTCAGGCAAAGCGTCGCCAAGACGCCCGGCGAGGCGACGAATGCCGAGTGCATCCGCGCCCGGCGCAAGGACTCCGAACTCGTCGCCACCCACTCGAGCGAGGAAGTCCCCACTGGCGCGGGCGACCAGCTTCCAAGCGTTCGCGACTTCCACGAGCAGGCGGTCACCGGCCGCATGGCCAAGGCGGTCGTTCACCGCCTTGAAGCCGTCGATATCGATCATCGCTACCGACAACGGTGCTCCGGTCCGCCGGGAGCGTTCCAGTTCTTCCGTAAACCGCTCATCCCAATAGCGCCGGTTGGCGAGTCCAGTCAACACATCCTCCCGGTTGGTCAGCCGGAGCAAACCCACGAGAGCGAGCACTATTACCCCCGTGAATGCGGTCGTGCCAAAGATGGCGAACCAAGCGGCGAGAGGGTCGTTGACCTTCGGACCAAGGATGAGCACTAGGGCGTATGCGGCTCCGGCACCTCCGACATGGACCAGTGCGCCAAGGGGGCGGAAATAGAGACCACCGAATAGCGCGACCCAGACGTATATGTCGGCGAAGGCGACGTGGCCGGTTACACCGATGGCAGCACCAACGCTGATCAGCACAGTAGACATGGCGAGGTCCACGTGCAGTGTCCAGAAGGGGAGTCGTCTGCCGAGAACGAGCCTGATGACGAAGGCGGTACCGCAAGCTCCCGCAAGGATGCCGAGAACGATGAGCGTGCGAAACGACCAGCGCCCGAGGGGGAGCGACGCGAGCACCGCGATGACACCTCCTGCCCAAAAGATCGCTGCGGCCCGCCGCGGGTCCAATAGCATCGCCCTCGCGAACGATACGAGAATCGAATCGGCCCGATTCGCACCTCTAGGTTCTTTCTTTGGAGGTTGATCAAAGCGTTCTTGGCTATTGTTCAGCGCCGTGCTCATAGACGGTTGGAGATTTCGATTGTCACAAGAGAGCCGACAGACAATTCAACAAAGTGCGGAGCGTCTTGCCAAACGGTCCGAACCTGGCGATTGCATCTTTCGACCATGAACAACTATCCCACACGTGCGTCCGGATCGGGCAGTCGTCAGTAATAAACCCTCCGTACGACGCGACGGCCCGGATCGGGGAAACTGCGGGATCCGTGACCCATAATGCGTTCTGGAAATCTGCGAAGTGCCTGCCCCAGAACGCAGGCTCGGGGATCGATATTTGGTACGGCGCTGGGCCACCTGCGTACTCCAGCAAGCGGTTGAGATCGGTCATTGTGCTCGTCAGCGATACTCCGGCAGCCACCCCGACAGCGCCCCCATGCCGTCACCGTAAGCGGATCCCATGCGGGCAGTCGGACTCTGATCTGAAGGATGACCTGGGGTGTTCCACGGGCCGTTCGGCTTGCGGAACAGTCAGCACCGTGGTCGGTGGAAAAAAATGGACTTCGGGCGCGAAAGGCAGCAATTTCGACCGTATGACCGCGAAACCGTGTCACGAGACCGGCATGAAGATAGGGGACAGCTCCAAGTACCGCAGCGAGTTGACCGAGGATAGCCGATTGGCTACTTTGGACCGCTGGCGGTCATCCACGTGACCGCATAAAGGGGTCCCCGTCATGGCAGAAATTGACGACCACGTGAAAGAAACGCTGTCGGACGTCCGAAAAGTGGGTGCCAACTACGAGGAGCATCAGCAAGAGGTTGGACTCGACATCCCAGTCGATCTGATCCACTTCAAGAAGTTCCCAGTCGTCGATCCACCGGGCAAGTACATGAAGGTCGGTCATGACACTCGGTCCGATATCAGTCCGGACGACAGTCCCGAACTGCCAGACTACAGCGGTCCCTTCAATGGGAACCTCAGGTTCTCGGATTTCTCGAAGGAGGCGCTCATCAACATGCTGGAGATGAGCAACGAGTACTACCGGGTGTGCATCGAAGGCTGGGCAGACTCGGTTGCGGAGCGCTATGGACGCGACGACATGCATCGCATCCAGGCGGAGGCATGGCGAGACACCATTCTTCCCCAACTGCGGGGGATGATCGACAATTGGATGGAACTCACCGACGACGAGAGCGAGGCCCTCATCACAGAGACGCAAAAGGAGGTGGAGGCGCAGGTCGCTCGGGGTGGTGTGATTCTCGTCAACCCCTACAAGCCCGAGCCGGAGTGGGTGCAGTACTCCAAAGAGCGCCTGGTGAAGCTCGCGCTGGGCAGCCATGAATTCTTGCTTGCTGCAATCGAGTCGTGGGCGCTGGTGATCGTCATGAGAGACGGTCTGGACGAGATGTTCTCCTTCCAGTGGACTCTGTGGAGTGAGAAGTTGCTGCCCGCGGCGAAGGACATCAAGTGGCGCTGGATGAAGATCTCCGGGGACCCTGTCGAGGCTTTCGTGAAGGACATACAGGTGGACGCAACCTCATTCCCCGGCAAGGCCTTCGAGATGACATTCGAGATCCCCGAGAAAGAGGTCGGGATCTTCACGTTCAACAAGTGCGTCTCGGTCGACCAATGGGAAGCATTGGGCCGGCCAGACATTGCCGAAAAGGCATCGCATACCTCCTGTCCCGCCGCCATCATCGAGACGGCCAAGATGTACGACCCGAATATGAAGGTTGAAATCTTGGCGATCCCACCCCGTGTCAGCAAAGACGAGGTCTGTTGCAAGTGGCGGCTAACCATTCGGGATGAATCAGATCCCGAGTTCGTTCGCCCCGAGGCGGGCGGCGGCAAGGCGAGCTAGCTTCGAATTACGGCCCGCGACCGCTTCGGCTTCGCGTTCATCGTAGGGAGAAGGCGTTCGGCCAACCGTTGCAGCTGGGATCGAAGTGTCTCGTCGTCAAGCTCGGCGACGAGGGGATGGACGACGGTGCCACTGACAGCGGCGGTCAGCATGGCCGTCGACACACGAGCTTCGTGTCCAACGTTCCCGCCCACAAGGACGCGACTCATCCGGTCCATCACCTGGCGGAAGGATTCGTGCTCAGTAAAGAAGCCGACGACGACTGGATCGTTGAGGATGGTGCTCACGGTGCGGCGGTGGGCAACGGCGAGGTCGATCATGCCTGTCACCAACGTCTTACGAGCCCGAGCTCGCGACGGCTCAGCCTCGGCAGCACGAATAACGGCCTCCAGCCTCGCCAGCTCGGCTTCGGCAGCAGCCAGCACGATCTCGTCCTTGGTGTTGTACTGATGGTAGACCGCGGCTTTTGTCACTCCGATGGTGTCGGCGATCATCTGCAACGAGGTCCCGCCAACACCGTGCCGAGCGAACAGTTCCAGGGCGGCGTTAATGATCCGGGCTTGCGCGGCACTCGGTATTGGCAGCGCGACTCCGTCTGCGGCCACAGACAGCGGATCGCCCATCAAGCGAGAGTAGTTGATCGGCTAGAACCCCGAGACCGGCGATCCCAGTCAGGCCTAGCTTGCGGGTCCACTACACGAAGGTGCTGGCCTGTTCAGGTTCTCTTCTCGATCATGTGGGGGAACGCTGGTCACGCCCATTGGCCAACCGCCCTATCCCAGTTGCCGGAGTGGGTGGGTTAGCGCGCCGCTAGCAGCTGGACCCGCCACGCCAACCCTTGGCGTCCCATAGCGGATCCTCGACCGGTCATGAGCGTGCGCCCGCTACGGCACACATGGGCGACCTCGGGAGCCACCGCCGTCGAATACTTGGGGGCACCCGCAGGGGCACGAATGACGGTCCGAGAGGATCGGCTTTCGGTGACAGTCTGTGGCCGGGCAGTAGCGGCTCCCAATGTCCCTTATTCGTTGGCTGGTCGGTGCCGCAAACGAGCCAGCATGGATCTCTCAACCACTCAGCTCACCCGCTGTTCGCCTAATCAGCCGCTTCTCCGCCAGGCCTTTCGAAGGCGACCTGCCACACTCGCTTGATTACAGACCGGGAGCATGGCGTCGAACACGCTGGCAAACGCGTCTCGGCTCTCGCACCCAAGATGTCCGCAAGGTGCTAAACGTCGGGAACAGAATCGGCTCGTTGCGATTCCTATCCCTGCTGGGCTGCGAAGTTGAACGTGCCTCCGCCCGCTGTCACCTCTCGATAACCTCCCATTGACACCGCTGGAACAACGGCAATGACTGGCTCTGCAAGCGGCAACGGGACAGCTGAGCCCTCGAAGGTGGCTGTGCCGAACGAGAAGATCCCGCCGTCCGCCCCGACGAGCCAGTACCCGCCCCCATCTGGGGCCAAGGACATCGCTGTCACCGGTTGGTTGAGGGCCGTACCGCCCGTCGATCCGTAGAAACCAGCGTCACCGTAGGCGAAGACGCCACCGTCGGACGCCACGAGCCAGTACCCGCGGCCGTCGGGCGTGGCAGCGATGCCGACCACGGGTTTGTTCAATCGTAGATTCCCCGCCGACCCGAAGAACGGTGCGTTGAAACTGAAGACCCCTCCGTCGGAAGCCACTTCCCAGTACCCACCAGTTGCCGGATCCGAGGCCATGCCTACCACTGGCTTATTGAGAGGCTTTCCACCCATCGATCCATAGAAGCCGGCGTCGCCAAAACTGAAGATCCCTCCATCGCTGGCCACCTCCCAATAGCCATCGCCGTCCGGCGTCGACGCCATTCCGACGACGGGCTCATTCAGTGCCTTCCCTCCCATGGATCCGAGAAACTGAGCATCGCCAAAGGTGAAGACGCCACCGTCGCTCGCCGCCGTCCAAAACCCACTCCCGCTGGGAGTGGAGGCGGCACCGACGGTTGGCGGTGGCTGCGGACTCGGAGCCGTCGGTCCTTGGACGCCGATCCATGAACCTTGCGTGCCAGTGACGGGAATCGACGACGACAAGTACCCATCCGTTGAGAGGACGGGCATTCCGACGACTGCGCTTGCGACGCTAGTAAAGCCACCCATCGGGACGATCGGGAACCCCTCGGTCGCGCTTCCGCCGCTGTCTAAGGAAGTGCCGACGAGGAGGCAGCGCCCGTTCGGACACCACGACAGCGGCGAAGGTGAACCGCCCTCTACCGTGCCAAGACCTCCTACAACTCGGTTCTGCGTGCCGTTGACGTTGATCATTGCCAAAGAAGAACTGACGAAGATGCTGGCGGAAGACCATGAAACGTAGGCGATCGTCGTTCCGTCAGGCGACCAGGCCGGCGAGGCGATGCCACTGCCGATGGGAGGCACCCCGGGAGGCTCGCTCGTCAGCACCGTCGCGGCACCACCCGAGGGCGAGATCGTGGAGAGCGCAGAGCCCTGGGCTCCGACAGCGACGTAGGCGATGCGACTGCCGTCGGGGGCCCACGTCGGCGACTCGCCTCCCGGTGCGATCTCTACGGGATGGCTCCCGTCGGCATCGGCGACCTACAGATTCGACACATCCGTCACGCTGGCGTCGAATGCGATCTGCTCGCTGTTCGGCGACCAGGCGGGCTGCGCCAGACACCCCTCTCCGGCGCCTTTTGGCCACTCTGTCAGATTGGAGCCGTCGGTGCTCACGGTGTAGAGATCGCAGTTCGAGATGAAGGCGACCTCGGTCCCGTTTGGAGCCAGGACAGGGGACCCGGCCCCACCGGCGGCGGCGACGTTAATGGTCGTCGTGCCCGTGCCATAGGCGTTGGTCAACCCGATTTCCGGCGTCGAGGAGTTGGCGACATAGACCACCTCTGGGTTCACCGGCGCCGAAGTCCCCGACACCGGACGTTGCCACAGCAACATGGGGACGAGCACGGCAGTCACCCCGAGGGTAAGCAGGACGCGGCGCTGGATATTCATACGGAGTACCTACCATGGCTCAGTCCGGTTTGCACCGCCCAACCCAAAGGGGAACATCGTCATCCCGCGGAGAGTGAGCGGCGATTTCAGTATTGCGGTGAAGACGACCCGCCCTGACGGACTCGGTGTCCCATATGTCCATCGAACACCGCGTCCTAGCGTCGCCCAGATCGCCGGGTCGGCGAGACACTTCGGCACGAGTGGGCTAGTTCTCGGCGGCGTCGGAAAAGGCGACTATGGGCGGCGATGATGCGCCGAGGTTCGTCGGCAGTCTGCCTGCGGCTCAGGTATTTACCGCGAAGCGCTCCATGCCCGCTGTGTTCTGACCGAGGGTCCTGTTTCCTCGGGGAAGCCCACGTGCGAAGATCGAGCGATGACCCGAGAGAGGACGAACGAATGAAGACCCCGCCGATCGTTTCGCGAGAGGAGTGGATGGCTGCAAGAGAGAAGATGCTGGTCAGGGAGAAGGAACTCACCCGCGCCCGCGACGCGGTGGCGGCTCAGCGCCGACGAATGCCCTGGATGGCCCTTGACAAGGAATACTGGTTCGACGGCCCGTCCGGACGGATGAGCCTCATGGACCTTTTTGAGGGCCGGCGTCAGTTGATCGTCTACCGCGCCTTTTACGGACCCGAAGTGACGACATATGCGGAGGGCGGCTCGTACCCTGAGCGGGCGTGCGTGGGCTGCTCCTTCGTCGCCGACCAGGTCGCGCACCCTGGCCACCTGCACGCGCGGGACACGGAGCTCGCATTCGCATCGCGCGCGCCCCAGACCGACCTCCAGCGCTTGAAGGAGCGCCACGGATGGGAACACATCCCCTGGTACACACTCACCGACGACTTCGACAAGGACTTCGACGTCGATGAGTGGCACGGTACCAACGCGTTCATCCGCGAGGGTGACCGGATCTTCCGCAGCTACTTCATCAACAGCCGCGGCGACGAGCAGATGGGCGGCACCTGGAATTACCTCGACATCACGGCGCTCGGTCGCCAGGAGGAATGGGAGGACTCGCCCGAGGGTTACCCGCAGACTCCGCCCTATCAATGGTGGAACTACCACGACGCGTACAGGATCTGAGTGCGGCCCCCAATCGGGCAGGAACCATCTCCAGGCTGCACCATCTGCGCGTGCCGAAATGCAGAGTGGGAGGAAAGTCGCGCTCGACTACACGGTGGCCGTGATGCGCACGCCCGTAGAGGTGACCGACGAGCTATTCGCGCGTATGAAGGAACACTTTACGGAGAATCAGATGGTTGGGGTCACTGCTCACCTGACGCCGGTGAATCCCGACCGGTTCAACGCCGGATTCGGCATCGGTTCTGCCGGCTTCAGCAAAGGGAACCTTGTACGAACTCGGGCCCCGATTGGGGATTCGTTCCCAATAGCCAGTAGCTGTACCAAATCATTCCCAACCGGTCACACACCGTTATCGGTGCCCAGCACGCCGGGACCGCGGGACACTTCGTCATTTCGGTGACGCTGCCGATAGCGGGCGATACAAGTTCGACGAGATCAACCTTTGGCAACGGGCTTGTCGAACAACAGGATCTCCTCCTCGTCGGGAGGTTGAAAAATCGTTGCCCACCTTTCAAAGTGAGCCCGTGTCATGGGCGAGGCTGTCCATTCGCCCGACGCATTGCGACGTTCAGCTCGCACGATCAACTCCTCCAAGGGCGCATCGAGGTAATGCAGTTCGACTCCCACCCCCAACGCTCGCGCCCCAAGTCGTTTCTCATCCCGTTCAACTCGGGCCCAGTGACCCCACTCCAAAATCACGCTCTGGCCCTGGACGAGGAGATCCTGGGAAAGAACCCACAGCTGATGTTCGAGACGCACTCGGAATTCTTCATCCCACAAATCGGCGCCCAGTTGAGTCACCCACCCGTCCTTGTCCAACCTGATGGCGGGGAGTTCGGCTGCGAGCTGTCGTGCGAGTGTCGACTTGCCCGAGGCCGGAAGCCCGCAGATCAGCACGAGCCGCGTCGATGACTTCGCCATGCACGATTTTTAACATGCGCCGCCTTGCAGGCGTCAATATCGTCTGTGGGGCTGACACGCTTCGATGAACACGGGTGTCTTCACATGTCATCGACCGCGGCGTCTAGAGTCGCCCAGATCATCGATCCGGGCCCCTGAGCCATCCCCAAAGTTTCGTCGAGTTCCGCTTAGGGTAGTCCCGTCCGCCGAGACTGCGCCGCTCTATCTATCGGCATCGATTTCGGCAAATGACGTCGGTTCGTCTGGTGCGACACGCTTCGCTCGGTGAGCCCACACTGCGAAAAGCGGGTCGCCTGGATGCGAGGCAGGGGTACATCGTTGCCTGCGAGGCTCATCCCAGCATCCCGCGAGACGGAAGTACTGTTCGACGATCTCGCAGCGCTGCTCGTCGTCGGCGTACAGCCAGCCGCGAATAGCCTTGGTCGGAAAGCATCGATTAGAGAACGCACAGACGAGTGGCCCTCCGGGGCGCAATACGCGAGCCGCGTCAGTGAACACTTCTATGGGTCTGGTGAGATAGTCGACTGAAACGCAGCACACCACGGCGTCGAAGGACTCGTCGGGGAATGGCAGCCGGGGCTCGGCGTTGAGGTCGTGGACGACCGTGACCTCTGCCGAGGGGTTCGCGTCGAGCTCGTCGAAGTTCATCCCGAGCAGGGTTAGGCGCGCTGGCGGGGTGCGGAAGTGCGAGACCCACGAACTCATCAGATCGAGCACGTCGCCGGAGATCCCAAGTTCGTCATAGAGGGCGCCGACCGCAGCGATGGCATGGTCGTCGAGGTGGGTGACCAGGCGAGGCCACGAGTAGAACACCGGATCAGGGGACGGGTCAGCCCGGTCAAAGAAACCCAGCGGGAACGGGTTGCTGTCCACCCTCTCAGTTTGCCGCGGATTTGGTAGCAGCGTGTGGGCGGTAAACACCGTGGTCTTCCACGTATTCGCATGGTTCAACTGTTCGGTGCCTGCCGGTACTCCGTTCTGAGGTCACTGTTAAGACCGTCGATGCTTGGTGTGCGAACGGCGAAGCCGACGTGCCGGTCCTCCATGGACAGTGGCTTCACAGGGCGTCCGTCCGGGTTGGTGTGCGAACCATGAGAGCTTACGAATGACCCGTTGTCAGGCCATGTGTATACCGCCATTGATCCGGAGGATCTGCCCTGTGATGAACGAAGCTTCAGGCGAGAGCAGGAATGCAATGCCCGCAGCGATTTCCGTAGGCTGCCCTGCTCGTTCCAGCGGGATCCTGTGGGCCACTGTTGCTGCTGGGTCAGGGAGGGAGGAACCCTCAGGAACGATCCGATCCGGTGTCGGCGCCGGGAGGACCGGACCGGGAGATACCACATTCACTCGGATCTTCGGAGCGGCTTCCAGCGCGAGGACTCGGCTGAACGCTTCGATCCCCCCTTTACTGGCGGAATAGGCCGATAATCCCTCCCGGGGAACGGCGGCCCTGATCGACGCAACGTTGACGATATTTCCCCCGCCTGCCTCTAACATTCGCGAGAGAGCGGCCCGGCAACAGTAGAAGAGTCCCGTGAGATTGGTGAGGATGACGTTGTCCCAGAACTCGTCAGACATCTCCACCACCCGTTCGGCTGGGTAAATGCCCACGACGTTGGCCAGACCGTCGATCTTCCCGAATCGCTTCTCCGCTCGCTCGAAGAGGTCGTCGACACTCTCGCGTGAACGCTGGTCGAACGGTACGGCAAGGACCTCTGCCCCTCGGTTCGCACAAGCCTCGGCGGTCACCGCAAGCCACTCTTCGTTGGCGTCGGCAATTACCAGACCGATGTCTCTCTCAGCGAGGAGTTCCGCTGTTGCCTTACCGATACCGTGACCGGCCCCGGTGACAACAATGGTTTCCTTTTGCATCGATCGCGCCCCCCGGTCCTTGGCGGTTCCGTCCCTGCGTATCGGACCCACGTTGAAAACATGTTAGCAATCAGTACGCTTCAGCCCTGCAGGTCCGGGGATGTGTCCGTCAATGAGGAGCCCTCAGTGGGCGGGCACCAGCCAGCGGTACTGGTGATAGGCCACATAGTTCGGGGTCGTGCCAGGAGGGATCTCAATGAACAACTCGGCGTCGGTGCACGCATTGGGCCCCAGACTGGGGATCGAGTCGGCTCCAGCGTGCACCTCTTGGCCCCCACTGACTCCAAGCACGAATCCGTAGGAACTGGGAGCGGTCTGTGAACCGCTAGGCCCTGCACAAACGCCGACGCTGGCTATGGCAAATGACCCAACGCCTAGGGAGACTGGGTATGCCACGTCTTGAACCAGAACCTTTGTGAAATCTTGGCCGGATGGGTCGGTCACGAAAAGCGTGACCCCCAATGGATTGACCGTGCTCTGCGTGCGTGCAGCCGGCGGAAGGGTGACAGGCGGCCCTGTGGTTGAGACTGGAGGCTTCGCCGTTGCCGGAAGCGTGATGGGCGGCGGTGTGCTCGTTGGAAGCTGATCGTTGAGTCGATTGATAGCGGATGGATGCCCGTTCAGGGTCACAAAGAACCCGACGGTACCGATCAGACCGCAGATTCCTATG
>Ga0224558_1004225_pt1 | contig 11324 bp, 7 predicted proteins | sample 714S32024metaG_FD_180682 | JGI IMG/M metagenome (GOLD analysis project Ga0224558, IMG submission 180682) | Peat soil microbial communities from Stordalen Mire, Sweden - 717 S3 20-24 | ecosystem: Environmental > Terrestrial > Soil > Wetlands > Peat | place: Sweden: Norrbotten County, Stordalen... | reverse complement strand
CGGGGATGCGGGCCAGCCAGGCGACGAGCGCGGCGTCGAAGGCGTTTTGCAGCAGGATGGCGCCATCGAAACGCTCTGCGCGGAGACGCGCGGCGAACGCGCGCCGGGACCCGGTGTAGGGAATGATGCGGTCGACGGAGGTTTCGCGGGCGTAGAGATCGGCCACCCAGGGACGCGCGGCGATGGCGATGTGGGCGTGCGGAAAAACCTGGCGGATGGCGCGAATGGCGGGCAGGGACATGACGGCGTCGCCCAGCCAGTTGGTGGCGCGCACCAGTACCTTCGACATGGAGGACGGGTTGAACGGCACTGCTTTTTCAGGATAGCTTATGGCTGGCGGTAGAATAGTCATAGTGTCTGGGAAAACCTTCTACCTCGAAACCTTCGGTTGCCAGATGAACGTGCACGATTCCGAAAAAGTAATCGGCACGCTCATGGCGCGGGGCTACACCCAGGTGGAGACGCCGGAAGACGCCCAACTGGTGCTCTACAACACGTGCAGCATTCGCGACAAGGCCGAGCAGAAGGTATTCAACCGCTTGCAGCAGTTCAAGCGCGCCGCGGGCAAGGGCAAGATCTTCGGCGTGCTGGGCTGCGTGGCCCAGCAGGAAGGCGAGAAGATCTTCGACCGCGCGCCGCACGTGAGCCTGGTGGCGGGCTCCGCCAGTTACCCGCGGCTGGGCGAGATGCTGGTCGAGCTCGAATCCGGCAACCGCCGCGTCACCGGTCTGAGCCTGGCGACGGACGCGACCTTCGACACTCCTTTGGCGCACCGCGACAATCCCCACCGCGCCTCGATCACCATCATCGAGGGCTGCGACAAGCAGTGCGCCTACTGCGTGGTGCCTTTCACGCGCGGCCCGGAGCGCAGCCGCACCAGCGCCAGCGTGATGGACGAGGCGCGCGGCTTGGCCGAGCGGGGCTCGACCGAGATTCAGTTGTTGGGCCAGAACGTGAACAGCTATCGCGATCCGTCGCCCGCCGGCTGGGATTTCGCCGCGTTGCTGGCGCGCGTGGCCGAGGTCCCGGGCCTCCGCCGCGTCCGCTACACCACCTCCCATCCGCGCGATTTCACCAGGAGCATCGTGGACGCCATGGACTCCAACCCGGCCATCTGCGATCACGTGCATTTACCCGTGCAGTCCGGTTCCACCAAGGTGCTGGCCGGGATGGACCGCCTCTACACTCGCGACGACTATATGCGCCGCATCGAGTGGCTCAAGACCGCCCGGCGCAACTACTCCATCACCACCGACATCATCGTCGGCTTCCCCGGCGAGACCGAGGAAGATTTCGAGCAGACGCTCGACCTGCTCGACGAGGTGCAGTACGACTCGTTGTTCAGCTTCAAGTACTCGCCGCGCCCCAACACGGCCGCGCTCGCCATGGACGGCCGCGTCGGCGATGAAGAGAAGCAGCGGCGGCTGATCATTGTCCAGGAGAAACAGCGCGCCATCCAGATCCGGCGCAACGCCATGCTCATCGGCGGCATTCGGGAGGTGCTGGTGGAAGGCCGCAACCCGGCGCTCGGCCAGTGGATCGGCCGGACCTCCGATAACCGCACCCTCAACTTCACCGCGGCCGATTCCAACGGCCCCAATCTGACGGGAAAGTATCTTCCGGTGCGCGTCACGCGCTCCGGCCCGAACTCCTTGGTGGGCGAAAGCGTAACTGTGGTTTAATGTAAACGGGGAGAGAGCGCCATGGAAGTCGAAATGAAAATTCGCGGGCTCATGATGGATCCCGTCACCAACACACCTATCGTCATTTTGAAGGACCTCAATGGTAACGCGGTGCTCCCCATCTGGGTGGGCGTGTATGAGGCCAACGCCATCGCCCTCGAAATCGAAAAAGTGGCGACGCCCCGGCCCATGACCCACGACCTCATCAAGAGCCTGCTGCTGGGCCTGAACACCGGCCTGCGCAAAGTGGTGGTGAGCGAGCTGAAGGACGACACCTTCTATGCCGTGATCTGGCTGGACCGCGACGGCGAATTGATCAGCGTGGATTCGCGCCCCAGCGACGCCCTGGCCCTGGCGCTCCGGCTGGACTGCCCCATTTACGTGGAAGAGGGCGTCCTGAAATCCACCAAGCTGGCGTCGACGGTTTCCGACAAGGTCAATACCGAAGAGATGCGCCGCTGGCTCGAGGGCCTCAACGACGAGGACCTGGGCCGCTATAAGATGTAAGTTCCGCCCTGTGGGACAGACGATCGGTTTGTGTTGTCTGTCAACCTCCAACATGACAATCGACCAACAACTGAGCTACCTGCTTAAAGGGATGGCGGAGATCATCCGCGAAGAAGATCTGCGCGAGCGGCTGACGGAGTCCGCCAGGAAGGGGCGGCCGCTGCGCGTCAAAGTGGGTTTCGATCCCACGGCTCCCGACCTTCATTTGGGCCACACCGTCATTCTGCGCAAGATGAAACATTTCCAGGACCTGGGCCACACCGTCATCTTCCTCATCGGCGATATGACCGCCATGATCGGCGATCCCTCGGGGCGCAATGTGACGCGCCCGCCCATGACGCGCGAGGCCGTCGCCCAGAACGCCGAAACCTATAAGGCGCAAGTCTTCAAGATCCTCGATAGCCGCAAGACCGAAGTCCGCTTCAACAGCGACTGGCTCGAGCCGCTGAAGTACATGGACATGATTCGCCTGTTCTCGAAGTACACGGTGGCGCGCATCCTGGAGCGCGACGATTTTGCCCAGCGTTACAAGGATGGCGTCCCCATCTCCATGCACGAGTTGATGTACCCGCTGGCGCAGGCCTACGATTCCGTGGCCCTGGAGTGCGACATCGAGATGGGGGGCACCGACCAAAAATTCAATCTGCTGGTGGGCCGCGAGATCCAGAGGGATTTCGGCCAGCCGCCGCAGATCGTTGCTACCCTGCCCATTCTCGAGGGCCTCGACGGCGTCAACAAAATGTCGAAGTCGCTGGGGAATTACATCGGCATCACCGAGCCGCCCGAAGTCATGTTCCGCAAGGTGATGCAAATCGGCGACGAGCTGATGTTCCGCTACTACGAGCTGCTCACCGACAAGAGCATGGCCGAGATTGCGGCCATACGCGCCGAGATGCATCCCATGGAGGCCAAGCTGGCGCTGGCCAGGATGATTGTCACCGGCTTCCACTCGGCAGCCGAAGCCGCGCGCGCGGCCGAGGTGTTCAACGCCGTGGTGCGCCGCAAGGAAGTGCCGGCGGACATTCCCACCGTGCCTCTGCCCGAGGGCGTGAGGGTGGCCAACGGCATTCGCATCGACAAGCTGCTGGCCAAAATCGGGCTGGCGGAATCGGTGACCGACGCCGTGCGCAAAATCAAAGCCGGCGCCGTCGAAATCAATGGCGAGAAGGTGAAGGACCTGGCGCTCTCGAGGCCCGCCGCCGAACTGGTGATCCAGGCAGGCAAGAACTGGAAAAAAGTTACCCTATGATATGACATGATTGGCGTAGCCGACAATCTGGTGCTGGCGGTGGATTCCATCCGCGCCCACAAATTGCGCGCCTCGCTCACGGTGCTCGGGTTGACCATGGGGGTCGCCACCCTGATCACCGTCATGACCCTGGTGCAGGGCGCCAATGTCTACGTCGAACAGAAGATTGCCAACCTGGGCACCAACGTCTTTCGCATTGCGCGCACGCCCTTTGTGGTGACCGATTTCACCCTTCTCACCAAAGCGCAGCGCAACCGCTATCTTTACTCCGACGACCTGCAGGCGCTCGCCGAGGGCTGCGGCAGTTGCCAGGTGGTGGGCGCCTCCATCAGCAGCAGCGCCACGCTGCGCTACACAGACCGCGAGCTGGACGACACCACCATGTACGGCTACACGCCCACCATGGCGGATATCGACACCCGCACGGTCCAACTGGGGCGCTACTTCACCGAAGTGGAGGACCGCCATGCCGCGGAAGTCTGCCTGATCGGCGACCGCCTGGCGCAGGAGTTTTTTCCCGACGCCGATCCCATGGGCCACGTGATTCGCGCCGGCGCCGCCGAGTTCACCGTGGTGGGGACTTTCGAGCGCATCGGATCGGTGCTGGGCCAGGACCAGGACAATTTCCTGGTGGTTCCGCTGCGAACTTACCTCAAGCTGCGCGGCCAGCGCAACAGCCTGACGCTGCAGGTCAAGGCGGAAGGCGGCGAACAGATTTTCGACCGCGCGCAGGACGAGGCGCGCCGCATACTGCGCGCCCGCCGCCACGTGGCGGCCGGAAAGGACGACGATTTCTACATCGGCACCGCCGACACGTACATTTCTCTGTGGCAGAGCATCAGCTCGGCGTTCTTTACGGTGTTCATCATGGTTAGCTCGATTTCGGCCGTGGTGGGAGGCATCGTGATCATGAACGTGATGCTGGTCAGCGTCACCGAACGGACCAAGGAGATTGGTGTCCGGCGCGCGGTGGGCGCCACCCAGCCGGACATCCTGCACCAGTTCCTGGCGGAGAGCGTGCTGCAATGCCTGGCGGGCGGGGCCATGGGAGTGGGCGCCGGGTTCGCTTGCGCGCTGGCGCTTCGCCGGCTGACCGAGTTTCCCGCATCGGTCCAGGGCTGGGTCGCGGCGCTGGGCGTGGTTTTGAGCTCGATGATTGGATTGTTCTTCGGAATTTATCCGGCCGTGAAGGCCTCCAAGCTGGACCCGGTGGTGGCGCTTCGGACGGAGTGAGGGCTGGTTATGAAACGACCGTGCCGACCGCTGTGAAAGGATGGCAAGCTAAAGCATGCCCCACCAAAACAGCCTGATTCTGGAACTGGTGGGGCATGCTTTAGCTTGCCCAATGCCCGCTTGCGGGCGATTCTTTCACAGCGATTGGACAGACGCTAAGCCATGACGCGCGCCGAAATCAAAGAGAACCTGCTGGTGGCCGCCGACACGCTGCGGACGCGCAAAGTCCGCTCCGGCTTGACGATTCTGGGCATCGTCATCGGCGTGACCAGCGTGATTTCGGTGGCGGCCATCATCGACGGATTGAACGGCTACATCCTGAATCGCATCCGTTCGTTCGGCTCGCGGTCGCTGTTTCTAACGCGCATCCCCGCCGGATACACCGGAATCGGACGTCTCCCGCAGAACATCCGCATGAGGAAGTACCTGGAGATTTCCGACGCACAGTATCTCAAGCAGAACGTGCCGGGGCTGGACATCTCGGCGGCCTTCGCGCAGCGCATCAACCTCGGAGACTCGCCCGACTCCATGCGCTACGCCAACGAGCACGTCGAGCGCCTCATTATTCGCGGCACGCAGCCGGATTACGCCGCCGCACTCCCGCTGTTTAACACCGCCAGCGGCCGTTACATTTCCGAGTTCGACGAAGAGCACGCGCGCAACGTGGTGGTGATCGGAGACGCCATCGCCAATTCGCTGTTTCCGAACACCGACCCCATCGGCAAGGAGGTGCGTCTGAACGGGCGGCTTTACGAGGTGATCGGCGTTTTCGAAAAGGATCCGGGGATGTTCGGCGGCTACGGCGTCGATCAGTTTGCGTGCCTCCCGCTCTCCAACTTTCACAAGAACTTTCCGGACATCCGCGATATTTTTCTGATTGTCACCGTGCGCGAGGACGCGGACATGGCGGAGGTACGAAACCGGGTAATCGAAGCCATGCGCCGGCGGAGGCACGTGCCGCACCGCGCGGAGAACGATTTTGACATAGCCGACGCCGATTTCTTCAGCGACCTGTGGAACCAGCTCACCGGCGCCATGGTGTTGCTGACCGGCGTCATCAGCTCCATTGGCCTGCTGGTTGGCGGCATCGGGGTCATGAACATCATGCTGATTTCGGTCACCGAGCGGACGGGCGAGATCGGCATCCGCAAAGCCATCGGCGCGCGCAAATCGGACATCCGCGCGCAGTTTCTGCTGGAGGCCATCACGCTCTCGGGCATCGGCGGGGTGGTTGGCATCCTGGCCGGCGCGGCCATTTCGTTCGCCGTGCGCACGCTGGCGGGCATTCCGGCCACGGTATCGCCGTTTTGGGTGGTGCTCGGCGTGGCCATCGCCGTCGGCGTGGGCCTGTTCTTCGGCTACTACCCCGCCAACCGCGCCGCCAACCTCGACCCCATCGTCTGCCTGCGCTACGAGTAGCGCCGGCGCTACTTCGGCAGAAACTGGAAATCGGAAATCGCGATCTCGTCGTTCCCCTGGATCAGAAATCCGAACTTGCCCTGAGTGAAATCGCGGCCCTCCTCGACAAAAGTATCGAGCACTTTCCACGCGTCGCCCAGGCGCACCTTCTGCACCAGGCGATCCGGCGTCACCTCGATCTGAATGGTGAACGCCTTCTGATTTCCGAGATTGTGCGGCGCCTTGACTCGCTCCAGCCGCTGGCCCTTTTGAATCACCCCGGCCCAGAAATTCTTCCGATCCATCTCGTAAAGCAGGTAGTTCTTCGAGTCGAGATACTGGAGGCACCAGCGGATCTGGCCTGCCCGGAATACGCCGCCGCCTTTGAGCAGTTGCACCGTGAAGGTGAAGACGCCCTTGGGCGGCAGCTTATAGGGCACAAATCCGCCGCCCTTGTGGACCCAATTGTCGCCCTCCTTCTTCCAGTTCTGCGCGCCCTCGAACTCCGCCATTCCGCTGGCCGCTACCGGCGGAGGCGCGGCCGGCCGCTCGCGAGCCAGCGTGAAGTCCACTTCCCGATCTTCGCCGGCGGCCAGTTGGACCCTGGTTGTAACTTCGGCGAATCCCGGCGCGCTCGCCGAGAATGCGTAGCTCCCCGCGGGCAATTCAATCTGGTTTCCAGGCGCTTCGTGCGACTCCGTTTCGTCGCCGCGGCGGTAAGTAATGGTCGCCGATGGGGGGTCGCGTTTGAGCCGGATGGTCCCGTTGGCGGCGGCCAACACTACGTCCGCGCCCGCCAGTACGACAGCCTGGCCCGCATGGAAGGAGCGCTGCAGTTGCTTTGGCCGGTACTGATCGCGCCGCAGCTCGATCGTGTGGTCGCCCGGTTGGATGGCGCTGAGGCGGAACGATCCCTCTGGCCCCACCGTGCCCGCGTTCTTCCGATCGACCAAAACCTCGCTGCCGGCCATCGCGCCATGGATTTCGAGCGAGCCGAATTGCGGCTCCGGTTTCAGGTCGAACTGCAGGCGCACTTCCGCGCCTTTCTTCACTTCGACGGTTTGCGCGGGCTCGTCCTGAAACCCGCTCTTGGCCACCCGCACCGCCACTTTTCCGAGGGCCTGGACTCGCAACTGGCCACGCTGGGTGCGCCGGCGGTACTCCTTGCCGTTCAGAAACACGCGCACGTCGTCCTGGCCGGTCGCCACAATCAACGTGCCCGCATTGACGTCCGTCTTCAGGAATGCGGTCAGCATCGGCGCGGCCCCGAAGCTTTCGCTCATGTTGCGCCGATCCCGGCCCCCGCCCACGACGATCTCATTCACACCCGGGTGAAAACCCGTGAGGTCCGTTCCAGCCGGACCGGCATCGCTCTGCGGCTGGCCGTTGACCGCGAGCTTCCAGGGACCCGCGCTGGTCTCGACGCGCGCCTGCTTCCCGAAGCTGGCCACCAGCACCGCGATCATGTTCCGCGCGTTCACGGGGCCGGCCACGGCCGGCAGCCGCCCATCCACCATCTCAAACGAAAACGAGGCCTCCCCGTTCTGCCCGGTCACTTTCACGGTGTGCTTGCCCGGAGCCACCTTGTCGAGCACCAACTGACCTTCCTGCAAGTCGGCCGGCGGCCGATCGTCCACCACCACTCTGCCCTGGTTCAGATCGGTCAGCAGGCGAACCGATTGTGCCTGCGGCTGAAGTATGAGGCTGACCGCCGCCGGCTGCCGGGCCGTTACCGTGACGGCGCCGGCCGCGGGTTCGTACCCGTCCAGAGACGCGGAAAACTGGTAGGTGCCCGGCGTCAGCGCCAGCTTGCAGTTGGATGTGCAGGCAGTCTGGTTGCCGCCGGGCCCAGGGGGCGCCCCTGCGGACCGTTGCGCAACCACCCTCATGGAGGCACCCGCGGGAGTGGTCGCAATGTCGACTTCGACCGCCGCGTGGTTCGCGTTGCGTTTCACCAGAAAAACGAGTATCGCGATAATCGGCAGACCCGCTATGGCTCCGATCGCCACTGCGCGGCGCCATTTGAGCGCGCGGCGCGGCGGTGCCGGAGGCGGTTGTGCTGCCGGCATCGCCGCCGGAGGCGGAGTGGGAGGCGGAGGTGCGGAGGTTTCCCGCTGCTTGAGCAGCGTGCCGCGCGCGATCAGGCGCTGCTTGACTTCGTCTCCTGTCAACTGTACGTCGAAATCGTCCGGGAAACCCCGAATGATTTCGTTCAACCGGTAGAAGATCGGCTTCAGTGCGGCAAGCCCGGTGGCTGACTGGATCTGCTCGTCGAGCCTCTTCAGTTCCTCTCGAGGATTGGGGTTCTCCACGCCCACGCTGCCTATCGTACACCTTCCGCGCTCTTGACCGGCCAAAACGTGCGAAATTGGAAATAGGTGAGAAAGCTCTTTTACTGGAAGTTGCAGCGCCGCGAGATCAAGCTCGGCGAGCGCACCGTCCTGATGGCGGTGCTCAACGTCACGCCGGATTCCTTTTCCGACGGCGGCAAGTACGCCGATCCCGATCGCGCCTTTGCCCGCGCGATCGAGCTCGAGGAACAGGGTGCCGACATCGTCGATATCGGCGCGGAATCCACCCGGCCCGGCTCGGCCCGCATTTCCGCCGCCGAGGAGATGCGGCGGCTCATCCCCGTCCTCAAACGTTTGAAGGACCGCTTGAGCATCCCCGTGTCCGTGGACACCTACAAGGCTGAAGTGGCGGAGCGCGCCCTCGAGCTTGGGGTCGAGATCATCAACGACCCCTCCGGCCTCACCTTCGAGCCGCAGCTTGCGCGCGCGGTTTCCAACCACGACGCCGGCCTGGTTCTCAACCACATGCGCGGGCTGCCCGAGTCCTGGGCCAAGCTCGGCCCCATGCCCGACCCCATGGGCACGATCAAGCGCGATCTCGATGCCACCGTCAGCCGCGCCCGCCACGTGGGCATTGACAAGGCCAAGCTGGTGATCGACCCCGGCATTGGCTTTGGAAAACGCAAGGAGCAGAACTCGCTGATCCTCGGCCGGCTATCGGAGCTCGCCGGTCTGGATCTGCCCATCATGGTGGGACCGTCCCGCAAACATTTCCTGGCCCACCCGGACCTCGAAGAGACCAAGTTCGCCACCGCCGCGGCGGTGACTGCCTGCGTGCTGGGCGGAGCCCACATCGTTCGCGTTCACGACGTGCGTGAGATGCGCGCCGCCACCGAAGTGGCCGATGAGATTCTCCGTGCCAGGGAGGGCTGAGAACATGGTTTTACAAATACGGTCTCGAATTCCGAGGCGATCGCTCCCTAACGGTCGCGGCTCCGATCGGAGCCGCGCGCGTCAGCAAGCGGTTTCCCGACACGCCACCGAAATTCCTCTCATACTTATGCTGCTGGCGTCCGCGGCTTTCCCCCAGACGCCCACGCGCCTGGTGGATTACGCGTTAGTCCTCGAGGACGCGCCGGTGGCCCGGAAGGTCGAATCCCGCGCCGCGCTCCACGGTGCCGCGGCGCAGGCCCATCTTCAGCGGATACGCAGCGCGCAGAGTGGCGTGCTCGCGGAGTTGGCTCGCCGCAACGTGAAAGTGACCGGGACCGCGCAGACTCTGCTCAACGCCGTTTTTGTGACGGCCACCCGCGAAGAAGCCGCGCACCTGGTCGGCATGCCGGGCGTGGTCCGCGTGGTTCACCTGCCCCGCTACAAGCCGGCTCTCGATAAGGCGGTGGGCCTGGTGAACCTCCAGGCGGCCTGGACCGCCGTGGGCGGCGTTTCCAGCGCGGGAGCCGGCGTCAGGATCGGGATCATCGATTCGGGAATCGACCAGAATCACCCGGGATTCCAGGACGCGTCCCTGACGTCCCCGGCGGGTTTTCCGGTGTGCGACGTCCCCGCCAACTGCGCCTTCACCAACAACAAGGTGATTGTGGCGCGCAGCTACGTGGCGCTGGATGCGGCTGTATATGACACCCCAGACGACTACTCGCCGCGCGACCACATGGGCCACGGAACGGCCATCGCCATGATTGCGGCGGGCGTGCAGAACACCGGACCGCTGGCCACCATCCAGGGCGTTGCGCCCAAGGCGTTCCTCGGCAATTACAAGATTTTCGGCTCGCCGGGCGTGAACGACTACGCCTATCAATCGGCCCTGGTGGCCGCCCTCACCGACGCCGTGAACGACGGCATGGACGTGGTGACGCTTTCCCTCAGCGAGGGCGATCCCGCTACTTACGGCCCGCTGGATGTCGATTCCGTGAACTGCGCCGATTCCAGTGGCGACACCCACTGCGACGTCCGCGTCGAGGCCGTCGAGAACGCCGTCAAGCTCGGGATGGTGGTGGTAACTTCGGCCGGCAACGACGGCAACACGGCTCCCAACTACCCCACCCTGAATTCGATCCACACGCCCGGCACCGCGCCTTCCGCCATCACCGTGGGTGCGTCTATGAATTCTCACGTGTTCTATCAGGCGGTGCACGTGAACGGCGGGGGCGTGCCCTCCAACCTGCAGAACATCCGCGCCCTGTTCGGCAACGGCCCGCAAGTATCGCCTCCGCCCGCGCCGGTCCGCGATGTGGCCCAATTGCAGAACGACGGGTTGGCCTGCTCGGCTCTGCCGGCAGGGTCCCTCGCGGGAGCCATCGCGTTGATCCAGCGCGGCACGTGCCTGTACAGCAACAAGGTGATCGACGCGCAGAATGCGGGCGCCGCTGGCGTCATCATCTACCAGCAAGCCGGCTCGGATACGCCGCTCAGCGTGTTCGCGCAGGACGCCGGCATTCCGGCCGTCATGATCGGCTACACGGATGGCGTGGCGCTGAAGAATTACCTGGCTGCGAACCCGGGCGCAACCGTCACCATGGACCTGGCCCTCACGCCGGTGAGCGCCGCGACCAACACGGTGTGGCCCAGTTCTTCGCGAGGGCCTTCCATCGGGAATTTTGGCAGCACCCCGACCTTCGTGATCAAGCCGGAACTGGTGGCGCCCGGCGCCGACCTCTACACCGCCGCCCAGAAACTCGACCCCAACGGCGACGCGTACAACGCCACGGGCTATACCAGCGTGACGGGCACCAGTTACGCGGTTCCCATGGTGGCCGGGGCGGTGGCCCTGGTGAAACAGCTTCACAGCACCTGGACGCCCGCGCAACTCAAGTCGGCCGTAGTGAATACCGCCTCTCAGGATGTGACCGATGGCGGCGTCCAAGCTGGGACGAACTCCGTGGGCGCGGGCAAGCTGAGCGTCGGGGACGCGGTCAACGTCGCCGCCACGCTCGATCCGGCCACGCT